>Ga0179593_1467903_pt1 | contig 20462 bp, 38 predicted proteins | sample CZODoug2_1_08_16_FD_185931 | JGI IMG/M metagenome (GOLD analysis project Ga0179593, IMG submission 185931) | Vadose zone soil fungal communities from Angelo Coast Range Reserve, California, USA - CZODoug2_1_08_16fungal (PacBio error correction) | ecosystem: Environmental > Terrestrial > Soil >...
CACAAGTCAGAGAGGGTATAACCAAATCGGAAATTTCGGCCAGCGAGGGCGCGGACACGGAAACGAGATACGCGGAGAAGTTGGGAGAAGAAAGGTCAGCAAAAAAATTTGAATCTAGACCCACCTTCGGTACACTACACTAAAACATATCAGGGGGAATTTGCAAAAGGTGAAAGGGAAGATGTGCGAACAGCAAAGGGAAGGGAAGGGGGCCACAAAAGGGAACCGGCTGAGCCAAGAGGGGTCCCCCTGCGGGGGGGTACGGACAATCAAAGCCTCCTGAAACAAGGAAGAGGAAAGAGCAAGTCCAAAAAAGTCGGGAAAAAAGATCGTCCCCGAGCAACATGCATACGCGAATCGGGAGAATTAAACTGCGGGGCACTAGAGGTCAAGGGGAAAAAGGAAACGTGAAAAAGAGGGGGAAAGACGACACCCAGGAAAGAGTCTGGCCCGCAAAAAGGCACCAAGAGCGGCAAGTGGACACTCCGGACACAATGGTAAAGGGGAGGTGCCAGATTGAAGGGGGGAGGGGGGAGACCTCGGACAAGGGGAAAAAAAAAGCCAGAAAAAACGAAGTTGAACTGCTCGACGCAGCTGTTGCAGACAGAAGGTGCTCAGAGGGAAAAAAAATGTCTCAGGAGGAAAAAAGAGACAAAAATCATAGGAGACCACTTAACAACCAGAGTGGAAGCGCCGGGACTAGACAAGAAGGACCAGAAGAGGTCACCAAGCGGAACCATTGGCAAGGCACCATCGCCAAAAAACAGAAGGACTATAAGACGAAGAAAGTGGGGCAAAAGGCTGAAAAAAAAACAGCGGTGTGGGAAGGGCATAGAACCTCATTTAAAGCATCAGGGCTTTCATCACAAAGCTCGTCGCGGTAAAGTACCAAAAATTCAAAAGCATTCAACCGCCAGAAGAAGAAAGAAGAGGCCGGGACAGAGAAAACAAGGAAGAACACGTCACGGGGGAAGATTTTAGGGGGGAAAGAAATGTTCAGGCGGACACAGCGAGTTGTGGGAAAGACGACCTTGAGGGGGACTAAAAGGGGGGTGTAATGAGGGGGTGTGTAAAATCAGCGCGGGGGGAACCCGGAAAACGTCCCAGCACGTGGCGGTTCTTGCCAGAGTTCTCGAAGAAGAAAAGAAAGCAGGCAGAGCAAAAGGAAAGAAAGGAAAAACTCAAAGAAGCCTGGGGTCGCGGTGCCTACGGCGCAGACTTGATGCAAAAACTTCCAAAACAAGGAAGTCACCCTCAGCGGAAAAGGATAAAATCGCGGGAAAAAAGGAGGAAGCCAGGTAATCTCAGAACAAAAAACAACAACGGAAAGGCGATACGCGGATGAGTATACAGGTCCCGGTCCAATCGACAAGGTGGGTCGACGTGGGAGAAAAAAGGGGGGGGGTTAAGCCAAAATTGGGTCGGAATTATGACAAATTGCACAAAGTAAAAAGTGAAGACCACAAAGAATGATTTGGACCTAGTTTTCCTGGCCAAAAAACTCTGAAGGAAACAAATCGCGCGAGAAAAGGAAGACCAAAAAACAAAAACACCTGGGGGATGGAAAAAAAAAAGCACCGGCCCGACTAAAAGTAAAACTCAGAAGAAAAATCTCTGACAATAAAAAGAAAAAAATATACAAAAAAAAAGGGAAAAGGACGTCGCTTGAACAGAAAATCGACTGCTCTCGGGAGCGAAAAGAGCAGAAGGGAACAACAAATCAATAAAAACAGAGGAAGGGGAAAAAGTAAAAGGGAATAACTCTGGTCTGACTGCAACTTACAAAGCTGCGCAATGCTCGTGTAACTGGGAGATAGCAACTGACATGATCGAGGAAAAAAAAGAAATGAGGAAAAAGAAGAAGAGGGGGGAGCAAAGGGGAGGCCAAAGAGCTGTGACAGCAGGCAGGGAAACTGATAAGGAAGACGGGGGGTGGTTTTGCTATACGCCAAGAAGTGAACATTTGAAAGAGAAACGAACCCGCCGGGAAAGAGGTCGTGGGACGAAAACGTGACCGTGAAGAAGGGACTGAAATTGCCTTAAAGAAGGAAGAGAAAAGGGGGGAGCCACACGGAAGCAGCGAACGGGTCCGGCTCCAACACGGAGGGGGGTCCCAAAAGCCTAAAAAAAAGACGGCTGTGTTTGAAAGGCACCATCCTGGGCGTGCCTGAAGCAGAGAATCTCGAAACAACCGGGACAAAGAGGAGGGAGCAAAAAAGAAGACAAGGACAAGGGAAGGAAAAAGGACCAAGGAACTCCAGCCAATTGGCGTAGGCGACCGCAAAGCGCACCTGGGGACCCCCTGGCCGCAGCCGAACAATAAGTGAGGGGGGGGAAAAAACTGGAAAAAAGAAACCAAAACAGAAAGGCCGAAGCGTCACTGGGGGGGTGGGGCGCAATTTGCGTGGAAAGAAAAATGGGAGGGAGGGAGGACAGTGCGGTGGCGAAGGGGACTCTCGGGCAGGTCGAAGGGCAGGTTGAGCTGCCACCGTACAACCAAAAAAGGAACGTAATTGAGCTGAAAAGGTGAGCTTTGGCCAGTAGCGGGAAAAGGTTTGGTAGCCCGCACGTGATTTGCTGGGGGCTCAAAACCACAACGAGCGGGAAAAACAAAAAAAAAAAACGGCAAAGGAAAAGGGGGGTCGGAAGAAGTTGCGTCGAAAACCCGAAGCAAATCGAACAACGTGGGGTGGCGACCCGGCCCAAGCCACCGACAGACAAAGGGAATACCGAAAGTTCCAGCTCCGTGCGGCAGGGAAAAGGGGTAACCGGACCAACCAACCACCCAACACCACAACTCCCGCCCCAATCCAAGTTAACTGTCTAAGCCCAAAGGAAAAAAAACTCTAAAATATGGGGAGTCAAGAGCGTTATTCTGATCGGGGATCACCAAAGGCAATCGGGAGAACGGGCCAACAAGAACTACGGGAAGGGTGGTGTCATAAAAGCGCCCAAAGAACCTTTCCATAAGGAGCAAAGGGGAACAAATGCCGCCGAGCAGGCGAACAAGCGACAATGTGAATACAAAAAAAAAAGGTCGGCTTTTGGTCATAGAGGAAGGAAAAAAGACGGGAACAAAGAACGTTTAAACCGAGGTAAGCGTTAAATGACCATACCCGCGGGCACCTGGCCGTAAACGCAGAGAGATGAAGCGGGGAAATCCTAAAGGCCAGAAGGGGGAAAACGGTAGTGGAGTGGGAAGGGACTAAATCAGGTCAGTCTCATGTCCAAAGAAGAAACTAGTTGTAAAAAAAGAGGCTAACTACGTAACAAGGAAAGAAAGGAGGCGCAAAAAAAAAAAAAAAGTTAGCGAGAGGGGGTTGGCAATGCCGCTGGAAGGAAGGACGACGAGGAGAAAAAAAAGATAATATTAGTCCTAGTGCGGGGAGGATGAAATCAATGGGGGGGGAAACCTCTCGATTGTGGGGGGTATCCCAGGTGGGGAACAGGGAGGGAGTATTCTGACCAAAAACGGATGGGGAAACATAATAGTAGTTGAGAACATATTAGAAGGGGCTGAGTGGAATACCCAGGAAAAGAAGGGACGAAACCGGGGGGGGAATATCGTAACCACCGGAAAAGAAACAAGGCGTGGGACTCGCAAAGAGGACGAGACTAGTGCCAAAAGAGGAAAGATCATCTCAAAAAAAAAAAAAAGGAGGGAAAAAAAGAAAGGGATACGATCGGCAACCTCCGTCCTAATAAAGGAAAGGGGCAAAATCTGTTCAAGGGTGAACGCAGTAAGGGGACCAGCTAGCAGGAAGGGGGTACGAACAAAAAGCAGGAGACAACACCAATAAGGGGAAAAAAGGACGAAGAGAAGCGATGTCACCCACGGCGGCGCCAACAATAAGACCGCCAACAGAGGAGTGAGGAAGATAATGCTGGAGAGTAAGGGAAGGGGAAAGGAGGGTAAAGGGGAGGAAGCAAATTGGTGGAAAAAACCAACGAGCTGAGGGACTGTAGAGTGTCGTGGAAGGACGGGGGGAAGGCTAGATGACGGAACGCGAAGATGGGAGAAGAGGAGAGAAGGAAAGGCGAAGAGAGGGCATGGGGAAGAAGAGCGGTGTGGGAAGGGAAAAACAATGGCAGTGGGAAGGGATAGCAGAAGGGAGATGGGCGGATAGACAGGGATGAAAGGTTAAAGTGGAATGAGGGTAGGAGAGGCGGGGTGGGCGGCGGGTGGGAAGGAGGGGAGAGGGAGAGAGAAAGTGGATTCAGGAGAAGGGTAAAGGGAGGGAAGGGGTGAGATGGTGGGAAAGGGGCTAAGAGGTGAAGGTACGTGGGGGGGAGAAGGGGAACGGAAAGGTAGGGCGGGATATGAGAAACGGGGGGGAAGGAGGTGGTGGGGAAGGGAACAGAGGAAGATGAGGGTGGGGGAGGGGAAAAGAGGAGGGTGAGGCGGGGCAGCCGAGGAAGAATTGTCGGTTGAAGACGAGGGGGGAAAAGGGGGAGGAAGGCAATCAAGAGTATGTGGGGAAGGGACGAAGAAGGGGGGAGACAACCCGAAGGCGGAAATGTGGAGGAGCGGAGGAGGGGGTGGCAAGGGGGGAGGGAGAGGGTGAAGATTGAGGAAGGGAAGGACTAGGTACGGAGGAGGATGGTGGGCGAGAAAAGCAGTGAAGGGAGGAAAGCGGGGAAGGGAAGGCGAAGAAAATGAGACAGGAGAAAAACGAAAAGAGGGAGCGAGGGTGGAGAAGAGTGCGGGGTCAGGACGGGAAGGAGGGTAGGGTGGAGGAGAGGGAGAGGGTGGGTGCGAAAAGAGGGCAAGAGCGAGAAATGAGCGGGGGTAGAGATGAAGGGGGATCCAGGAGGGTCCGTGTGAAGCGGCAAGAAAAGGAGAGGGGGCGTGGGAGGGGGAATAAAGGGCGTCGTGAAGAGAGAAAGTATGGCGTGAAATAGGGCCAAGGAAGGGGTGAAGCGGGAGGGAGGGGTTGGGGGGGAGTCAGAAATAGAGGGATGTAGGAGAAGGTAAGGTCATAGAAGATGAAGAATGAAAAAACGGAAGGTGAAGGAGTGGGCGGGATAGTGAAGTGAGGGGTGGATCGTGAGGTGGAAGGAGGGAAAAGGCGGTGTGGGGGGAGAAAGCCAGTGAAAGAGATGAAAGAAGAGGTGATAGGGAGAGCAATGTCAGGAGACCGGGAGGAGTAGGAACGGGGAGTGAAAGTCAAGCACGAGGAAAAAGTAATCAGCGTCGGGAGATCATGCAAGAAAAAAAGGGAGAAAGAAAAAGAAAATAGGGGAGGACTTCACGAAGACGTTCAAGAGGAGGAAGAGCGCCAACAGAAGCGCAGCCCGAAAAAAAAATCTGGATGAAGGGAAAAGGCCTCAATGGGGAAAAATGCCGAGCAAAGGGACTGACCCGTGGGGAGGAAAGAACAAAAAGGAGACAGGTGTGTGAACATCTCCGGCCCGGAAGGCAAAAGCAAGAAAGCGATGCGAAAAAAAACACAGGCCCGGAAGGGATTATTAGGGGAAAGGTAATCTAAAACAGTAAAGGAGCGTACGAGGAGGACGAACCCATGAAAAAAAAAAGGAAAAAGGGGAGATGTCAAAAATTGTCACGAGGTTCCTCCAAAAAAAAAAAGCCGGGGAAGACAACCGGGTGAACAAAAAAGGAGAAGGAAAGAGACCCACAACGAGCACGGAATTGGTTCCGGGGCGAAGCGAAGGACGCGACAATGGTGGGCAGCGAGAGGGCGTCTTAACAAGAAAATAGAAAGCGATGGGGGGAGGAAAGACGAAAAAAAAGGGACCGAACCGCGGAGGAATCGGAACTTTCCGCAACACAAAAAAGACGAAGCTTAATAAATGCTTCGCGGGGGAGGGACGACAAGAGCCCAAAAAGCGGACCAAACATGGAAGGGTGGGATCAAACAGGAACGGAATTTCTAAGAAAAAAAGAAATAAATGTTGGCAGGAGGGTGAACCAGTCGGGGGGGACCAGCATTAAAAGGAAAAACTCAAAAATACACGGACCCAAATAGAAACCGCCAGCAGAAAGGAAAGGTAAGTTGGGGGTGAGCAGAAAAGAAAATCGACACGGAGTAAGTCACGGCGACAAAACACACCAGGTAAATACCGTCAACAGGCGGCAAAAAGAAAACGTAAAAGGAAAGAGGAAAAAAACCGGTGGGAAGGAAAGAGTGGTGTTTCGGGGGAAAAAAAAAACGGAGTTCGCGCAGGAAGGCCAACCCAAGGGCTCATTGAGGTTCAAAAAAACTGTTGGGGAAAAGGCCAAAAAACTCAAACCAAAAGGGAAGGAGGGGGAAAGAGAAGTGAGGGGACGACTGGGGGAACCTCCGGGCGCCGAAACGCACAGTAAAGCACGCGACTACGCACGCAGCGTTTCAGTACTGCCATCCTGCGAAAAAAGGGAGCCGGAAAAAGGAAGGAGGAAAAAAAAAAACATCCAAAGAATGCCCACGAAAAGCCTGCACCGATCAAGAAGCCAACAAAAGAGGGAGGGGTCCCCAATGAATGAAAAGGACACGAAGAAAAAAAAAAACGAAAGATAATACCAGGACCTCGGGAAACCAAGCCACGAATGTGGAACCGCTAGAGCAGACGGGGACCCTTCAAACGATGAAAAGCATTCAAAAAGCGAGAAAGAATCATAGGGAAGAGGGGACCAAAGACCAAAGGACGAAGACCCGACGCGAAGAGTAAGTATACAGAAGAACATGAGAAATAGACTTGAACGGCGGCAGGTTGGTTCAAGGGAGAGGAAAGGGGGAACGGAAAACAGAGAGAAAAAAGAGAAATTGGGGGAAAAAAACGTGATTTTGGCTGGTTGTAGTGGTATCAGACCACCGCGTGTGCAAGGCCGGGGCGGTCAAAAAAATACCAGGGAAAGGGGGGGCGTGGACAGGAGGGAGAACGAAACGACGGAATAAAAAAAAGCAAGGCGAACGGGCCACCGTGAAAAAGACAATTTGCGGGAGGAGACTGGAGGCTAAAAGCCTGGCAAGGGGGAAAAGAAAAAGTCAACACAAGGGCACACCCGAAAAACAAAGTCGAACGCTTGCCCCGGAAGCCGCATAAAGCAGTCGCAACAACGGAAAGAGAGAGAGGGAAGGGATTTTCGAATTCAAGAAAAAAGACAAAGGACGACGGCGGGAAAAGGGAGCAAAATTGTTTAGTTGTTGATTGACAAAGATGACCAAGAAGACACTAGTCCCCTAGGGAAAGGTGCGCAGCTGAGAAAAAAAAAGCTTAAAAGAGCCGGGAGAGGAAAAAAAAAAAAATAAAACCCACACCCGACACACCTGTTGATCTGAGCCGGCAAAAACAAAAAAAAACCCCAAAAAAAAAAAAAAAAAAAAAAAAAAAAAACCCAAGCAAAGAAAAAAAACAAAAGACACAAAACCCAACGCCTCCAAGAAAGAACGAGAAAAAAAAACAACACAAAGGAACAAAAAAAGCACGGGGAACCGGGAAAAAACGCACTATGAGAAAAACCCCACCAATCAGAAGAAAAGGCCAAAAAAAAAACCCTCCCAAAAGTGAAGGGAAGGGAAAGCACAGGGTTGCTCCCAAAGGGTTCTCCAATCCGAAATAACTACGCAAAACGTGTCCGCAAAAAGTGCACAATTTGAAAAAAGGGGGGCTCTTTAAAAAAAAGTGATCGAGAAACGAACAGAGGGAGGCGGATGAAACAGAGGGGAGGCAGCAGAACATGATCAGAAAGCTCCAAATGCGAAAAAATTGGTCAGGGACAGATCGGGCAACCTGAAAAAACAGAAAAAGGAAACGCAGAGAAAAGGGGGGGGACATGAGGGGGAACCCGTCGACCAATCCGGGGAACAAAACTTGACCAATCCCGTGAACTTGTGGTGAGGGACGAGAAAAAGAAGAAAAAATCTGGGCCAAATGAGAAAAAGGGGGAACCTGTAAGGTGCACAGCGCGAAACAAGGCGTCAAAGGAGGGGGGAGACAGTCACCAGGGAGAACTGCCTGTTTTGAACGGTTTGGACCAGCTGACTGCCGGGAGGGGGACATGAGAGCGGAACGCAAAAAGGAAAAAGAAAACACGGAAAGAAAGAAAATCCATGCAGGGGTGGACGGGGTGTGAGGCAAAGGCCCGAAAGTTAACTCCATCGTCCTTGAAAAACGGGGGCCGGGGAAAAATGAAAGGAAAGATATGAAAACTAAAAGAGCGACGGCAGAAAAGGCGAAACGGGACCAAAGCGAACTGTTTTGGCCCAGGGAAAGGGGGCCCCAGGGAGTGGAAAGCTGGAAAACGCCGACGGGGCGACCGGGAAAAGAGGAATCAGAATAGGAGGCACACAAACAAACAGGAACCAGGGGGGGAAAGACAACTGGTGCCGGTTTGAGCGGTCCGTAGGCATCCATTCTCAAAATACCCAAATTGGCAAAGGAAGGAAAAGATTAAAAAACACAAAAGAAAGGAAAAAAAGGGTTGACGAAAGAGAAGGTGGAGGGGGGAATAGGGGCCCCGAGGTGTTTGGTTAACGCGAATGTTGGGCGGGCCAGAAACTGTTTGCCGAGGAAAGAAAAGAAGGAGAAACTAGAGAGTGAAGGGGACCAGGCGAGCGAGACGGGACCGGGAAAAATTGGGAAGAAAAGGGGGCCCGCAGAACCGCAAAGGTCCACGAAAAGGAGGATCCTGTCCACAGAAAAGCCAAGGGGAAAAAAAGGCGTCTAAAAGGCAAGTCCACCGTCGCACGAAAAGAGCTGGACCAAGGACACATCACGGAGCGGGTGGTCGATGTGCACGGCCTGGGGGACAAAGGGAAAACAACGGGAGAGGCCACCTAAAAAAAAAGCAGGAAAAAAGACGTGAAGCGAAAAAGTTAAGTCTTCTTTTTCAAGGGGGTATCGAATAAAAAAAAACGCTAAGGGGGAGAGCAGGTGCAAGAAGGGTCGTTTAAGGCAAAAAAGTAGATGGAGCAGCTTTAAGCGGAACGTAAGGGTGCCCGTCGAACCCCACCACGGGAAGAGGAGAAAGGGGCAAAAAAGACGGGGGGACGGGGAGAAAAAGAGTGAGGCTCAGCTACGAACCGGGGGGTTCACCAAGCCCTATACGCCAAATTGCAACACTAAAAAGAGAGAAGAGGAGGGAAAACGAGAGGAAAAAGTTCATAAGGCTAGCACGGGAGGCGGAGATTACTAAAACAGCCAAAGAACGCCCAAGAGGGAAGTTTAGAGGTCGGCAGCCCATGGCAACCGCAATGTTTAAGAGGAAGGGGGGGAACATGCAAATAGGAAAAAACTTGGGGGGAAAAGAATTGTGGTGCGACACGCTGACCTAGGGTGTAAAAACCGAACTCGGTGAGAAAGATCGTTGAAAAAAAGGAAAACGCTCACCCCAAGAAAAAACGTTCTCAGCCGAGGCCGAAAATCGTTGACTCTAACAAGAACGGAGATGAACAGAAAAAGAAAGAATTAAAGACGGGAAGAGGAAAAAAAAAAGAAACGAGAGTGGAAAAAAAGAGGTCAACCGTTGGCGAGGACCAGCCGCACGTCGGGTACGCCCAAATACAATCAAATACAAAAATAGGCAAGCTCGAACGGGATAACAAAAACAAAACAAAAGAAAGAAAACGAACAATAGAAAAGACGCAAAAATGAGAGAGAAAGACGGAAAACGGATGCCTTGAGAAACTATGGGGACCACGCGACCCGCAAAGGAAAAAAGCTCCAACATCAAAGAAAGGCGAAAGGGAAGAGAGAACGTGGGAAAAAAAAAAAACACAGGTAACAAGGAAAGGGGAACTGAACCAAGAATGCAACACACAGGGACGGCAAAAATATCGATCGTGCCCGAACAACCGCGAACAGAAAAAAAAAAAAAAGAAGAAGAGAGAGAGGAAAAAAGAGAAGAACCTGGGAGGGAATGGCATTTCGAAAAAAATCCTCATTTCGGCCTTAACAAGCAGAGGGACCGTTGAAAAAGTGTAAGAGAAAGGGGGGCGCGGAAAAGTATAGGCGGGACAGTGCAGAACCAAGACATCCAGAAACCCACAGCGATTGTGGGTCCGTTTCAAAAGGACCTGCAGCAACGAAAAAAAAAAAGAAAGGTGGGAACAAAAGAAGAAGGGCTAAGAAGCATGGTCGAGAGAGCCCGAGAATCGCACCTGCAACTGTCTACCGGACGGAAAAAAAAGCAGCAAGAAGAGCGAAAGAAAATACCATTGTATAAGCCGCCCGGAGGGGGGCTACGACCAACGCGCAGAGCAGTATAAAAAAGGAAACAACTCAAATATTACAACCAGAAAAAGGGTCGAAAAACACATCAAGAGGAAGTGGGTGTTGCCAAATGGCCAGTTTATAGTACTTGCGAAGAAACAAACTTGTCGAAACCCAAAATAGAAAAAAGAACCCAAAATCACCAAAGGAAAAGAAAAAAATGTGACGGGTCCAGGTGGGTGTCCGGCAGCAGCAGAGCACGCCTTCTAAAGTTGACGGAAACCCGAAGGGATCAAAAGTGGGCCAGAAAAACTCAACCATTCAAGGGGAAAAGAACTAGAAATCGGAGGAAAAGGGGGCCTCTTGTAATGGGGTATCCGACGTGCAGAAGCGGAACCAGTGCAAAAATAAAGGCGGAAGGGCTCCAACGTATGTGGGGGCCAGGCCCGAAAAAAAGAAGAAAAAAGCAAAAGACGGAAGGGAAAACCGAACGGTAGGGGAAGCTGTTTCCGCCGCTGGAGGAAGAAAAAAACGAAAAAAAAAAAAGAATTTTCGAAAAAAGAAAACAGAGACCGACAAAAGAAGACGGGGGGGAACCAAGGAACGAAGAAATAATGAAAAAGGAAGGCGAAGGGACAAGTCTCTAACAAAAAAAAAGTTTAAGCCGAAGGGATCAAAAAAAGGCACGAAAAAAAAAATCAGGTCACCAAGGGAGAGGGGAAAAAAGTGACAAAAGAAAAACCACCACGAGACGGAGAAGTACCGAGGGCGAACTGGCGAAAAAAAAACTACGACAGCAAAAATGTTGGTCCAACGAGAAAGAAGTCATGCTTGGACAGTTAGACCCTCCCAAAAATAGAGGGAATCAAAAAGAGATGGAAGGTGCAGAGGGGAAAAAAAAGAGAAACTAGCAAAGAAACCGGAACGAAAAGACCGGAGAAAAGGAAAAAGAAATGCCTTCACGCCAGGTTAGAAAAAACTTTTGGACTATTGGAAAAAGGCGAAGAGGAAAAAAAAAAACAGTTCAAAAAAAAGGGATTGGGAGGGTGTGTTCGTATGAGAACGAAGAGCAAACCGTTTAGCCCAGAGTAAAACACAAGTTAAAAGGAAGGGAGACAGCGGCAAGAGACCGACCCGGAATGGAAAAAAAAAAAAAAAAGCGCCAACGGGACAAAACATCGGGACACATGCGCACTGGTCGCTCTTCTACAGGGAAACAAAAACATCCTTGGACCACTAAAAACCAGAAAAAGAACAAAAATCGAAAAAAAACCAAAAACGGTACAGGGAAAACGGCGAACCACACGCTAGAAACAACAACAAAGAGGAAAAAGAAATTAAGGGCGTCAGGCAAGGGGGGTCAAACGAAAAAAACAACGGGACGAGAGTGATGAGGGGGTCGGAGGTGTTTGGGGATTGAAGGAGGAACCAAGGAATAGCAAACGACACAGGAAAATATGTTTACCTATGGGTGGGGAACCGCGGAAAAACTCAGTGAAAGGAACGCGGGACAGAAGAAGAGTAAAAAAAAAACACAAAGCTAAATGGATGAAAAAGAGGGAAAAACTACACTCACGACGAAAGGGTAAAAAACAAAAAGGAAAAGGAGAAACGGGGAGAAAATAACGGCGTCTTAACTGAGACTCGCAAAAAAAAACATCAGATTTGAACAAATAAATAACAAAGCAAAGGGGAGGAAAGTATCAACCATCGGTGTTCGAAATGTTAGCAGAACACTTAACAGAAGTCACGGGAAAAGCTGGCGATGAAAGGAAAAGGCGGATAAAAAAGGAGCCCGGGGGGGGAGGAAAAAAATGAAACAAACGGGGGGAGAGCCAAGCAAGGAAGGTAGCTCTGAAAAGCATGCGGAGAAAAAAGACTTACCGAAAAGGGGAAAGGTCGAAAAAAAATTGGTGGAAAAAAGAAAAAAAAAAACACGGAAAGAAAGAAGAAGAGGGGGGGGGAACCCGGGGGGGGTCGTGGGAGAATAGACCACTTGACAGCGGAGGAGATGAAAAAAGGCAGGGGGGGGCAATGAATAGGAGAAGAAGAACATGGGTCCAACCTTTTGGGAGGCAGCGCGACTGTTCAACCAAGCTAAAAAAACGGGAGGGGGGGAGCCAGGGGAGGGAAGGAAATCCGAATGAATTTGACAGATGGAAGGAAGCCTTTAGCTCCAAAAGAAGGGGAAAAAACGCAAAAACAGATACAGGGAAAAACACGGGCCCAGAAGTGAGGGAGAGTGGGCGGGGAAAAAGACGAAAAGCCGATGCCGAAAGGAAAAAAAAAAAGTTCACAAAAAAGGGGAAAGGGCCGAAGAGAATAAACGTTCGAAACCTTTGAAACCCAGAAAAAAAAAGGAAAAAGTCCGAAAAGAAAATAAAGGAATAATTTGAGCAAGGGAAAGGTAGAACATGCCACGTGAAGAGGAAAAGGTTGACTTGAAAAAAGGAAAGACGTCCGCGAAAGGCTTGGAGCTGAGAGCCCAAAACGACAAATTAGGGGGAGGCAGCGGGGTTTGATCTTTGTTCGTGAAGAGGAAATCTCATTGGCAGTGGCGACGGCAGGCTTGTGCAAGAAAGACGAAAAAAGAGCACACCATAACGTGCGTAAAGGATGGTTTGGGCGAAGAAGAAGGGGGAAGGGAAACAGGTAACAAAGAGTGAGGGGGAAGGGGGTCAGACTTGTTGGGAGGCAAAACCGAAAAACCCGGAGCCAAAAACAGCCCTACAGGAGAGGAACCTCGGGGGTGCAAAAGAGAGAGCAAAGAAAAGGCTAAATGACCCGAGGAACCATTACCAAAAAGCCCCGAAGTGGTTGTAGGAAGACTATGATCAGGCGGTCCCCATCTACCTAGACAGCAAGAAAGAAAGTTCAACGCCCGTGGTAAAAAAAGACAGAGACATCTACCGGGGAAAAGAAGCCATGGGGTTCCGGGGAAGTCCATGAAACGGAAGAACTGGATCGTTGGGGTGATAGGGGGGGGCGTCCCTTAGGAGATGAAACAGGTGGCCAAAACCCAAAGGGGAGGGGCCGGGAAGAGAAAAAGAGGGAGAAAAGGGGGAAAGAAATATTCTCAAAAACAGGTTGGGCACTGTTTGGGGGGAGAGGAGACGAAAGAAAGAAGAAAAAAAAAAAAAAGCGGCCGGGTGGGCCGAGTAAAGTGTGACCGCTGTCAAGGAAAAAAGCCCCGGGCTTGGTACGACAAAAAAGGCGAGAGAAGTGGAAGCGGGGGACAGGCGAAAAAAAGGAAAACCTGGGGGAGTGATATTTCGATCCGTCAGGAAAAAAAAAACTCCAAAAAAAGATGACATCGGTCGTAAGACCAGGAAAAAAAAGAGGAAAGATGGAGATAGGGAGTGTGGGACTGCGGGCAGCCGAAGAGGAACCGGAGAAACAAAAACGAGTTCAGATTACGAACACGATCTGGAGAAAAGCACTAGTGAAGTTGGGCAAAAAAAAAGACGCCCCAGGGATGCCGGGGGAAAAAAAAACCGCAGGACTTCGTCAAAAAATAGGGGGCAAAAGGTGGGGGGGGGGGGTTCAACCGGGCCCTCAAGGGGGGGGGGGGAGAAGAACAAAAAATCAGAACTAATCGGGAACAAACCAACCCACGAAAACCAAACAGGAAAAAGTTTGGACCAACGAAACACTTGTCGACTCGCAATCAGAATCATCGATGGGGTCCCGAATAGACTCCAGCCAAAAGAAAAAACTTCATTAGAGAAAAAATCTGCCAAAAGGGTCAGGGAAGAAAAGGGTCCTATGAAAAAAAAAAAAGACCTTTGACTCACAGCGGTTCCAATAGCTTAACACCAGTTCGGGGTACTCCACAACAAACAAGCGCGAAAGAAAGGCACAAGCTGACGAAGAAAAAAGCAGAAAAAAAATGGGGTCCCCAGGACGATCCCAAAAGCCAGTCGGAAAAAATTTCATAAAATACGAAAAAAACTATGCAAAAAAAAAATTAAAAACATGACCGGGAAACATCAGCAAGAAGAGAGCCCGAAGAGAACCAAGCAGAAGGGGTGCAGAAGCTCTGAGGGAGACGTAGACTCAGCGAAGAAAGGGAAAACGGAGCCTCAAACCGGAAAACGATGAGAATCATCAAGCAACGAAAGGGTTTTGTGAAAAAGGACTGGCCCAAAAGCAGCAAAAGCGGGATGCTGAAAAAAAAAACGGGACAAGGGCAGGCTGAAAAGGAGGAAGTTCGACCATGGCAGGGAAAAAGAAAAAGAAGCAAAAAAAAAAAATCGAAAACTGAGAGTCTTCGAGTCAAAAAAAAAAAAAAAAAAACAATAAAAATTGGATGACAAGGTCCCGCCTTTTTAGAAGACCGAACCACGGGGAAAGGAGGCCCCAAAAGAAACATGAACCAAAAAAAACACACTGGGGAAGGTTTGGGCACAAAGGGGCAGAAAGGGAAAATGCACGCAGCCAATAGGGGAGAGGGAACCGAAGCAAAAAAAAAGTCCCGTACATCCGATCTAGGGGAAAACCTACGGGCGCGAGGTAAAATCGCCAAAATGGCGAGAAAGCGCAGAAGAAAGGCCCTATACAAAATGAGCGGCTGGAAGCAAACTGGGCGAAGACCAAAGAACAACCGAAGAAACAGCACAGAGGGTAAGAGAAAGAAAATATTGAAACGAACACAAGGAGTGACGGGGAGTTGCGGATTTACTATCGGGGGGGAAAAAAATACGGAAGACAAAAAAACAAAAGACCGAACGCAAACAAGAACCCAAAACCGGAAGCACAGAAAAAGGTTTGGTGGGGAAGGAAGAAATAATCATAGGAAAAGAGGACGGTGTCGGCAAAGGAAAAAGGCGTGAGCAATGTGCCCCGAAAAAAAGTGGCTCAATTGAACCGGATCTATCGGAAGGAGAGGGAAGCAGCACGGGGTCAGTGGCCAAAAGATCGTGAAAAACAGCAAGAAAAAAAAAGGACAAGGGAACGGGAAGGTTAGAAAAAACTTAACCCGGACACTCCGAAACAAAGTTGGTCCTGATTACGAGGGGAAGGAAGGGGATGGGGGGAAAGAACTTGGGCTCAGAAAAGGGAAAACGCCCCAAAAAGTGGGAGAAACAAAACAAAAAAACTCGAAAAGAAAAATGGTTCAAACAAAAAACGCCGCCCGAAAAGAAAGAGCAAGACGATACAGTGTCCGGTCCAGAAGGAGAAAAGGGGCCAGGAAGCTGCCAAGAGAGCAAGAAAGTAACACGACAACGTGCAACGAACTTGTGGAAAAATGAAAAAAATATAAGGCCCAAGAAAAAAAAACGAGAAGGATAATACCAGAAAATTAACATGGGAAAAAACCCGACACAAAACGGGGGGGCAGCCAAAAACAGGGTGCAAAAAAAAAAAATATGAGAGTGACAAAAAATCGAGAAAGGCGTGCCATCAAACAATTAGCAAAGGAAAAGACGCGAGAGGGGCCGGATAAAGAGAACCGGGAACCAAAGTTCAGGAAAAAGGGGTTCTGAAGCAATTTTCATAACCCCAGCCATCACGAGTGTGGGGAAAACACGACGTTTTGGAAAAAGAAGGAGGTGGGGGGGGGAATTCAGTGGTGGGGTATCACGGGAACCGCCGGGGGGAGCCGCGGTGGGAAGAAAAGGCCCGGCGTCCCAAAAACAGAAACCTGTGTGGTGAGTTACGAACCAACGCCGAAAGAAAAAGGAAGGGAGCAAAAAACGCAACAAAAAAATGAACTGAAAATGAAAGGGTCGCGGATACTGGAAAAAAACAAAAAAAAGAGAACCATCCGAAAGCAAAAAAAGGCACACGAAAAAGCAACACCCACTGGGAAAAAGACAGAGGGGAGGCCACGAAAAAAGGAGAAACTACTGACAACAAAAAAAAAACGGAGAGGAGAAGTGCGTAAAAAAAGGTTTTCCAATAAAAAAAAAAAGTTTCGACGGGAAAATCCAGGTTCAACTTCGCAGGAAGAAGGCGGACCGAGTGAAAAGAAAACAGAAAAGACAGGCAGAAGTGAAAAAATTTGTACACAGGGGGGGCCCAAGAAGTCGCCATTTTGAAAAAAGGACCCTCGAAGAGAAGAAAAAGAGGTCCCAAAACAAACCTTGTTTTTTGAAGAAAACGCAGGAACGGACTAAAAAAGACTCAAATCTCGGAATACAAAAAAACAAAAAAATTACAAAAAGCGGGGAAGAAAAATAACAAATGGAAAAAACTGAAAAGAAAAAGAAAAAAAACACAAAAATCATAAGTCCGACGAAACAAACAAATCCAGGTGGAAGGGGGGAGAGAAATGGTGAAATAGGGATAACTGATAACTTACAAAAAGTTCGCACGCAGGCCGAGGCATGCTCGGGGGGGGAAATGCACAGAAAGAAAGAGAGAGAGATGGAAACCATGCAAAGGAAGGGGAAGGAAAAAACAAGGATGAGAGCAAAAAACAAGCGGCATGAAATTGAGCAGCTGCGATGCCAACAGCGCATGTAGTCAACCAACAGAAGGGGGGGGGGGTGGGCCGGGAAAACCCAACGGGGGATCACAATAAAAATCGGGTAGAGCCCGCCTGGGATAATGGACGTGGGTATCTTGATGAAAAAAAGCCAGATGAAAAAAAGGAGTGGCAGATCATTAGTTGTCAGGAAGGGGAACCTTTGGTCAAAGAGCAGAAAATGACAAAAAAAAAAAGAACGCCGAAAACTAAAGGGTACGGAACCACCCGCTTAGAGGAAGCAGGAAGCCAAGTTGACGGGCGAAAAAAGTCGGGGAGTCGTCAAGGGAAACGAAATATACAACCCGGAAAAAAAAAAGTAAAACAATACCGGACAAGCAGGCTGGAAAAAAAGGGTGTAGCCAGCACCAAAAAAAAAAAAAAAAATGGAAGCCAGGGACCTACCGGAACTACTTTTCACACGAAAGAAAAGAGAAGGGGGCAAGAACAATGCCATAAAGCCGGCAACAGCCGAGTAAAAAAAGACCGGTCAAAGTATTCAATGGGAGAAAGGGGGGGAGACAGGCAAAAAGTTCCCTGTCACGCACGGGGAATGAAAAGGAATCGCACGAAAAATAAGGAGGGGGGGTAGCTGCCATAGCAAAAAAAAAAAAGGAAAAGGGGGGGGGCACGGGTGGAAACGGGGGGTGAAAATTTGGAGGAAATCTATCATCTGGGTCGTTTGGTAACCAAAAGTTCTGTGGGTCTTGCGCAAACTGATCCCACCCGAATAAAAAAAAAAAAAAAAACAAACTGCCAGAGAGGGTGTGGTCGAAAGAAGGGGTCGGGATCACAAAAACGGTGAGAACAAGACATGGTGTTTCGTCGGACAGGGCCCGGAGAAAATAGAATAAAAGCGTATAGAAACAAGGAAAGTGTCATCTGCGAATATCGGCCAGGGGCCCGGGGAACCCGCAGCCCAAGGGAAGGGTTTCAATATGGGAAGAGTGACCTCGACTGTAACAGAGCAAATCGGGGCTTGAAAAAAAAAAAACAAGCAGGAAGGCAAGGAAAAGGGGAGACGTCGGGGGGGGTTTGGAGGGCTGCGCAAAAGGAAAAACGGGCCAACGGGCAGCGGCAAGAAAGAAAGCCGAACAAGGGGGCAAAAAAAATGCAAGAGAAATTAGTCATTGGGGGAATGGGAAGGACGGGGAAAAAGAACTCCCTAAGAACTCCGACAGGTTTGCCTGGACTTGGGGGGAAAAAAGTCCATGAAAGAAAACACTTCCGAAACTGGGAAAAACCAGCGAGAAGCCAAACAAGAAATAAGCAGAAGCCAGGGGACAAGAGTGGAAACAATCCAACAAGGGAGGGCTGGGAATGCAAAGGGAGTTCCCACACTGGCCCAGAGGCTAGAAGAGCGAGGGGAACTAAAGAACTAAAACACAGATTATGAAACGTGGAGTCTTGTAATAGGCGAGAAAGGCCGCAAGGGCGCAGGGAGGGAACCATAGAGGGGGGAGTTCCAATAGAAGGGATGACATAGTCTGCAATGAAAAAAGCATAGAAGGGAAAGGGGAAGGGGTTGGATCCAAGGGGGAAAAAGCTCGAACTTCAAAAAAGTCACATGCCATGGATGGGAGGGACCGGGAAGACACGGGGGGCGACCCAACAAACCACTGGGAGGGACCCGAACAGTTGGGGCGCCACCTGAGCGGGACTCAAAAAATATAAAAAAAAAGCCAAAGAAAATCGACTAATCAACAAAAAAGAATGAAAATAAAGAAAGAGAAAAAAAGCGGCCCACCGGGAGACAGGAATGAGGAGAACCGAGAAGGAAAAAAGACCAAACTCTGAAAAAAGAAAACATAGGGCGGGGGGGGCGGGTACCCCCAAAAGGAGAAAGGGTGCTCAAAAAAAGAAATCGGGTCTTAAAAAGATGGCGAGAATGTGCAACAAGGCAAGAACGAAAAAAAAGAAAACAGACAGGGAGGGCAGAGAGGACAACGAAATAGAGATTGTGGGCATCGCAAGCTGGGCAGGTCAAACAAGAAGAAACATAAAAAAAAACCGAAGCTCAACCAAAAAAAAATGGAACGCCCAAAAGAGGAGAAAACAGGTAGGGGGCTTCAACAGAAGAATCGGACGGGGAAACGGAACCAAGTAGAATCGCACGCACAAACCAGTTGTAATGGAAACGGCAAAAGACGCAAAACAAGGCAGCCCGGCGGGGCGGAAAAAATGAACGATTGAACTATGAAGAAAAAACTGTATCATTCGAAATGGAAAAAGAGCAAAGAAGGAAAAACAGAAAGGCGTAGCGGAAGGGAGTCGAGCCCAATGGAAAAAGAAGACGAGGGAAAAAGGCGAGTAAGCGCGGAGGGGGCCGGGGGGAGAAAACGGGAAGCTGCCCCAGCACAGAAAGATAAAAAAACAGAAGAAAAAGCGAATTGTTTCCGTTTGAAGGGCCGGCCGAAAAGCCGAGAAGGTCCCAACGCCCATCGGGCGCGCCGCTGTCTATGGAACAGCCTATATCGTCGAAGAAAAAAGTGACAAAGGCGGTAAACATAAAACGGCACGGCCGACCAAGTCAAGACAAACAGACAAGACCGGGAAAAAACCTGAACGGTGGCTGGAAAAGTCGCCAGCCAACAAGTAAAAAAAAATCAAACACTGAAAGATCAAAACAGGAAAAAAAGGAGGAGCATCGCGCCGTTTGCAGGAGGCAGAGCGGGTGTCGCCAAAAAAAGACCGCGACGAATGCAAAGAAAGCTAGGCCAAAAGAAAAAAAAAAAGCCACCAACAAAAAAAAAAAATTAGTTTTTGTGGGAACGGGACAAGAGCAACAAGAAGAAACAAAAAAGAAGTACTTCAACCAAGTCACCGGAGTGAAAAATCAGAAAAAACAACAACAGTAAAAAAAAAAAAAAAAGATGGGCGTAGAGGGAGCCGGCGCGGGTAAAAAAAAATCGGTGGCCAGACTAAAGGAAATGACAAGGGGCAGAACAATGCGGCGGGGTACAGACCAGGAAAAAATCGGAAAAAAGGGCAAAAGCCAAAAACCGGATCCAAAAGGGTTGGGACGATTTTCAACACGGGCTGGTTTCTCACGAAAGCGGGGTGGGGGGAAAAGAAAGGCACGCCCACCCGAAGTGGGTCAAAAAGCTAACGAGGAGCCAAGAAAAATTTCAACACCCAGATAGAAGGGGTCCGACAGAAAACAAAACAGGGGGAGATAAAAACAATGGCATCTTCAAAAGCCGAGAAGAAAAAAAAGACCCAACAGAAAGAAAGACCACGACAAGAGGCCAAAAAAAGTGCCGGGCGTACCAGATACACGCGGAAAGAAGGGGGACCAAAAAGGTACCGAACCGAATTGGCGAGGGGGCCGCAAGGAAACCAGAGAAAAATGCGCGTTGTGGGGGGAAAAGCAGGAGAAGGGAGGGGTGCGACCCCCAATTCATCTTCAGACACTCATCCTGCCATGGCTGAAAAACAAAAGAGAAGAAAACGCCGCCGACGACAGCAAAAGTAAGGGTTTTAAAACCGAATGACAAGAAAAAAGAGTAAAATCACGAGAGGTTGGAAGAGGAAGAGCGCAGACCCCGAGACACATCTTGAAAGGACGACGGATTGGGAAAAAGTTTTTGTACGGGGTTGTAGACCGCGAAAAAGCGGGAACAAACCACCAAGAGGCACTCAAACCAGAAAAGGGGGGGGAGTTACCTCGACTCCCCCGAAAAGGGGACACGGAAAAAAAAAAAGCGACAACCACAAACGAAAAGAATCGAAAATGGGGGAGTCAGGGGAGGAGGCGACGAAAACATCACTTCAATGCAAAGCCGAAACAACCAGAAGCACGTCAAGAAAGGAGATGGAACAGGACCTGCAAAGAAAAGAA
>Ga0179593_1605688_pt1 | contig 20458 bp, 23 predicted proteins | sample CZODoug2_1_08_16_FD_185931 | JGI IMG/M metagenome (GOLD analysis project Ga0179593, IMG submission 185931) | Vadose zone soil fungal communities from Angelo Coast Range Reserve, California, USA - CZODoug2_1_08_16fungal (PacBio error correction) | ecosystem: Environmental > Terrestrial > Soil >...
ACCTCCCATCATTAGTAGAAGGGATCCCCTTTCACAAGGAAATGATGGGGGGGGGAAAAAAAAGGCAAATCCCTACATTTTGGAAGAGAGAAGGAGGTGGGAAAGAGGGAAGCCCTCCCTCTCCGAAGAAAAGAGAATGGTGTTTAGAAAGGAGGAATACTCCTATTTTCCCCCAGGAAAGAGGAAAAAAAAAAGGGCGGATACTAATTCCCGGAGAAAAAAAAAAAAAAGGGGCATAGAGAAAAAGGAAGGAAATATATATATTCTTTTTCGTAGGAGAGGAGAAGAAAGGGGGGGGAGTTTTGCTTCTCCTTCCTCTTCCTAGTAAAAGGGGGGGGAGAAAAGGGTTCGTCCGAGGACTCAATCACATTCTTTACCGTAAGTCTGCCTCGGCGGGGAGGGGACGAAACGAAGGGCCTGTACCCTATATAATGGGGGAGAAGAGAAAAAAGAGAAAGGGGGAAACACCTTCTACTCTGAGGGGAAGGGGGCCCTGGTAAGGGGAAATTTGATTCACCGACTGGAGGCGAAGAAAAAGGGGAGCACTTAACGCGGGAGGGGGGGGGAAAAAGGGGGTCGGAAGGCAGATTCCTCTACAACACCAACAACAAAAAAAGACCACCCCCATATCGAGGAAAAAGAAAAAGACCGGGAAAACTCCTTTCAACCTTTTGCGCTCGAGGGAAAGAAAAGAGGGGCAATCAGCATTTCGAGAAGGGAGGGGAAAAGGGGAAAATAACAGCCACTTCAGAGAAAAAAGAAGGAGCACCACTACGGAAAGAAAAAAAAAAGACCGAAAAGGAATGTTGGTCCCACTAGGGCGGAGAGAAAGGAAGAACATGAAAGTGACAAAACTATTGCTTCCACAAGACCGATACGCGATGCCAAAGATCAATGAAGGAGGGGTCACTCCTGCGCCAGAAAGAGAAAAGAGCGCGCATCCGTTTTCGGGAGAAAAAAGGGGCGAAAGGGATCATCTTGGTACACAGGAGAGGGTATCCATCCCAAGAAGGAAGGGGAACTGGAGAGGAAGAGGGAGGGTAAAACACTCCCAGTCATCACCACGAAAGAAAAGCGGCCATATATAATATCCTAAGCGGGGAAAACCCAGGGGGATGCTCCGCCCCGCTACTAAGAGAAACGCAAGGGAAAAAAAAAGGAAAGTCGACCCTCCATAATACTAGGGGAGAAAAGGGAGAAGGAAAGCTAACCGTTACGGGGAATCAACGCCTCTCCACCCCGGAGAGGAGGGGAAAAAAGGAATGCCCCAAGTCCATAAACGAAAAAAAAGAAAAGAAAAAAGGGAGCCGGGGTCTTTGAATATCCCCAGGCGGCAGCGAGTTCCTTCACATGAAAAAAAGAGAGAAAAAGGGAACGGGAAGGAACCGCTCGTAAGGAGGGGAAAAGACAATCTTTTTCTTCCAGCAAAAAATAACAAAGCAAGGAAGCCGGCTCAGAGAGGAAAGGGGGGCGACTTGGAAAAAGAAGAAGAACAGGGGGGGGACCATTCCGTGTCTAGAAAGGCAACGTCTTTTTCAAAGAGGGAGTTGAAGAGAAAAAAAACACCGCTTTTCCCGAGAGGGGAAGGGAGATGCCCTCCCTCTCCCAGAAAAAAAAAAGAAAGGTAGCACACCGTCCTCCCCTGCCAAGTAAGAAGGGGGCCCTACATTTATAAGGGGCTAATGAAAAAGGGAGTCTATTACTTAGAAGAAAGCGTCCTTCTCTATCCGAGTGTTAGGGAAGAGGGGGGTGTGGACTACAAAAGGGAACCTTCTATCCTATAGGAGTAATAAAAGGAAAAAGGAGCCACTAAAAATCTCTGGGGTCGCTTTCCGCCGGAAAGGAATAATACAAACCACATCGCCAAAGCGGCGATCGCCTCCGCCAGGAAGAAAAAGGCAAAAAAGCTACGGTCCAGCTCCGGCAAGACCTTCGGGGGGAGTCGAAAACGACTTTCGTGCTGTGTAAGCCCTCCGGCAAAAAAGAAAGCCAGTGGGTCCTCGGCCAAAAGAGAGAGATGAAAAAAATCGGCGAGACCTTTTAAGCGAGAGAAAAAAAAAAGGAAAAGGTCTCGCCGAGGTATTTAAAAAAGGCGGAGGAAGTCAATCAAGAAAAGGGGCTTCCACAGCACGAAAGGAGCAAGATATATTTCTCACAAATACAAACAGGAAAGGGCCCGAGCTTCCCTTCTCTGCAAGAAAAAAAGGAGTAGGCATGGGCGAGCTATCAACAGCGGGGAAAGGCGATTTTGGCGGGGGGGAGAGGGGGAGGGATCAAAAAAAGCGCTGCCATTTCCGGCGTGGTAAGCGGCGGGGGGGGGATGACTCTACGGATAGGACGGAGACTAAGAGGGATCTTGGAAAAAAGGGGGAGGTACCACGCGATAGAGAAAGGCGACGTCATTAACTACGTGGGAGGGGGAAAAAAAGAAAGGGGAAAGGGGGAGGGCCACATAACATACAGAGACGGGTGAAAAGAAAGCGGTTCTAAAGGGAAGGGAATGCTAAGATTCGTTCAATTCGTGCGCATCAGAAAAAGTTTTCGCTCTAAGCCCGGCGAAAAAGAAAGGGGGGACCATTGAATCAATCGAAAGAGGTCCGATCCTTCACTGACAGATCTTGACCGGGAGGGAAGGAGGAGGGGGGGACGCTTAGAAATAGGGGTCTTCCCTCTTCTATGTGTGAGGCTGTCCTCCCCTCTGTCTGAAGAAGGAGACGGGGGAGTGAAAGAGGAAAGGAGCTTTTTTCTCCCCTGCTACTGCGGGGGGACTTCCTCTTTTTCCGATCCTGTGAAGGGAAAGAATGGTTCGCAAAGGGAAAAAAGGGGCGCTTGATCCTCGATACCTTAGAATGGGTTTCTTTCGTGGCAGGAAAAGGGGAAGGGGGGAATAAAGGGTGGCCGGGCGTTGGGAGAGGGGGGTCGTATTTCCTCCTCCATTTATAGTGAAGAGAGAAAAGGGAAAAAGGGATATAGTCTTTTCTACTCTGGCAAGAGAGGGGGGATTTTCTCTCTCTTCGTAGACGGGGAAGGGAGGGAAAAAAAGTTGCGGGAAAGCAACCCTGATTATCTCTATCTGGGCCGCCGCAAAAAGGGTGAATGCCTTTTATTGGTGTTGGGGAAAAAGACCGGAGAAAGGGGACAGGCGGCTCTGGTGGGATACAGCGAGGTTGATTACCCATATGAAAAGAAAGGGAGAAATGATCTCCAAAAAAAAAAACGTGCGCTCCTGTCATAGGGGGGGTACTTGACTTAAAAATGTATCTTTGGCCCAGTCAAAACGGGGGTGGCCGCAATCTTGTTGTTAAGGCCTTGGAAGAGGGGGAGAAAAACGTTTGACGCCACCTCCGCTGAAAAAGGGTTAGGGAAGATTTTAAAAGGAGGGGTTCGTTCCGAGGGGTCTTCCTTTCAAAAAAGGGGTAGGTGGAATGGGATTCATATCATTCCAGAAGGATGGAGAGGGGGGGGCGAAAAAAAAAAGGGTGCAGTAGTTTATCTTTTGTGGTGAGTTCTTTTCTTTGAAAGGAGAGAAGGGGGGGAAACTGGATGGGGGGGGGGGGGAAAGAATATCCCCGGGATCGGGGAGGCTTCCCCTCACCAACGGAAAAACAATGAAAAAAAGGGTCATCCGTGATCAACTTTCAATGTCTGGGCGACGAAAGAACAACCGCCCACATGATTATCCCGGTGGGGGGGGGGAAAAGTAAGGAGAAAAAAGAAGAGAAACGACAATTTTTTCCGAGCGAGTTGACGCGATTCCCGAAGAGGAAGGTGAAGGGTCTCTTCCCTAACAACGGAGGAAAATAGCCTGCTTTTCCTCATTCAGGGGGGAACCGTTTCTTAGACGAGAGTGCCTCCCCCGCCGAGAGTAGGCAATCTCTCCCCATAATCTCTCGAAAAAAAACTGTTAAAAAGAGAGAGATTCTTTTTTTTCGCGAGGGGGGCTTTTCTTCCTCCGGCACGCGGAAGGGTTGTTGGAAGATGAAGGTCTCCGCCGTAGGGTTTCTTTCCTCTCCCCTCCCTTCTTGAAGATCAGGAAAGACTCGCCTCTGCAACCTGTCCGGGGAGGACCCTATCTTATGGGGAGAGGGTGAAAGAGGGAAAACCGGCTAAAGTTTCTTTTTGAAACAAGGGGAGGTGGAAAAGTTTATCACCTCCTTTATTGTCGCAAGAGCACTTAAACCTCTGTTTTTTAGAAGGGAAGGGAAAAAAGGAGGCATAGGGGGGAAGCGGAAAGACACCCCCATTATCTCATTTCACCGCAACGAAAAACGACACTCCTTTCAAAAGGGACATGCGGCAGTCTCCTTCACCTTCTAATAGAAATGAACAGCATGAACGCTTTCATCACCTGAACAAGACGAAAAACGAGCAACCACTACGGCACCGAGCACCACGCACAAAAAAAGAACCATTTCTAACTTCAGCGGATGTGGAAAGAGAGGAAAAAGAACCCAGTCAAATTCCATTACCCCCGATTGCCGGGAAAAAAAAACCTGTTACTCCGAGGCCAAGAAGAAAGGGGCGGGGGAGCAGCGCCTGCGCATATCGCAGCGCTCCAACCGTTGCTGCCAAAAAAAATAGTGGGAGAAGACCGCCCGCCATGATCATCTGGTAAGCAACGGAAAAACGTCCCTGCCATGTTTTCCGGGCGAAGTTGAGGAGAGAGAAAAGGGGTACAAAAAAAAAAAGAGCGATATTGTCTGCGGCCAGAGGAGTGATATCTACGCGCGCACAGACAGAAAAACATATGAAAAAAAAAAGACGAAGAGAAACGCCATTCAAACACCCCCACTCTATTTCACATACGTTCGGAGAGGGACAAAAGGCCTCAGAGAAGAAGGAGGGGGGCAATCCTTCATCTAAAAAACAGGAATAAACGAAAAAAAGAAGGAAAAGGCCCAGACCGGGCCGAATTTATCGCGATCACTAAGCTCTTTTACGTCCCCAGGAAAGGGGGTACTGAAAGAAAAAAGCGTCAGTTTCAACAGCAGTAGCCGTAACAACCCGCTCTGTCCGGCGGGGAGAAAAGTTGCTGAAGGCAAGACGAACACATCACAGGAAGAAAGTGGTATCGTTTGGGGGGCCCCAAAGTGACTTTCCTTCTCGTTTTAACAAGGGGGGCTATTTTCCTTCCTGAAAAAAAAAAAGTCTGGGGTTGGGAAAAGACAAAGCGTGGCCCGATATTGATGCGCAACGAGGAAAAAAATCCCCCACCTCCCTAAACCCGCGGACTCGTCGAACCGGCGAAAAGCCGCATTTCTTTCTTTGGCCCGACAGAAAACGTCGGAAAAGAGGAGAAAAAGGTTCTATGACGTCGCCGCAAGAAAGGCGCTATCCGCGTGTTACCAGAAAATTACGGGGAGGAAAAGGAGGCGAGCCGATCGCGTCATCACGAGAAAAAAGCTCTTTTCAATTGGAATCCGGACCGAGGGAGGAAAAAGATGCCCACAATGCCGAAGGCCATCTTCTTATAGAATAAAAACTGGGCAGAGGGAACGGAAAAGACGGTCATCTCTCCGGCCACTTCCATTCTAACTTCTTGCCGATGTTCTCCTATAGCGCTAAAGAGGGTGTTTAAAGGAAAGGGGGGGAAAGCCCGTGGGGCCCGAAGCCCCTGCTGGCAGATAGAGTGGAAAAGACCTAAAAGAAGAAACAGGAGGAGTAGTAAAAGATCTCTATTCAAGGTCTGTTCCCCCCCCCCCTCGTCAAACAGTTCAGGGAAGGGAAAATAGGGGAGGTTGTTGTCCCGAGGGATTAAAGAGCCAGCTTATCGCTTAATAGGACAACGGAAGAAGAGTTCGTCTTTCCGTGGCCGGAGAGCTGAAAAGGCCGACGGCGAACATCACTTGCACTGAAGGAGAGGCTTCTTCTTCATTTTCGGAAAGAATGAAAAGAGTTTTTGGGGGGGGAAGAGGGTGGGTGGGGGGGGGGGGGGGGGGGGGGGGGGGGGGGGGGGTGGTGTTTGGTGGGGGGGGGGGGGGGGGGGTTCTCCTTATCCTCTCGTCGATTTGGCACAAAACTTCTCAATTCCCCCTCTCTCCAGAAGGATCTTCTTTTTTGCGGAAAGAGAGAATATCAGAGGACAAGGGAAGTCTTCTCCCCTCCTTAATGGAAAGGGAACGGAAGGAGGAAGAAAGTCATAGACACGTTTTGCCTAGCATTGAAAGAAAGGTCGGTCCACAGACATCCATGCGGAACGGGGCCGTCAGGGGAAGGGAGGGGAGGTAGAGTTTTTCATCGTGCGCAATGTCCCGAGGAAGGGGGAGGAAAAGGGAGATTGACCCCAGGAACTCTAAAGCCACGGAATGAGGACTAGAGAACGGAAAATCGTTGACCTCGAGAGTCTCGCCTTCGCCGCTGACTGGCTGTGTGGATGAAGAAGGATGTCGGCAGCGTCACACCGGGTGCAATGGGGTCTCACCGCGACTGCTGTTGGAAACATCTGGTGGGAAGGGTGGAGGGGAACATCGTGCGGTGCTCTTGGGATCTTCAAAAAGGTGATTCCGCGAGGAAATAAAGGCCTGTTCCTGGGAGGGGCGGGGAGGGCTTTTCTTTCGGGGCTTGGGAAAAAGAGACCCTGTGTTTGGTAGGAGAGGACTGGGGGGAAAAACGCCATGTATCTTTAACCGGGATGGCTTCTTCGGGGACTTGGAATGACAAGGTCGAACTGTGGCCCATAGAAGGGAAACTGGCGTTTTCTCTTCGGGAGGAAAGGCAAAACTGGAAAGGGGAAAGAGATCCCCTACCGCAACAAACTGCCGCCGCCAATTCGGCTCGGGGGGGGTGGGTTACCAGAGCCATCGCCATAAGCACTGCGCCCGGAAACCGGAAAGAAGGAAGGGGCGTGGATACCTACCCAATGAAGGATGAAGCTCCTTCTCAGAATTGGAAACTTGGGACTAGAAAGGTAAAAAAGTATTGTCTCGTTCTCTTACCCTTTTCTCGGACCCTAGATATCAGAAAAGGGACGGACTTTCTTTTTTCCCGTTTTTTCACTGGCAGGGGAAGGGGTCCTTCTCTCTAGCCGCTCTTTGGACCCAAAAAACGCTGCAAGAAAGGGGAAAAGGGGCGATGGGTTTTGCGTGGGGGGTTGCGGATCTGGAAGAGATGAAAATGCAAAGGGTCATGCTGCCACTCATGAAGAGGGAAATTCGCTTGAAGGAGCGCGTGGCAAGGGAAAGGGGGACGGGCTTTCGTGGGCGTGACAGGGGTGTTTTCGGCGGTCTTGCTTGGTGGTGTAGCGGAAAAAGGTCGAAAGGGGGAAAGCCGCCTCCCACCCCAGGAGCCCAATCGTTTGCCGGTTGCAGGATCAGGGGAAGGCGACTATTCCTCCGACCATGGCACAACAAGACCCTTTTGTAACGGAGGCATGAAGACATCATATATGTTCCGGAAAGGAAAGAAGCGAGTTGATCGCCGCGATGCCAAGTACAAACACGCGGGGGGGCAGGGTATCTGCCATCCCCAAAAAAGTCTTTACAGCCGAGAAAAGACATAACCTGTGGTTCTTATACTATTCCTGCGTCCGCCAACAAGAAATCAGGAACAGAAAGAAAAAGAGGGGGATGATTAAAAGAGAGAGATTCTTTTTCGCGATGCAGAAAGGAGGGTGGCTGGCGCCTTCCTCTTCCTCCTCCCCGGGGGGTTAACGAAAATCGCTTCTCCTCCGTGCCCCCGGTACCAAGCACATTCTTGACAGGTTGAGAGGAGGGGGAAGAGAAACTCGCTCGTCAACGGCGAAAGATGATGTGGCTAGCTGAAGGATGAAATTCCACAGGACACGGGGGCGGTTGTGCCAGCGTCGCCATGACATTGAACGTTGATAAAAAGAGAAAAGGGGAGCACTGACCGCTGGGGGGGAAGGATTCCCTGCTCTCTATCCATGGGGGAAAACAACGAGAAAAAGAGACGACACCCCCATATCGCAGGTCCCACGCTATAACCCCAAAGAATAAAAGACGGCAGCGCCTTCACCGCTAAGCGAAGAAAGTGGGCAGCATGGAACGAGGGCAGAAACGTTCAGAAAAAAGAAAGATCGCAACCATTCTACGGCAAGAAAATATACCATCCACGGAAAAGAGGGAAAGGAGCGGAGATAGCCGAGACCTCACCCAGAAAAAAATGCTGCCACCATCCACGGCACCGAGTAAGAGGAAGAGGGGGGAGCAGCGCCTGCTCCATATCGCCGAAAAGGAGGCGCAACCGTTTCTGCAGCGTAGGGCGGAAAGGATCATCAAAGAAACTGGGTAATCCCTCACAAAAGAGCCGCTCCAGGTGTTCCGGGAAAGGGCTGAAAAGGGAAAAAAAGGGGGGGCGCGGCCAGATAGAAGGGGCCGGTAGGGTATATGACCATGCAAAAAAAACAGAAAAAGCCCCACCGCGATTTCCATCCTTTTCGAAGGGGAAGCCCCTGCCCTCCAGCACGCGGCGCGCTAATTGGGGAAAAGAAGAAAAAAGCCACCCTGATACTTGTTCATCAAACGACAAAAAGGAACACGAAGGACCCATTCCGATACCGGGCAAAGGTGAAGACAAATCCATGAAAAAGCATTCCTGCACCATTAACATGATCTGCACAAAAAAAGCTAGCTCGTTATCCCATTGCAAGGGCAAGGGGGGCGGTGGAGGCAAGGGTCTGACCATCATCCCATCAATACCGGAAATAACACTCCATTAAGCTGGCGCAGCGAGAACAAAGGGGGAGGAGGGAAACGATCCCGGGAATTTAACGGATAGTGTAAGGGGGGCTAGAGTTCCTCACTCGGTGTAAAAGTCGTAGGGTGGGGGACAAATCTTTTCTCCGATTATTGGAGGCCCTACTCTACCCACTCCAAAAACGAGAGGACCTTCCTACCCGGGAGTCTTTTTCCTCAAAATACCTTCGGGTGCAGACGTCTGTCTAGGACGTCGCCGCCGACCCAAAAGACGGGTTACCTACGGAGGGCCGAAAGAAACGAAGACCGTCGGCGTCCATCACCGCCAAAAGGATTACCAGGAATTTAGGGAGGGCGGGGGGGGAGAAACCGCCCAAAGGATTCTGCCGGGAGTAACCAGCGGCTTATCTCCTCCGCCCATTATTCGGAAAAAGGGTGAAAGGAGGAATCTACGGTCATTCTCTCGGGCCACTGCCATTAGAGATTCTTTCTATGTGCGCAATAAAAGAGAGTCAAAGACGGCCGTCGCCCAACCTCCCCGTATGGGACGCCTGGCCGCAAATCTAGGGAAGCAGGAGGCGCTACCTTTTAATTCTCTCACCAACAACAAAGGAAAAGGTCTCTCCGATTTATTCCGGCAAGAGAAGAAGGAAAAGGAGGCCGCGGCCCAAATACACGGTTATTTTGGGGCCGGGGAAAATTAAATGGAGAAAGGGGCGCAACCTCTGTATCCTCGCGAATTCCTTTTCTCGCTGAGAGAGGGAAACGAAATACCGGGAGAAATCAAGGAGTATCATGGCGTGTTCTATCATTCCTCTTGGGGGATATCGCTATTTGTTCGGTGGCGCGCGGGAAAGAGGGAAATGGCCCATCTCTCCATGTCTGAAGGATTTTTTTTCTTTGGGAAAGGGGATCTGCTCGTCCAGATCTCGAGGGGTGAGGAGGGGGGAGGGATGACTTATTAACACGCGGGATAGAAAAAGAACCAGCAGGCGGCGGCGACGTCAGAGAGACGGGGACATGCAGGGGGGGGAACTGTCTTGGCCACAAGGGGAACGTTGGCCGGGTCGCTCCGTTTCGAATCTCTGGAGGAGGGGGGGGAGGTAGAGTTCTGCATCGTGAGGAAAAAAGCTTTGTCCTCTAAGCCGTCGCCACGCAAACGTGGGAAAAAAAAGCGTTGGGAAGAAGGAGGGTGTAAACTATCCTTAACTTCCCGGTGAAGAAACTCTAAGAGATAGAAGGGAAAAACCACGGTCTTGTTGTGATGCTGGCAGAGGAAGCGTCATCCCGAGTGGGGTGCAAGAAGAAACTGCTTGTTTCAACTTACTCTGGGGAGGGAATTACCTCTCTTTGACGGAGCCCCAGGGAAGGAAGAAAAGAGAGAACATTCGTCCCCTTTCTTTGGCATGTTGGAAGTCGTTCTTTTTGACGCGGGATCGAAAAAGGTAAAGGTCCGGGGGGTATCGTTACCCGGGAGGATGTCTTGCGGTTCTCACAGAGTCGTATCACGGTCTAGCGGGAAGGTCTCTTCGTCGCTTTTTCTCGCATCCCGATCCTCGGGAGGGGGTCGTATATCCCCTACCGGAAAAAAGGAGCCGAACAATGAAAGGAGAGGGGGGGGGGTTTAAAAGACATCGGCCATCCTCTATAAGGCCAAAGAAAAAATTTCAGCGGCGAGGACTCAAAGGGGATTACCCATATGATCATTAGGCGTGCTTATCTGCCTGCGCCAGCAAGGGCAGAAGACACTGTCCATCGGTTCTGCTAGGGGAAGTCCTTTTCTAAAAAAGGGGGCACCTTGATCTTTGGCCAGAAAGGGAGGGAAGAAAAAGGGGCCTTTTCCTGGGGCCCGGGGGAGAATAGCCGCTCTTTGACCAGGTCAAAGCAAAGGGGGGTAAAAAAAGTAGGGGTTTGTTGCGGGAGGGAGTGTTGCGATCCTGGCCAGGAGGGAAATAAGGGGAGGAACGCGGTCATGATGCCACTAAAAACACAAAAAAAAAAAAAAAAAAAAAAAAAAAAAAAAACAATGCTCTTGGACGTTGAACGCCTCTTCCTAGATCCGAAAGGGGTGCAAGGGAGGGAAAGGGGGTGGTTATCGCGGGTTTCTTTACCTTCTCTATGGGGCGTGAGGGGGAGGGGGGTGGGGGGGACCATTGTGATCGATTTTCAATGGAAGCAGCGGCTTAAAGGGGTTCCATCAGTGCGAATACCGGAGGAGTCGAAAAGAGGGAGAAAACTAATAAGTAAACAAAAAAAATCGGTGTTAAATTCTCCGTTCACCTCTTCAAGAGGGCAAAGCCTACTTTTGCCGAGGTCGAGTGAGCGAAAGAAAGCCGGGAAGGGGGTCAAGACTTTGCTTGGTCCAGGAAAAAGGCTGATACTCCGATTTGCAAAAAGGAAAAATAAAAGAGATACGAGGCCTCTCCTCCACCCAACCTTTTCAGGATCATCGCGAAAGAAAAAAAAACTGTAGGAAGAAGAAAAAAGAGGCTCCTCGCCACTTTTGGCGGGGGGACGGCCTCTTCTCCTCCCCTGTTAGGTGTGTCACATCTAGGGTCAGGTCGTCTCCGCGGTGGAGTTCTTTCCGATACCAAGAGAATGACTAACTCGCGGCATCGGGGGAAGGGAGCTTTGCGGACCCTATATTATGGGATGCTGAATCGGGGGAAAAAGGGGAAGAAGCGGGGAGTTTTAAATGGTCGTCTTATCGTCGCCATGACAAACGAGGAGGAAAGGGGCCGCACTGTAAACCTCTGTGGTGGAGGAGGAGAACTTTCTCTCTATACCTGGGAAGAAATCGAACCACAGCCATCTAACACCCGTAAAAAAGCCACGACCTCTAATAACCAAGATACTGAGGGTCGGCCTCTCCTTCACCGAAGAAAACCTAGCATTATTGGGCAGAAAATGCGAAAAAGGTTCAGCGACACGGACATATCTCAAAAAAAAAAAACCCACAAAGGAAAAAAGGAAGGGGTCCAACTATTCTATAGCCTGAGAGAAAAAAAGGAAGCCATTTACACACTATTGCGCCAAAGACAATGGGGGAACGGGGAGAAAGTTGTCCCATCTTGTTGAAAAGCACTTCGCCCATATCTCCTACCTATTTAACAGGCAAGGGAGTGCAAAAAAAAGAAAATAAGCACCGCTCCCTTATCATCTGGGGGAACAGAGCGCTTTATCCCACTCTCCTTGCCAGGTGGTTCAGGGGACTAGGGGTCCGGAGAAGGGGGAAAAAAGAAAAAAAGAATATGGGCTGCGTCCAGATATAATATAGAGTAGACCTCTCCTCCATCAACCCAGGGATCGGGATGCAGAAAGTCACAAAAAAGAGATGGGAAAGAACGACTCTGTTGAGAAGACGGCCTCTACCGGTAAACGATACACTGAAAAAAAAAACCGGATACTTAGGAAGGAACGAATCAATGCCCAATTCCACTACTAAACCCAGGGAAGAAGCTGCAACAGGGAAAGGAGGTGAAGATCCCCAGGCTCGCACCGGAGGAGAGGAAAATCGGCCAACCCTCTTCATTTGCACAGAAGGGAAACGAGGTCAAGGGAAGACGAATATGACGAGATCACACACAAACAGTTGCCGAAAAGAAAGGAAACGCCGTTCTTACGTGTCAGAGAAAGGGGGAAGGGTTTCGCGTGGCTAGATTTCCTTCCACGCGGGGGGAAGGGGGGGGCTACCTGCTTTCGCTTACAAGAGGGGCCCGAGAGGCTAAAGCAAAGAAAAAGGGAAGAATTCGAACCTGCTCTACCCGTCCGCACGTAGGGGCCCGACATGTATTACCTGAAGAGGAAAAAAACGGAGAGGGAAGACCTCCTTCTGCGCCGGAAGTGTTACCTATACTTCCGAAACAATTGGGACGAAAGAAGGCGAGGAAACCGCTATCCAGATACGGAAAAATCCTCACACCCGTCCTGGGGAACCTACCTCAGAACCCGAGGGGCGTAAGGCATAACTTTCTCATAAGCTGGGGGGATTGTTCCGTAGCAGGGGGGAGAGGGCGGGGCTCTCCCCCCTCTCGGGAGGGAAGGGAAGAGAGGAAATCTCCTCCGCCCATGTCTACGAAGCGGGAAGAACCCGGAGAAGAGCAAAAAAAAAAGGGGCCCAGGACGAATTCTTTCCGGCCTCGCGGATCGAGGGGAGACTACGCTGGCGACTTCGTGCGGTGGCACAAAAGAAAAAGGCACAGTGGGCCGCTCCCGCCCCAAGCATGGTCTTGGAAATACAAACCAATTTGAATCTCTTCTAAAAGGGAGATGGAAAAAAAAAGGTAAAAGTATTTCCACCCCTTTCTTAGCACTCGATATGGAAGAGAGCGTCCCCACGGGCGGACAAAAGGGAGGGCTCCACATCACTAATTCCTCAACGTATAGGGGAAATAATCTAAGGAAGAAAATGGCAGTAGAGCTGACCTTTCTTCCTTCGTGAGGGGGGGAACTTCCGCTCGTAAATAGTTTATGAACAGGGAAAAAATCAAAAAAGGGGGGGCTCTTTCTCCTCTTACGAAACAGCTTCTCATTTCGAGTGTGTGAGAAGACGCCCCGACGGCTCGCAAGGTGATCAGTTAAAAAAGGGGGGGGCGGGGGTCGGAAGGTATTTACCACGCGGATAGGCAAAAGGGGGGCTACGTAATAGACCGATTCCGAAAGGAAAAAGTCTACTCTTGCCAAATAAAGGAGGAAGGGGGGGAAAAGGGGTGGAAATCGTTCCTTGCGGCGGGTACAAGGAATCTGCGCACCAATATCGGGCAACGCGGGGTCAAAAGCACAGAAGGGCAAAAGCGTTGAGGGGCTTATTGTAACTATCCTTAACTGCCAGGTGAAGAAAGGCTAGAAGCCAAAGGACTGCGCCTCTTCCTGGAGGAAAAAGGTCTGTGGTTATGCTGGCAGACACAATTATCAGAAAAAAAAAGGAAGGAGGGGGAAATAAAGGCCGCTGTTGCAACTGACGCTTGTGCAAAGGGGAAGGAACTCGCGGTGCTCCTGGGGATCTGCCACCGGAGTGGATCAAAAGAAAAATCGTGGCCTTGTTCATTGCTTTCGGGGTTTTCTGACCAAGGAAATGGAGTGGGAAAGTGGGGGGAAACCTCATTTGGGGTAGAGTGCTTCCGCGCTGGGGAGGGAATCCTAAGGAAAAACGGAGGAAAAGGAAAAAACTGGCGTTCTCTTCGTCTCAAGGGGGTTGCTGGCGGCGCGTGTCAGATATCCCCTATTATAGCTATCAAGGGAAGCCAAGGAAAAGGAATTGGATTGTGTTTGAGGAAAGCCAAATGCGGGCCGCGGAACAAAAGGATAAAAGGGGGAAGGACCCAGATGATCATGCTGCGTGAGCGCCTTCCCGCCAGAGGGAATAGGTGCGCGACAAGGAAGGGGCGAAGGCGCTTCTCCGTTGAAAACGTGGGCCACCTTGAATCTGTGGACAGAAAGGGGGGGGGATGGTGGCCGCAATCGTTTGTGTCACGGGCCTGGAAAACGGGAGAGAAAAAAAAGAAGAGGCAGTCGCACTGTTTTCCGCGGGAGGGGTTCGGTGCCGTCGTGGGGAGAGAGGAAGGAGAGGGGGAGGGGGTAAAGTGAGAAAAAAAAAATCGCTAGCACTGCTGATTGCATAGCGGTTAATGAGGCGCCCCGTTGCAAGGAGTGTATCTGGGGGGTAGGGACCTGAGCGAAAAGGGCCCGGGGTTGGTGTAGCGGAAGCGTATATCCCCAGGATTGGGGGAGGGGGCTTTCCCTCCTCCCACCCCAGCGGGGGGAGGGGCAGGGGAAAAAGGCGGTGATCCCACTTTCAATTTCATGGCAGGAGGGGGCACAACCCCCCATCAGGAGGAGGGGGAGGGGAAAAGAAGGGAGAGGGTTCCGTCAAAGCCCTAACAGGTGGAGGAAAGAGGGGACTCGCTCGATTTGCCCGAGACCAATGTGAGTGGTAGAAACGTCTGCACGTCTTATACTCAAAAAAAAAGGGGGGGGGGGGGCCTCTTATACCCAACAAATGTGCAAAAGGGGAAGGAAGGGGGGGCGATTAGCATCGCGAACCATAAACTCTTCAAAAGGGGAGAAGTTCTTTTTCTCTATGCTCCTCCCAGCGGAAAGAGGCGAAAAAGGGGGGTCTCCTCTTCCTTTTCAAATCGGCGTTCCGAAAGGGCGCGATACCAATCACAATTCTTTACCGTCGGCAAGAAAACAGCGCGTCGATCCACTCTCTCGCAACCTGGAAGCCAGTATAAGGATGAAAAATTACCACCTGTCTACTCCTGCGGGCGCTGGTCGGTCGTGATCGAGCATGACATTGAAAAGCGACAGGGAAAAAAAAAAGGTAGTGTCGCACTTCAACCGCTGGGGTGGGAGGGGCCTTTCTCGAACGGGGGATCGAAAAAAAACACACCCGCCATCCCTCCTAACACCCCCCGCGTCAGGGAAAAGGGAGATACCCACCACAGAGGAGGTAGCTCGAGAGAGGAACCGAGGAAGGAGGGGCAGCATGAACGCGTTCATCACCTTCACCGACACGAAGAAAAGCCGTCCAGATCGTCACCCACTACGGCACCGAACACAAAAACCAAAAAAGGGGAGAAACGAGACAACGAGCTTCCTGGAGAGGAAAAAGGAAAAGGCCATTGACACCACGAGCCTATCCCTACAAAAACTGAAACGAAAAGATCAAGTTGCCCATCTTTTTTCCGATAACGGAGGGAAAACAGACCATGACAGGCGCGCACCGGGGAGAGAAAAGTAGGGAGAAAACCTCCGCCATTATCATCACTGGGAATCAATATAAGCTGGAAAACCCGCTGCCACTTTGTTCTGGAGGTTCTTATCTGGCGATGGACGAACAAAAAAAGGAAGCAAAAATTGCTCCCCCCGAGAACATGGTTTTCGGTGGGGCAGAAATACAAAAGAGGAAACACCCGGGCTCTTGATTCTCCTCCCACGCGACGAAGAGACAACCCACCAAAAAAAGGAGAAATGGGGACCAGCGGGGGAGGGAACCGCCGATAATACAACCGCCGCCAGCATCTCTTCCGCGCTACCGACAATAGGAAAGAAGAAAAAAGCCCATCCACCCCGCCAAAAGCAACGCCCCTACCTAATCAATGCCCAAGGGCAAAAAGGAAAAAGGGCCTCATGTAATAGAGGATCAACCTCCATGGGAGGGGAAGAGAAAAGAACACCGCTCGTTCCTTCACAGGACAAAGCGTCAGTTTCAACAGCAGAAAAACAGAGGACGGATCCGGTCCTTCTGTTATGACTCTGAAAAAACGGGGAGGACAGCATCACAAAGACCACCAGGCCCTGATTAAAACGCTCACTAGAGAATTCTCTCATAGAGGCGCTACTCCGTGCGGAGGTGGAAACAGGGATTACCGGGATGTTACTTATATTTAAAATAAGCCATGGAACTGATGGAATTGAACTCCAAGCATCGCGTTTCTTTGGCGCCGGGAGGGGCCCGATATTGGATGCGCACGATGCGCCCAGCCTGAAAAAGAAAAGGAAAGAACACGCGACCCTTCCCCCGTCCGATGTATGAGGGGGGAAATGCCTCATGTCCTTCATGCTCGGAAGAGAGGGACCGAAAAAGGCTATAATATCCCCGTGTTACAGTCAGAAACATTACGGATGTGGGAAGACGCGAGAAAAAGGAAGGCACGTCAATCATAAACGAGCCCGACCTCGAATGACCGAAGCCTCCAATTTCCGAAGGCCTCTCCTGAAGGAAGGGGACTAGAAGAACAAGAGAGAGCTCCAGCTTCTTTATCTCCGGAAAGAAGCGGATGGCACGTTCTTTTCGTCCGTCGGATCCGAAAGCGCTCAGGAAAGGCAAAAAGGAACGAAAGGGAAAAAAGGTTTCCCGCCATATAATTCGCTAACGCTATAGGGGGAAGCCCCTCCTGCCCCAACATTAAAAAAAAAAAAGCGGCCGAAAAAACCGGAGAGTGCTCCGCCATGGCGTGGAAAAAGACACCATAGGAGAGAAAAATGAGAAAAGGGAGGAGGTAAAGAACCTTGGGGACAGGGAAAAGACATATCACCCTCCGGTGCGGGGGGGAACACGTTCTGTCCCATCCGGGGAGAGTGGGGAGGAAAAAGCAAGGAAAAGAGAGCTTATATTTCTCAACATCTGACTGTGAAAAGGGAATGCGCCGGCAAAAAAGGGCCGTTTCCTTATCTTCCGCTTCTAAAAAAAAAAAAACGCGAACAGCACTTGCCTTCCCTTCGTGGCCTGAAAATGAAGAAAGGGGAGCATGATCATCTCTGCTATGTGGGCGGTTGGGGAACCAAATCAAAACCGAGGCCCATCGCGGGAACGGGGTAAATCTGCGGTGGTGCAAAAGAAATGATCGGAGCAAAGAGGATAGGGCGCGTTTATCTTTTCTGTACACACATCCGTAATGTTTCGGAGGGAGCCGTATAAAGAAAACGGAAGAGCGAGGGGGGCCGAAGTCCTAGAGGGGCGAGCATGCCAAAAAGACCCCCCATTCCCCCTGTCGGAAGGCGGACGTGGGCGGTTCGGCCGGAGTCGGGGAGCTTTCTTCTGGGAGGGTGAGAGAAGAAGAAAAAAGCAATCGGAAAAAATATCGTTTTCCCCATGCGTCCAGGAGTAAGGCGCCCCGGAAGCGCCCCGATTTGAAAAAGGGAAACCCAGGATTGTAAACGAATCCAGTACGTAAAAGGTGAATAGGAAAATCGAAGACGAAAGGATTCCCTCTCCTGGGGATGTGTTGTCTGTAGTAGTGGCCCGATGTCGGCAGCTTCATCACCGACGAAAGTGTGCAATGGTCCTGACGTAGGAAAACATGGAGGTGTCTATCCTGTGAAGGCGTTCGAAGGGGGGAGAGAAAAAAAAGGGCCATGCGAGTTTTATCAGGACGCCGGTCCTGGGCCTGGTTCGTGGATTGGGTCGTGGGAGTTTTCTTACCGAATGAAAGTACGGGGGGGGGGGGACGCAGCCAGGTCTCTTTTGGGCCGCTGCGGGGCTCCCCTCTTCTGTGAGGTCGCCCTCTTGCCACAGTTGGAAGTTGGGGGCGGTTCTCCGAAACCGTTCTCTTTTCTGGCACATAAAATGAAAAGGCCGGCGCGGAAAAAGAAATATCCCCTACCGACCGCTAGAAGAAGAGGTGGTGATGCCTTGGATGGGGGGGAGGGGGGCCATCGCTATAAGCAACTGGAAAAGAGGACGGTGGGAAAGAATAGGGGAGGGGAAAAGATATCAGTTCTTCTTGGAAAGAGCCGCCACTTTGGGGGGAAAGTGACTCCTTTCATGGTCGGGAAGGGCTCTTCTATCCGGGAGAAGGGGGAAACGTGATCTTTTGGCCTCGGCGTAGAAAAAGCAATCGTTGTTTCCCTGGCCTTTGGAAAAGGGAGGGGCTCAGCAGGAGACGGTTTGGACCGCTGCAGTCGCACTGAGGTACTAGGGGTGCGGGGTTTTTCGTTGCCGTATTGGTGGGAGGGAGGGTGTCGCTGCACTTGGCAAAAAGAGGTAGAAAGCGTAATGCTGCCACTCATGCTATATGCTTAGCGTTGAAGGCGAGCCGAACGGGTTGGAGGAGGGTGGAGGGGAGCGGTATTGGGCGGAAGGGGCGGTTTTCGCGGGGGTGGCTAGGACGAAGCGGATATAGAGGATAGCATGGTGAAAGCTGAAGACCTAAAAGGTACCAGTGCGCAATACCGGGGAGGGGGACGGCGCCTCCATTCGGTGAGAAAAGGATAAGAAGACAAACAAAAGGGATAAATCCGTTGTGAAAAAATCCTTCATATAGCAGCAAGGGCACCGACAGGAAGAGTTGATCCCTCTATTCCCTAAAAGGAAGGAACAGGAGGGGGTATCACTTCCATACCAATAAGGGGACTCCTATTTTCCCTCATCATAAAAAAAAAAAGAAGGAAAGGAGATCAACTAGATATTATCATCTCTAAAAACAGATCTAAGCGAAAAGGAGATGGCGCGATTTCCTCTCACGGAGGGGGGAGGCCTGCCTCTCCTCCGGAAGGGTGGTGAATACGTAGAACGCCGCCTTTCCGCCGGGGGGAGGGGCGATACCAATCACATTCTTAAACTTCAGAGGCGAGAGATAAAAAGCGCTCGGGCAAACCTGTCGGGAGAAAGGATGGGCTATCTGACTTATTTGACCGGCTCCTGGGCGATCCGGAAAGGGTGTGCCCTTGTCTGCGGGATAGGCAAGTATTCACCTTTAAATTTGATCACGAAAAAAAAGGCCTCCTTTTTTTCCACAAGGAAAAGGTTTTCGTAGGGGGAAGAAACTGGCTCTCGATCCCTGGGGCTAGAAAAGGAAAAAACCCCGGCAGCCCGCCGACACCCCCAGAGCGAAAAACAAAGTCGCTGAACAGTCCATATAAAAAGAGACCTCCTTGCAAAAAAAATCTCGGTCCCTCAAAAAGGCGGGAAACAAGGCCGTCCTGGTGGAAGAACTGCACCGCCCCGTTCACAAAGACGAAGGGGGAAAAGAAACACCACGCACAACCCATAGCCCGCGGAAAGGGATGTGGGTCCAACGAGCGGCATAGAAGAAAAGGGCAAAGTGAACCACGATTGCGTCCCAAAAAACAAATCCCGGAAGAAAGGGAAAAAAGATCAAAGGGGCCATCGTGGTGCCGTAAGGGGAGAAAGAGCGCCGACCGATGACATGCGCGACGGCGGGAAAGAGGGGAGCAGGCTATCAAAAATCTTTTCCTCCCGCCGTTAGACCCGTAGGAACAAAAAAGTGTCCGGCGCAGGTAAGCCCGATTTCTTCAAACCCCATCAATGCTCACCAAGGGAGGAAGGGAGGAGAGAACAGGGTTTCGTTCAGTGGAAAAAAGCCAGCAAACACGGAGGAAAGCGCCTCCCTCGACGAAGAAGAAGAAAAAACCGCTATGGGGGAAGAAGGAAAATAAGAGAGAGTGTGAGCCCCTCCAGGAGGCCTCCGAGAAGTAAAAGAAAAGAGACAGTACAAGCTCCCCAACGGCAAAAGGAGAAGAAAGAAAGAAAGAATCAATGCCCAGACGACACCCATTCCCAGACCGGCGGAGGGAATCAACGCAAAGAGATTTACAGAAAAAACCCTCGAGTTCCGAAAATTAAGGCAAAAAGGGGAAACATCCTGCGTGCCACAGAGATGGGAAAAAGGATGACGAATCTTTTTCTGCCAGAAAAAGGGGCCTAACACATCCAGGAATGGCGCAGGAGTCCGGGGGGGAGGATCGTGGGGGAAGAGTTCACCTTAATTACGGATATTTTAAAAGAATGAATTCAACGCGGTTTCAAATCTTCGTTTGCGGGGGCGCTACAAAGCAGAGAAGATGGTCTGGAGGTGAGAAAAAGATAAGACACACAGCCTGACCCGCCTCAAGGAACGATGAAAACAAGAAACGTAGGCCCCATTTTGTCGGGCCCGAAGGTAGGGAAAGGGAGGAAAGGGAAGGGTAGCAGGAAGGCCGTCTTCGCGGCGATATAAGAGGGAAGAAAAAACATTTACTTATTTTGCCGACCAATCACGCGCGAAAAAGAACCAGAAGAAGAAACGAAAGCCTCTTACCACGCCGACAGGAAAAAAAAGGACGAGGAGTCCGCGCGCCAAAGATGACATACAAGAGGCAGAGAAGAGCGGAACGGAAGGGTCACTTTCTGTTCTCCGGGAGGGGAGAAGCGCTCCGCCACGGCCATTGACGAACATTCGGGCCGGCGGGAAAAAATCGCAGGAAAGAATGCGAGGAATTCGTTCTTTGGAAGCCCTCCGGAAACGGAGGGGGAATCCCGAGAGGAAGAGAGAGTGATCAAAGGAGGTCAGAGACTTTGA
>Ga0179593_1252138_pt1 | contig 20456 bp, 19 predicted proteins | sample CZODoug2_1_08_16_FD_185931 | JGI IMG/M metagenome (GOLD analysis project Ga0179593, IMG submission 185931) | Vadose zone soil fungal communities from Angelo Coast Range Reserve, California, USA - CZODoug2_1_08_16fungal (PacBio error correction) | ecosystem: Environmental > Terrestrial > Soil >...
TTTCGTGCAAAACGTCATGGGCCCTCCTACCCTTCTGCAACCGTCGCGAACGAGACTCAGCCGGATGACAAGAAAAGCGCTGAAGGATTTGTGAGGGTCGGGCCAAAGGAAGTTTGGATAGGGGGGATGTTAAACATGAAGAAAACAAGCCCTTGCGGAAGTGAGCAACAAACTCGACTTTCGAGATAAGCCAAGTCACTCTGTGTCAGCCTCCTGGTAGACAAACGCTCGCCTGCCGAAAAAGTGCGACGGCGGCGAGACGCGCAAAAACGTCGATGAAAACAGCTTGGAGAGCACTACAACCATTCTTTTCTATCTGGGAGGGACATACAAATCTGGCAGAAAGAGATAAAACGGAATAGTGGGCAAACCAACCAGAAAGCGAAACACAGGAAAGAATCTCGTTCTGAAAGGGGCCAGACGAAAATTAGCAAGGCCCTGTTCTACGAAGGGGAATGAAAGGGGCACATGTTGATACGGAAGGGAAATGGGGTGGAAGAGTACTCCCGAACAAAACACGGCGGCAAAAAGAAGCCGAGGGAGGTGCGAGGGGAGGAGGGGGGGAGGGATAGTGTGCTGGGTGGGGGGGTGGAGGGGGAGGAAAGGGGGGGTGGGGGGTGAAGGGAGGGGTGGTAGGGGCTAGAGGGCTGGAGGGAAGAGGAAGGGGGAGGTGGGGTAGGAATGGGGGGAACGGGTCGGGAGTGGGTAGGTAGGGGGAGAAGGAGATGGGGGAGGGGGATGGTACGTGAGAGGGGAGGGGTGAAGTGACGGGGGGAAGGAGATATGGAGGGGCTGGTGGGGGGCGGTGGGGTGAGTAGGGGAGGAGGGATGGAGTGGAAAGGTGCGTGGGGGGGGAAAGGAAGAGCTAGAAGAAAGTTGGGGGCTAAGGAAAAGGGGTGAGAGGAAGAGGAGGTGAAGACAAACTCGTTGGGGGATCCCTAGCAGGTGTCCACAGAGCGGGGTTCACGATTTAGGGGGGGGAGTCGGGAGATGGCGACTAAGGACTGTTTGGAAAAGGACGGAAGTGAAACTAATCGCATCTGTACCTGAGCCCTTGGGCATGAGAGACAACCCTCAAAAAAATTTCGCCTGAAGTAGAAAGACAAAGGAGCAGAGGTGGCTTGGGCGTCATAAGAGGGAGGGCCTGGTACTGATTATCCCAGGTACCGAAGTTCAAACCGGCAGAGGGGAAACAAAGGGGCAGGGCAGAAAAAAACCGAGACAACAAGTGAGTGGCGCCGAACCAGCACTTCACATCGTAAAGAGGGGGGGGGATCTAAAGAACGTTAACACAACGGACGTGAAAGGCTGCATCAGCCGGGGTTCTGGCCATCGGGAAGAAAACACTTAGGAAGGGTAGTTGGAAAGCACAACATAAAAGGGGCCGGATCACGCCATCCCTGGAGTTGGGAAAGAAGAAGGACGAGACAGAGAGAGGAAAGGAAGCAATTCTGTATGATGCGAAAAGAGCTGAGAGTGATACTTTGTACCTGGTTTCAACAAGGGTGTAATACACAGATTGTACAAGAAAAAGGAAACAAAGCGTATCTCAAGAGAAAGAAGGGAAAAAAAAGTCTTTTTGAAGGATGGGTGTCCTTGGCCACACGCACCGTTATGTCATTACACTAAAGTAAGCCAACATCTGGAGACGTCTGGGAACTTCAACTTAAATCATAAGCATAGAGATTGAACAGTATCCTACAGGTGAAAAAAAAACAATTCAGTAAGGAAAGTCAGTAGGTTTTCATGAAGTTAAGTGCAAGGTCAGTAGGCAGCCCATCGTTTGCCAAAAGAACGAAAGGACTGAAGTGTCTAATTCGCAGGGGTTGATTGGGGTCTGGCGGGAAGAAGCTGAACTGGAAGAGAGTCTTGACATTCTGCTGGTCCGGAAGGGACGCATTGAGTCAGGATTTCCAGCTACAAGGGTAAGCGAGCGGTAGAAGTGCTGGAAAACCTACGGACGAGGTCCTGTGGGGGGGATGTTGCGATTCACTGCTTGGGAAAGCCGATAGGATAAAGGGGAAAAACCGGGGGGGACTTCTGATGACCCGGTGTGTATTGACCGGAACAAGGGCGTAGGAACGGCATGGATCTGTCTACGGGGGGGCTGTGATCAAACAAACTCCTCGTAGGCGGTAAGCAAGGGACCGTTATAGCGCCGCACAGGGCTGCCAGGCGGGCAGGAAGGAGTAGTGAAACCTGGTTAATTCCGTTCACGGAAGCTGTGATAAGAACAAGGAAAAAATGGGGACTGAAGGGCGGGGTTTTCAAAATGACCAATAGAAATTCTAATCTCGAGAAGGAGAGTTTCGAGAAAGTCACGAAAAAAAAAACGGAAAGGGAGATAGAGGCAGACAAGAGGGCCGCCGCTGCCGGCCTGGGAGATCAGTCAGGAAAAGGGAAGGGGGCTAAATTTCAGGATTTGTCAACCGGTGTCGGCGGCCGGATCGAGAGGAAGGGGGGGGGGCATTGGTTAGGCGTCAGGAGCGAGGCGGAAAATCAGCATAGCACTATCATTCGCCTCATTAGACTGAAGGCAAGAGCTACCCTGACACAAAGGAAGGGAGTACACCTTAACCCCTCTATAGTCAAGGAGGTGTGCACGAGACCAATTTCCGACGACATGAAATCACTTAAGAAAGGACATAATCTCATATGAAAAGAGGCGACGAACTATTGAATAGGGATCAGGGCAAGTAGGTTGGAGCTTCAGATAGAAGGGGGACTAGGATTCAAAGTCAAACCTTCCATAAATAGGCAACCGAGGGGTCGAGCTCAGGTTTTTCTGAAGTAAGGAAAAGCCATGACCTGGAAAGGGAGGGGGGACTGCCTCAGACGAATCTTACATTGTTGGGACCAGACACAGGGTTACATAGCCAGCTGGGAATATCAGGAAAAAAAGACGACGGGGAACGGGAAAAACGTAGGAAATCAGGAGAAAGGGAATCACAGGTTTTCTCCCTTATGTTCGGTGAGGGGGGAGCTACAGAGCTACATCAATAGGTGTCTAGGTTGAGTCCGAGATAATCAAGCAAAAAGGGGACGCGATACGAGAAGAAAGACATCTCGGGAGTTTAAATGAAAGGAGCAATGGCGGCTATAAATCGCCATCGACTTCCTTGAATCAAGGAAAATATGTGAGAATTCTTGGGAATAGGAAAATCAAAAAAGGAAGGATGCCGAAGAAGGTCGAGGACCATCCGGAAGGAGCATGAGAGAAAAACAACAAAGGAGATGTAAAGGGATACCTTTCTTTCCTGTTCCTATACCAGCCCTCAGAAGGCCGGCTTGGGTTGGGTATTGCATCGGAGCTCCGGGAGAAAAGAGAGGACCTTCCGGCATCGCACTCGAAGAGAGGGCCGAGGGAAGCCAGGGGGAAAGAAAGTCCAAGCAGCGCACGAAAGGGGTCTCTCGAGAGACACCTTTTCTGCTACTTATCATCGAATCCAAAGCATGAAAGAAAATAGGATGCGCTGCGAGAGGAGCCTCGAGACATTCTCAATAATTGCGAACTCGATTGACTCAGGGGAGATATCCTTCAGTATCAGGAGGAAAGTCAAATTTTAGGGTTCAGATACGGCCAGATACGACCGGGACGAGGTAAACTTTGGATTGAGGGACCACAAGTTCACGGGGAGAAAAGCCTAGGAAAAATAATTTCAAATTCCTCCATCGAGGTGCGGGAAGCAAGAAAAAAACACGCATCGAATCGGGGAATGAGGGAGGGGGTTGATGGGGGGATGTCACGGCCAAAAATCTTAGATTATGGGGCAACGCGTCGGAAACTCTCCAGATCAGGAAAAATCGGCTGTCGAAAATATGTAAGAATGAGGAGATTTGACGACGTCATTCTCCGTGAGGGTCGTCACGGGACGTCTTGGACACCCTCTTGTCTAATTTTGGGAGGGGGGAATCGGTTTGGAAGGGTATCAACCGAGGGATCAGGAATGACGATCTGACCTCGTTACGCTTAGAGCCTGCTGGGGAAAAGGTCACGAGACCGAAAGCCTAAAGCCGATCGGGAAGGCATGAGACGAAACCGGGAACTAAAAAAGGTTCTCCACGGGAACGAATTAAGGGGGGGGAGGGAAGGAAAGGGAGGGGAAGGGCGAAGGAGACAGGCTACATTTGCAGTGCTTTGAGAAGGGTCCTCGCAACTCTGGGGAGAGCCGGGTCGAAGAATGGGGGTCAGCAATTCAACCGCGGAGGGGAAAACCAGTTCAAAAAAAGCCAGTTGATGAAAACACAAGTACCGGGGAAATGCAAAAACAAGGCGCAACAAGATACTACTGACTGACAGGCCAGGAAGAGTACTGAAGTCAGAAACTGGAAAAGGGATCAGAGTCAAGATTCTTGATCAACGAAGGAGCAAGCATCGTCCGGTAATAGCGGTGTCCGGTCACACAAAGGGCGACCAGTCAAGCACGTTTCGCTCGTGGTAGTCTCAAACCACTATCTCCACCATCACCATTCCCTCGAGGAGGCGGGGTTCCCGACAGACTTCGAACGATAAGCAACTCAGGTCTAAAGGAGACAGTCCGCTCCCCAGAGTTCTAGGGAACAGAAGAGGCGGAGGGCAGCCGATCGTAAGCAGACATCAGCGAACAACTGAAAGACCACACCAAGATGGGAAATTCCTACATAGATCACCCTAGTTTGCAAAACGTGAAGTGGTTGGGTTAAGATTTTGCTGCATGGAAATGACCTGCAAAGAACTGTCAGAGCAACCTATCTTGATGTGCGAAAGGGGGGAAATGGGGGAAGTATTTGGGAGTAAAGGGACAATCTTATGCTTGGTGGAAAGGGAGAAGAAAAGATGGGCGCTTCAGGCAAGTAGGGGAAGGAACGAACGGGCGGGATGGCCAGAACGAAAAAGGAGGCAAACACCGTGTGAAGGTAGGAAGGCTGGGCGTCTAAGCACTTTTAAGGGAGGAAATAGGGGGAAAAACGTGACACGGAAAGGAGGCCGGGGCGATCAGGTTCCTCATCATGAAAAAGATGGACGCGAAGGAGCAGGTCGCGTACTTGCAGGGTAATTTGAAGGAATTGATGGACGGTAGGAAATGCAAAAAAGGTTTTCCAGAACCCACGAGTATCAGCATAAGTTTGGGGGATCTAAATTTGCGGGCCCTAAAGGTAACACATTCGGGGGAAGCAAGGGGTCCGCAGTTGGGGGTGGTTATACGGTGCTCGCCCATCTGGGTGAAAAAGAGGTGATTGGTGCATGGGATTCTGAAAATGCACCGGATGTGCGGGCGGTTGCTGGTTAGGAAAGTCCCAAAGGTGTGACCGGAAAGGTTTTAACGTCATTTAACCGATTATCATTTTGGCCCGCCTAGAAAGGAATTAAAAAAGGTACCGTCTAAATGTTAATTCCAGGAGAGTGCATGGGAAGCTGAAAGAGGTGTTAGAGTGGTTGTACTAGGCTTTGTTCCAACTAAAGAAAAAAAAAATTTAAGTTGTTTTCCCGTCCACCGACAAGCATTTAACAGACTGTAGGAGGACAGAGTCAAGACACAAGGGGCATGGCACAATTTTGACCACAACCAGGAGGAAGAGATTAACTGGGCCCGACTTTTTGGGGAGGGGGGAGGGGTTAAATCCACAATTGACCTGCCGTATCAATGGCGTGTTCATACACACAGGAAGTCGTGACGACACCTTTGAAAGTTAGGACCGGACTGGCAGAATAAGAAGGAGAGTGGATGTGGGGTACGGAGTGAGGTTCGTGGGGTCTATGCCAAGATCACAGGGCTGCTATTGGCTCTTCAACCATTTTGAGGAATCGTCGATAGAAAACGACGGGTTAAAGGATCCCATGGGGGTGCGTGTGGGGTTTCAGCGAACGTGTTTTTTGGGGCAGACGGTCACGGGACCCGGAGAGGGGAAGGGGAGTCGGGAGGGAGTGGAGGACACCGGCGAGCCAAAAGGGCAGTGGGGTAAGCACAATTAGGAATGGGGTAACCGTGAGAAAGGTACCGAAGGCGGGATTGGGAAAAGACATTGTTTCATCCTGATTAAAAGGGGGCCTTTGGGGAGAAAAACGCAAAGAGTAATGAGCGGGTGGGGCGACGGAGAAAGGGGTCGGGACCGGGATTTAAGATCTGCGGGGAAGCGAAAGTGGTGAATCAGGAACTCTTAGTTCAGCAACAAAAAAACACTGAAGGGAGGGGGGAAAAAGAGAAAAGAAGTGTCGGTGACAACCATAGGGAGCTCCCCTCCGAAATGAAGCAATTCCACCGGGCAATCCTTAGGAGTAAACTCGCATGACAAGTTGGGCGGGGTTTCGATCACTTAAAAAAAGTTCCCTAGATAGTAAAAATGACCTACACAACCCTAAAAGAACGGGAAGAAAGGTGAAACAAGTCGAAGGGGAGCGGAGATAAACAAAAGTTTGAAAAAAAAAACTGTCTACACTCAAAGAAAGGCTACTCCTAAACGAAGCGGGGCAGCAGGAACGCAAAAACGGATGAGGAACAGAGCAGAAGGTATCAAAAGACAACCCCGGGTCTGGAAGGGGACAGATCCAGAGAATAGTGAAGACAAAGAAACTGAAGGGGGCTGAAGTTGAGAGAGGAACCCACGACCAAAGAAAGAAAGTCGGGGACCCAACGGTCACTATTCGTTTAGCTACGTGCAACCTTCCTTAGGAAAAAGGGCCCGGGTAACAATGCAAGGGGAGGAGAAACGCAAACAGTTGTGGGGGAAGAGAGGAGTGGTTAGGGGGGGATAAATGGTAAGACTCAACAGTCTCAACTAAACGCTTACCTTAATGGGTCCACAGGAAGGGGAGGGTTAATAGGGCAGTTGCAGTAGGCGCGGGGCGGGACGATGACTTGGTTCAAGGGGTGTACGAAGCAAGAAAAAAGGCCATCTTCACCGGGACCCCAGGGGGTTACCAGGCGACCAACCCATCCACAGGGATACCATCCGAAAGAATCCAGAAATTTCGCACTTTCCTTGGGTTCATAGGGTACCTCGGTATGGAATGTAACGATTGGGCAGCGGGAACGAGTTCAACTAAACCTTCTTGTAAAAAAACAAAGGTGGATGGACGAACCCGACAAGCCACGACATTAGGTTTAAGCCTACTCAAAGAAAAAATCAAGGAATTCTGACAACGCTTTCGCTAACAAATTCTACCCCAACTTGGGGGAATGGAAGGCATCTCCGTGGCTTTATGTAAGGTCAAAAGGGGAGAATAAACGTAATCGTAGAATCTGGGGGGTCCCAGCCAAAATAAGTTGACGTTGGAGAACGAAAGCCCTATTAGGGAAAAGGTCCGAAGGTAAGGAATAATCTCTCGTACGAGGACGTTCGGGGCGTTGAATGCGGGCGGAAATAGATCGGCGGGAATGACAGAGACTGTTCACTTGGGCTGGACCCTAGCAAGCAAGGGGAAACGTGACGAAAATACGACACTGTAAGAGATTGTGGGAAGGCGTTGGTCCGTAGAGGGAACCAAACCGCAACTTGTAGTGTTCACTGTACCTCGAAATGACTCAAATCGGTCATTCAGGCAAAGGCGAGACTCACGGAGGAGATTTTCCGGGGAAGAAAGGGGGAAAAGACTTGCCCATACAAGCAGGAAAGTGTGGGCGTAGGCGGGGGGGCATGGCGGTAAGTCATCCACTCGGGACAAACTAACAGGGCAAGAGAGTTTGGAGTCGATGACTGAATTCTCACAGTGGGGGGGGGTTGGTGGTTCTTAAGTCTTTAGAATATGCTGCTCGGGCCGAAGCTTCTGCGGAGATCTTTTACCGGCAACGCTTTGGAGAGAGGTCAAAAATTTGAGACAGGAATCAAAGATTTCGCTAGAGAGAAGGGGGTCCTTTGGATGGTTTGAGCTTCAGGGCTTTGAGAAAGATGAGATAGGGAAACCGTGACTAATGGGGAGCCCATTTTTGTAGTTACAGTACAAAAGAGTATTAAAGCTGCTGCGGGTCATTTGGATAAACAGGCTCGAATGACTCAAGGAAGGGGGAGGAGAGACGGAATAAAAGAGGACGGGAGGGGCAGTATTTATGAGGGGGGGAGCCGCGGCCGTTCACTGCGGATCTCAGGGAAACAGGTGGGAGAAAAAGGGACATTCACGGTTTAATTTCACCTTAAGACAAAAAAGATTCGATCAGATCGCAGAAAAGGGGCGAGACGGAGACCAAAAGAACGGCAAATGTAGATAAGGGCAGCAAGGGAGGCCTCCGCCACTGGCCGAACGACGCGCTCGTCCTAAGTTGAAACGGAAAAGAACTGGGGGAGTGTGGGGCCCTTTGTCGAAAAGGAAGGGATCTGATAGGAAGGGCGCGTTCTGAAGGAGGCCGCGGCAAGAAGGCCCGATCAACGCGAGCATCGAAAGGAGAGTGAGCCGGGATGCATCTCTGACAGAAAAAACATGACACCGAAACCGAGATATTCACATGTGGGAACTATATGACCAAAGTTTCTCGCTACATCACAAAGGCCGCAGAAAAGGGAGAAAGAATCGAATCTGAAAAGCTAGACCAGCGGGCTTTCATATAGGAGGAGGACTTAAGTTGCCCTTAACTAGCAGGGGAGGGTCTTGAACAGAACCCAATCCATCCCAGCAATTCCACGAGGTAGAAGGGAATTTTCTGCATCTAGAAAAAGATCCAGGCCAGGGGAGGGGGACTTGAACGTCAGGAAGAGCGCACGCCTGAATTTGGGGCCGCCATCCACGGCAGACGCCTTCGGAGCGGACAGCGTAAACCTGCCATTCCAGAAACTTCCGTGAAAAAGGCAGGAGAAAATCCTAGAAGCCAGAGCTGTGGTCGCACCAAGGAGGGAAAAGGTTCTGACGCCTGCCTCTCTCATCTATCAGGAGACTAGTGAGTCATAGAATCAAACAGAACCAATTACTGGAGTCGGACAGATCATCAAAGAAGTGGATGACTGGGCTGGACGATATGGCGGGAGATCCATCTCCAAAGAGGGGAGAGGTGGGGGGGAAGGAAGGCCGCAAGAGGTCAATGAGCTGTCCGGGGCAATCAAAAGGAGGAAGGGCATTCGGTAATAGGCGATCCAGGCCCTCAAGGTAGCAACTCAAAAAAACTGAGGATTGAAAAATAGATATATGCAGTGTAGGCAGGTCTCTACAAACTAAGGCTGAAGGCAAGCCCTTGGTGATTGCCAGTCGGACTCTCAAGGGGAGAAGATCGCTTAAACAGCTCGGCCCTCAAAGGATCAAAAAAGGGTATCACCTCCAAATCTGACTTACCCGCATCATGAACCGGCTCTTTACTCTAGTCTAGACGAAGCATTGTTCTGAATTGAGGATTCGAGGCCGAAAGCCGCAGCAATTCGGGAATGCTTAGGAGGGAGGAGATCTAGAGACTTCTAAAAGAACAGCGAAAAGGGGGTCTCTATTATCTCAAGTCCTCCTCCTTCTGAAAAAGGGGACATGTAGCGGGGTCAGATGGAGGAAAAGAAGGCACGGCATGTACCCTGTTGTGGGCGGACCAAATTTTCCTTAGGTAAAAACCTAAAAAAAGTTGGAAGGGGAAGAAAGAAGGGATTTAGGGAAAGAAAGGCGCAAGAGACCGAGGGACTGAGGGATGGGGCATCGTGGAGGTGAAGACCAGAGGGGGCGGGCTAGGAAGTAAACCTTCCAGGAAAAGAGAGGAATAGCTGAAAGCTCTGTCGCATTGGGGAAATAATTTCCTCCGTCAGCGACCTGGGTGTGCGCGAAAAGCTATCTGGGGGTGGGTTCCCAACGAGGTGCATATAGGGGGGTGGAAGATGGGGACAGGGGGGTAAGAGGATCAGTAGAAAGGAATCAGCTTCTCAGAAGGGGGAGCCTGAAAGCGGCTCGAACAGTCTCGCTCCGTCAGATCTAGAACAGGGAATACGACACCCGGGAACACAATACCGAAATTTGACCCATTCACGGGGGATAAACCAAAGTGACGGGCCTTCAAGGGCGGGAGGAAACGCTTAAGTGAACATTGGCTTCTTGTGTCGGAGTCTAGGGCCAGAGAGAGCGGGAGATTCGAAGGGGAGTGTGGACAGGGAAATTCACCGGCTGGGAGGGGGAAACGGGTTTCTCAGGGTGAAACACTAAAAGAGGTAAAAAAAGACCCTGAGAACAGGATAAAAATAATTCCAAGAAGTCAGAAGAATGCGGCAGCTTCGGGGGACCGCACGTGCGGCAGCGACTCGGGAAAAGGTGGATCAAAAAAAAGCAAGTCGAAGCTCGTGTCCAAGGTAGTGTCCGGGAACAAAAAAAAAAAAAAGGCAAGCCGTCAAGATCCCGTTGTTCAAGATCGAAAAACTCAACGCCCGTAGCAGAAAACACACAACAAATGAGACCCAATAGAGCTACGTTTTCAGAGGAAATCACCGGGCTTCAGGAAAGGGTTTACGTCAAAAAGAAAAAAACAAAAAGAGTAGAAACTGGGGGAACAGTCTGATGCAGCAATGAGCGACAGAAAGAGCCGAGAATCAGAAGAGAGAGGGCAACCACATCCAAGAAAAATTATGAGACAACAAATCACCCAGATTTAAAGTTTTATGGTGAACGATGCTGAAGTACAATGGGACAGGCAAGAACTTCAGCTCAAAACTCGCTCGTGAAAGGGGGTGGAAAAATATTTGGAAGAAAAACAATCGGAAAGGTCTGGGGTATGGAATTGGGAGAGAAGGAAGGAAGAAGAGATGGGGCGCTTCAAATGAAGGTGCAGGCCTACCGGTTCGGGGAGGGCATACTGAAAAATAAGTCAACAAACATGAAGGTTCTAGGGAGAGGGAAATACGTGTACCTTGGAGAGGGGAAGAACACGGGGGAACGTACCAGGATTCCCCGGAAAAGAAAGAGGGGGGACAATCATTACAGAATTTCCGAAAAAGGAAAAAGGAAACTCGGCTGCGTACTTGCAGTCCTGTTACAGGTAAATAGGAGGGATGGGACACTAAAAGTGGTTTGAAGGGTGAACACGATTAGAAAAATCCGGATTGGGGGGTTGGGCTTAGAACCTTTCGGCCTAAGAAAAGGGCGATCCTTCCGTAAGAGAATGTGGTTGGGGACGTTTTTCGCTCAAATCTGGGAAGATTTATTTGGGTTGAAACGGGCGTAGGGGGGCGGAAACCGAGGGGGTGCGTTGCTGGCGGGGATGAAAAAAGGAAAGAAACGGGGTCCCCGGTATTTGGGTAAAGTCGTACCGTCGGGATAAGGTTGACCAAGTAAGAAACGGAGGAAAAAGACCTCTCTGTCAGCTGGGCTTAGCGCACTACAGTCTAGATCTAAGGGGTATTTTGAGAGAGGGGTGCCAACGGGCTAAAGGAAGAGATTCAAGGGGGGGGGGTGAAGATCCAGCATTAAAAATACTAGATAAGATGCAAAAGAGAAAACTATCTTTAAACCGAATAAGGTGGCCAAAATTCAGGATAACTAGTTGAGGTGCCGCCGTGTTGCATTCGTTGACGAAGGAAACTACATTCCCGGACGTAGAAATGGGGCGTTGATCCTACAGGGAAGGGATGCAGGGAACAGTTCCTACTACCTCTGAAAAAAAAATATCTTTAGTGTTGGTGTCTGATCTTGCTTTAGGGTTTTGGGAGATAAGGAACGAATCCGCCTTTAGAGGGGGTCTACGGTATTTGCCGGGGCACGGAGAAAACGACTGGTGGGGGGGGGGGGGATCCCATTTCTTGTTTTAAGGCGCCAGGTGTCTCGAGGACGTCGGAAGCTGCTTTTAAATTTGAGAAGGTGAGGGGATTCGAAAAAGCTGAGGCTTAAAAGAAATACCGCTTGCTTTTTGACGGCTAAAGGCTGGGTTTACATTGATGAAACGGTAAGGAAGGGGCTGAGGGGTAAGGCAATGTTGGAATTAAGGCGGTAGTAAGAAACGTAAAGGGGGTTATACGGAAAAAATCACCTGACATCATCTGTTGGGGGGCCGGAGGAGGTTTTAGAAGCGTTGACGAAATGTCGGATTATAGAAATTAACGAAAGGATCGTCAGACCACAACAACGGAGTGAAAAAGAGCGAGAAGTTTAAGGTCAACCCGTCGAATCCCCGCGAAAGTCGGAAAGCGTGAGCGACACAGAAAACGACGACTTACGAGTTGAAGTGAAAAGCAAAAACGGGGTCGCAGGATTAACAAAGTCTGCCACGACAACCCTTCGGAACGTTGGCTCAAAGTTCAACACATTACGAACAAATTGGGCCGGCACCTCTAACCAGCAGGGCAGCCGCCTTGGGGACAACTCAGACTTAAATACTCATACAACGCCGCCGGCGAGCCGACTCGGGAAAAAAGGAGCGGGGAACAACCGAAAATGGGTATCGCGCAACAAAAAAGAGTTGGTCAATAAAGGTGACGATCCCTCAAGGTAGAAGTCCACCCAAGAACGGCTTCTGTGAGTAAATCACCCCACGACAAAAAAGAATACGACACACCTGAAAAGATCTCTGAGGCGGGCAACACCGGGCTTAGAAGGGCCAGTTCGCGACTTCAGGGATGGCAACGCGAAACGGAGAAGAAGGAATGTTTGGAGCTGAAAAAAAACAACACGGTCTAAAAAGAACGGAGTTTATCCGAAGGTGACAACCGTCTCTTGGGGAAAGGATGAAGTTGAGTCGGCGCTGGCGAAGAAGAGGGTTGAAAAAGGGAGGGGGACGGCAAAGAAAAACACTCAATCTTCCGGGAGCAAGTTTCACCGAAATCACAACCCTACCACCTTTAAACGGGGACGAAATAAAGAATGGAAACCAAAAGCGTTAGGTCAGACATAGACGCGGAATTATGAATTTCAGACATAAGAAGTTCAACCTACCTGCTGGCCCACCAAAGGGGTGCTCGGGCAAAACGCCAGCACCGAAACAGGCGTTAACCAACGAAACAAAACATCACATCTTCGAAAAGGAGACTAGAAAAACGTCTTACCCAATAAGGGTCCACGTGGCTTCATAGGCAAGGGACAGTAGAGTACGAAAAGGTCAAGAATAAACACTTAGGGCCGATAATAGGGGGACCCGCAGCAACACCAAACCACAAACATACGGTCCGGTGAAACCAGCCCTATGAAATACGGCAGAAAAGTAGAGGGACGCAGAGCTGGACGGCAGTAAAGTCTTGAATAGGCGGAAAGATCGGAGGGAGGCCTGGACAGGGGTGAACCGGGGGGGGGCTAACTCGTCAAGCAACGGTACAAAAACTAACTCGAAAAGTCACAATGGATGGGGGGGGGGTGGGAAGCGTGGGACGGTAAGGCCAGAAAGCCCGGTAGTGTCCGCACAGAAGGAAAATGCGCCCAAGGGAGAGCTTAAACGAAGAAAAAGCAAGAAAAGGGAATCCAAAGAAGCCCATCCTTTCAAAAAGGGCCATCAATAGAAGAAAGGAGAGTTGAAGGAAAGGTTCAGAAGGGAAGTGAAGTCAGAACATCGGGGTTCCAAAAAATAAGGGAAAAATCGTGGATCCGTTTCAGAGGGAAAAAAATTTGGGGGATGTGGGGGCTACGGGAGGGGAGAAGATTCTGTCTCTGGAGAGAGGAGGAAAAGAGCGGACTGTTATGAAGACTCGGGGGGCGGGATGAAGAAATGGGATAAAACGTGGAAATAACGTGCTAAAAAAACGATACTAAAAGGACATGTTTCTTTGTGGCCGACGGCGTTGAGCCCGTATATCGGACTGGGAGCGAAGGGGACGAAAATTGGTGAGTGTACCTTACATGGACCGTTCCTATCTTTCGCGTATTGAGAAAAAAATCGAAGTACTCAATCCGGGGATAGAGCCTCAGGAAGGTACTAAGATGGGAGTGAAGGATGGGGAGAGGTGGAGCCGGGAGGACCTTTCAAGGCTGCTGCTCCAAAAACAACTGTAGAAATGAAAAGAAACTTGGGAAATGGAAACTTACCATTCTTCTGAGTCAAATGCGTCGTCAGGGGGAGGGGGAAACGGCGAAAAGACCTGCCAGGGGTAGGATAAGCGGCCTGCAGGGCGCAACCAAAGCCAGAGGAACAGAAATCGTTGAGGGAGAAAAAATTTCGGAAGGGGGTTTTCAAAGGTGGGCTAATGCCGGTATCGGGAGGCCTGTCAGGGAGGGAAGGCAGCGCAGCAGGCGGGCAGCGAGGGGAATCCGGTCGGAAATCCTGATGCCGCTACCCCTAGACAAAAGAAGATATTACAAAAGCGGGGGCACGAGCTCCAGTGGCTCTCAGAAAAGAAGCAGCCGCCTGAAGGACGGGAATACATCTCTAGGGGAGGAAAAAAAGCGCGTTGAAAATCGGCAAAAGGCCTGGACAGGTTGTAAGAGAGAAAAAGCGGGGCTGAACATAGAGACCCGACCATATGCCCGAGGTCGAAAAGAAAAGTGTTGAGGACATATGCACAAGCACGGCCGTGAGGACAGGGAACTTCAAAACAGGCGCCCAGGAACTTGTGGGGCCGAAACCAACAGTTAGAGGGGAAGGGAGGGGGGCTGGGCAATCTAACCGCACAGGGACGAAAAGGAAAAAGGTGAGAGCAGCTAAACTCGATTTGAGGAAATTAGTTATAAGGTCCAGTCGCGTAAATCCCAAAACAAAATAGAGCAGCGCATCAGAAAAGGGCTGAGGAATTGAGGACGAGAGCAAGCATCCATTCTGCCGTAAAAAAAAGAGAGCTATGAGAGGGGAAAGGTGCTGCTATCAAAAGACAGAGAAATGATATGTCTATTAATTAAGTCCTCAAGGTCCAAGTAGATGTACATGAAATCACCAAGCCGGAATGCTAAGGGGGGAGGGAGACAGGCCCGAGGAGGATCGCGCTAAAAACAAAATGAGAGGAGGGGTAAGATATAACTCCTGGGAAGCTAAAAGGCCTTCGGAAGGAACTAAGGGAGTTAAATCGAGCTCCTGTGATCATTCTTGACCTTCCTTACCAAATAGAACTCAAGAGAGGGCTCTGGGAGAGGAAGCCATCGGACTCCCGACAGAAAGAAAAATCAGGGAGAGGTCTCGATCGGCTAAGACGCCGCCTTGTTCTTCTTGAAGAGAAATCGGGGAGGCACCTAGACACACTGGCGCGTCTCGATTATGAAGCGAGACCTTCATCACAAGAAGGGAGAAAGAGGGTGGTCTCGAGGAGACTCCGATTGACTCCGTGCTGAGAGGGAAAAATGGTTTCGTGGAAGATCCGGCATCTGAAAAAAGAAGCCGCGTTGGAACACCCTTTTGGGATGGAAAGGGACAAAAGGTTCAGAGGGCGCCTGAGGAAAAGGAAAGTTCATGGGCAGAAAAGGAAGGGCAGTTGAAAGTCTGAAGGAAAGGCGCAGCAAATCTGTCCGAGGAGGGGTCTCTGGGGGCAAGACCAGCTCTTCTAGTAAGGGAAACGTCAACATAACTTGAGACGAATATAAAAGAGCTGTTCGCAGTGGGAAGTGGAGAGGAAATGTCCAGCCGTCAGGCAACCGTTATTTATCAAAGGGGGAAAACTTTGGGCGATCTTGAAAACCATCTGGTGATGACTAGTGGATGGGTTTCAAAGGTTTGAGGTAGATCTAATGCAAAGGAAGATCGGCGCGGAGAGCGGAATCAATTCAGTGCGCGTCTCGGGGGTACCCTACGACCGGCCGACTAATAAAAGCAAGTTAAATCAATAACTATGTCGCAAAGGAACTATTAGAGGCGTCTGGCCGGAAAAGGGGGGCGGACGAGAAGTATGAAGTATCTAAAGGGGGAAGATGAGACCGCCAAAAGGAAACGCTCTATGCGTTTGGTCATGGAAGTAAAACCGCGGAATTGGGGTCCCCTGGGGGATACATGGGGAAGACACCAGCCTTGGAACGGAATCCACTTCTCACTCGGCCCATACTTCCCTCAAAATCCTTATTAAGGCTCCTCTGGAAATTGCCGTAGATGGCATCTCGGGCGTTGATAAAATAAGGAGCCATCATACGGACGGTAATAAGCGGTGTCCTTGAAAGAAAAAAAATTTTAGAGACGTCTAAAATGTAGCGATCTCAGGCGATCACAAATATAAGAAGCGCCAACATCACAAGGACAAAAAAAAAAAGAAAAGAGAGAGAGGAGGTTTGAAGGAAGATAAAACTACCGTCGTCTCAAAAGAGGGAGTCAAGCTTCCCACCTGCTGGCAGGAAACGAATCACGCTATTCAAGCCTCGGGCCCCGCCAGGCAATCTCGAACGCGTCAACCACATCCAAACAAGGGATTCAACATCTAGAAAAGAGTGGGTACTGTTAGGGGGGGGGGAACCGTAGTCTGAAAGGAAAATGACCTGCCCGCAAGTCAGCGAAAAAAATATCGGGGCTTGCAGGTGAATGGAATTTTGACACGTATTTGGAGACGGAGATTAAATATGGTCTAGTAAGGTAAGGGAAAATACGCTAACATGGCCGCGGAATTGCCGAGGGGCCTTACCTAAAATGGAGGGTGAGGGCAGACTGGAGAAAGCTAAACAAAGCCATGGGTGAAGGTCGGAGAGGGCATCTAAAGTGTCAGTACCGGATGAGTTCGAAAAAATTGGGAAACTGTCCAAGGGGACCTCAGATGATTGTCGCTCATCATTACATGGAATCCGGAAAGAGCAATCGTACTTTGGGCGGGACTACTTTGTACCGAATAGGATGAAGTGCCCGGTAAAACTAGGGGTGCAGGGGACAAAGATGGGCAAGAGGAAGGGTTATTAGCCTTTGACGGCTAAAGAAAACGGAGATGCAGAAGTAGCAGTTGTTGGGAAAGAGTTGTTAGAAAAGAGAATACGAAGATGTGATGGTTGCTGTGAGTCTTCAGGCCAAAACGGGGAAGGTGAGGGGTGCTGGCGGGGGGGCTTCCGGGAAAAGGGGGGTGGTGAAACTCCGGTAGGGTGGGACGTGAGTACCGTTTCTTAGAGCAGGGACAAAGACTCTTCAGTGACGCAAAGAACTCGGCTCCCGGCGTCTCTGAGGAGGCGCTAACAGGGTAGGGTTGTCCGGTCCGCGGGAAAACGTTAAGAAAGAAGGAAGGGGGCCGGGAGGAGTGGAAGTCCACGCATTGGGGGGGAAACCATACAGGGATAAACTCCATCCCGCAACAAAACTCGGGGAAAAAGGAAACATTCTGGAAACGTCTTTGCGGGCCATTGCGTCTGGGGAAGAGTACCAAAAATGAAAGGCCGATCAAATTTGCGGTTGCATAAGACAGGGTCGTAGAAGAACTGGCTAAGTGACGGATGTCAATCAAAAGATATCTTTAAGGGGTGGTAGGTACTTGCTGGGTCGTTCTATGAGAAAGAACGAGAAAGAAGTTCGATTGGGTCGGCCTTTGGGGGGGAGGGGAGAGGGGGGAAGATAGGGAAACCGAAGGGTGGGTAGGTATCACCATTCGGTGGGGGTTACATTGGTAACGCTCTTCAGGGTGCCTCATGCTGCGTTGAAAAAGGGGTGGAAAGCCCGGTAGATTAGAAAACACGGCAGGCAGAAACCGATTGCTTTGTTATTCTCAGGAAAAAGGGGTGGAAAACATGGGATGAACGTTGAAGAATGGAGGAGGGTAGGAAGGTTGAATCGCGAGGAACGTGTCCTGGTATCTAACGCCAACCTCGGAAGAGGCAAGTTATGAAGGCAGCAGGAGGAAAACACGCTGTTACGGAGGGTCCGGACGGAGAGCTAAGTGGTTTACGCAAAGAAGGAAAGATCATCAAAAACAACAACATATTGGAAAGAAAGTTTAAAAGTCACAGAGAATCCACGCAGACCTGCGTCAAAGGGGAAAAGAAGCATCAGGAGACCCGGAAAGAGATTAAAAGTTGTCTTCGGGAAGAAGTAACGGGTGTTCCTCTCGGTACAATGCCTGAAAGCCTCCAGTCTAACTTTACAGCCCTTTGTCAACCCAGCTAAAGGGGACGCGCTAGCCCGACAGCAGGGGGGGGAACGCAGGGGGGGAGAAACTAAGGAAGCTGAATCAACGACGTCAGAAAAGGTTCTCCTAAGTAGAACAAAAACGGGCGACTTACAAACTCAAATGTATCACGACAACCCTCGTTCCCTAGATGACGATGCCCCGCAAATAGGCCTCAAAATCGAAACTAGAGTCAGGTGAGCACATGAGCAACACAACTCTCAAAAGGAGGAAACCTTCCAAGGACTAAAGGGTGCTTTCTGGGGAACAATCCGTCCTTAGGCCATTGAAACGAACTTAAGTGGCGGTGCACGCACATTTTAATGAGGAAAGGGGAATGTGGGGGGAGCGTAGAGAAAAGAAGCCACAAGAGTAAAAACTAGGGGGGTGAACTATGTCAAACTGATGGAAGAGGTTTGTTGTTCTTGTTGTGGCTTCGGCTCTTCTACGAATTCATTGAAGATTTGTACGTAAAAAGACTACACGGCATCTTCAAGAGCCCGTTTCACCGAGAGAAAAAAAGAACACCTTGGAAAATCGATGCTTCGACAGACGCCCACATCGCCGCGGTCAGTTCTTCAGAAAGAGTAAAACGGGTTACCTTACAAGCATTAAGCGTTCAACCTAAAGGACGGTCACCAAGGCAGGGGACACAACAAAGCCAGAACATCAAAGACTGTTTCCACGACGCCAACAACAAAATCAACTCTTCTTCCCTAAACTGGGAATCGAAAACTTCAGCAACCAATGCTGACAGATAGAAGATCGCAACTTTTTCTTGTATGGCACAGTCAAAGTCTGAATAACAAATTCACGGTAGAGGGGGAACGGTCGGAACAATACGTGAGCGGGGCTAACCATCAACCTATGTCATCCAATCCAACTTGAGAAAGCGCGCGACGAAAGGCCATTCTTCATCTTAAAAACGGAAAAGATCTGCGGGAATCCTGGACGGGAAAAAGGGGAGAAAAGATCAAGAAAGAAAATCTATCCATCTACTCATCCGTCACAAGGATTGGGGTGGGGACAGGTGGGACCTGGTCCTAACGCACGGTAGGTCCGGCAAAACCCCTCGGCAATGAAAGCAGCAAATCTTGAAGAGGAAATTCACTTCAACCGCCTCAAGAGAAATCGAAAAGCGGTTTCAAAACAATTTCCATCATATCAAAAAGAGTGGGCATGAAGGCGGGAAGAGTGAATGCAGCCAAGCGGTTCCAAGAGAAGGAAAAAGAGGGTGTGTCGATGTCGGATCGAAGGTTTTGGATGGTTTAGGCGGCTAGGACTGTGGAAGGAGGCCAGGCGTACGGCATCTCGAGATGGTTAAGGAAGAAGCTGGGGGGGGAGTTTGTGTTTTTTGGCAAAACGGATTTCACATACCTGGGGAATGAAAAGGTCGAACGATTGAAACAAGAGCGCGAGGTCCTTGGGGTGGAGGGGGAGGACTTCAGGGCGTTGAGCAAAGATTGATCGAAAAAAACCTTGGCTAATTCGCCTTTGCCGAGAGTGATGCAGAACGAAAAAGGGTGGGAGACCCTCAACGCCCAACAAAAAACACACCCCACAAAAAACTCGAGATGACGGATGCAGTTCGAGCAAGCTCGATGAAGGGCGGGGGGAAAGTATGTCGGGGCGCAAATTCTGCCTTTACAAAGGCAGGCATCAACCGAAAAATGAACATTAAGAGTTGAGGCACAGAAAAAATCTTCAAAGGAGCATAAAATTGAGGCTAACTGTAGGGGCAATAAAACTTGCCATGAGTATAATGCGCCCGTTCGCGGCCGCCGCTGCCGGCCAGGCGCGATTCGTTCAGAGGGGGGGAGGGGGCGAATGTTCGTTGAATTTTTCACGTTTTCTAAGAACCGGGTCTGAAGGAAACCTTTCCAAGACGCCCAAAACAAAAAAAAAACCACACACCCCAAGCGCTCATGAGAGACGAGGGACGGCTGACCGATCGGAATCCGTACAGAGCGACCCGTCAAAGAAAGGGGACCCCAAAAAACTCGAGTTCACAGCGGGTACACGAGCTCCAACGTAAAAACCGAAACTGCACGGGACTCTTAAATCATCGAATCTGTCCAAGTCCCAACAGCTTGGAGCAAGATCGTAGGTTCATGGACTGTGGGGAAACTTCCGAGAGAAAGGTACAGGAAAACTGAACTACAATCCACATAAAAAAAAGGAATTCACAAGGACAAGAGACGCTTTTCTGGAATCTGCAAAACCAGAAGGTACAAGTGAACTGATGAGAAGGCGCCGCCGAAGGTTGGCCGAAAGAAAAAGGACATAGAACGGAACGGGCATGGAAAGAAGGAAGACACGCAGATTACATTCCTTATTAAAAGAAGTATATTGAACAAATCTATTTTTCCACACACGGATGTAGAAGTCTCGCGGGGCTCCTCAACACGCATCGAAGTGCTGCGGCTTGCAGGCCGGGAAGACAGCAAGCAGACCAAGGGGAGGCGCGACGACGAGAAACAGAGGAGGACTTCTGCTTAGACATAGCTTCCAGCTCCATAAAAACCAAAAAGAGGCGAGTCGGTCCGCAGATGTCAAGAGCTGACGAAGGCAAGAACCAGAAGGAATTCCGAATGAGTGCGAGGAAAGGACCGCAAGGAGAC
>Ga0179593_1530130_pt1 | contig 20456 bp, 23 predicted proteins | sample CZODoug2_1_08_16_FD_185931 | JGI IMG/M metagenome (GOLD analysis project Ga0179593, IMG submission 185931) | Vadose zone soil fungal communities from Angelo Coast Range Reserve, California, USA - CZODoug2_1_08_16fungal (PacBio error correction) | ecosystem: Environmental > Terrestrial > Soil >...
CGACTCCACTTACGGGGGGAAAAAAAAAAAAGAATGGGACCCTATATTCTTAGACTGGCAGGGGGGGGAGGGAAAAGAAAGGGTCAAAGGACGGACGTCAAGAAAATCCGGAAAGTTCTGCTGGTGGTAAAAAAGCAAATAAAGTTAGAGCTATCAGTTTGTGGGGTTTTTCCGCAGGCGAGGAAGGGGGCAGACCGACCATAAAAGAAAAGACACGGTTACATGCGGGGGGCGAATTCGGGGAGAAGCTAAAAGCTTTGCCATTCGCGTTCGTCGAACGGGGGGGGATCAGGGATGGCGCCAGTTCGACCAAGGAGGAATTGAAGGGGAGAGGGAGTTTTCTGAAACCGGCAAAGGAGTAAGAGGCCCGAACACGTAAAAAGCAAATAAATCAAACATAAACCTGAAAAGAGGGGTTTGGAAGACACAGGAAAAAAAAAAAAAAAAAAAAAAAAAAAAAAAAAAAAAAAAAAAAAAAAAAAAAAAACAAAGAAAAAAAAAAAAAAAAAAAAAAAAAAAAAAAAAAAAAGAACCCAAAAAAACCACACCGAAAACAAAATACTTCCTAAACGCGGAGGATTGGGCTGTGTAGTGTTATTCGATTAGCGTGTCAACAAAATTCAGAAAAGGCTGTAAAGCCCTTGCAGCGGGAGTGAAAGCTCAAATCCCATTGGACATTAACGGGGGGAAATGGGTTATCGAAAGTTCGTCAGGAGGGGGCCGATTTTTCGACCAAAGGGGTGGCCAGATGCATAAGAGAGGGGGTCAGGGAAACTGGAGTGGGTGGCGACGGAAAATCCTGGAATGCTGGGAGGCCAGTCGCAACCGTTCTGCCGAGGAGTAGGTTATGAAAATGACGGAAAAGGGGTCCTCATCCGATAATTCCGAGAAATGGAAAGACTGCAACCCGGAAAACTATTCCAGGGGCCATAAAAGAAGACGCTCCAAGAAGGGTAAATCTGGGGGGCAAAAACACGAACCAATAAAGAAGGAGCCCGTGCGAATGCGGGAAGGGAAGGGGTGGAGGAAACAATCAGTCATTTTCCGTCCAACCAAAGAAACAAAGAGCATGCAAATCGCTTTAAGAGGGGGAGACCACGCGAGGGAGGAGGAAAAAGGGGAAATCCAAAAAAGAATGGATTGCCGGAAGGGGGAAGACAGGCATTCATTAGGAAAACACCCTGGGCACGTTTGGGAACGCATCAATGGTTAGTGCACTATTAATCCGAGACACGAAAAGAATGACGGTATAGGACCTCGTGTCCATTCGATTGAACGGGGGCGTCAATGCTCGTAAGACAACGGAAAGAAAGAGAAAAAAAAGGAATCCATTATGAATATCTGACAAAAAAGGGGAGAGGATAAGCTAGGAGTGGCAGTCCCATAAATACTCCTTTCCAATGATGAATCTCAAAAGGGGGAAGTGTCGTCTCTTACTAGGTCAGAGGAAGGGACCCAGAGAGTCGAAAAAAAGGGACATGTTTTCGGGAGGGGGAACTGTCAAAAAAGAAACGAAAACAGCATTAAGCCGCGGAAGCTCTCAACAAAACAAGGAGAAAATATATATAACAAGGAGGAAGGGGGCTGAGTCGCGTGTGGAAAAGGTGGGCACATCCGAATTGAAAGTGGCGTTTGCGACTATCGGGGAAGAGAGACCACGTGAGGGCGACTTAAATGAACACGGCAAGGGGAAGGAGGAAAAAGGGGCGGATTGCCCCAAACAAAAGGTAAGAGGGTGGGAAGACTGATTGCCAATAGATCTAGAAAGCTCCCCCCTCGTTAAAAAAGAATATGTACAGAAATTGGGGGGGGGTCGTTGTTCCGTAGACCTGAAAATCATCGTACCTCTTGCGAAAGCGAACTGGCAACTTTGGCCCCGAAAGAAAGCGTATCCCGGCAAACGCAGGGGAAGGGACTCGGTATTCCTAGTGTAACAAGGAGAGACACCACCGGACCAGTGAGAAGGGAGATCGCTGACCAAGGGGAAAGGGCAAATTTCCGAAAACCAGGACTTGGTCTCCGGGAAAGCTGAAGAGGGAGAACTCGTGCCGCCTCTCAAGAAGTACAGCCGAAAAGGGAAAAGAAAGGAACTATCTGTGTCTTTGGGTGGAAAGGGGGGAAAAACTGGGGAAAAAATGGGGAAGAATTGATTCCATCCCTTCGTCAAACCGCGTCGCTATCTGGGGAGGGTAGGGTGTTTAGGGAGGAAAGTTTGAACCTTAGGGAGGGCGGCAACGTCTGGCCCAGAGGGTGTTGTCCAGGAAACTCGTATAGTTGGGGGGGGGGATTGTTTGGCCAGGAGAGCGGTTATAAAAAAATAGGCAACCGAATAAAAAAGGAGGAGTGCGGAACAAACAGCCACGGGATTGGGACAAACCTTGACGGAAAACGGCTGACGCTGATGAACAGAAAACACGTTGAAGAAAGCGAAACAAGCTGAAGAGACGCAAAGGAACGGAGGGAGGATAAAAAGGGAAGCGAAGAGGGCTAAAGAGGCTGGGGTGGGCACCTTTCCACATGGTCATGAATTTAACTAAGGGGGTTCCAAATTAGCCAGGGAGAGAAACTTAACCCACAACGAGCAGAAGCAGTATAAAGCATGATGGGGGGCTGCGATTGAGGAACAAAAAAACAACGGAGTTTTTGCTTTCAAAGAACCAAAGTCTGTGAGAGGGGAGGCCCGGCATTTCCGCAAATTCGGATAATAAAGGAGGCGAATCAACTTGGGGGACATTCCTTCCGTCGCGTGAAAAAAAAAACAAAGCGCGATCTGCAAGGGTTGTAGCTTAGAGAAGGCCACGAAAGTAAGGGTCGGTTTCGGATTGTAGTTGGGGAACAGGTTAAGAGCCCGACTTGGAAAAACGAACACACTGATCGGCGTCCCCACTTTGGGGGGTCCATGTCACAAACTCAGGCACCCGTAAGAGGGAGATCTTGCCTATTCAACTAAACGGATACTGTTAGAACCTACCTCGGGGCAAAGCTCCAGGGTATCACTTCCCGTTTGCGTAAAACGTGCGTTTAGGCGGAAAAGGCTGGGGTCCGTGGTTGTGTAATGAAACGCATCTCTCTCAAAAAAAAAAAAGGCTGGGATGATTAAATATGGGGGCTTTACTCTCCCGCATCACATCCTGAAAATAATTTCTAAGCACAAAGAATGGGTGCAACTCCTACAGAGTTTGGAACCTCTATGCGGAAATCTTTTCAAAAGATAGAGTCTACTGATCCCGGGAGAAACGCAGACTTTCCTCCTAACTCTCAAAAGGGGGTGGGACACAGGGCCAAGTGACCTCTATGCAGGGGAGTTTTTGGGTAGAGAGGGAGGTGGACTATCCGCCTCCAGGAAAAAAAAAGGAAGAACAGGTGTCTTGACGTACAGGAAGAAAGCAGTCCCTAATATTCAACTGGGAAGCGGGACGAACGCTCAAGGTAAATGGGGAGAAAGTCAAATTCTCACCTTCGGGGTCAGGATGGGGGAGTGAACCCTACACTCTGGAAAACTAAAAAGGTTTATTGCACAATCAAAGCAAGGACTGTTTTGGGGGGGACAAAAAGCCGAATCGTAAAGATCTCTGATAGGGAGGAGAGTTGGTTCATTGCGATAGAAAGCAAGGGCAACAAGTAAAAGTCATGACATCAAAAGAGCTGGGCAAAGGTTTCAAAGAAATGCCAGCGAGTTGAAAGGATGAGCATGCCCATTGGCGAACTGGCATTTGTGGCATTGGAGGGAGAAGCGGTCCGATTGGTCGACAGAACAACGGGGGTTGGAAGTAACTAGGTTGCAGAGGGGAGGCGTCCTGGCGACGAAAAGGTTGAAAAGGCCGTGGCGGGGAGGGTCTTTCGTGGCCTGCAACAACGTTAGGGGCTCTTAAAGGGGGGGGCGCACTGGGTTTGTCCCATCCTCTCTACTAACTGAAGAAAAAAAGAAAATTAACCGAGCAGCTATAAGAATTCCCCTCAAGTAAAGTATTTTCAACGGGGCTTGGGAAGGGGCCGGGCCAAAGAAGGTTCAATCTTTTGGGGTAAAACTACCCCAATAAGTATGAGAGAGGGGAGAGTTGATCGTAAGGGTGGGGAAGGAAAGGAGACGCCAAGGGTAAGTTTCCGTCCCCAAGGGGTCTTTTGCAGGAAGGCGCTGTAAGCGGGCGAGGGGAGATATTAAAGGAAGAACATCAACTACGAATGTATGCAGGGGGGGAGGAAAAGGGGGGAGTAGGGAAGAACTTGATTCAGATGAGAAAGGAAAAGTACTTGTCACTGGACTCAGTGTTAGTGCACTAGGAAGGCCGAGGACCATCGTAGATTCACCGGAGAGAGAAATCCAAGGGTTGGGGGCCAGGGGGGGTGGTGGTGTGATTTTCAAGAATTATCCGCATATCAGGGAAAAGGGAAGAATGCAGAGAAAGTAATAAACCAATGAGAGAAGAGCCAACATGGGCGGAGATTCAGAAGTTTCTCAGGCCCCTCGTAAAGGGACGTAAGGGAAGGGCAAAGGCCGGGTTCTGTACGGAGAGGAAAGGGAAGGGTACATAAGTCGGAAACACATAAAGAAAAACCTCCATGAACCTGCAGAGGGGAACGGCATCCAAAATAAAAGCAACATTCAGGGAAGGGGTCTCCTCAAAACGGTTAAGAAGATATATAACACGAACGGGATCGCTTTGGAGGGTCGCGAAAGCAACTCCATGGGAGAGGGACGACGATGAAAAAAAAAAGGTATTACATCGTACGAGACGTATGAACCCGGCCTGTTCGGGGCAAGCCAAAAGGGAAAGTAACGAGGGGTGAAAGAAAAGGAGAAGGCAAGGAGCTATCCCTAAAAAAGCGTTCAGGAATATTCATAATGGGGGGTTAATTAAAGGGAAGCTTGGCTTCCGACGGGTGACATGATGAAACAGTCCTTTCTGCGCTCGGGGGGAAAGGTCCCGAAGGGCCTAGGAGACCGGCCATGAAATCGAGCGAGTGAGGAAAGGGGAACTGGCACGGAGGAATGGAAAAGTGGCCACATCGTCACGTTTAGACGCATCGCTGAAAAGGACGTCCAGCATGTCCGCAAAAGAAGGTCATTGTTGTGGGGAGTGAAAGACGCAATATCTCACCTCGGAGGAAAGGGAATCAAAGGCTACAGTACGGAAGCAAAATCGATTCTAGGGGGGATTTGGGTGACGAGATTCTCGAGTGAGGGATAACTGTGAAAATCCAGTATCAGCAAGCAAGAAAACAGGAGTTTTTGGGGTTAGAAGATTCGGATTGAGAAGCGGGAGGACTCCATTCATGGGAGAAGGAAAGAGGGGAGCGCTCGTAAGGGTTGACCTTAATTATCAGTGATGGGGGAAAGAGGAACATACCGACATAGAGGGGAAAAGGAAAAACGGGGCTACTTGGCGAAAGGAAAAAGGCGAAACTTACGGTGGGCACCGTGCCACAGGACTCCGATGGGAGACCTCCTGGAAAGGTAACACCACAGGGTCTACAAAAAAAAATATTAACGTCGAACGCCAAGTCGTAACAAGGGATCCAAATGTAATCGAAACGAAAAAAATCGAAACGGTTCTTTCGATGGGCAGCTTACTCATAGGAAGTTCCGGATGGGGTTATATTATGGACTAACATCGGGGAGTACCCATACTCAGGAAGGGACGGTTAGCAGTGTACGATGGGTTGGGTCCAAAAACCGGGGTTATAGGGGGGGGTGCTTATTCTTTTCAATACTGGCGGGGCCTCGGCATGAAGGTTAAAGGGGTTCCTCAATTAAATCTCATCAGAATACTTTGGCCGCCCATAAGAGGGGGGGGAGAGGGGAGCAAAGATACTCTAATCTTCAGCGTCAAGGGGAGGGACTGCGCCAGGTAACCATGGACGAGGTTAGGGTTTTAGGGTGGACGGAGACGTTCGGAAAAATCCACAAAAATCGCTCGTCTAACTGGGGGGACGTTCCACCACCACAGGGAAAGCAGGGAATCTTCGTTCCGAAATTCCTTAGAATCCGAAATTTGTTCAAAGCATCTCCGCTAAGGGGGGGGAAAAAGCAAATGATGCGTTGAAAAGTGGATTCGAAAATTCTGGGGTGATTGGGGGAGGCGGGAGGAAAGCATTCTCAACCACACCAACGGGGGAGAGAAAGAAAAATATGGCTTGAATAAAAATCACGGCCTCCAGAAGTTTCGACACCCAAGGGTTCAACTCCTAAAGACTGGAGAACAGATGCGAGGCATCTGGCAAAGAGACCTCCCGTTCGGACAGCAAAAGTCCGCCGAACCGTTCTGCTTTTGTTTGAAACAAAAGGTTTTACGCGCGATCATGGGGGGGGGGGGGGGCATTCGGGAGCCGTGGGGGAAGAAAACCCGAAAGGGGCCTTTACATTTTAGTGGACAGATGTCCAGCTGAAGATTCGCGCGAGAGAGGGGAGAAGGAATTTGTCGACAGTTCGGAAAAGAGGGGAAAAGGTACTGAGATAGGCTGATGCGGAAAAGGAAAAAAGGAAGGCTCGATTAAAGACAATTGCAAGCAGAAAAGCAAAAAAAAAAAAAGAGAGGGGTGTATCAGAGCCAGGAAACTGTCCGTGAGTACTTGGCGGTTGCGGGCTATTAAATAAGGAGAAACTCGTTTCAAAATGGGGAAATTCCAATTGAGTGCTTGGAAATAACCCTGCAGAGTGGCAGCGCAAATCCCTGTAGTAAATTGGGTCGCCTTGCGTCTAACTGGAGGGAAGGGTTCGCTCGGGAAAAGGGTTTTGGGCAGAGGGGGGAAATCAAAAAAAAATCGTCAAGAGGAGACGGTCAAGGTTGAACAGACAATCCGGGGGTGAGTTCGGTTAGAAAAAGTGACAGGGTTCTTGGCCGAGGACCGAAGAATTGGGTCCTTCATCCGCGAGACTTAAAAAAAAAAAAAGAAACGTACGAGCAGGACCGAAGGGAAGAAAAGTGAATGAAATACTTGACGCCGAACCAAGTGGGACAATCTGGTGGTCCTCGAAGACAGAAGACGCGTGGCGCTGTCTTTAGATTAACAGTTTATCAAAAGAAGAGCAAAAAGTTTCCTTTTCCCCAAAAAAAAGAGAAGAATAAGAAGAAAACTTGGAGCGGGAGCGCTTTAAGGAGAGGGGGCGAAGGAGCAATGAGACACATCACAAGGGGGGGGAGGAGAAAGAGAATCTCCGTGATGCAGAAGAGAACTTCTGTGACAGCTCCAACTTGGTCGTGCAAAGGACTCCCCGGAAATTTCATGGCCGGGAGATAGAGGAAAGAGGGGAAAAGTGGCCAGGGGGGGGGTAGGGGGGGAAGGAAAGTGACCCGGGGGGTCCAAAAAAAAAAAATGGGTCCTATCACTCCTAATGTCGATCTCTGACCTAACGAGTGGGGGAGGGGGATAGCTCTCAGGGGAAAATTGAGGAAATCTCACACCAGAGAGCAGGGAAGCGCACAGGCCGGGGGTCAGGGGAGGCAGAAATAGGCAATAAATGCTTGGGCACACAAGTGACAAAACCAAAGTACATGATTGAGAAGAAACCCACTCCCGGACGCATCAGGGAAAAAAGCGGGGGATCTCTGAAAAAAGGAGGAGGAAACAGAAAAAAGGAAACGGTGAGGTTGGGCGGGTAATAGAGCCGTTCACATATGCAATAGGCTGACGACGATACCTGTGTTGCCAAAGCAGTGAGGAAAAGGGAAAAAGGAACCGTCCGGGAGGGGGAACAGTCTTGACGAGGGGGGGGGGGGGAGAGAGTCAATTACCGGTCAGAAAAAGTCAGGTCAAGAAGGGTTTATTATGTCAAAGAGGGGGTAAGTCCCGGACAGGATTACATTCATTAGGGCCATCGAGCGTCGAGGTCTCAAGTCTAAAGCATTAATCTCGAGGGAGGAGTCGGGATTAAGGCAAATAACAAGTGCTTAGGTCACAGCGTGGGGAAAAAAAGACTGAATCAATGTAGCTTCAGAAGGGACCCGGCTGGGGTGAATCTCAGGGACGAGGAGAACCCCTCTCACTCTCAACAGCTTCTTCAAAAGATATGTCTCGCGGGTAAGGGGGGGGGCTAAAAATGAAACTTGAATTCTCAGGGAGGTTAACTGTTTCAAAAAAAGAAATCAACAATCTGCCACGCGAGCTTGCGGAAGTTTAGCAGGCAACAAAAAAGAGGGAACCGGATTGGGAGAGGGGACGCGGGCCCAGATGGAAAGTCGGTAGAGTCTAAATCCCAGTTGGATGTGTGGGGGCAAGGGGACGTGATAGGAAAAGGAGACAGTACCTAGACGCAGGAGAAGGGGGGCAAAAAAACCCGAAAAGAGAAGGGGAAACTTATTGGGGAAACGCTTCGCCATACACGAAGGGAGGGGACACATGGAAAGAGGGCAAAAGGTATACGACGAACCGCGTAACCAAATGGGATTCATGTGATGGGCAGGGCACGATCTTGTCTAGGGAAACTGGGGCTCACCGGCCTCGGAAATCTTTTTTCCGGAGGTTGGGGCCAATTAGGGAATTATCGGACTGAAGAAACTACGCCAATCAAGGACAGTTGGCGAGGGAAGAGGTTCCAAACGAGTTACTTTGTGGGGATTCTTCTACAATTGTTTTGAAGAAAGAATCATTTTCAAGGAAGGTTCCGTAAGAAGGAGTCATCTCAGAAAATGAGGGGAGAGTCGACTTGGAGAAAAAAATTACTATGAAGGAGGGGAGGGTGTCGGAAGCTCTAGAAGAAAAAAACAAGTGTAGCCTTAGCGCGCCTGCGGAGGACCAGTAACGTTCGGTTTCGGGGGGGGGGGGAGGGAAGAGTTCCACGTCCTAAGACCACAACCTTATCGAGGCCCCGGAGTGGATTCCTGGAAAAAAAAAGCACGGCCCGGAATAGAGGGGGATAAAAAGTCTGCCGTGTGGATGAATTTCTATCCTCCCTCAGGGAAAGCAGGCAATGAACAAGGAAGGGGGGCCCTCTGTAGGAAGTGGAAAAACAAGGAAAGGAGGTCGCAACTTCGTCATGGAAGGGAGGGGAGTCTGTACGGGAAAAGAGTTCTAGGAAAAAAAATGCTCTTATTATCAAGATCTATCTGGAAAAGTACCACCAACTCACCGGGCTGACACAGAGGGTCAGTACCACTTACTTGGTTTCCGCAATAATGCTTTCCAAAGGCATTTGTTCAGGGGGTATCTACCAGGATCAAAGGGGGAGAAGGAGGGCGAATGTCTCCTATTCAACGGTGCGGCTGGGGGAAAAAAATGATCAATCCCCTTGGGGCGGGGGGAAGGGTGGAGTTGCTCGAAGGAGGGCCTTTTACTAGACGACAAAGAAACCGAACTTACATTGGGGCGTGGAAAGAAAAATAAGAGAAACTTTGCCAGATGCATAGCTGGAACGCGCACGAGGGGTGGCCAATTTCTACATGGAGGATGATAGATGCGAATTGAGGGGGGGCCATGTACACCTTTATGACCAGGACAGTCTGGGGGGGAAAAAAGATAATACAAACATCTTTTGACCAATCTTAACGGGAACCTTCTTGCTATTGTGCCTTTGTGAAGGTCACTACTCTTAGGGCCAACTCGGGGGAAGGGGACCATCTAGATCCTCGGTTTGCGAAGTCAGCGAGTTGAAAAGAAAGGAAGGCGACCCCTTGGGGGGGAAACGTGGCATTGTTAGCTCAGTGCCGAGGGGGGGAAAAAAAAGGGGGTCGCAACTCGTATAAAAAAAAAAAAATGTGGGGGCAAAGGCTGGGGGACGGGGGGTGCATCATCGGGAGGCCGTCACGACGTGGTCAAAACAGAAAAGGGGAAATTTGCTCTTTAGACCAACAGTCGCACCTTTATGGGCGCTGAAGTTAGGTTACACGAAGGAGGTTTAAACTTCCGCAGCTAAAGACAGTCCATTTAATAAGGATCATCTCACGGAAAACTCATCCATGAATGGGCCCGAAAGAAGAACAATGACCAGGTTCAGTGGGGGGGAATCTAAAACCATGATAAAGACTGTCGCTTTCCGGGCTTACGAAGGGAAAAGTGACCCGCAATCAGAAGAGCAGGGGAAATGGGGGAAGAAAAAAATAGAAGAAGATCTTTTGCAGGAAAAGGGTAAGATCAAGCGCGCGGGACGCAGAAGGTGGCGGCCTTGTACCTGAGAATCAAACTAAAGGGAGAGGAAAGAACTCTTTGAAGCGAGAGGAAACTTACGCTGGTTAAGGGGGGGGGAAGAACTGTTATTTCACATAGGAAGAGGGGACAAATGAGATTTGGAAGGCTCTGGACAAGTGGTGGGGAAAAGGAGGACGGAGAAGGACTTGTCCTCTTTAAAGAGGGAAAACAGAGAAATTAATAAAAATAGCTCTTCCCGGAAATATTGGGATCTTCATGAAGGGGAGAATCACCACTCGTAAAAGGGAAGAATTACAATTTGAAGGGGAGGCACCTGCAGGGTCGTACTTGGAGAAAGGTCGGGGGAGATCGTCGCAACCTCCATGAACAGTTCTTTGCAAATGTGGAAGCAGACGCGACTCACATGGACTGCTCGACTGGGATGCGGAAAAGAGTAGTAAAAGAAATGGGAAGTCGACTTTTGGGGGATTCCGGAAGGGCACGGGTTCATTCGGTTAAAGAGATTTGGGTAAGGGGGAGAATCAATGAACCGCGCCCTCGCTTCAAAAAGGAGTAAGGTACTAAGTTGTTACTGAGAAGAGATAGCCCGCTCCAATGTAAATAGGATATGCATGAAAGGGGTTTCTGGGGGGCGCAGGACTTTACGAGCATGCGACAGGCAGAAGAAAGCTGGGCAACTTGAAAAAAGATGATACCGCACATGAAATCCGGAAGGGGGAAGAAACTATTGCACTAACAAGGATGCGGATGAGCGGTCCCGTGTCAGGAAGGCATGAAAAGAGAGGGAATCTTTCATCATTCCCCAGAAAATAAGCGGGTTGGGGTCTCCGTACAAGGCGGTAACCTCGCGTGCCCGAAACAGCTTCCTGCAAAAAGGGGCTAGTTTGTCTTTGTTGGAAAAAAAAAATGAGCTCGATTGCGGGAATAAAGTTGACTCAAGCACGCTCCACGAGGATCTAGGGGTGAGGTTAGAGGCACCACAATTGAAAGGGTGGAAGGAGGTCACCTGGAAGGAGGGGGTCCGTCGGGTAGGCAGCTCAAATGGGATGGGGGTTTGCCAGGAAAAGAGAGATGAAGCCCGTGAGGGCGAAAATAAAGCGCGGCCAAAAACGGTGAGGGGGCAAACAAGAATATAAGAGAAAGTCCCCTTAGGTTGGAACACTTGACCGTTCCAGGAAAAAGCCTGTGGGCACCCGAATTCTCAATTGTGGATCGGCGAACAATCTTAACTCCGGAGAAGAAACAGGAACAATGCCAGGGAATTCGAATCTTGAAAACGAGAAGTAGGGCGGCACGGAAAAAAGATGGGTACTAAATGATGGAACTATTGTGGCCCAAGGATCGTAAATATCTTAACGGGGGTACCAATAGCCCACGCCGGACAGGGGGGCGGGTGACCAAAGGGGGGGGCTTTTCTGCTTAAAATACAAGAAGGGAGCATGTCCCAGGGGCAGGGTCCGCATGGAAAAAAAGATCAGAAAGAAAATTTTCTAAAAATGTGAGAGGAAATGAAGAACGGCGGGTTAGAGCTCGCGAAACAGCTGGAACAAGGTGTAGGGGCGGGAACACGCATTAACTCCGGGGGGAAATGGGTGTGGACGGCTCTCCCGGGACCAAATGGGAAAAACTAACACAAGGCGAAAACCTTTTTAGGTTAAGGGGGGGAAAAAAGAACGCACGGCCCGGAAGTTGAGGAGATCTGTCCGTAGTCCGAAACATGGTAAAACGACCTCTGCCAAACAGGGATTGACCCCGATAAAAAGAAGTCCGTAGGCGGGGGAACAGTCCGGGGAAAATACTTCAAGGGGAAGCCGGTTTTGAGTAAAATTCTCTCAAAACAACGGAGGAAGAGGGGAAGAGGCTTCAGACAGCAGCCAAAAAAGGGACCTGGAAAGAAGGTCGATCCAACGGCACAAAACACCGGAAAGAGTGGACAGAGGAACATTTTCAAAGGGGAGTGGGGAATAAAGTATCCCTTTGAGAAGGAAGTCTACTTTCAAATCCGAAAAAGTAGGGGTCCCTGTTTTTGGTACAAAAAAAAAGTGGTACGCGTATAGGGGGGGATGGTTTGCCTCAAGTCGGAAGAGATCGACCGCCAATCCGAAACAAGATCTGGAAGGGAGCAACTCTAAGATAAAAGCTGTCAAGGCGAGAGTTCGCGAACGCGCAAGGGGGGGGCTCAAAAAGGGGGACATTCGCCTTTAAAAAGAGATACCGTCCCTAAATCTGAGGCAAACGCACCGGAAGAGAAAGAAAGAACAAATAACTCTGTTTGTGGAGAAATGGACAATCGTAAACAGGGGGGGATAAGGACGGTTGGTCGGCAAGTGGGAAAAAGGGGGAAAGGGTAGACGACTAAATTGGGCAAGAAAGCGGACATAGTGAGTCCGCTGGGAAAAGCCTTTGCTCAGGGGAAGCTTCGAAGTGACCAGGGGAGAGAAAGTTTTATCTGGCCTTTTAACTCGTTCCTTTTGGTCGATCCAAGTTGGGGCAAGCGTTGACTATGTTTGCAATCGCGATCGGGAGGGTCAAGTTGAACACAGCGCTGAAGGTTCGCCCAAGCACCGGTGTAGGCCCGCGCGAGGGGGACTACGGGCTTTTCCTGTACAGCACGGCCGGCCAAAATAAAAAGAGACATCTGAAAAAGACGGAAACTCACAAATGAAATGGGAAGCAATCGGTTTCAATCTTGTGGTGCCCAAGGAAAAATAAATCCCTTATATCGAGCACGGGGCGCCGTGATGAAGAGGGATTGGAAAAAAAGAATCGAGGAGTCAAGGTTTCCCCGGGTCAACAAACAAGAAAAAGGTTTGCGGAAGTCGCTGTGCTAGGAAAAAGGAAAGAGGGCAGTAAGCCTTGTCCGACAGCAAAAGTGTCGGGAGGAAGCTGAGCCCGGGAGGGAACCGGTACTCAGGGGAAAGGGGGTGGGACCGGGGGGGAGGACTAGGAATCCCTCGAAGACATAGTATTGAGTGGGGCCTTTATATATGGCCCAGGGAAATGGAAGTTCGCTGGCCAAAAGGGAATGACTGGGGGAACAAGAGACGGCCAAGAGAAATAACCAATGGGGGAACTTAAGTGGGGGTACTGGGAAAGGGAGGGAAGCAGTGGAGGTATAACCGGGATTTCCTAACGGACAAAGGATAAGGTCGGGTTCATGACTTAAATTTCATAAATTGGGCAAAACAGTATCCGAAACCGTCTGGGTTGGCATAAGGGGAAACGAAACAGACTCGACATTCTCCGGGAAAGGGGGGCAGCTACACCACAACACCTGGTAGGGGAGGATACAGGCCTTTGGTCCGGTCGCGTTGGGGGGTGGTGTATGCAAAATCACTGGGGGTTCGGCGGTGACGATACTGTGTTGGCCCCGCCTGGGGGAGAAACGTAAAAAATTCCTGTTTCTCAGCATGGAACTAGGGTAAGGGGGGGTACTGAATCCCACTACCCACTCGTTTCAGGGAAAGATAGGGGGTAGGTCTCTTGGCCGTCTCCGGACTTAAGGGGAGGGCATGATGGCTGCCATCGACCGGAAAAATTGTCCCTGGGGCCACAGATCTCCCAGGCACAGTTGTCGGTCTCAGGAATTCCCTGAAAAAGAAGGGGAGGCGGTCAACAAAGAAAAGCCCGGTTTCTCCGCTCAGCGAAAGGACTAAGCATGTGCCAGCATATCGATCAGGGTACAATGTGACCCAAGAAAGAAGCCTCAGAGCAGACAGCGAAGGGAAAGGAAGGAGGAGCTCGTTGGTCTTTGTTGGAAAAAATGCTGATGCCGATGAGTTCCTTCTTCAGCAAGCAGAGGGACAAATGCTATCAGGTCTTGTTAGGGGGGGGTCAAACACAAAGAGGAGAAAGGATTGGAGGGAGGACGTCCATGAGTGGCTTCGGGTAGCGTCTCAGGGGGGATTGGGCCCGGAAGTAGCGAAGGTGTTGTTAGGAAGGTAAAAACCCGGAGGGAAAATCACTCCTCGGCCGACGGCACCGAAGAAAAAAGGACAAGGATTGTCCTGTTAAAGGACCGCATGACCGGGCGAAAATGATGTTCCCCGCGTCAAAACAGATGGCCAAACCAGGAGACGAGAAAACAATCAGACCGCGGGAGGACGCAAGAGGGAAAAAGTGCCAGGGATGCACAGGAAGTGTCAACCGCAACCTTTGCCACAGTGTCATGAATTCCCAAAACCGGGGGAACAATTATTAGCAGCGGACCTGACCCGTCCAATCCGGCACAGAGGTTTAACGATTGGGGCGCGGGGAAAAAACGGGGGGTAGACTGTTATTGTTCTGCTTGGCCATGCCAAGGTGTCGTGAGCCTCGAACCATGGCATGGTTCCGCAAGGTAAGCAGTGAACGGTGGCGATGTCGAAAAAGAAAAAAATAAACGTGCGCTTTCCGAACCGCAGCGAAGCGCAGATGGCCAAGGGAATGTAGTCAGAGACAAGCAATGTAACGGGCGTTTCGAGTGGCTCGTCCCGGAAAGAAAAGGATAAAAACCTCCACACCAATCGCGGGAGGGCAAGGGGAAGGGGATGCCAGCACGGCACCTGATCGGTCTGAGCCTATCCGAAACGGATCCTTGGGAAGCCATAAAACAGGGGCCAGCGGGGGACTCACGCATAGATTTCCCCGCCGGACCGTGGACCCAGTCGTGGATTCGGGAGGACAGGTTAGTTGCTGCTGACGGAAAAACTGAGAACCAAACAACAAGGAGGAGGAGGGCGTTACTTAAGCAGCAACTCATAGGGGGGTTGAAACTCCACGAAACGGGGGGGGAGAATCTACCGGAAGCTGGTGCCCTAGGAGAGATGGGGGCACCTATTTGAGGCTGATAAACAAGTACCGGGGGGAGAAGACGTGAAAACCTCCGAAATCGTGAGGTTGTGGCCAAGGGGAGAAAACAAAGTGAAGAGGAAGCCATTTTTTTATGCACCAGAAAAGTTAGGGGCGTGGAACGAGCAAGACAAAAATCAAAAGCCCGTTACTTGCGTGGACGCTCAGAGGTGCTAAGATTCGCGAGACCGCGACGCAGGGAAAGATTGGGACATTTCTACATCACGTGATGATGAGCGAATGCGGAAACATGTACATGCTCGGGCCCGGCACGGGGGGGGATTGCCAGCAGGAAGAAAAAAAAGGAAGAGGAGTGGGTTGGATCATCTCGCAAACCCGCTGTCGGTGAGGCTAGTGACATTTGACAGAGTACGACTTGGCAATGCTGACGAATGACATCATGAGCGAGTGGAAAGTTTTCACTGACGGGAACGATTGCATCTACTGATCGAACATTTTGGAACAGGGGGTTAGGCCTTTTGCGGAAAAGAAAGAAGGGGGGTCGCTATTGTCGTATCCAACTGGTTGGGGGGGACTGGACGAGGTTAGAAGAGTTCTTGACCTGGCGAAGGTTAAGAGTCCGTGCAGGGAGGCGGTCGAAAGTCGAAACCGAAAAAACAGGTTATTGTCCTATGCTGGGACGTCATCCAGATCCTCTTCCCAAACATACCGGAAGGAGAAGCGCAAACGAAACTTATGGCCAACTGGGAACGGTCAATCTTTGTGGTGCCTCTAAAAAAGGAAAAAAAGATACTCTTGGCGCTTGGCTTGCTTACAAAGGATGGAAAAAGTTAGCAAAATGTGCACAATGAGCAAACAATGAGAAATATCTTTTGCAAGGAAGGAGGGGGGAAATTAAGGGGACTGTACTCGTAGTGTTAGATTATCGGGACAGTTAAATGATACATCAACAGGAGGCAATTCTGAAGCTCCGATTAGGAGGAACGGGGCGCTGGCAAGGTGACCGAAAAGGGGAAGCTTCAATCCCGCGAAGACCATCGAGTATGAGGGAAAATATGAGCAGGGGGTTCGAGGCCGAAATTACTGTCCGCAGGCTCGTAAGAAACGAGAAATTATGAAACAATCTGAAAAAGAAAGTGGTTGTATCTGGGATAGAGCGCAGGCTCATCTCCCAGGACCATGACTTTGAAGGCGCAGAAAAAGTGTCTGTACGTGCTTACAAAGGGGTAATATGGGCAACACATTGAAGAGTACAACCGACATAACGTTGCTGGACGAGGCAGAAAAACGCGAAAGAAAGGCCGCGTGTTTATCTCTCAAACAAAAAAAAAGGGGGGGGTTACGGTAAAGATACACTCTGCTTAATGGGTCGCTGGGCGCCGTTCAAATAAGGACAAGTGCATGGCGGGGGCAGAAAAAAGAAAGGGGGTTGGTGCCAAGCCTGGGGAAGCGGAAGCATACTTCCCCATTACCCCGCCAGTGCCTTGCACATGGAACGGATGACAGGTACGCAGGTTTAGACTGAGCAAAGGACTTAAGACTCGTTTCCGTCAGATACGTCAGAAAGGGGTGGGGGGGGAAGGTGTATATGTCGTCATCCGGACTTTACGTTCTATCTTCGGCACAGCGACCGGAAGGGGCCGACCTCAGAAGATCTAAATATCGCGTTGGTTCCTCGGAAAAAACGGGGACTACAATTTATAAAGGCGGCGTCACCGTTTAGCCGCAGTGGAGAAGGCTTCTGGCCCGCAGCAATCCGTCTTCGGGGGGGTCTATGAAAAAGGGTCGAAAAAGAAAAATCTAAAAGCGCGTTGCAAAGAAAGCTCAGATTACAAGGAAAGAAGGGCTCAGAAAAAACAAAAAGATTCTGTGGAGGTGGGGGGGGGAAAGTGAGGCTCGATTTCGTGGAGAAAGTGAAAAGGCCCTTCGTCAGCAGCCAAGAGGCTAGAGAGCGGCGGGGGGGGCGGTTTCAAAGATTGAACCGGAGGAGGGTCGGGCCCATGCATGGATGGGGGAAGAGGGAAGCGAGTATTAAGGGGGAGGAAGAAAGTGCCGGATGAAGTAAAGGCAAGACAAGACGGGGGGCGGACTGGAAAAAAAAGGGGAAAGGAACTGCCACGGATTTCTGGGGGGGGAAGGCCAGGAGCCCTAAAAACCGTAGCAAATATTCCACGAAAAAACCGTGGGGAGGGGAAAAGCGACGCAAAAGAATAAAAGGGCATTTAATCACCAAGGGCATGCCAGCCAAGAAAAGGGCAACACCTTTGCCAAAGGCATGATTTCAGTTCAATTTTCCCAAGTCAAGTTCTAAGCGGAAATGACCACTAGGCTCCAGCCTGCGGAATCATTTTAAGGGGGTCGATTGAGCCACAAACCGAGGGACGGTGATTGCTTTAAAAAATCCACGGTCAGGGCGGGGCGAACATGTACAAGTTCCGCCTTAACATCGAAAAAAGCGAAGGGGACTTGGGGAAAAATTACTTCACTTGCCGTGTCAGGGAGAAGCTGCTAATCGGCAGAGCTGGCTTAGCGCAAAGGTGCGCCAGGGGCCACGAAGACGGGAAGGATGGTGGTACGGACTCGGACGGAGCCTCCCGACTGGTGTGGCAGGCCACAACCTGAATCGGGGGAAAAAAAATGGGGTATTTTTAGGCACGAACGAAGCAAAAGGGGAAGTCTGCAGGTGGAAATGGTATAAGTACCTACTGGCCTGCTGCTATGACTCCTGCGTGTAGGCGGAAACCCTTCCGTGAGAATGACCTCTTCGCAAGGACCTAAGATTACGGAAAGCAATCTATACACGGATCTGAGGAAAGGGGAACTAGATAAGGGAAGTCAGCAGCAACTCAAGGACATCCGAAGGGGAGCCCCTTGGGGGGGGGGTTTCAACTCACACTGAATTCTGGGACTAGACGAGAAGCAACGAGGTAAGCATCTAAAAGGAAACGGGTAGTACGGAAGGGGACCCCCGATCTGTCTAAGAGGGCTGCTGGGGGTTTTGGGGGAAACTCCATCCAAGGTTGGAAAAAAAAAAATCGGGTTGTTTAGTGTAAAAGTCGAGTTGGAAACTACCATAAATAACAACCGTTATTGAAAGTTTCCCTAGATAAGCGCATCATGTATATTCGAGAAGAGAAAAATCGCACGGGGAATGGGGGAGAAGGGAAAGCCATTCTCCCCCTTTGTTAGTGGGGACGTAACCAGAACCGGGGGGGCCCGCAACCTACAAGGGGGGTTAGGAAGAATAAATAAACTAAGGTCATTAGCTTTGGTGAATCTCCTCCAATCGTAAGTGCAAGATGCGATTGAGAGTTTGGCTATTAAAGAAGACTAATTGTTCACAAATGAGTCAATTCAGAGTCCTCGTTGGGTAAAAAGCCCTTGGCAGAGAACAGGATTAGATCCAATGAAAAGTTTGAAGGACCTTGGCCTCAGGTCTTGTTGCAAGGCTCCCGTACATGTGTTGTGGTGGGTCAATTTATATGTGAGAGCATCGCGTCGGTAGCGGGACAAGGTTTCCAAGAAGGGTCCGGCGCTTTCGTGTTCGAAAGGAAGAGGCTCTGTCCGCGGGAAGTTATTGTCCCACGTGGCCTCAAGCTCTAACTGTCACGACAATGTGATACAGACAGCCCCGAACGGAAAATAAGGGGCAGACGAGAATTTTCAATCTGGGGGTTGGAAAACCGAACCAGAAGGGTCGACTCTGGGGAGCTGGGAAGAGGGGGGTTGAACGGGAACGCAATCGAGAAGACAAGTTGAGGACCGTCCAACCAAAGACAAAAGATCGTTGCCGTAGTACTGTGCTAAACGAGGAGATATTGGCGGGGATATACCTGAGACAAAAAAGGAAGGGGGAGCTATTAAATGCTTAAAGCCATTGATCAAGCGATGAGGGGGGGGGGGGGGGGGGGGGCGGGGGGGGGGGGAGTGGGGGGAAGGGGCGGGGGAAGGGGGGGTGGTCGGGGGCGTCGGCACTACAGTGCAGTAAAACTTGGGCTAGAGGCCCGAGAACCGAAATTGCGGGAGATATGCAATGCCAAAAAAACAAGGGTACAAGTTCTCTGGGCCCGGAAAGATGTCGGAAATGCTAGTAAGGGAAACTGAGAAGAAATTACCAATTTTCTGAGGAGAACATGGGGGAGCGGATCTCTTAAAAAGTGGCTCATTCTCAACCCAACGGGAAGCACGTTCAGCTGGTGAAAGCAGGAGTGGAACGACGAGTCATAAAGAGGGTCTCGACGCCATGAACGTGCATTGGCAGAGGGGGAAAAGCGCATCAACCGACGCAACATTGACGAAGTGTGTATCTCTAATAACAAAAGGGAAAGAGAGATAACACGAGGTCCGATGATTCGCGTTGGGTATCCAAAGGAAAAGAACTGTTGCATTTCGTTGCGACAAGGTGTGCCCCTTTATGACAGATAAAGAACCCGTCCTGTTAGGATTAAGGGGAAAGGACCTTTACGATGGGGGAAAAAAAAGACCGGACTAAGAGAAACCGCTCCACAAGGATGTGACCAGATATGCAGAAGGGATTCTCTTGGAGGGTCTGGAAAAGGAATGAGACAGGCAGTCTGGCAAAAAAACCAAGAATTTTCAGGCACAGCGGGAAAGCCATTAATAATGAGGGTCATCGGGATTCAAGTGCCCGGTGACTGTCACCATGAACGAAAGCGCCGCACATCGAACAGAAAATCATTCCGTCGGAGGTGATGTCTCAGGGGAAAGAAAATGACTAAGAGGATCATCGCGTGCGAGAGAAAAAGCGACTTCCTTCAATATTCAGCAGGGGGGATTTGGGGGGTAAACGGGAAGCTCGGGCGGGGTAAGGTGAAAAATCCCTTCGGAAGAAAGAAAAGAGGTCAGGGCGTCAGGGAGGGACACGGTTGGATATGCAAACGGAACCGGATTGGGGAGGCAAAGTCTGGCCCATCCATGATGATAGGTAGGATTCAAAAGTGGAGTGGTTTGGCACGGAAGAAAGGATAAGAAAATCCCTTCGGGGAAATACCGCAGGCGCCAAAAAGTCAGAACTGGGGCGAAACAGGGAGGAGGGAACGTCTGTCAACTGGAAAGAAAAAGAATAAACTCCTCTTAGAAACTCGTCCCTTCTCCAATTTGGGAAAGTAGAGGAAACGCCTGTATAAAGCCGATAACAATTGAAGGGGAAGGGGGAATGTCCATCTTTTAAACTCGCTGCAGTTGCAACTTTGCAATCATGTTCATGAATGGCAAAGGTGTCCCAATGTAGCGAAAATCGCGTGACCCCGCCAATCCTCACGTGAGCTAGTTCGCTTATCCCCAAAAGAAGTTGCTTTCTGCTGGCACCAAGAACGAAGAGAGGGCAAGGGTTCACGAGAAGATCATAAGTGCGAATGGAAAACTTTGGGTGTGCGCGTTTCGCGAAGAAATTCGAGGGGGGCCAGCATTGTAGCTTCGACCCTGCACCGGGCACGATGTAACGGGCAGGGATGGATTGTTAGTCGGGAGGCCCGGGGGACGGAAAAACGACACAACCTATCGAGCGAAAAACCGTTGGAGTGATGGACAAACCCTCTAGGGTGGAGGAGAAAGTCTGCCGG
>Ga0179593_1639818_pt1 | contig 20456 bp, 37 predicted proteins | sample CZODoug2_1_08_16_FD_185931 | JGI IMG/M metagenome (GOLD analysis project Ga0179593, IMG submission 185931) | Vadose zone soil fungal communities from Angelo Coast Range Reserve, California, USA - CZODoug2_1_08_16fungal (PacBio error correction) | ecosystem: Environmental > Terrestrial > Soil >...
TGTACGGGAAACCTGAAGTCGGGCAGACAGAACGGGGGAAAAAAAAAAGCCTTGGGAATCGGAAAAAAAATCGGGAAGGAAACGTCTTGGGGTGTTTCTCTACTTCCTTGCAAGGAGGAGAGGAGAGTGCTCATGGAGGAGTGACGTATCCTCCCTAAAGGCAGGGTCCTTGGTTCAGGAGTTGAGGAGGGAAAAAGGGGGGTATAAAAAGGGATGGGGAAGGGAAAAGGAGCGATCTTCTTCTGGATCTGGGGATAGAAAGGACGCTGAAAATGACCCCATCGGGTCACAGCCTGGGGGAAAAAAGTCAAAAGGAGAAAGGGATCCGGGAGATCACTTCTCCGAGGCGGCGGGGAAAGTTCATCTGGTTTCGAGAGAAACTCTCGCTGCGGGCCATATCGTCGCGGTGTATAGATAAGGGGGAAGCCAAATTTTGGTGGGGGTAAGGGCAGAAAGAGAGAGGGCCGTCTTCGAGACATTTGTTGTAAAAGCCGTGAGAAAAGGGAGGAGAGGATTGGGGGACGGGAAAGAGCCTTCTGGAAAGATTATCTTTCCCGACCGGATCTTTTTTGTTCTTTTCCGCGGAGGGTGCCAGACTCCGAAAATAAAGAGAGGCAAGAGGGTCTGACAGAAAAAAGGGGTGTTCGCGACGAGGAGGGGTTCTTAGTCTTTCAACCATTCTCAAAGAAAATCGTCAACAAACCAAGGGGAAAAAAAAAAAAACAACGCGGGGAATCTTTATATATTCGTTCAAAGGGAGAGTCTTCTTAAAGCTCTGCGGGCTTTCACCCAGAAAAAAAAGCTGGAGAGACCCATCGTTAAAAATCAAAAGAGTCGTACAGAGGGAAAGAAGTACCTTAAAAATGAGGGGTAAGGAGGGCCGAAGCCGAAGGAATTACTAGTCCCTTAAATGAGGGGGAAAAAGAAGGGGGAAAGGGGGTGGTATGAAGAAGGGATGTTTTTCACGAGGTAAGATGAGATATTTTGGGAATATTTTATCCCTACGAAGACGGACGGCTAAGCCTCAGATTTCATAGGAAGGCCTCGTCTTGAGAAGGGGATGTGGGGAGGAGATGTGAGTGGGGAGGGGTTTGAACCGAAGAACACGAAGGCGGGCGGAAATTCGGGGGGAATTCTCATGTGTGATGGGAAAGGGAAAAAAGAGAAGGGAATGGAGAACGGGAAGACCTTGACGAAAAGGAAGTGATGGCATAAAAAGAAGGGGGGGGGAAGGAGGGAAGGAGTCTACGGAATTTCCATTCTTGGGGGGAAAAGGGGTTCTAAGGACTATCCTCTTTGCAAGATGAGTCCATAACGTTTAATCAAAAAAAAGGGCCCTCAAAAAAGAGGGATCTTTTTCAATACGGTTCAAAAGTTCGTTGAAAGGGGTGCATTGGGCTCGGGGATTGAAAGGAAAGAAGTCCCCGTCTAACAAAGACTCGAAAAAGTTGGAGGCTGCAGAGGGAGGCCTGGGGTGAAAGGACTGTTTGAAAAAGGAAAGGAGGATCTGGGAAAAGGGACGGAGGGACGCCAGAAGGACGAAAGGTGGCTGCAGAGGGGAGGGAGGAAAAGTAGAACTTTCCTATGGGGAGGTCGGGAGAGTTTATCCACCACATGAAAAGAGGTGACCAAAAAATAGAGAAAAGGGCTAAAGAAGGGAAGCGAATACTTCAATGAGGGGCGCGCAAGGGGGAAAACTTTCTTACATCGGTTACAGAGGAGCCAAAATGAATGAGGAAGAGGGAGAGGGGGTGTGCTCAAATCCTTCAAATTAAGGAAAGAATAAAAGAACGCTTGATCTCAGGGGTTCTGCCAGGGAAAAAAGGACCGATCTTGTGTCGGAGGAAGAGAAGATAAGAAGCCATCGATAGGAACAACATTAGAAGCACAAATCACGGAAAAGAAAAGCTAATCTCCGGGAAAGGGAAAAGCGAACGGAAAATAATTTTTTCCTTGAAAAGAAGAAAAAGAGATTGGGAGGGGGAGAGGGGGTTCAAACAGTAAGAGTATTGAATTATAGAATCCAATAAGTGGAAGAGGAACGGCTGCGTTTAGGAGGGGGACCGCGGAAAAAAGGGAGAGAAGGGTAATAATACAAAAGCTGTCTCAGAGATGGAAGCCATATAAGCACAAAGGAAGACCGATCCACCCCACTCGAAAAGGAAAAGGAGGACTCCAAGAAAGAGCTTCGACGGAGACTATATCTTGGAAGGTGGGATTTCAGAAATTGGTGAAAAAAAGCGGGACGTTTGCGCAGAAAAAAGACGATTTCTTCTGTGTCGCGTAAAAATCAGGGTCCCAGGCGAGTATGAGAAAAAGTACGATTTCTGCGTCGAAAGGAATGAGCTATGGGGGCAAGGCTTAAAAGGAAAAGAACCTTACATATTTTCTGGGGGACAGGGGGAGGGACCGGCCTTCATGGACTGCAAGGGACGCGCTCAGCTGGAGCGCGGCTAGTGTTAGTGGAATAGAAAGCCGTCGGAGAAAGAGAAAAGATTTCCACGTTTTCGAAGAAAAAAAGGACAGCGGAGCAGATTCTTCCGTGCATGAAGATGACGAAGGAAAAGGCGAAGAGAGTGGCACGACAAGAAAGAGAAAAAGGGGAATCTTCGACAAAAGATCCATCCAATCCTATAAAGGGGGGGCATTGGCAAGGAAGGGTTATACGCGCCAGACGGGGCGCAATAATCAAAGGGAAAGAAAGGGGGGAAAGGTAATTGTCGAAAGGAAACACTGGCATATTCTGCAAAGATTCTTCAACGGTGCCATGAGTGACAGGCTGGAGCTCAAGGGAAATGACGGAATCTCTCTCTAAATCCTCCCGAAGAATCCAGGAGGAAAGTACGCGGGGTTATTTTTCTTCGCTGCGGATTGGAAAAAAAGCTACTAAACGAGAGGACCTGGAAGCAAGGGGGCAAAGAAGAGAAAAAAACACACCTTGGGTTGTTCATTCCCACTGAAAGGAAGAGGATAATCGTGAGGAAAAAAACGCATGAAGAAAGCAAAAAAAGAAACGCAGAACGAGGACCTAAAAAAAAAAAAGGGGGCTTCTTCGGAAAAAGAGAAGAGGCGGCTCCCTGCAATTTCTCAAATAAGGACCTTTAACGAAGAGGCAATCGTTCGTCAGTCAAGGGAGAGAGAAAAGAGGGGAAAGTTACACCACTTGAAAGGAAAAAGAAGGAAGTTTCAAGGGCGCGCTGGCGCTTCCCCAAAGGGACATCAAAAAAGGATGGTCCGCGTGTTTCGAGACGCACAATTCAGAGCGAAAAGGAGGGAAACTCTCTAATGGAGAGGGAGCTCACTCAATTCCCTCAAGGGAACGTAAGGACAAGCTGAGAGGGGCCTCCTCGGACCCTGAGTAAACGCTCTTCGAAAAGTAGACGGAAGAAAGGAGGGGAAAGGACCCACTGGAAAAGAAAAGCTGGCTCCGATCTCGGGGGAGGTTCCGTCGGCCATTCAAAAAAAGTCCCAATAACACTTTCAGGTTGAAAGAGAACGTGTAAGGGGAGGCAAAAAAATCAAAGAAGGACCGAAAGAAAAAAAAAACTTTTGAAAAGAAGGAGATTTCTACAGAGGAAGAAATCGAATCTGGGGGGAAGAAAAACATCGCGCTTCCGCGCAGAAATGGGATCACGAACGCACCGAGGGAACTCAGCCGGGACGAAAGCGGGGAAAGATGATTGCGAGAGAAGGAGCGTGTTTGTGGGCTCTGACCCGGAAAATAGGGGCTTCTCTGGATGGAACGCCTTTGGTTTTGTTACCTAGAGAGCGCCGGCGAGAGGGGATCTGGTCAGAAAGAAAAGAAAAAGAAAGGGGGGGATTCCTATCCTTGAACACGAAGGCGCTCCTAATTTTTTAAACAAGGAGGGGGTCCCAATCTCTGGGAAAAAAAGCTTCACATATTCTGCAAAGGAGCGGGGCGGATTGAAGGAAGATTTTTCGCGGGGGGTGACCTCTTTCAGGGGAAGGCCCGAATGGTCGCTGGCTTAAGAACGGGGCATTCTCCGTCGAGGTCGAAAAGGAGGATACTGGAAAAAAAGCTTTCCCTTGAGGGAAGAGGATGACTGGCTTTTCATACATGGGAACGGGACGAGCCTAGGATAGAAAGGAAATCCATTGGGAAAAGGGGGGAGTTTTCCTCACGGTTTCCGAAGGGGGATCAGGCAAAGGACGTATTACGCCGGGGAAAAAATTTGAGGCATATTGTTGGGGAGAAAACAGGGGGAGTGTTCTACCTAGAGGGAGAGAGAACAAACCCCATCAAGAACAATCATCATAAAGTTTTCTTTCGGAAAGGAAAAAGTCTCGGCGTGCGAAGAGAAGTGACCAGAAAACTCAAAAAAGTCACCTCAACACGACTAACACCGAAAGAAAACAGTGTTCTTCCGCGTAAGGGGGGTTCAGGGGAAGGTCTCACGTCTTCAAGACAGGGAGGGCCCTTGAAAAGGAGTGGCCTCTATTAAGAGTTGTCGAGAGAAGAATCTCTCAAGGATGAAAGATTTGCCAAACTCAAACGAAGGGAAGGAACTCAGCCTGGAAAAAGGAGGACTCGTACCCGGAAAGGAGAAAAGGACTTTGGGGAAAAAAAGGGGTCTCATCTGTTCTTGGAAGGAAAAAGAAAAAAGAGGGGAAAATCCCCATGCAAAGTCCTCTACTTTCTAGAAACAGATTCTTTCGTCGGAGGGGAAAGGGGGAAACAAAAAAAACGGCATAAAGAAGAAAATCAAATCCCCTTCGCGCAAGAGACCGAGGATTTCTTCATTGGAAATAGTATGCATACGTGGGGACGAGGGGGAAAAGGAACTTCAAGGGGATATCATTATTTCAAAAAGCGACGAAAGGAAGCATTTGTGGCAAACCTAAAGTACTGAAGGGGATCCCAAAGAAAGGGGGGAAGACGCTTAAAGGAGGGAAAGGAGCTTATTCCTTCTACAAGAAGGAGGAAATAGGCGGGTTTCAGTTACTTATACGCTACCTTAGGGGAGTAAAGGTTTTTCTACTGCGGAGGGCTGGGAGGACGTCCTCGTGTTTGCAAGGGGGGGGGAAGCGTCATAGCTTCTACCCAAGGAAGAAAAGAGTCATGGGCCGCAAGAGTAAAGAGTTCAAACGGGGAAATTCCAAGGAATCAGGGGGGGTTGGATGCTAGGGGGGGGAGTTGAAAACGTCTTCCTTTCCAAGGGGAAAAACCATCAAAATGCCTCCAAGGGAGAAAATCTTTCACAAGAAGGGAGCCCTTATTACCTCTGGAAAAGGAAAGACCACAAGGAACATGTCTATAGGAGGGGGGGCAACGGGCAAGCACATGCCAAAAGAAACGAAAGAAAAGAAGCCCTTCAGAAAGAAAGGGGGGGGGACACTATAATCTCAAAGAACAAGGTCCAAAAAAAAAAGTTCCGCAGCGGGAAAGGGACTAAAAAAAAGGGGGGGCGGGACACCGGAAGAACCAAAAAGGGGGGAAAAAAAAATTTGGGGAAAAAAACCCTCATCTGATTGCACGCTAAAAAAAACCAAAGGGGAATGACCGACGGAAAGTGATTAAAAGGGGGGGAATTAAACCCATCACCAAAACCAAAAAAAACACCCCCCCAAGAAAAGTGTGCAACTGCCTTCGAACTCAAAGAAAAAGAAGGAAGTCAGCAGGGAGGACAGCTCCATAATAAGATCGGAGAAAAAAAGAACACAATACGTTGGTTCAAACAAGAGGGGGGGAAAAGGGTGGTTAACAAGGAAAGGGTAGCGTATACTCATCATAAAAAAAGGAGGAAAAAGCTAGCGGAGGGCACGTAAGTAGAAAACAACCGAACGGCCGGCTAATCTGCGAAGGGACGGCGAAAAAAAAAGGGGGGGGGCCATTTCGGGGAAGACAGAAGGGGTTCCGTACAATTGCGTGCCCTATCTCTCTAAAAAAAGGGGGGGAGTAGGGAGAAAGCAATTGTACGGGAAACCGAGGGGAAGGGGGGGGAAAAACTGTTCAAAAACAAAAAGAGGGGCGGAGGGGAGAAGAACTCGCGAAAAGAAGGGTCTACTTACTTGCCAGAAGTGAAGAGAGAGCGCTTTTCTGAGGAGGGGATTGCTGAACGGGATAAAAAAAGGGGTAAGGGAAGAAGTGTACGCACACAAGAGTGGGAAAGAGGGGTTCGTTCATAGCGATTCTTCTTCTCGGGGAAAAGTCTGACGGAGAGGGACTTTTACCTGAACCCAGGTGAAATCCTAAAAAAAAAAGGGAAAACTTCTGAGAGGGAGGGCAGGGGGAAGAAAGGGAAGCACGGGAGGAAGGATTATCTTAGCAATTTCAAGGGGGGGTTAGAGCTGATGATATTGCAAATAAAGAAAAAGAGGGAATGAGGGAAGGTTCTTATCTATCATCGAGGGAGCCACCGCTACGGTCTTCAGATCCGGCAAAGAAAATCGGGGTGTACAGTGGAGTCTCGTCGTAGCGGGGGCCTGAATCTGCGGGGTTGAGTGGCCGATCCTTAGTTTGGAAAAAGAAGGAAGAGGCCCTGGAAGTCGATTTTCCTTGCAGGGCGTGTGCCAGACGGAAAAAGACATAATCCGAGAGAGGGGGAGTAAGGGGTCTTAAAAGGGGGTCAAAAGGGGCCTGTCGCAACTTGGAGGGGGGAAAAACAAAAAAAAAGGGAAACCACTCGGAAAAAACAAATGATGGGGCGGGAAAACGGAAGATTTACTGCGAAAGAGGGAAGTTCTTTCTCTCTTCTGGGTAGCCAGGAGGGAAAAACACTAGAATCCCGCTCTTGTCAAGAAAAGGAGAGAGCCAAACTGTACGGGAGGAACAGAGGTATGCGAGAAAAAGAAAGAAAAGGGGGGGGGAAGAAAAGCGCTGTAGAAAAAAATACTAGTCCCCTGGCAATCTTTACGAGAAAAAGGAAATTTTGGGAGAAGGAGTTTTGCACCGGAAGGGGAGTAGAAGTCAGAGGTTGGCTGAATCTGATAGAGGAGGCAAGAAGAAAAAGGCCCTCGAGGTCAAAAGAGGAATCGCTTTTGCGCGCAGGGGGGGGAAGGGGGAGAAAAAGATGGGACGCTCCAAGAGGAGGGGTGCAGCGGGGCGAGGGGGGAAGGATTCGAATGGGAAAGGGGACTTGAATGGATCCGTAAAGAGGCGAAACTTGGGAAATCTTGCGGGACAGAGAAAAAGAAGGTGGAGGAGTGGGAAACTCAGGAAGGAAAAGGGGGGGGGCTTTTAAAAGGGGGGAAAAAATTGTTCGAATTTTAGAAAAGGGAAGAAAAAGGCTTTTCAAAAGAAAAAGTTTAGAGATAGAAAAAGCCGCAAAAAGAGAAGCTTGTTCAACGGGGGTCCAAAAGAGAAAGAAATGCCTTGCTCTAGGTAAAGGGGAAGTGAGAAGAAACTCAAAGGGATCTAAAATGAGGGGGGCTCGGCTGCATTTGTTAGTAAGGGAGGGGGGGAAAGGCTTCAAAAGGTTTTGGCAACAGGATCTGAAGAAAGCCAGGCCAGATAAGGGGGGAAAAAGAGAAAGGAAAGAAAATTATTCCGAAAGGAAAAATGAAGGTACTTTCCGATGTTGGGGAGCGAATCCGCAAATTTCTGCCGACCGAAAGAAGAAAATGTCGAACCTAAAAAAGAAAAGCACCTTGCAAAAAGGGGAAAATCGGTACAAGCGCGCAAAATGACGAAGGGAAAGGGGTCTCATATGCTCAGAGAGAAAAGGACTAAGGGAAGTACTAGGAAGGGAAGCAAAAAAAGGGGGGAAACTTTAGGAAAAGGAAAAGACCGAGCTTTTTCTCCGAGAGAGAAGCTAAGAAAAAATCCAAGCGAAGCGGAACAAAAGGGAACGCAAAAGTCAACACGGGAAAAGAGGAAAGAGGTCCGGAAAAGTCTCTGCGAAAATAATTTGGACTCATAAGAGAGTGGGAAAATCCATGGAATAGTTGGGGGGGGCAAAGGATAGAGGGAAAGCCGTAAGGAGGGGCCAAGAATGTTTTAGCAATCAAAGGGAGGGAGGTTAGTGTACTGCTGCCCAGAGACAGCAGCTTAATGGGATGTAAAAAGGTCTCGAAAAAGCAAGAAGAGAACATCGTAAGAAAAGCACCACACGCGACACAGGGGGGGGGGGAGACTGGCCAGATATGGGGATCGAGGGGAGGAGGAAAAGATATCTTCAGGTTAAAATGCAGGGAAAGCAATGGGGGGGGGGAAAAAAAGCCGCGCGGGTAGAAACGAATCTTCGGGGGGGAGCTTGGTCTAAATGAAAGCGAAGGCGGAAAGTCTTGGGGGGATAAAAAAGGGGAACAGGCTTCAGGAGGGGGGCGCATCGGGAGGGAGAACAATCCGGAAGGGAGAGCTTTAACCTGTCCTGCATGCAAAAAAAGAAAGACGAGATCGTAAACTCAATCTAGGAAAAGGGACTCTGACTAAAAAAGGGGGAGATTCCTCTCTTAAAAGAAGGGGTTAGAAGGGAACTCTTGCCGCTAATGGCGAACAGGAGGCCTTTAGGGTAAAAAAAGAGCCAGGAGAAGAAGGGTGTCCCGAAAAAAAAAAAGGGGAGACAAGTCTTTTCGAATTTGGCGAGGGAAAACGGGGAAATCAAAGAAAGGCTGTTCAGGCCGGAGGCTAAGAAGCCGAAGAGCGAAGTCCACGAGGGAGGGGTGCAAGAGGGAAGTTTTTCGCCAAAGGGGACCGCTAGAATGCTACGGCTGAACCCGCTTAGGTACAAGAGGACTCGAACTTGTCAGGGAGAATGCGCGAAGAAGAAAGAAGGGAAAGGGGAAGAGAGAACTGGCTTTTTCGTTTCTTGCTTTGGTAATGATGATTGGGGGGGCAACGAGTAGGGAGAAGCACCCGTGGGATGATCAGAGAAAAAAAAAAAACAAAGGGGAAAGGAAAGAAGATATATTTGGAAAAGGAAAAAAAAAGGCTTCCTTCATCCTCAAGGGCGGGGGAAGACGTCAAAAAATACAAGCACGCCCTCGACGAGTCCTGCATCGGACTAAAGAAGAGAAGGAGAAGCGCGGAAAGGAAAAAGATTCTTCCGAAGGGGAGAGGGGAAATAAGAAAAATCACTCGCGTTGGCCACCATTAGCAGCATTCGAGACAAAAAAGTGCAAAAAGAAAATCCTTGCCACCTTCAAGGAGGGTCGTTGAAGGGGGGAAGCAGTCTCCCGCTCGGCCGAGCAAACAGAGATTGAAGTTTGGATGGAAAAGGGGGGGGGAATAAAAAATCGAGAAAAGGGGGAGCTTCCCATTGCTGAGAAAAAAGCTCGCTACTTGCTATAAAAGCGTCAAAAAGCGTGGATGCCATTCGAAGGAGTTTACCTGGCCGAGTAACCAAGAGGAAAAAAAATTCCTCAGGAAAAGAGGGGGTCGCTCAATTTCCAGAAGAAGCCAGCGGGGGAAAGAGGCATTTTCCGTCGGCAGGAAGGGACCGCGGACTCCAACATGGGGATGGAAGGGGGGGGAAAGGTTCAGGAAATAGCTCGAATCCAGGGAAAGAAACGAAGACGAAAAAAAAAGACTTTCATCAATCTCGAAAGGAAGGGAGAAGCGCCAGGACTCAAATAGGGCGGAAAAAAACGAGCTTCCGCGAGAAGCCACCTTTAACTCGAAGCGATATTCGAAAAGGAAGAACATCTCTTTAGGGAGGGAGGCTTCGGCGGCGTGTGACGGAAAACGCGAACACTCCTACGTGGCAGGTCTGAGGAGAGTCCCGAAAGAAGGAAAAGTATCTCGAGATGGAATTAGCAGTCCATAAAGAAAAAGAAAAAGCATTCCGAGGTCCTTCACTTACGAGGGAAGTTACAAAGCAAGGGGGGAAAGAAGAAGGGTAATTGGAAAACTCTTCTAAGATGCACAATTTCTTTTCGCAATCTTGGGGACGGCGGTAAGTTTTGGAAAAAAGGGAGAGGGACCGCGGGAAGGGGGGGGGGCGGGCCCTAATGTGGTGAGGAGCTGGCTTCTCAGAAAAAAAGATTTATCGCGAGGGAAGACTGGAATTAAAGAGGCAAAAGGAAGAGGGATGACTAAAGAGGGAGGGAAACTTATTCATTTTCCTCGCGAGGGGGAGAAAAAATAGAATGGGGGGCGTCGCGGGGGCCGGACAGCACGTTTGGCACTCGGGGAGCGGAATTATGTCGAAGGAGGAGAAGAAGACGACCTTTCATCGAGGGAAAAAGCATGTCGTGGGGGGGAGGGGGAAGCGAGAATCCCAACATCGGCATGACCTTGGGAAGAAGATGAGGAGGCTATCCCTAAAAAAAATTATCTTCCTCTTTCGAGAAAGCAAGGTTCCCCTCCGGTTTAAACCCGTTCACCCAGAAGACTAAAAAAAACATGCCGGAGTCAATCCAAAAATGAGGATAGGGGGATCTGTAAGGGAAGGGAACGCTCACGTGCCATGCAAAAGAGGAGAAAAAAGGTCAGTAGGGTTTTTGACCGCTATTGAAAAAGAACGCTTGAAAAGATGGGGAGGTAGAACCAGGGAGGACATCTTGCAAAAGGAGAAGGGATCGCTCACCTTCGAACAATTCAAAGAGGGGGGGGAGGAACTCGAAAAAAGAAATTCTCTGTTTAGAGAAGAAAAAATTTCGCAGCGGGGGGGGGGTAACCAAAGGAAGGGGGAGCTCATCTTGAAGAAAGAAGGGAGGAGCTACTTTCCGAAATCTCGCGCAAAAGAGGGGGAGGAGGAACGGAGAGGGAATCTTTCGCGAAGCCCTCAAATCCCGAAGGAAGAGAATCCGTCTTAATGAGAATCTAGAGGGAGAAAAAAGAGGGGGAAAGGTATAACTGGAAATATCGAATGACCTTAATACCCTCGGTGAAGAAAAGGAAGAAAAAAATTCACAGGGGAAAAAAAAAATTGCAGGGACTAGTACTTGAGCCTGCGAAAAAAAAGAGGCGGCTAGCCCCTTTTAGGTACTTGAGAAGGACCAAAGAGGGGAGCCCTGCTTGCTAAGGGAGGGGAAAGCAGAGTTTTTGTCAGTGGGTGAAAAAAAGAAAGAAAAAAGAGAAAGCAAGACTTAAAGTTCCCCAGCGGGGGGGACCACAAAGACACGTGGGGGGGGGGTTTGGGAAAAGGGGGGGCTTTTGGGAAGGGGGGGGAACTCTTCTTCAAAAAAAAGAAGGCTCGACAAAAGAAAGACCTCTGTGGCAGGAGGGTAAGAAAAGAAATGCTGGGCATAAGAAAAAACTGAAAGAAAAGGGGAAGGGGCAAGCTCAAGATAAAAAAAAAGAGGGCTCTTGAATATCCTTCAAGGCCAATACCGAGAAGAGCTCACGGCTGGGTGAACAAAAAAAAAAGGTGCTACTAATGACGCTAGCGGAGAAGGGGAGATACCAAATTGGTGCGGAGCCCGGGGAAAACGGAGGGGGGGAAAAAGAGATGTGCACACAGGAGGAGGGAAACGATGAATTGATCAGCTCCAAGGAGGAAAAAAGTGTTCACCAGCACAAATGGCAACTTGACCGCGAACTCAAATCTGAACAAAAGGGCGCGGTTGAAGGAAGAACCAGCGAAGTCGCAAAAAGCTAGGCACGAAAATTAAAAGGAGTCTGCAAGTACCCTGTTAGCGGATAAGGGAAAGGAAAAAAAATTCGACTGCCAAGAAACTGCCTGCGCAGTCGGCAAAGAGAAAGAAGGCAGAAGTTTTTTGCCAAGGATCCGCCGACGGGAAAGAAGGGGAGGGGAAGGAGGTATGAGGAGGGGAAAGCAATTGTAGCGTTAAACCTGAATTCGGGCAAAGAAAAAAAAAAGGGGGAGATTCGGAAGGAGCCCGAAAAGAAAGTCCCTTTCGGTTTTGGTCTACTAAAAAAAAGTGGAGGAGGGGACCTTTTGGGATGAGGAGAAAGAAAAGACGGTGTCCTTGCCGACTTGGGGGAAAAAAAGGAGGGGAGGGGGAATTTCGTGAAAGTGAGAGTATGCGGCTATTCTTTCTTCTGAGAGGAGGAAGGTCGGGGGAAAAAAAGGAGTGAACGAAACTCTTCCGAAGAGGGGGAGAGGAAGGGAAACACTCTTCTGGCTGCTGGGGAGGGGGGTCAATGTAATCACGTTCGCCGGGAGGGAGACATCGTGGTTAAAGGCACCATCTCGGCGCGGGCCATCTTCAAAGGAGCGAGATCGTCACCCACACTGAAAAAGCGTCTTCAATTGAGGGGGGGGTCCAAAGCCTTGAGCTTCGCGGAAAAAGGAAAAGGGGGAATTTTACGGCGTGAAAAGGGTGGCCCTGGTAAATACTGAGCTTAAAAAACACCTTCAGATCACGTAAGTGAGGGGATTGAGGGGGAAAAAAAAAAGCCTTCAAGGGGAAGAGCGACCGAGTCTGCGAGAGGGGAAACTGGGGGGGGAGAGACTAGAAACTTTGAATAAGCAGTTCAAAAAACAAAAACGAAAAAGAGGGAATCAACAACAAAGGAGGGAAAGGTCTTTATAGGAGAAAGGGGGGGACTCCCTCTTCTGGGTAGCCGCTCTGCAAAAGGGAAAAAAAAGAGGGAAACGTATAAAGAGAAAAGGAAAAGGGAGCCAAACCTGGACGTTCGACCAGGGGAGGAGAAGGAATAAAATGGAGGGGGAGTAGCGAGATGGGGGGACTGGTAGAAAAAGGGACGCTTAGGGGAGGGGGAAATTTGGATGACTCATTGAAAAGGGGGGGGAAAAAGGATAATTGTCATGGCCTGTATCCTGATCGTTTAAAAAGAAAAGAGACAGGGAAAGGGGCTCCGCACTCCAAAGAAGGATAAAAAAAAGGATTTGAGGGGATTAGGGGGAGAGTGTTTTCTTCCGGAGGAAAAAAAACGAAAAAAAAAAAAAGTCGAAAGTAGCAGGAAAAGAAGAAAGAAAAAGGTTTTTCAAAGGGGGGGGAAAAAAAACCTATTACGAAAGGGGGAGGGAGTCTTCGGGGGACCTGAATGGGATGCGGGGGAAAAAAAGGACATGCTTTCAGTTAATTGTTAGAGGAACGAGCCGCCCGAGCCAGACTGGGAAAAGGGGGCCCAATAAAAGCCCTCAGAAAAAGAAAAAAAACTAGGATCTTTTGAAAGCAATCTCGGGAGGGGGGGCCTTTCGAGAGGTCTTGAGGGAGAGGGCCAAGCGAAAAAAGGAGGAGAGAAAATTATGTGGGAGAGAGAAGGGTGTTAGTCGTTGTCTGGGGAGGGGAGAGGGAAAAGAGGGGGGGAAAAAAAACTCCGCCCGCAAGAAAAAAAGGCGGAAGGATCGAAAAAATTAAAGGAACTAAGGAAGGAAGTTGTGGATAGAAAGGGACACCCAGACCATGCTGCCGAAAAAGACCCAAGGGTCGAAAGTCAATAGGCGAAAGGAAGGCATGAGGCTGCGCCACAAAAACAAGGGGGGGGGAGGACAAATCGGTACAAAAAGAAAAAGCTGCCTTCCGCCATATTTCATCAGAAGAAGCGGGAGAGAATAAACGAGTCCTCACGCTTGTACAAAAAAGAGTTGAGGCCTATCCAGGGCGTGGGGACGGGATGAACCACAGTCGAAGGAACACTAAAGCGAATCGCCGGGCAAAAAAAAGGGGGGGGGAAAATGGCGAAAAGGGAGGAGCGCAGAATATCATTGGGACAAATAACAGGGAGGTGGGGAAACCTTCACGTAAAAAGCTGTAAAAGGGGTGAAGGAAAGGCTTCGTTTATTGGGGAAAGGGGAGAAAAGGACCCAGATAGCGCGGCAAAAAAAGAGGTAACAAAAAGGCGGAGTAAAAAAAAAAAAGAAGCCAGCGGGTTAGCGGTCAAAAAACAAAGAAAATCAAAGGGGAACTGAGCAGAAAGAGGGGAGGGAGGGGATTCTACGTTGCGGGGGAAGGGGGGGGGTTGATGCTCTTTGAAGCGCGCGGGGAAAAAGAAACTCGAGGGGGGGAAAAAGCGTTTCGAAAAATCGTCCAAGAAAGGAGAAATCGGCGAGTCAAGGAGAAGGAGGGGGAGGATGTTTTGGGGCAGAGAGGGGGGAGGTGCGAAACCTTAAATATTTTCTGAGCCGCGAAAAAAAAAAAAAAAGGGGAAACATTCTAATGACTCGCTCGGCGCAAAAAAAGAGCGGAGACGTGGGAACTTGCAACAGAGAAGAGAAAGTACCGATTGAAAGGGGACTTAACGCGCAGCTTGCGCGAGAAAAAGGGAAATTTCGTGGAAAAAGAAGAAAAAGCTCGTTTTGCCCGACATCCATGGAATTAAGACTGGAATTGGATCGGGAAACCTCGGAAGAAAAAAAGAACTATAAAGAGGGGAAAGGAGTCGTTAGAAAAAAAGCGCAATCTCACTAACTTAAGTCAAAAAGGGAGATTGGGCCAAACTGTCCTAGGCTGCGCCGAGAAAAGGGGGACGCATGGTTGCAAAATCGAGGGGGGGAAGAAAAAGTGCTTCTAGAGGGGAAATTGCATACTCCTCTCGAAAGCGAGAGGGATCGCAAAGATGATTCCATGACGCGTGTTGAGGGGCGGCTTGTCGACGGAGGGGGAACTTCGCTACCAAAACGAGTAGAAGAAGAAGGGGGAAGGGGGGAGAAAAAAGAGAAAAAAAAAGAAAAAGATTTTGGGAGAAAAAGCCGTCTCCTCTACTCGTAAAGGGACCATCCGGGAAAGCCCCTCAGAACCGAACAGGGAAGAGGACAAAGCACGGACGGGAAGAAACTTTCGAAGAGCGTCCCTGCAATTTCTCGAGCAAAGGGAAAGGAAAAAAATCGGAGGAAAAGGCAGCAATTCTCGGCGCCATTGCAGTGGATCACCAAAAAAAAGTCAGGGAAAAAGGGGAAGTAAGTGTCGGGGGGGGGGAAAAGTCTCCCGCCTTCGGCCTTCCAGAAAAAAAAATCGGATTTGAATGGACAGCGGGAAAAAAAAAAAAAATTCGAAGACTTGCGCATTCCAGAAAAACAGAGAGAGAAAATGAAGAAGGGAAAAGGAGCAAAGAAAGGGCCATTCTCAGCAAAGGGAGGGGAAAAGGCCTATTCGAACCCGTTGTAAATCGGTAAAGAAGAAAAGAAGGCGGGCTACGAGGGGAAAAAGCTCTCCATCTGGGGGCGCCGAGCGGGAGGGGCAGGGTCCGTCGTTATGACAGACGGAAGAAAAAAAAAAAAGAAAAGATGGGGGATTCGTCAAGAGGGGGCTCAAAAACATCAGAGAGGAAGAAAAAAAAAGAAGAAAATCGTTAGCCCCAGGAATAGGAAGGGAACGAACGCGGAAGGAGGGACTCCATCTAAGCTTAGGAAAAAGAACACAAAGAAGAGTCCGCGGAAAAAAAACTCACCGTCGAACCTCGAAGATATGGAGAGAAGACTAGGAGAAAATCGTTGGCGAGAAAAAGAAAATGAAAGGGGGAAGCGAACACGCTCGTTCAGAGAGGGGGGGGTGGATGGAAGACACAAGGGTTTTTTGTTAAAGGAGCGCTCTGGTTTCCGCTGTCAGCAGTCCAAAAAACGAAAACGCAAGCGGCGAGTACCTGGGGGTGGAGGTCAGGGGGAGAGTACAGCTCGCGAAGGGGGCTTAGTCATGATTGGTCCCAAAAGGGGAAGGGCGTCTGCACGAAGGGGGGGACCGTTCTCTTTGTCGACCGACTGAAGGAGAAGGCAGAGTTTATGACCGGAAATGGGAATCCAAAGAAAAGGAGGGAAGCTTCTCAGTTCCGGGGTGAGAGGGAGCGACCATCGTCGGATAACTGGAGAAAAGGGGGGGCCCGGCGATGGTACAAGCGTGAAGGAAGAAAAGCCGTAGTCATTTGCAGCAGGGCGCGCACGAAAGGAAAGAGGGAGGAAGGCAGGAACCTTTAGAGGTGGGAGAGTTTTCCAACGGGGGAGAAAAGACCGTAATTCGCGCTATTTACGAGGGGTGAAAAGTTTGGGGTACGGCATGGAGGGGTGGTAAAGGAGCTGGGGGGGAGGGGAGAAACAAAGAAAATCTTTTGCGGGGGAAAAGAAACAGTATCGGCCTCTTTTCGGGCGCAGGGAAGAAAAAGGGGGAAAAAAGACAGGGACGCTCCAGCCGTTTCACCCAGAAAAACGAGAAGGAAAAAGAGAACAACCATAGGGAGGGGGATTGAAATTCGAGGGGAAGGAGAAAAAAAGGCAATACCTCGCGCCATGCTGAAAAATGGAAAAGGGAAAAAAAGATTTGGGGAAAAAGATCTCTTTGGCAGAGGGGGGAGAAAGATCTACCACTTGATTCACTAAGAAAACGAGAAAAGAAAACACCTCGAACGAAAGGGAAGAAAGCGCTCGACTCCCAAAAAATGAAAGGAAAATTCTAGGGGAAGGGGGTTCGCATCGGTCTTAAGGGAAACACAAAAAAAAGAAAGAATCTTTATACCAGTTCGGAAAAGCGTCGCGAAATCCTCGCGCACATGAGAAAGGAACGGATAGAGAGAAAACCCTAAAAACCTCAAATCCTGAGCGCAAAAGCAAGAAAAAAAAAGCGTCTTCATTGATGAGAGGGGGCAGCGTGAAAGAAAGGACGAAAGGAGAAATTCCTCCCAAAGTCGGGGAAAGGAAAGAGGCGTGCAAAACCTCCTTTAAGAAAAGAGACATTGGAAAAGAAAGAATAGTACTTACCTGCTACAAAAAAGAACGAGTTCGGTTAGCCCCCATGTCAGGGGGAAAGAACTGAAAGGCCGGCTTGCTAGGGGGAGGAAAGGAGAAGGCCGCATAGTTTTTTGGCATGGGGGGAAAAGGAAGAGAGAAAAAGAAGATGATAAAGAGGGAGAAGAAAAAGAAGTAAAGAGTTCACGGCAGTTTTCCTCAAAAAGACAGATTGGGGGGGGGAAATTGAGGGGAATTGGTTTGAACGCAGAGGAAGGGGGGGAAAAAAAAAAACAAGCAGTCGCGACCCAAGTGAGACATGCATACCGAAAAGGGGCGGAAAGGAAAGCCGTCTAAAAAATCCATTTGCGATCTGAAGGTGGTCAAAAAGAAAGAGACCCCAGGGCCAACGAAGAATCGTAAAGAAGGAAGGCAAAAAAAATTTGGACACCAGTAAAAAAAGGGGAAACGAGGCCGCTAGCGATGATCTGAAGAAGGGGGGTGGCGCCGACCGGGAAAAACCCGCACGACCTTAAGATGCCTCGCAGCGAGAGGGACGCAAAGAGGGGAAAAAAAAGGGAATTAAGAAAGCGCAACGTGATAAGGGGGGAAGGAAAAAAGAACAGCCTCCTAAGGTGGGCACGTGAGGAAGAGAAAAAAAAAAGGGCAGTGCAGCGTGGAAAAAAGGAAAAGAAGATCGCGCCATGAAACAAAAAGGGGGAGAAACCATGGCACGAAAATTCAAACGGGGGGACAAAAATTGGAAAAAAAGGAGGAAAAGAGAAGCCCAAGGCTAATTCAAAGAAAGGAAGGGAAACTTGGCAAGTATGAACAACGACAAGAGAGAGAAGGAGCTCCCGAAAAAAAAGGGAAGGGAAAAGGGCATGCACCCCGACTCAGGTTTAAAGGACCGGGCCCTAGAGTCGACAAAACAACAACGAAGAGGGGAAGAAAAAACGGAAACCTTAGTAGGCAAAAGGGGAAAGGGCGGTCTTCGTAGCCGCCTCTTTTCGGAAGAAAAACGGGGGGAAGTTCGGGAAAAAAGGGAAAATAATTGGAATTCGAAGAGCTCGCTTGCGGAGGGGGATGCTGACGTAGCGCTAACGGTCCTTGAAGGTGGGGATTGCGGAATTTTAGAAGGGGGAAAGATGGTTTCGTTTCATGCTCGAGGAAAAAGGAGGCGAGACGGAGGGCGTCCAGGTGAAAGAAAAAAAAGAATCTCGTTCACGCCTTGAGTTCGGACAAGAAACATCTGCGGCTTGGTGGGATTTCCGAGGGGAGAAGAAAAGGAAAAGATCTGAAAAAAAAAAAAGGGAAGGGGTGCGCGCGGATGAGCGTGCCAAAAAAGGGCCAGCGAATTTCTTCGCGGGGAAAAGGGGACGCCCCACTTTGGTATCGAAAAGAACCATCACGACTAAGGCAAGGAGGAGAAAATGAGGACAAATCTTCTAAGCGAGAAAGTTGCTTGACGCTTCTTCACGAGGACAGGGGGGGGAAAAAAGGGGGGGCCCAGGGGAATGCCTAACGCCCTGGAGGGAGGGTGGTCTTTTCGCGAAGAGGAAAGAATACCATAAGGTCCTGCATGGTCTTCAACGGGAGAAAAATGGGAGGCTGGAAAAGCGTTCAAAAAAAAAAGAAAAAAAGGAGCAATCAAACCCAACAGATGAACTGGGGGGGTATATTTGTCAGTCCATTACAGGAAAGAAAATGCTGGGGTAGCACCTGAGGCTTGGAACTGGAAAAGAAAAGAGGGGTCATAAAAGTAAGGAAGAGGGGAGGAAAAACCTGGACTTCCGACAGAGGGAAGGTTAGAAGAAAAATTAGGGGGGAGCGCTGTACAGTCTAGTACTAGTCAAAAAGGGGGGGAACGGAGGTGGAATGGGGGCACACTGAGGGGGGGGGATGAGGACGAGTTTATTAAGGGGAAGGAAGTTGGGTTAATCCTTAGGGGATTGCCGAGACGGAGAAACGGTCATGCATCGGGGGGAAAAAGAGAAAGGCTTGAAGGGATTTGGAGGGGGAAGTGGATATGGGGGGAATCCGACGACTCAAGTTTCTTAAGGAGAGGGGGGGGGAGTCACGATTGATCGAGTTAATGGAGGGAAAAGAAAGACATGAGGCAACAGGTGCTGAAAGGTCCCTTAAGGGAAGGCCGGGCGCGCGGGAAGGATTGTTAGAAAGGTGAGCTAGTCCGAAAGAAAAGGGAGATTAAAGATGCTTCCAAGAAAGGGGAGTATCTGTTGAAAAGAGAGAAAATCTCTTCGGTGAAAGGGGATCTTTGGAAAGAAACAGTCCACGAAAACCGCCGGCGGGAAAAGGCAGGGAAGGGTGTTATAGGGGATGAAAAAGGAGGAGGATCGGGAACCGTCGGGGAAGAAAAGAGCCGATAAGGAGGGAAAAAAGAAAAATGATTCCTCCGAAGGAGGGCAAGGGACAAAAGTATCAAGATAGGGAAGAAAACCAAAATTCTGCCGGGAAAGAGAAAATGTGAGAAAAGAAATATCTCTAAAGACGGAACTGCACGCCAGAAAAGAGGGAAAAAGGAAAGCGCTAAAAAGGGAAGGGACCGCCAGATTTTAGCAGAAAAGCCGCTGGAAAAAGAAGAACGAGTCCTCACGCTTGTACATCGAAGAGGGGATAAATAAAGGGCAGAGCTTGATAAAGAGGATCAGAGAAAGGGAACCACAGGATAAAGAAAAAAGGGCGTTCACTAAAGAAAAAAAGAGTCCGACAAAGAAAACGGCGAAAGAATTTGTGCATACTGAAAGGAGGGGGAAACAATAATTTAGGGGGGTCAAAAAGAAGTAATTGAAAGGGGAGTAGAAATCCAAGCGAAGGAAATCGCCGGCGCGTTTAGTTAGCTTCCAAAAAGCGGCAGCTCCTTTAATACTTTAATTAAGAAGATCATCAACATAAACGACTGTTCGAAAAAAGTCACCTTTTATCCGGAACAGAAGAAAAGATGGGAATCGAGCTTCGACGTCGAATAGGGGTCGAAGGAAAGGGGGCCGCTAGCTCGCTGTGAAAAAAAAGACTAAGGTGGGAGAAAACGCTGTATCGTCCCAGGAAAAGAGGGAAAGTCGGGGCGCATGAAAGAGTCCCTATGCGTTGTGGGGGGCGCGCGAAAAAAAAAAAAGATTCTTGGGAGCGCCAGACATTCCGGACGGAAAGAGCTCTGCGAAAGGGGGAGAGGAGAACGTTGGTATGCTCCTAATCCTTACAGGCCGGCAATCTCTTACCGAGGAGAGTATTCCAGGAAAAAAAGCTTTCTCTAATTGCATACTAGAAGGAATTATCTGCAAGTAGAAAAAAGGAAAGGACAAGCCATGGAGTGGCGGAGGAGAAAGTCCCATCCAAATCCTATAGGGGAGGGGGAAAGGCAGAGGCCAAAATAATCACGGAAAAGGAAGGTCAAAAAGGGCAATGCGAAAGGTGAAGCAGGGCTGTCCTGATAATGCTGAAGAAAGGGGCAAACGCGAGGTGATTATGAGAGGGGGAAAAAAATGGACGCCGAGATGCTCGAAACTTCCTAAGAGGGGGGAGATGACCCAGGACGCGGTTAGGGGGGGGGATTGCGCGGATTGGGGCGCGAAAAAAAGTAGATGATGACGGAAGATCTCCGGAAAAAGGAAGGTAGGAAAAGAGAAAAGGAAAGGAACGCCTTAAAGCGAAAGACGGGAAAAAGAAAAGAATAACAATCACGCCCCCGCGGGGGTAGATCGGAAAAAAAGGGAGGGGTCTCGCGCGGCTTCGACCGAGTCGCAAGGGGAGAGGAGAATCACTAAAGAGTGCCCAGCGGAAGAAAGCGCGCAGCCTATTCCAGTAAAAAGGGGAAAAGAAGGGCCTTACGTTTTCGGGGGGAGCAAAAAAAGACTACGGCCGGGAAGAAAAAAATAGCGGAGTTCGAACGGGCAAAGGAGAAAACTTGGCGCATTCCCATGTCTTCGGAAAGAGGCCGTTCATAGGAAGGGA
>Ga0179593_1259470_pt1 | contig 20455 bp, 24 predicted proteins | sample CZODoug2_1_08_16_FD_185931 | JGI IMG/M metagenome (GOLD analysis project Ga0179593, IMG submission 185931) | Vadose zone soil fungal communities from Angelo Coast Range Reserve, California, USA - CZODoug2_1_08_16fungal (PacBio error correction) | ecosystem: Environmental > Terrestrial > Soil >...
ATAGATCAGGGCAAATGGGGGGTCGGTAGAAGGAGGTGGATGGAGGCCATGGAGCTTATCTCGCCAAGGTTAAGCAGAGGCCAACGTTAAAAAATCCTCGTGAGGGGCGTAATTCTTCGCGTAAGACTTCGGGGAAAAAAAAAACAAAACCAAAAAAAAACAACAAGAAAACACAAAACAAAAAAAAAAAACCAAAAAAGAAAACAAAAAAAACACAAAAAAAAAAAAAAAAAAAAAAAAAAAAAAAAAAAAGAACCAAACAAAAAAGGAAACAAAAAAAAAAAACCAACCCCCACACAAAAAAAAAAAAAAAAAAAAAAAAACAAAAAAACAAAAAAAAAAAACAAAAAGACAACAACACAACAAAACAAACGAAAACACAACACCCCCAAAAAAAAAACCAAAACAAACAGCCAAAAAAAAAAAAAAAAAAAAAAAAACCTCACTACCACTCACTTTCACTTCCTGGCCCAACATTAGGGGGGTTGGAAGTACCAAAGTCCAAGGCCGGAGCACCCGTTTCGAAAAGACTTGGGAAGTGCCAACCGAGTGGGGATTTTTAGCGGAGAGGAGCGGCGTTCGGTGGCAAGGGGGGCGATCGTTACCGGGGGGGATTGAGAAAACGGGAGGGCTGGCAAAATGAATGGCACAGGCATGCGGTCATGGAAGGGGCTGGTTCGGAAGTTCAAGATAAAAAAAAAAAAAGGTTGTCAGCTCGCCGGGGGGAGGACTTCCAAGGATCGAGACTGAGCAAACAACGCGCGGCAAGGGTCTTCAAAAATCAAAGGCGGCACGGCGAAATCCGAAGCTGCCGCCAGGCTCGACATAGGGGAGGGGTCTGCAAAGAAAGGGTTTATCAAAATGTTGTTGTGCCGAAAAGGGCGGGGAAGTCAGGTGTCTACGCGAGGGACGTAAAAAATTCCGGAGCTTGCGGTGCGGGGGCCCAGAGACCAAAATGTCGGAGAACTGACCGTCTCCTACGATTATGTCGCTGCTGCATCGGGAAGTGCTCGAAAGATGCGAGCAGGAAAAGGGCCATGAAATTAAACCTCTGAGGGATGGATGAATCGGGAGGGGAATAGGAAGCTCGCAAGGGGTCCCAATAATGTGCCAACGCAGGGTTTGTGGGGGGAAACAACGTCTGTGTGAAGGCTGAACGACCTTGATTCAAGCCGAAGGTAAAAACCGGGGTTTCCTAAGTCGAAGACGCAAAAGGGGGCGCAATCCTTCAAAAAGGGGGAAAAGCAAGGTCAAAAAAAGTAGTTGTTCCGGGATGAATCAGCCAAAGGGGAACAGTTCCGGAAAGGGCCAGTAGGGGCTCGGCAAAAGGGGGAAATTTCAAAGAGGGGGGGAAAAGGTCAAGAAGCAATAACCGAAACCAGAAATGCCGGGAAACGAGAAGTTTAAAGGTCATCCTTGGAGTGGTACGCGGGAGGCGTCAAAAAAACCTCGAGACAGCCAAAAAACAAGAACCGTCACAACTCAACAAAGAAACAAGTTGCTACAACAAATAATCACCGAAGGGACGGTACGCACTCATTTGGGGCACGACAAAACAGAGGAATCATGGGTATCAGAAAGCAAGATGGAAAAGACATATGAGCCATCCCGATCCAGAAAAGTCCCTCAGAATAACTGCTAAAAACTGAGCGGTTGTTGGCAACAAAAAAATTAACATTCCTTGCCAAGGAACGCTGGCGAAGAGAGTGAAAACAATTAAAAAGAACGGAGGGTCAAGGAGATTCCAGAAGGAAGCTGGCGAACGAGGAAAAAAAAAAAAACAGGGTATATATTGCTGAGCTGAATGTTAAAGGCCGGAATGGACCGGTAGTGCATTTTCAAGCTAGAGCCAGAGTAAGGGAAATTACAGGGGTGAAGGGGGGGGTGGATTAAACAAAAAAAATCAATCCCTGGACAGGGAGGAAAAAAAGAACAGTCATTTGGAGCGTTCTGGCGAGGGAGATATTAAGTGGGGCAATCGGGTTCTGATAAAGACAATATGGCCCGAGTTTTCGGGGGAAAAAAATAGGTTACATGGCCGAGGGTTTGCAGGATTTGGGGCTCCGTATGGAATTACGGGGGGGGGGGAAAACAAGGATTCTGGTGGGGGAGATGACGGAACTCAGAGGGGGCGCTGGTCTTCGTACAAGAGAAACGGAGAGGGCTGAATAAAAGATAGTTACCGGCGGACGCCTGGTTATACGTAAAAGGGCTTCGTCTCCTGAAGCACAGGGTCAAAGCTCTTGAAGCGCATGTTGAAGGGGGCGCTTACCTACTCAGGCAACCGGAACCTGTCGAAAAAGGGGGAGGGAGCAGAAACCGATAAATGGCAAAAAAATCAAATCGGGGGGCGACTGAAGTGAACATCTTTGGTAGAGGACTGACACGGGGGTACACATTGGGGCGCGGGAGGAGAACAGTCGATCACAGCATCTTCTCACCAAAACAAGGGCAGAAACAAAAAACTGCAGGAAAAGTCAAACTGATGAAAAGATATTCAGGAAAAGTCTACATCAGACATGTTGACACCGTCCGGAGTTTACGGAAGGTTGTAATTGAAGGGAGACAGAAGGCTGAATTCCCGCTGGGAAGCAGCAGCGGGAAAAAAAAATCCCACTTCTGCGAAGGCAGGATCAGATTTTTTGGGTGATAGGAGCTTTCAATACAAACGAAGAGGCCAGGGTCAAAATCGCGTCGAACACAAACGCCCCTACCAGTTTTAAGGAACATTGGGGGAGCACAAAACGAAGGGGAAAACGAACGCGCGTTTACAACAATAAAAAGAAACGTTGAACATCGGGTCTCTACTGCGGGGGGAGACAAGTGCATCGCTTTTTGGGAGAAGGATCGGGGTAATGGTTCCGCGACGGAGAGATGTACAACATCGAGGGAATCGTTCCCTGAAACTACTAATAGACGGACTGGAAATGCTGGAAAGGTCAAAAGGGGGGTCCAAGACTAATATCGAAAGGGAAAAGAAGAAGCAAGAACTCAGACAGCGAAAAAACTAACCAAGAAACGGTTGGTCAAGAATGATTTCACGGGACTGATACGTTTGTAATGGACCAGGTCAAACCCCGACGGGGAAGAAGTAAAGGAGGGCTAGGAACCAGACTATGACTCGAAGATTACGAAAGCGAAGCCACGAGCTGAAACGAAAGCGGCGTACTTGGAGCTAACAAAAAGGGAACAGACTCAAGCCTGAGAACGAAACCCACTACAACTATTTTGCACTAAGAGGGCATAAAAAAACAAAAAAAGTAGTATTGGGAGAGTATATCTGGCGTGGCCAAATAGGGGAGGGGGGGGTGGTCGGGAGAAGCTTGAGATGTATCTTAAATTCGCTTGGTCTAGGAAAGTGTTACGCGAGGCAAGACAGACTAAGGGGGGATGACTGGTTTTCGTAATATTTAAATCATGGGGAGAGCTACTACGAACGACGGGGAAAGGAGTGCAAAAAAGGAGGGGTGGGAAACGGTACCAGTACAACAGTAGAAGGTCAGGAAGGTCAAATCAAAAAGTTGAGGTACCAGGGTGTCAAGGGGGGGGTTGTGGGGGGGTCTTGGTTGGGAAAGGAGGTCAGTGAAGTCGAGAGTGACGTCTTGAGACAAAAGGGATGGCTGAAATAATTTAAATGATCGTTCGGAGGAAAAGCTTTGTTTTCAAAACGATTTAGTAAAAAGGTTGTTGGTAAATCTAGCCGTGCGGCCAAGTGAGCAGAGAATGGGGAGAAACACGAAGGGGAAAAAGGGTCTTCCCCCAGTCAGAGAAAGGGAAGGGAAAAATTCCAGTAAAAACAGGATGGGGCGTCCGCGCGTTACGTAGCAGAAGGGGGGGAAAATTGTGCAGGGAAAAACTGGGGGGGAGGGACCGTAGTTGGACGCAGCAGCGCGGCCAAGAAATGATTGGGTCGGGGAAATAAAGGAGTCACCAAAAAATCCGGATCAGGAAGGACGAACGAAGATAAGTTGAAGGAGGGAGGCGGAAAGAGAGTCTGCAATTCGACAGGGACTCCGGGCCTGAAAAAGCGTCGGTGGAAAAAATGTATATCGGAGGGAGAAAAGAAGACTAGGGCAGGGGTTCCAGGAATGGGGTGAAATGGGCGCTCAGGGGGTTTGGTTTACGGAAAAAAACTTCTGGGTAGTGACGGCGATCTGCATGGGGTTGGACCGGGGGGGATAATTTTAAAAGTAAGAAATGCGCCGAAGAAACAGAGGTGCACAAGAAAAGTACCTGCCAATCAAAGGAACTGCAGTGGGAGAGTTTATCGTTGGATAAAAACCCAACGGGGGGGACGAAGGTTCTCAGGGTTGAAGAACCAGGAGGGTAAAAAGAGCGTTCAACATTGACGATGTCAAAATCGTGATGGGGTGGGAGACAAAGAGCAAGAAAAACAGAAACCCGGCGCCGACGGTAACTGGGTCATTAACCTGGAAGGGACGATGGGGGTGGGGAGGGGGGGGCGTCCTCCGGAAAGCGCAGGAAGGAAAGAGAATAACGGAACTGAAACAAAAAACACAAAGGGGTAAAGAAAAAAAAAAGGACCCAATTACTTCTCATACGTCAAAGGCAAAAAGAAAACCGAACACATCATGTTGAAACGAAGAAAAGCTAAGGTTAGATGGATCAGAATCCTATGGGGAAAAACAAGAATAACAGCAAGCCAGAAAGACAAATGCCGGGACTCAACGGCTGGCGAAGTGGTGTTAAAATGCACAGGATTGAAGTAAGAGGGCATATGAAAGGGAAAGGAAAGAATCACGCGGGATTACCATAATTCATGCAGAAGAGACAACCAACAAAAACAACAGATGGAAATGAGGAGTTCCGCCAAGCAAAAGATTAAAAGGGCTCAGGAATGCGTTCGGGAAGGGTCAAGAGAAGGAAAAGAGGCAAATGGCATGACTGTTAAGTTTTGTTCGGGAACAAAAAACCGAAGTGGTCTCAGTTTCCTGAGACCTCTGGGGGGGGAGGCGAGCTGTTATGCGGGAGGGGAAAAGAGGGGCGATGAGTAAATGATCAAGGGAGAAGGGGGGGGAAGAGTTTGATTGAATGGCCACAAAAAGAACATGGTACTGGAAGAGGGGGGTGGGCATTCGGTTGGGAAGGAGGGGAAAGGAATAAGGGGGACAGATCAATTGAGTTTTTGTATACGCGCAGAGCTAATCGCTGGCGGAGACGACCCTAAAGGAAGGAAAGAAAGGGCTGAAATGAAAATTCTAAAAGGGTCACAGAGGGAGGGGGAAGGGGTTATCGGTCAGCGTCGGGGACCACTTTGCGAGAAAAACAAGCTCTTTTCGGGAAAAAAATGTTGCGGACTTACCTACACGGGTGCCAAAACAAAAAAAACTGGGGGGGGGGGGGAAAGACACAACCGGGAACCGGGAGGGAACCACTCATACACGTCACAAACCTAAAGATGCTACTAAGGATTGGCGGCAATGGGGGGGGGCGAAGGCAGACACTGTGGGGGGTACAAGCGGAGGAGGGAGGAAAGACATGTCTATCGGACAGTCAGATTATAAAACAGCCTTGTTCGAACAAACAGGGCACAGGCAAAACTGCAGAAACCATGCGAGCTTAGCGAGGAGAACGATCGGGGCGACAAGGGGTCAAAAAACACCGTACTGTGTACTTAATTTTAATGGGGAAATCTAATAAAGAGAGAAAAATTTACAGCTTCAGCCCAGCATTAAAGAACTAAAAAAAAGGAGCGGGAAAAAAAGGGGAAAGGAATCCGATTGGTTGTTCGACGATAGGAAAACTACCTACATGATGCCTACCATGGTTAAAGAGAGTAGAACCACTACGGCCAAGACCAGTTGGAAGGAAAAAAATTTGCAAACCTGAAAAGACTCGCAGGGAAAAAAAAAGAGGGACTACTGCTATTTGCATGAAAAGGATCGACTTGGCGTGGGATTTTAGAGCAAGGGACAGCGCGTGGTGGGGCTCACATTCGGAGAGAGGGGCAGAGAAATCTATATTTAACTAAAAAGTACGGGGTGTCCCTTCACTAAACTAATCTAAGAATCCGGAAAGTAAAAAATTGGCACGTACATCCGTTTGGGAGAATACTGTGACGGTCTCCAAGCCACCCACGCAAAAATCTAAAAAAGAAAAAAAAAAAAGAAAAAAAGGTCAAACGGGTGGTTAACAGGAATGCACTGGGGAAGGGTCTCCTGGTTTCCTTCCCGTTAAAAAGCCAGAGTTGGGGGGTCCGGCACGTCCCTTCAGTCTCAGGCCCGGAATGTTTATTGCAAAATCAGACCTAGGGAAAATCAGTCACCTCTGCTTAGATAAGGGGCTCTCGTTCAGCTTTTCATCGGGAAAAGAGGAGGTCCTTTACTGGTACATATAACGCCGTAGCCGAAACCCGCCTAACGTTGTGGAACAAAAAAAAGAAAAAAAATCGAGACTCAAAACGTGAGTAAAGAAAGGGGGGCAACGGCGTGGTCCATCTTTGAAGGGGGTTGTGATTTCTCAGGAGTGAGTGGTACGGAAAGGAGCAGAGTCTATGCCCAGGTTTCTGGAAGAACAATAGGGGATGAGAAGTTAATAATTCCGCGAAGAGGGGTAAGAGCACGCTTTACTTTTCGGCAACCATGCGGGGTGGGGGGTACCGGCAGGAGCAACGCAAAGTCCCGGGGCGGGGAAAAAATTTTCTTACCACCTTTTACAAGGGGGTTTAGTGTTTCGCTGGGAAGAGGGAGGAATCGGGGGGGACGTGGCCAGTTGACGATCCTGGTTAAAAAAGGGAGGATCACACGGAGTGAAATTGAATTTCCGAACTGGGGTCGTGTTCTGTGTCAGGAAGGGAAAGGAATTTTTTCCCGAAGGATTGGGGAAAGCATCAGCCAGGCTGAAAGAGACATGAGTAAAAAGTGGTCCCCCAGTGAAGGCACTGGACAGGACATCGCCTAACCGAAGACGGGGAGGAAGAGAGGGGACGGGGGGAGAATCAGGTGGAGACAATGTTTGGGAACGGAAAACGGGGATGGCGGGGTGACAGAGAGCGTCCCCATAAAAAGTGGGTATGTCAGGAAAAGGGAAAAAAAATAAAAAGAGGAAAAACAGGCCTGAGCCAGCCGAGTATGGACTGGCTGGACTGAGAGGGGAAAAGTAAACGAGGGGAGGACGAGCCAACTTGCAAAGTCCTGATGGGAGGGTCAAAAATGGAGGAATCGGGCGGGGGACGCGATCCTAGCATGGGGTCCAGGGGAAATGGTGCCGCGTTTTCGACCACGGGTGGTTAAATGCCTCGATCGAAAATGGAAAGTCACGAAGGGAGAAAGGGTACCACCGTGGACGCCTTGAACTAAGAAATGTAAACGAAAACACTGGAAAGGAGGAAGATCGGGAAGCTGTGTTGTACGTGGGAAATGATCCGAAAAAGTAAGGAAAGTCGCCAGGTTGGGGGGCCCGCGTAGGTAGACGCGTCACCAGTGAAAGGTAAAAAAGAGCGGGAGTGGGAAAGAAAAACGAAAAGAGAAACCGGCAGATAAATTGGTCCTGGGAGACCGGGAAAAAGTTTACGGAAAAATCAGCAGAAAAAGCGCGAGCAAGCAACTACGGCTCGTCACTCTCCAAAACCAGAATTTCATCGAACCAGTATGACCGAAGGACCCAAAAGTCCAAAAAATAACCAGGTGAATGGTGTTTTTCCAAAGCCAAATATGGAAATCTTGAATTGATCAGAACAGCGATTTAAACAAGACAGATATAACAGCTCCAAAATCCCTCCCATTCCTTGCAAGCTAAGAGTAAACGTGAGGAGGTTTTTTCAGAAATTAACAGTATGGTCGGACGCGTGTCTAGGCTTGACCCTGCAAGAACGGATTACTGCGAGGGAAAAAAGGAAGAAGAAACTCAGGATCACAACAACAAAGGAGGATTAGTAAAAAGGGGGGGGCGAGGCCAGATCGCCGGGACCGGGCTTTTCATGGTCATCTAAAAATTCCTGGGGAAAAGACGGGTAATGGTTTGAGGCAAAAAAAGAAGCACAGTTTTAGGGGGAATTTGAAAGATAGATTAAAATGGGTCAGGGGAAATCGATTAAGCTTTTCTGAGTCGGTGGACATCGTTCTCTATGAAGGAAATAGGGGGGCCTATTTTACGTGGAAAAAAATATAGTGGTAATGGCCGTAGGGGGTGGGAATGCTTTTGTGTCTAACTTAATGTAATTATCTTGGATCAATTCTTGTTTGGGGCTCGCAAGGGAAAAGGCTGGCATGAGAGAGGGAGGGAGGGACGCCTCACTTACAGGCAAAGGGGAGGATGAAGATAGTTACCGTCCAGAGGAGACCGGGGGTGGATACGGGACTGGTATTCTTGCTCCTGGCAAAACACAAATAACACGATTGAAATAGTAAGTTTAGCCTCAAGGGAGACTCCTTGTTGTACCCAAAAAACACCGAGACAACAGGGGGGGAAAGGTTTAAGAATCAAGATCATCCCCGCACCGGAAGAAAAAGAAGGAAAGCAGGCGACTTGGAAAGAGTGCGGCAAGAGGGGGGGAAAAGAAAGTGGAAACGGAACGCATACAATAGCAGCAGAGTCTACACAAACGCCGGTTTCAAACAAACCGGGGAGAGGCACAAGGCAACAATGCTGGACAACCATTAAGCTGATCAGGCTTCGAAAACATTCAAAGAGAATGGTTACAACACAAGTGAGGGATGGGGGGGAGTGCCAAGAGAGAAGGGAAGGAGAAATGGAACGCTGCAAGCCCAACAAAAGTCTCGGCGCAAGGAGAGGGTGGTGGCCTTGGGTGGACCTGAAGGGGACAACGCCATGTGGACGCAGAGCTTAAGAAAAAGAGGCCCCTAAAACCAGTGTTCACGGAAAAAATGGAGGACCAAACTGTATGGAAAGAACGCGCGACTCCAATCGCCGGTACGGGAGAGGATTCGTCGAACTGTGCTGGGGGGGAAAGCAGAAGAGGATGTGGTTCTCATTCAGCGTAGGGGGCCGCGACGAGTTGGGCAACAAATACGGAACGGGTAATAAACCAACAAGAAATAACGGGGGACTCATCCTGGAAAATGAAGGGCAAGCCTCCATTTTTAGAAGGACAGGGGGAACCTATCGCGGCAAAACTAAAGAAGAGGACGCAATCCAAAAAAACTCACTCTCGTGGGGTCACCGAAAAAGGGATGGAGAAACGGGCCTTAAGGAGTACAGTGGTATGGTAAAGTTAAAAAAAACAAAGGAAATGGTGGGGAAGAACGTCAAGTCGTGCTGAAAGGAATTACGAAAAGAATTACAAAAAAAGAGGGGGAAAAAGCCGCTGGTAACTTGGAAAAAGGACGACATGGAAAGTAAGATCAAGAAAGGAGAACGGAACAAAACGATGGCCACAAAGAGAGATCAGAAAAAAACAACCGAGGGAGAGATCTCGAGGGAAGCAGGGGGTTGAGGGAGGGGTGCGGTCTCGGGTGAGATGTTACTTCAATGACGCTTGACTATGGTACGCAAGGGAAGAGAAGATCGTTCCGAGTTGGGGGGTGGTACCCGGAAAAGAGGGGCGTAGACGAGGGGACTAAGGCCCGAACTTTAACTTTAGGAACAACGAGGGGGACGGGTACAAAAGCCACCGAGAAGGCAGGGAAACCAGTGGGGGAGGGACAAACGGGTTTCCTTGGGTAGGGGGAATGGATGGGAGAGGGTCGGAGCGTCGGTCGTGGAACTGGGCTATCGGTGTAAGTTCGGGAAATGGGGAGGGCCATTAATGGAAGTTCGATATCTGGGGAGGTATGGGGGGAAAGATTAAAACGGGGGGTGTGAGAGGCAAGGGGTCGCGGGCACTTCTCGAGAAGGAAGTCATCAAATCTAGGGATGGGGAGTCGCACGCAGAGCGCGCAAGTGAAGGCCATCTCCGAAACCCATATTCAATCGCGGGGAATAAGGGGGGATAGAAAGTTTTCATGAAAAGGGAAAGTTGCCGGGGGGAGGCGGGGGGGGGAAAGACCCCCCGGGGGTTGGAGGAACGGCAAGTAATCCAAAAAGTGTTGAACAGTCAAAAGATACCCACAACTATATCCATGAAGAAAGGAGGAGTATGGACTGCGGGGGCTTGAGGGAAAATGATAGTCACGGCTTAGAGCGGCACAGGAAAACTGAAGACCTTCGAGGGGGGGAAAGGTTATAATAATCGGTAGGTAGCTATCAAGCGAACAGGTTGACCATTCCGGGAAATGAAAGACAAAGGGGGTTTGTTTCGGAAACACCTGAGTTTTTATAAGACGGCAAAGAAAACAGTACCCGCCGACGGGTTCGTTGTCCCAGGAGGGATCAGAAAAATATGTGCCGCAAGCCCTTCCGTCGGAAGAGGGGAGACTTGGTGGGATGACGGGGTTGTAGCGTCGGGTAACAGACAACCAAACCAGGGCCTTCCTCTATGAGGGTAACAGCGTAAAAAAAAAAGTGAAGAGGTGACAGAGCTGGAGGGGGGGGGGGGAGAGGCAAGGAGACACTAACAGGAAAAAACTATAAAACCCTTCTAACGGCTAGAGTGAAGGTTCAGCCATTGAATTGGGAAAAACCTAACTACGCGAGGAAGAAATGCCAGCAGGCGGGCGGGCCTCTCCAAACCAGAATGGAAAGGAAGCGAAGTCCAGACTGAGCCCAAAGAAGGTCCACACCAGAAGAATGTACAGAAGGAGGGGGGTTGGGGGGACAGGGGGGGGGGGGGGTAATAAATCGACAGCTGGGGAATGTATCAGCATAACCGATTAAACAAAAAAATGACAGAGCCATCCCGATCCACGGCATTGTCAACTCTAAAGCTGAAAAGGGCAAAAAGTGTCGGTTGTTCCACAATGCAGACAAGCGCAGGAAGGGGAGGTCAAATTCCAAAAAGTCATGCTCTACCAGAAAAAGGGGGAGACATAAATATGCGATCACAACAACAAAAAACTTCTAGGGGGGAGTAGGAGAGAGAAAGAGGTCATTGCGCTTCCTTCTGGATACGGGAAGGGGGAAAAAATAATTGAACACAAAAACTAGAGGGCCATCGTCCAGGAAAGTGTTAAGGGGGGGTGGTTCGGGAAAAAAAAAAGGCCCTCCCCCCCAAAAAAAAATTTAAAGGGACCTTCTTATTAACGGCATGTAAGGTAAGGAAAAGGGGGTCAATATCTTGCGGGCAAGAGGGGAGGATGTAGAATATCAATGTTCCGGGAGTTCGTGCTGCGGGGCCAATTACTTTTACATGGAACGGAGTGTGGGGGGGGAATTCGGTGCTCCGTAGGGAATTTACGTGACCATCAAGGAAAAGGGTTGGGGAGTGACTCTCAAAGAGCTTTCGAAATCTGGAAAAGAAGAATACTGGCACAGAAAAGGCTTAAAAGAAATTCTATAAACGCGCGAAAGAGTTAGAGGTAGGGTCGTCTTCTCGCCGTTCGCTCCAAATCGTCTGGGGGGGGGGGATTAGGTGACGGGAGCTTACCTAAGAGGCAACCTGAACCGGAAGTAAAGTGGGGGGTCTTATGAAATCCAAAAAAAGCATAACGAAATTCATCAAGCAGGACGAGGGGTTTCACGTGAAGGGAGGGAAGAGGGGGAGTGGGGGTGGGGAGAGAGGAAAGGGATGGAAAGGATGGGGAGAAATGGGGAGGTGGGTGGGGGGGGTGACAGAGTAAGAATTATTGGGTGGCAAAAGTAGAAACAAGGAGAAGTATTACTAAGCTTTGGAGAGGGGGGGGGTATTCTGACTTTCCTTCTATGCTTCCCCGTCTTTTCGTCGGGGAGAAATGAATGGAAAGTTTGGTACGGATCTGAGTAAGCAGAATAACATCGACTAAGATTCTCACCAATAACCTTTTAACGGAACCTGGACCGTGGCCTGTGCTTGAACTCAACAACCGGAAAAGAAACAAAGTCAGACCGGATCGCGGCGGACCGGGTCAGAAAAAAATTTTTTTCAAAAGAAGAAGGGTGGAACGGCAGTTTGGAAGGGCCATCGCGAAAGGCGTAATTCAAACCGCTGCCGCAAGCTCCAGATCGGCGGAAATAACGGATTGGTTGTAGAGGGATATGCAAGACCGAAAAGCTTCCGGACAGGGGGACTTCGCGTTAGCAACTCTGCATACAAGGGTTTCCGGAAATTGATTAAGGATAAACGCTCGAAAAGCTTCATGGTTTTCAAGGGGAAAAAGGGGGAATAATAGGGTGAGCGACTGGCGTGTATGTGGGTAAGAAAGGGGAATGCGCCGGGTTGGGCTAACGCTGGATCAAATTGACGCTACTGATTGAAAAAAAGAGGCGGTGAAGCGTTCAAGATTCGAAAAAAGAGTAGAGACAGGGAAAAAAAAAATGGCCAGGAATGGAAAGGAAATAAAGTTGTGGAATCAAGACGTTAAAATCTATATCAAGAACCACTGGCCGGCGAAGAAGGACAAGCGAAAACAATAAAAAAAAGGTTGGTTTAACCGCACATTGATTGAGAAAAACGGAAATGGAAGGATAAAGGGGGCTGGTAACAGGTTCAACACAAAGGACGTTGAAAATCCGTCCCTTCTTGCAGTTGAACCATATTAGGCTGTTACAAATGAAAAAAAATCGAAGCCAAAAAGAGCTGACCAGGCAGCTAGTAAAAGGGGGAAGAGGACTAAGAAAAATGTACATCTCAAGCCTGAGACCCAAACAAAAGAAAAGATTGGGGAAACGAAAAAGAGTTCGAGCAAAACAAAACCACACAGAGTATTATAAAGAGAGAATCGCGTGGAAGAGGGTGTGGGGGGTCAGGTTGGGGAAGGAGAAGATTGAGATGGTAATTCAATGCGCTTATGTCTATTAATTGTAGGCGAATGGAACTCTCAAGAACTGGCTGAAGGTGAGATGCTTCAGAGGGACGTCTGGGGAAGCGCCCGACGGACGTATGGGCCCCAGTACGGGGGCAAAGGGAAACCAAGTCCACTCCCCTTCAGTGGGGGAAAGAAGGTTGGTGGTACCACCGGGTACGTGGGGGGGTGGGAGCTTGGAGAGTGGCGTATCTTCGGTCAAGGTTCAAAACGGGCGGGGACCTGCTTGATCAAACTGTTTGCACATGGAAAGGACAAAAAAACTATGAAAAGATGTAGGGGGGGGGGGGTGTTTTTTCCAAAAAAAAAAAACACCAAGAGGACTCTTGGTAAAGGGGCGATTCCCCTCAGGGTGTAATACGAGACCGTCGCGAACTGCTCAGAAAAGAAAAGCGAGAAAAGGGTCGAAAAATACGCCAGAGGAAAAAATTGAAACATGACCAAGCGGCCGTACCCGACCGCGTCGGCCTCAGGAGGGAACAATAATTGGGATAAGGGGGACCGAAAAGGGGAGGGGGACGAGGGTTCGCAGAGCAGGCGTCACCAATGGCCAAAGAAAATTTAAAAGGAAGAGCTAGCAAAAAAAAAAGCACCTTCCACTAAGGTAGAATGCTGGGCTGAAGGGAGAAAGAAAAGAGGAGGGTTAGAGCGGACTTCAACGTCCGGAAAAAGCGGTCGTGAACGGAGGGAGTTCGCCAGAAATCCCGCATGGGTTACACAGTGGGAAATGTGCCGAGAAGGTTGGGGGGGAGAAAAAAAAATCAAAGAGGGGTGAGAAGTGCTTCAAAAGAAGGGGTCCAGGATTAAACAGGAAAAAGTGGAACCGGGGTCCTAACTTCGCCCCAAGAAAGTGCCGGGGGGCAATATTCAAGTCTCAGGAGTGGCTGAAGGGGTAGAAGGGGAAAGGCCAAAAACGGAGGGAATGTTCTCCAGGTTGAAGCTAGGTAAGACAAGGGACATTGAAGGTGAAAGAGCTGGAGTTGGCGCATCAAAAAAAGAGAACCGACGCATCCAGGGGAAAACAAAGAGTTTCAAGGGAAGAAGGAGGGGAAACGGCGTGAGGAGTCCCGGGCCCAAAAAAAAAAAAGAAAAAATCTCAGCGCGTCAACACCAGCAAAAATGAAGAACATAATGAAAGAGGAAAATCCCAAAGAAGAAAACACCGAAGAAAAGTAAACAAAAGGCGCTTGGGGGACATCAGAACCTTCACTCTGGAGATTTCAATCAAGCCCAGGGGCACAGAGTAAAAAAAAACTCAAAATCCACATGCACCGAGAAGAAAGAAACTTCAAAAAACGTGACGGTTGGTTTCAGAAACAAAATGAAAAAGGAATTCAAAGGACGCTTGGCGATAGATTGACCCTTCAAATTCCTTACAACGGTACGGAACCCGAAAGCTCGAGAACACAAACGTATGAAGAGAAATTGAAGGGGAGGAGGACACTGATGGGAATCGCGCGAATTCCGTTATTGGAAGGGAAAGAAAAAGCGAATGGAAAAAAATTAAGGGGGGGGGGTGGTTGGGAGAACCGCTCACTGGAAGGTGTTTCCGTCTGAGAAGGAAAGAAGGGGGGAGGGATGGCGGGGGATGGTGCTATCTTGATGGGGGGTTCCCTCTTGAGGATAGTCAGAGGTACGAGGTAAAAGCGGTTGCCACACGGGGAGGGGCAGGGGCCGGGGGGGGGGGGAAAGTCTTTTGGGGGCTCCGGGGAGGGAATTAGTCATCAATTCATGGTTTCGCTTATCGCAGAGCGGCTGAGCATCATGGCGGAGGAAGGACCAGCACGCTTACAATAAAGCTGAACTTAAAAAAAAAGGCATCGAGTACGACGGGGTTTGTTAAAATGGGAAAAGAACGGCAAAATCACCAAAGAAAGCAAACGCACTCGGGAAAAGACTCAAGTGAGAGGGAGGAAAAACCTACCGGGCAACTGGAGAAACGGAGGCAAAGTGGGTGGTTATCATCCACTAAAAAGTCAAAAAGGGAAGATGTCGACTTGGGGAAGGAGTGGAGGAACCTCTTTTATGGAGGCCTATGGAAACTTTGGAAAACAGGTCGGAGGTGGGGAATCCATTCGAAGACGCAGCCATCTTCTAACAAAGTCAAGGTTGGGTCGAAACAAACATTAAGCATCAAACCAGGGTAAACTGAATGAACATTCTAGACTGATATGGGGAGTCTACAGTTCAATCCATTTTGACCACCGGGGGTACAGAAAGGTGGGGAAGTGGTTAATTTCAAATAAGCCGATAGAATGGCCAGCGGTCGCAAAGAAAGTCAAAGAAGAGAAATCTCTTAGGACAAAAATGGTTGGTTGCTCAAGGAGAGGGAAAAAGAAAAAGCTTCCGGCAACTTGGAAATAACGGCGAACAACCTAAGAAAAGAAAAAAGGTCACCTGAAAAAGGAGACCCCGAATTAACAAATGGACGAAAAACCTCTAAGGTTTTTAAGCAGGGCGAGGGAAGGTATGAATGAGAGAAAGTAAGGATTTGGGTGAAAAACCGGGGGTGCCTGCCTGGGGTGGGAGATCGAAAAAGAGACGGAAAGATACCTCGGGTGAAGAGGGGGGGGAACTGCACAAAAAAAAAGAGACAGCATAAGGGGGCCTAAATGGGCACCATCAAAGGGGTTAGGCGGTACATTCGAAAAGGGCACGACACGGAAACAACGCGCCAAGCGGAAAAACTAACAGGAAAAAAAAGGTTTGACCCCGCAGGGGTGGAGAAACGGGCGATTAGGATAAAGGTTGAAATGGTACCGTTCACAAAACACAGAATGTTGGTAACTTCTGAGGAATGAAAGAGGTGACGAGAAGAATTTACGAAATCGAATCCAGTAGCTTGAAAGAAGTAAATAATAAAGAAAACTTGGTCGTGTAAAAAGGGAGGCAGGGAAAGTACTCGAAAGCACTGAGACAGGGAAACCCGCCTCAAACGGATTTTGGCCCAGGACGAGAGCTCGCAAAAAAAAATTAGGCGGGATGAAAAAAGAGAGAAGCTACTCTTGGGGGCCAACTCGGGGGTAATACAGGGGTCATTCGAATTGTACGTCAAGGAGGGGGAGAGTCTATGCATTTGGAAGCGAGCCGCTCAATCATTTATCGAGGTTAGTAAGGCTACCGTACGGGGTGTAAACGGCAAACGGGAAGTGGCTGGAAACCAGTCAGGGGTTTTAACGGACAGGGGACCGAAGTAAGTCCCGTGGACGAAGAAGGGGGGTGGAACAACCGGTTCAAAAAAAAAAATTGGGAAAGTGTGGTTCGCTGGAGAAATTGGGGGGGTCGGGTAAAAGCTGAGGTGGACTGGGGTCCTCGGGGAAGAGTTTCAAGGAGGGGGAACAAAACTGGAAGTGGCTTAACAGGGAAGGGCCAAGGATGCGGGCGGGGGGGAGTACTTTTGGTGCACGGGGGGGAACGATTCGAAAATTTAAATCTCTCCGTAGCGCCCTCGGGAGTTGGAAACACCGCGGAAAGGGTAGCCAAGGAAGAAAGGAGAGCACGTCTGCATCGCCGTAAACAGGCCATCAGGTCTTTTCGGTTCATAGAGAAGTCATAAAGGGGGGATAATTGCCGGAAAATGGTGGGGCACAGGTAGTGGGTAAGGGACAGAAAAAGCGGGGGGGTCACCAGGCCGAAGCTTGTAGGTCTGTACATAAGCTACAAACAAAAAGAAGATACAGGCACTAAATCCGAGTATGGACTGAGGGGGAGGAAGAGGGAAAAAATTCATAGTCGGCCGTGAGGGGAGGAGGCACTTCACAACTTCAAAAACCAGACTTAGGGGGTAAACAGGTTACGGAGGAAGGGGGGAGAAAAGCCTCATCGAACAGGGGGGCAAGCAAGGGTGAAGTGTGAATCCATTTTTTTGCTAAAAACCGTCTGTTTGAGATGAAAAGTGGAGAGACAGGGATGAACAGACTAGAAGGTAAAACCTGACCTAACTGCGCCGAATCAAAGGGCGGGGCAGCAAGGCACTTCCAATCGAGTCGGCTGTGATGTAAGTGGTAAGAGTGCGTTCGAACAACCTTCTCAAAAGAGAAACGGGTTGGCCCGAGGAAGGGGAGAGCGTGCAGACAATTGACGATGTCACGCGAGGGTGGTTTAATCAACACAACTAAGGAACCTAACAAGGGCAGTCCGCAAGATAAGGTGTCATTCAGCTTATTGGAGTAGTGAAGGAGGCCGAAGCCCGCGCTAATAACGAGAAGCTCGTCTAAGCCCAAAGAATTTATCGGACCATTCACCGAGGGAGACCCAACATAAAAAATGCCAACCAACGAAAGGACAGGAACAGCTCATTGGGTTTGGGGGGACACAATAACTCAGGCAATCATTGAGGGGAAATCTCACCTGAACAATCCAGGAAAAACGAAAAAAGATCCACATTCCGGTTCCTCAACCAGGGCGAAACGTAGTTTGTGACAGAAAAAATAAATTGCAATTAACTGGGGAGGGAAAGGCAAAGTGAAAAGGCAAGAATTAAAGAAAAAAAGGAAAAAAAAGGAAGGGGCAGAAATCGACATCAACAAAACAAAGGAGGGAGGATAGTCAAGCGCTCCTGCTTTTAACCGATTCTTCAAGGGTCAATAAAAAATCGCCAAAAGGAATTTAAATGACGTTAATGTGGGTGCTGGGGGAATAACACAACGCCAAGTGGGGAGGAAGGAACCTGAAATGTGATAAGAAGGGCGAGGGGGGGTCGATAATGGATGTTAACAAGAGGGCAGGAAAACGGAGAAAGCGAAAGAGTTGCCGAGTTTCTGGGTGCCCAGGGATTGCAATGGCCGATTTGTGCCCTGCGGGTGGGGGGCCCAGTAAAGGGAATTAGCGTGGTCATAGGCAAGCTGGTTGGGAAGGAAGGCAGGGACGTCTGTGAGGGGACCGCGCTTTGAGTTCTAACGACGTACTGACAAAAACGAGAAATGAAAGGTGACAGAGGAGTCCGGGGGGTTTAGCGGGTCGTGCAGGATGTGCGCCTTGCGGGACAAAATCCGCGCGTTGGCCCTAAGACAAATGTGGAGGGCTCTTACTAACGGCAATAGAACTGGAGAAGGGGGGGGGGGTGGGGGGGGGGGGGGGGGGGAAGAATCCCGGGGACCAAGTCGAAAGACGAAAGATGAGACTGTTTGAAGAGTGCTGAACGCGTGGGTGCGAATGATTCCAAAAGGGTTGTAAAGGCGCAAATCAAATGTCGATAGGGCAGGGATCTACAACCAAGACGGGTGACAACTGCGAAACAGGAGGGAACCATGAAAGAGCGGATCGCGGCGAACCGAGGAAAGCAAGGGGGGCCACCGAAGAAGTGTGGTTGGAAGTTGGGGAAAAGGGGCAGGTGGTATAGGTAGCAGGGGAAGAATGGGCCAGCTGAAAAAAAAAAGAGTCATACTAACTAGAAAGTCAAAGAGTGGGGGTGATAAAGAGCAAAGCATTAAAAGCTTCCGGCCATGGTGAGCGATCAGGCTACCATCATCAACCGACAAGTTTCCGGAATTTGGATCCCAACCAACTTTCTCCCCTGTGACCTCCCTCCAACGAGACTGGAACGACAAATTCCTCTTCAAAAAAAGGGAGTGGGTGACAGGGGCGGTGAGCAATGAGAGAGTGCTGGTATGGGTAAGACCGTGCCGAGAGGGGTTCTCATCGTCTACAAAAAATAAATGAACCCGACCGGCGAGTATTAAGAACATCGGGGCGGGAATCGTGAACGTCCTAGGATGATCTGAGACGAAGGTTTATCTCCAGCTTAATCCTTTCGCACTTACTACGAGTCAAAGAGGGGGAGCCCTCCCTTTTGGAGAAAACCGGTGGAATAGGGGGTCTCGCCGCCTGGGCCACATACCTAACTGACGACTAAAAGAAAAGCGGAAAACTACCCAAGTTCCAACTGGTTTTGGGGCAAGTCATTGGCTGGAGGAAAAAAGGCCTACGGATACTTTTTCTGGGACCGGGGCAAACCCCGTAACTGTTGGGAGTAACTCAATGAGGGAGGGGAAAAAATTATGGTAAAAAAAGAATTAAGAAATAGGAACATCCCATAGCTTAAAAAAAAAAGTAAATAAGGGGGAATAAGAAGGAGCATGTAATAAACCACAGCTCAAGCAGTAGACCGACCCTCCCCTCAACATTTTGAACTGATAGAGAATGCGGCTAAAAATGAGGAGGATGAAAGATAGAGAGGCTGGACGTGGGGCCAAATCGTGTGAAAAGGCTTGTTGTTCGGGGCAGAAGGTCTGGAGAGGGGGACCATGCTAGGAGGTCTATGCCAAGTTAAGCGAGTCCTGACTCACGCGGTTCGGAGGTTGGTATTGGGATTCTCGGGGATAAGATGCTAGCAAGAAGGGTTACGTGCTCAACCAGTCTGGTTTGGGCACCCGTACCAGGAAAAAGCCTTAAGGGCCCGTCGGAAACGACCTTTGCGTGACCAACCGTGGCCGGGGTGGAAGTGTTTCGATGGAGAGTTCGTCCTATCTTTCGTGAAGGAGGTAAAGATGACCAATCAAGGAGGGCTGCAAGTATGGGGCCGGAGGCGGTCGCTTACTGTCGGGGGGTCGGGTGGACGATGAAGAAGAAGTGTTTAAATACTCAAGGAGAGGGGGGGCAAGGGTCTCGAAATTAAAAGCGCGGCAAGGTGGCTGTCACCTGAAAAGTCCAGCGCAAGTTCATGCAAAGAGGGAGTAAAACGCGCGGAGGTGAGAAACGCGTTTCGTGATCATAGGGGGATCAAATTGGAAGGGGGGTCACCTGGTAGGTTTCATTCTGGGGGTTTGTGTGAAGCCTCGCTCGTCAAAAACCACTAAAATATCGGGTTGACTTGATAGCAGAAAACAAAAGAGTTCAGTAAAGCGCCACAGTAATGGACTGGCTCTGCTGAGGGAAATTCAGCAGTCGGATCGAGCGGGCAACGGTAAAAAACTCATGGCCTCAGTCGGTAAAAACGTGAGGATCAGGTCGAAAGAAGGAGATCATGGGGCAAAAAGGTTGACTGGTTTCAAAAAAAAAAAGGGTTGCAGAAAAAAGGGAGTTGGTGAGAGGGCTCGTATAGGACGTTGAGTCCGGAGGGCGAAGTGTACAACCGTGTACGCTCGGCATCACAAAGTAACAGACAATATAAAAGTCTTCGGCAGGGGATGGAAGTGGGGGAGCAGGGGGAGGCCCGCCAACCGGCATCTCCTGTTGAAAAATTCTTTCCAGCGGCGTCAACATTGACGTTTAAAGAAGCTGGAGGTTGGGGTTGTTGCTAGCCCTTCGACGATAAAAACGTAACACATTCAAGGCAGTAACGATGGGAAAGGTTAAAAGACTTTGTAGTGTATCGGGAGGGAGTCCTCCGAAAGACAGCCAGCCCCGGAGTCGGTCACGGAGAACAAATCGGGATGAACATATTCCATACGGGGCAAGAAATGCCAACACCTCAGGCAATGCCTGCATTTGACAACGAACTCGGCAATCGTTGGGGGAAAAAAAAAGTTATAAGCATCCCGATTGGGAACAGCAAAGATTAAAAAGAAAACCAACGAGAAAAGAAACGTTGAACTAAACTGAAAAAATAGTTGGGACAAGAAATAGTAACAGTAACAGTTCTTAATGACGCTTGAGTGTTATCCGGAAGGACGCCTTAAAAGGACGACATGGACAACCCAGTAGGAAGCGTGGAAGAA
>Ga0179593_1359609_pt1 | contig 20453 bp, 25 predicted proteins | sample CZODoug2_1_08_16_FD_185931 | JGI IMG/M metagenome (GOLD analysis project Ga0179593, IMG submission 185931) | Vadose zone soil fungal communities from Angelo Coast Range Reserve, California, USA - CZODoug2_1_08_16fungal (PacBio error correction) | ecosystem: Environmental > Terrestrial > Soil >...
GTGACGAAAAGATCGTCACTTGTGTGAGGGGGAAAAACGGAATTATGGGAGCTTCGCCAGAACCGACTGTTCATAGATCGCGAGGGGAAGCGGAATCGAAAGGGTGAAGAGACTAGACTCCTGCTTAATCGAAGACGGAAAAAAGCAGCTCTCTCCAGCAGAGAAACAGAGGGCGGCCGCCCGGTATTGGCTATTTCAGAGAACCGTTGAGGGTGATGAGAATGAAGGAGGCAAGAACGTATTTAACGAAATCGTGGGAAGAAGAAGCTGGAATGTCCTAACGGACGGGAGGATTGGTGGGAGTTCCTTTTTGGGGAAGAGACCAGAAGAATACAGCGCTGGAAGCGGTAGTCCCGATTCGGAAAGAAAACGGCGCGTCATGTTCAGTGGTGAAGCTTACAAAAGAAAAGACGGTGTCAGGATACAAAGTAACGGGGAGTGTCTTCTCCTACCCGCGGACGCTCCCAAGGTGTGGGTAAGGGCGAAACATATCTCATCGAAAATGGACAAAAGGGAGAGCGAAAGGAGGCCTCGGCTAGACGGGGGGAGGGTGAAAAAAAAAAGGGGAGAAGACTGGTCAATTTTATAAGCCAATGCGGGTGGCAAAAAGACGATGGAGGGTCACTGGTGGACAAGAGGCGAGAGCAAGAGAAAGGTGGGGGGAAACCCAGCGCCTGAAAAGGGGAGAGACCACGCCAAGCGCGGAGGACAGGAGGCAAAACTGCGGCTGCGAAGGTGCGACCGGAAAAGGCGAGATTACTGCGGTCTTGACTGGCACGAAGGGAAGGAGTCAGGTCAGAGAGAGGGGGGGGGATGGAGCGGCATAAGTGGATCAATTCATTTCCTTAAAAAAAACAAAAGACGTGACACGGAAGCTCGAGGTCCGGAGCCTTGGAGGGCATATATAAGTGGGGTCACCTGTTGGCACATTCCGAAAAAAAAAGGGAAGAAACCATTTGGAGGGGGAGGACACAGTCACTCACCACAGACCGGAAGAAATAATAAATGGCAGATGTCCGAATCCAGAACAGACAAGAAGCGACTGGAGTCAAACTAAGGGACGTAAACTACAAGTATCCAATTTCAGAGAGAGCAACAAGGATGCCGGACAAGTCTGAAGGGGGCGGTGGGATGGCCGGGTAGGTGAGGCATATCATCCACAACTTGTCTCTGCGGATGAGGGAAAAATGGGTGAGGTCCACTGAGAAAGAGGGGGCGGCCCAAAAAAAGAAGGCGGGTAAAAGCAACAACGTTATACCAAGAACGAGAGGAACACACAGGGGAGGGAGGATCCTCGAATAAAAAGACAATATACACAAAGTGAAAATGAAATTGGGCGTTTTTAAATCCTAGGATGCAAAAATACCTATATCACGGAGCTAAGCTACGCACCAATGGAAGGAAATACGGCGGAAAGACACGGCTTACGGTATCAAGGGGGGGAAGAGACAGTATGGCGAAGAAGGGGAGTAAAGACTCAACCTTCTTGTGCCACTCATACAGGATCCATCCAACACAAACCAACTTGGGATGCAGAAAAAAAAAATAGATGGACTAGCTTAACTCCGAAACACAGAGACAGGAACGGCAATCCATTATTGTCAAGTATGAGTTGAAAAGATGGTAAAGGAGAAAGGGGGGGGAGGAGGGCCTCACGCACCATTGGCATGCCCCTAATTGTGTGGAATTACAAGGAAATCCCGGAAACGCCTTTACGAGGTAGAGAAAAGAGAATTGCGAACAAACGGGGAGAAGAATGGCTCCCAGACCAGACCAAAAGTTCTACAAGAAAGAGGGCCAAGGAAAAAAGCTTGGAATTGTGTCGAATCGATTCGAAGATGAGAAACGATTCGTATTTTCCAGGGGAAGGAGAATCGTGTTGGTGCGGTATCCGAAAAAAGGGAAGGAAAGACTGGAATGAAGAGGAGACCGAAGACTTCGATTTAGGGGGGGGGGGGGGGGGGGGTGGGGGGGTTGTTGTTGGGGGGGGGGGTTGGGGGTGGGGTGTTTGCGTTGGGTAATGGGGAGGTGGTTTTGGTTTGAGGGGGTTTGCTTTGGGCCCAGGGACTACGGGGGTCCATTGGGTGCACTTGTTTTTGTTTGAGGATCGCCTTCCGTCGAGTAATTACCAGCCGCCTGGGCAAAGGGGCGGCGGCCAGCGACGTGGTGAGCAGAGCCTCGGTCTCCGGCGGCGCACGCCAGGACGCACGAGATCCTTCTCCAAAGGGTTTCGAAGAGCGTGGGGTCGTAACTACCAAATTTAGGGGAGACAGGACCAAAAAAGTTCCGTCACTTGCCCTGAAAAATAAGAGAGAAGAACAAGGCGGGAGCTCCTCGAGAAACTAAGCAAGGTTCTAGGGGTCTGGCGCGGCGCGAATGCAAAAACCCAGGCGGGGGTCCAAGGCTGCCTGATAGGACACGAAGTGGACTTGATGAAAGTCGAACAGGGAATGAGGGAGAGGAGGGGCTCTTCAGACCGCCGCATCAAAGGGTGGGAAAGAGACGCATGGGGGACTCCAGGCCAGCGATACAAGACCCACGTGGTTCTTTGTCCAGGCATTCTCATGACTCAGGGGAGGGTGGACAGGGACAGAAAGCAGGAGGGGAGGAATGACCGTACATTTTTTGAAAATGCTAAAATGGAAAGAAAACAAGAGGTCATAGCGAGACCAAATCAACAAATTATGTATGAATTGGAAATTTGGGGCCCGTGTACTCACTCATATAAAGGAGGGAGGAAATCCGCCGACGAGGGGGGACTGTTGAACGCATGGGAAGCAACAATTCTACTGCCATCAAAGCGCCGGGAGGCAATGGTCAACATACTGATAATGATTTGAGAGGAAGAACAAAAACGGAAGGCCAGGTTCTGCGCGTTTTAATCCGGGGTATGACATCTGTATCAAAATGAAGGATCTAAACGGGAAGCCGGGTCATAGGGGGGAGAGGCCCGCGCGCGGAACCAGGAATAGCATTGAGAACACGGATCAGGGGATACAGACTTTTCTAAGGACTGATCTTCTCTCTGAAAACCAGAGTGGGAGTATTTGGTAACTTACGAGCGAGAAAAAGGAAAAAGAAAATCTAGCTGGTTCTCGGATACGGCAACGAAAGAAGGGACTAAAGCGAGATAATTGCATGAGGAAGTGGACGTTTGTCCCCTAGCAACTAACCCGGGCCACCACGGGGAGTTCGAGATAAGGAGGAAAGGGGCTTAATGTATATAGGGGCGATTGGGACAATCCTTATGAGGTCTAACAAGCTGAGACCGTGGGGCTAACTGCAAAGGTGGAAAACGGGAAAAGGTCCGTCCCAAAATACTGAATAAGGAAAGATTAGAATGGGCTCGGAGCGGGGAATAATTATACGGCCCTGAAGAGCCATGCATGCAACGAAGAGCCAAAACTTTACAATCCGTAAAAGATGGGAGAGAGGTGTAATTTAGGAATAAGGGGGTCAAAAAAAGAAGGCAAACGCAGAGGCCATAGGCTGAAAGGATGTGAGTTTATACTTGGTAAGCAGGGGATCTCCTCGGTTGTGTAGATACGGAACTCTACGTTTTGACCGTAGAAAAGGGCAACAAAATTCACCAAAAAGGACTGGTAGAAAAGTGCAGTTCACTGGGGGGGAGAGGATGGGGACATAAACCGGGCAAGGGGGAGGCCAATTTGGGTCGCTCTTGAGGGAAAAGGAGTTGCCCATAGACGTCAGCAAGTGGGAATAATTGTACGCCGCCGTGGTCAGGGACTGGAACCCATCGAGCGGGTGAGGAAAGAAGGGAGGGGGATAAGTCGCTTTCTTTGGTACAGCACGACTGTGCGAGCTCGATTGTTATCAAAACTATTAATTAAACTGAGAAACGGGAAGTGCTAAATACTAGAAAGATTGGAGGGACTCTCGACTTCAAAGGGATGGGATTCAGAGTCCAAGAGCGTCCAGACTTCACCTCTCGGGGGGCCATGTAGGTCGCAGGGGGGTACTCCATAGCGACTAAAGGGGGGACGCGGGTCGAGTCAGCAGCTGGCATCATGGTCTTATTCACCCAGGGGAGAATGTGCCCCGTCTCGCGTGGGGACCCTGCATTGGTTCCACCGAGGGGACGCACTAAAGCCCGGGAAGAAAGATACAGAACGAGGAGAGACTGCCGGCAAGAAGCGCCCGATTCATATCTTTAAATCCGGCAAAGGCACTTGGAGAGAGGGAGGAAAAGGTCAGGCCCGTAATCTCCGAGTGCGTTCGTGGGTCATCATGAGGGAGACAAAAACATACGTGAAGAAGTGGCTAACCATAACAGGCCTAAACTTTCCTTCCCCGGACGGACGGAATGTGCAACAGGATGAAATGATAATCCGGGGGGCTCGAAAAAGGACTTCAAGTAAGTCTGGGAGAGGGCTACCACTAAGGGAGAAAAAGAAAACTGACTTCAAAAAAAGGGGGCCGACAAGAGCCAAGACCGAGGAAGGTCGCGCTCTTTTGAACAAAGAGTCAGCAGCTTACCTGTATCGAAAGGGAATCGAAGTCGAGAACTCGTCTGGGCTCAGGGGGGGGGGGGGGAAGCCCAGGGTCGAAGAAGGCGCTGGGGAGGAGGCGGTGGACCTTGCGAAACAAAAAGATCGATAAAAGCAGCGGTAAAAAAAACCAGGGAACCGCAAAAGCGAAAGATCGAAAAATGAAGCGGTATGGGGGCGAGGGAGGGGAACCGAAGCAGGTTCTTTGAAGTCTAAAGAGCACAGCACGGGAGAAGAGAGGTCGTAATTGGAAAAGGAGGTCCCAAAAATTTTCTCTCGCGAACTGCACAAAGAACGGGGGGGCCGTCTGAGGAGTGAGCATCAGAGGGGGGTATCCGAAACCAAAAAAGTTGGAGAAGAAGAAAAAAAAAAAGGACCGCTCCCTGTGTCATTTCCGCATAGGGGGGGGGCCGAACCCAGATTCAGGAGAGAGGCGGGAGTAGGCGCCCACAAGGAAAAGAAACAAAAGGGAAAAACGGAATCATAACGAGAGGAGGGCTATTCCAAGGAAGGGAGCACGGTTAACATACTATAGTCAAAGAATTCCGAATCCGAATTCCCCAAAGAAGGCGAAAAGATATGAAGTGGCCGCGCGTGCGTCGGAGCAGTTGGAGCGGCAGAGGCGAGTACCCCGTGCTTCGGGGGAATCAAAACTTATTTCACACTTTTCATCCCCTTACTGAGAGCGACGAGACAAAACCTGCAACTACAGGTCCAGAGTAAAGGAAAAAATCCAAAAGCCAGGGAAGAGGGGGGGGGGGAAACTCTTTATAAAAATCCACCAGAAAGTCCGATCACCCCGGAAGATGAAAAGAGATATGGTGGGGGGGGTGTTCGATCACAAGAATAGAATTTAGTGGGGAGGAAGGATTCTTGATCGTCGAGGTAGACGGCTGTATCGAGCGAGGTATATCTCGGGAATATGAGGGGTCAAAACTGGGAAAAATCAGCCCCTTCTGTATAGAAGAGGAAGACCGGTCTCCGCCTGCCTAGAAAAGTCTAGCACCCGGAGATTCGCACTCAGGTTGAAAAACTTTTTAGGAGAATAGAAGGAGGAACAAAAACTCTATGAGCTATATGGAAGCAGATAAGATCTTTAGACTCTACTGACCGGGAAGGAAAAAGTGGGGGTCCCTGGTGGGACTCTAACGACACCGGATCAATCTTAAAGAAGGGGCTGCGAGGGAAGGCCACCCCACCACCCCCCCACCCCTAATGCGGGAAATGAAAGAGTTGGACGGTAGAACTATATCAACTACTCTTTTAGGGAGACAAAAGAAGGGGGGAGTGGAGTTCTCCTCAAAACGGACGGATCCCGAATTTGGGCTCCAACCTAACCATTGGAGAATAGAAAGTGAAGATCGAGAGCCTCCAACGGCGCGAAATGGATGTCGTCTTTAGTTTGGACAAAAAATCATGTTGGAAGAAGCGGGAAAATTGTGGGACAGCGGAGGAAAACGATGGGTGGGGGAATAAAGGAACCGAGCGACGCACGCCAAGAAAGGACTGATTTGCGGATAAAATGTCGGGCTTCGACGAAATTAACGAGAATCTCTATATGGGAAAGGCTTTCGCTGGGCTGCCAAGAGCGGAGAAAGGAAGGCCTGTCTTCTCTGCGGAGAAAGGAAGTGGGAGAGGGCGGATCAGGGAGGAACGGAGACGGGCAGGCTCATCCTAGTGGCCCAAACAACAAACTCCAACACACTTGAGGGGGAGATCTGTTTACCGCTTGAAATGTCAAAATCCGCCTCCAGGACGGAAGGGAAATCCGGGGAAGTGTTCAGAAATTCCTAGAGGACTATAGGCTAAAAAGAAACACACAATAAGGACTTCTCTATTACGAGTTGCCTGGTGAGTTGAAGAGCTATCCAATGGAAGGCGAGATGACGCTGAATTCCCTCCGCTGAGGAAGGCGGGCGGATCGAAAACGGTTCTGGTCCAATCATGATCGTGCGAGGAGAGAAAGGGGGGGCACGCTCAAGACGGGAAAGCAATCGAGCACCTCAAAGGGGGCCTCAGCCCTATTAAGGAGCAGGAAGAGATTCAAAACGATATCTGAATGGGCCAAAACCCCAAAGGGGGGGGGGGGGGGGGTGGGAAACACCCCCAACACCCGGGACTCTGGGGTACAAGCATTCTTCGAGGGGGATCGGAGAGGGAAAGAAAGAAAAGAGTAGAGGAGGGGATAAAGCCATGGAAGGAGGCGATAGTAACTTACTCACAAACAGTAACTTCTGAGAGATCGGTAAGAGGGGGATTAGGCATCCAAACTGGAATTAGAGATAGAAAAAAGTTACAACCGAAAAACAGTTGAACAAGGCCCAGACCAACGTTTGCATGTACCGTCTAGCAGGGTCCGGAACCATCGGGGGGAAAAAACTCTAGACAAAGGGGAAGGAGGAACGAGACATGCCCGTCCTCAAGAGGAAAAGTGGGGGGGGACGAAAAAAGCTTGTCCTCACTAGAAAGTGAATGAACGAATAAAGAAAGGGTGGGGAGGCATGAAGAGACCGGTAATGGAGCGAATCCAGGGGAGATGAAGGAGGAGAACAAAAACGAGTACCCGCTCCCTCCAAGAAGTTAGACCAGACAAGGTGGCGGGAATGCCTTCAATGAGAAAGAGGGTCGCAGAAAGTGAACTCGATCCATCGTTGTTGACGTAGGGGGCACGAGGGGAGGGCCGGAGGGGGGACTTCTTATCCGAAGGGAAGGGCCAGAAAGTTACATAACAAGAAAAGAACCAATTGTAGGAGATGATACGAGGTCTTGGGTTTAAGTCCTGCCTACCTTTTCACTGACGGCGGCCGAGGGGTAAAAACGCATCGGCATGTAATAGGGCTGCATGCAAAAAAATATATAAGAAAAACAAAGTGACGTAGAGAGGGGAAAAGAAAGAAAGAGTGTCTTTGTGAGCTCGTGTCCATAAAAAAAAAAAGTAAAGGAAGGCCCTCAGCATGGCATCATCAGCGTAGCAACGAGGAAAACAGAACGACAGGTTCATGGTCTTTCTCAGTCTCAGAATTCGGAACAAACTGTGGGTACTTAGCGGAGGAACCCAGAAAGCGATCTTTGATCGATCCTGGGGATAGTAGGAGACGCGCGTGGCAGACCGATACTGAGCGCCTTCATTTGATCCAAGAGACGGCATACAACTCTAAGGGAGAATGGGCAAAGTGGGTCGTAAGAGGAAAAAGAAATAGTCGAGGGATGATTTTTACCTTCATCCGCGCTGTTGATGATTCGTACAAGTTTGGGAGAAATGCGAAAAGGGAAAGCGGCCAAGAATTTCATAGCGCTCGAGGACCGAAAAGAATCAGCCAAAAAACAAACAGGAGGAAACAGATAGAGGGGGGAGGGGCGATTGGGCGCGCAGGAAAGCGGGATGGAAGCCTACGATTTACCCTTTTCAAACGATGAGAAGCCTAAAGGAAACCTAAAAGGCCGGTATCATGGGGGGAAAAAGAAGCAGCAGAAGGGAGAAGAGTTTAATAGTACGACCACAACTTGCCACTTTAGACGAGTTTAGAGACGGATGAGCTGGAGCCTGAAAAAACCGTCATCGAGGAGAGGGAGGAAACGACGCGTCGGCCTCTATCAGAGTTTCCCCAAACCTGGGAAAAGGGGGGCAAAATTCAGATGTTGGATCGGCGCGTATGATTAAAAGGCGGAGAGGGGATTACGCAGAGCGGGCCACCTCTAGGTGTGATCTAGAGAGAGGAGTGGCTTACGACAGACATTTGGGACTGGCTGGAAATGTGGTAGGGAGAACACTACCCGGGGGGCCAACAGAGGGGAGTTGAAAAGCCTTCAACAATGGCGAAGGGTTATCGAAAGCACAGCCGAAGGGTAGGGTATAGCGGCCGCTGCAATAAGGGAGAAGGGTCAGCAGCCAAGGGGGAGGGGGACTCTTCCAAGAAAAAAAAAAGCGAAGGGAAAGGATAACACTAGTCAGAATTTCTAGGCCTCAGGTCCGAGGGGACGGCAATTAAGGGATCCAAAACGAGATAAAGAAAGAGATCAAAACTACGTAAAAATTGTAGGTTTATATAGAGAAGCGAGGATACGACAGCAGGTAAAGAGAACGTAGAGGCGTAGAATTCAGGTTACTGATGGAGGGAGCAAGAATGGAGATCAAGGTGGGTTGGTAATCAGGTCAAGCAAAAGATTCGCGACTTTCATAAGGCGGTCCGGGGGTAGCTGCTCATACCAAAATTCTGGAGGAGCTGTCAAAAGACTCGGGGAGGGGAAAGGAAGGGGGAATACGGGCCTTCCATTTTCGAGCGGGGAAAGGGACACTGCCCATGGGATGCAAGTAAAAGGGCGAAGTTAGCCCCGGTTCACTTTCAAGGGAGATCGCTGAAAGAAAGGGGGGGGGCTGATTGCGCTGCGCGGCGGTGGAAAACGAAACTGTTCTATCGATGAATGTCCACCATCAGGAGACGATGATTCAACTCTGCTACCTTACCCTTCGACAACGCTATAGGTTGAGGCGAAAGGCGATTTCCTCAATATTCCTTCAGCTTTCAGGAAAGGAGTCAAAAGAAAAGGCGATCCTAGAAAACAAGCGCCAGGGGGTGAAAGCCAAGAAGAGGAAGAAAATGTGCGCGATTTTCTAGCGAGAAAAGGATAATAACGGGGGAGGAGCCCGGTTGCCAAGGAGAGCCGGGGGCCACAACCTGTGAGCAGGGAACGAAACAATCAAGAATCAGGGGATACAGTCCGGAATTTAGACGAAGACGCGACAAGCATGACGGAACCATAGCTATGCTTGCATGCAGTTGGGATACTAGAACGGGTCATTTAAGGAGAAAAGAAGTAGGTGCGGGGGAGGGTTGAAGATTTCTTTCTCTGCACCTACTTCGCAAGTGGAGAACCAAATAAAAAGGAGGGCCAGATTTAAGGGGAGCTGAGGAAATGGAACAACCTGATGACATTAAAGCGGTCAAGAATCCTCGGATGCAAGAAAACCTCGAAGGTGAAGGAGGAAAGGGGAAGACGTGCGGTGCCGAAATGGGGACAATGCATCAAACTTTCACTTCCGACAGCGAACGAACGGAGTGGGAATCATAGAAGCGGAGGGATGCATCAAAGTATGTCGAACAATCTAGAGAAGAAAAGGAATGCCTAGACAGGTCAGAAATGGCGTGGGAGAGGAGAAGGGTAAAGGACAACCAATGCATGACAAACTCTCGATAGAAAGGAAAAAAAGGGGGAAAAGAACATCTACTGCACAACAAATTGAAGAAAGGGGTGTAAGTAGTTTCCCACAAGTGAGGGGCACCACTCCAGTCTCGCCGCACGAAAGAAAAGAACGGGGATCAATGACGATGAGGAAAGTTGTCTAATCGGGCGAAAAAAAAAAGACTCAAAAAGAAAAAAGAGAGGGGGGAAAATCTCGAGGAGAAGCACTTCAGAGGAGAGGTGAGAACGCCAAGTCCTGTGGAGACCTCAAAACGAAACAGACCGGGTCCATTTTCCATCGCCGCTGGGGGAAAATGCGGAAAGAGGAGGAGCGCCGATGGGTCGCTTGCCCACAGAAACCAAAAAGGGGGGACGGGAGAGAAATCAAGAATATGCGAGGAGAAGCCGTTCCTACAGGGCGTATAGAAGCAGCGAGATCCTCCGCAAAGGAGCCCCTGAAACGGCGAAGAAGGATAAGGGCTTTCCGAGGTATCTGAGGGGGGGGGACAAGATCGGCAGGAAGAAAGATTACTCGTCACTTCGGGACGCAACTTTATACCAAGGAAGCGATGGCCCGCAAAGGGAGTCGGTTATCATCGGTCTTCATTCAGAAAAGATCCAAGAAGACCAACAGAGAAGGTACCTCTATTTGATAAGCAAAATAACCAAAGAGACTCAAAAAAAATATAGAGAGGAAAAATAGAGGGGAGGGGGGGGGGAGGATCAAGAGCTATTAAAAAATGACGTTGTATGACTTTTAATTTAAGGTAGGGACGAAGAGTCTATATTCTCTGATCCCGAGAGGGGGGGGGGGAAAAAATGGTTAAGATAAAAGGTGAGAGTGACCCGAACTATCCTGGCGCCGGTCCTTCTCCTACTCCTAAAGGGCCGAAAGGAGAAATATGCCCGGCATTTTTTCGTCTTTGTGTAAGCTGGAAGAGAGGCTGAGGAGATAAGAGAATGTTTAACCCACGAGACTTGTTCACTACGTGCAAGTGATGTGGAGTGGATTTGAAACTAACAGGAAACTCGGTCGGAGGGGGAGGATCAACGAGGAGATTCAGGGTAAAAACTTCTTCCTGTTTTATGCTAGTACAAGACTGAGGGGGAGGAGACAAGTAAGCATAAGGGGCCTAATATAACGCGAGGAAAGGGATACCCTCAGCTTTTGGGTATGACTTACGGTATACAAGGAGGGGAATAATCGAAAAGGGTCCTATCGATAAAGTTCTTCTTCTCTTAGGTAGAAGGCGTGGGAAAAGAAATGGGGGCGAGCGGTGACGAAATTCAAAATGAGGCAAAATTGTTGACTAGGGGTATTCGGGGGTGTGGACAGCGGGATGGAAGAGAGTGTTGCATCCAAGTGGGCCTTACACAAGGAGGCTACTCACTCACAAATCGGAGGAGAGACATGGCGGATTGCGTTCAGCTTGAATTCGAAAGAGAGGAGCTTCCGCTCAGTCTCAGGGGACAAGCTGCTGGCACTGCGAAGAGAGAGTGCATGGGCCTCTCTTTAGATAAATGGGTAGGCGACAGGAGGCGAGAAAACGAAGAAAGGAACTAAGGTCTTAAGAGCCGGGGATATCTTTTTAAAGGATGTGAAAGTCATCCGGTTCACACATTTAAAACAGAAAAAAGAAAGAAAAAGGAAAGACTTGGAGGGGTTCGGGACAACCTCGCGATAGAATAAAGTAGAACAACGAAAATAGAGGTCAACTCGTACGATTGTCCTGGGAACGGATCAATGCTTCAGCATGACTCGCGGTAATGAAGGGAAGAGGGAGGAAGGAGAGGGGAAAAGAGTCGCGCAAGAAAGGGGGAGGTACCGCGTGCGAGACGGAGGACGGACATTGAGGCCAAGCTCCAAACCTGGGGTTGGGGGTCCCGACCATCGGGAAGAAGGTGCAAAAGATAAATGTGGCAAACAGCCATTTATTGCAAGAGGAGAGGACGAAAGAGGGATATGAAATTCTACGGGGAGTCAAAAAAGTCGACCATAACATTTCGGAAAAATAGTCAAGTATCTGCGAAACGGAAGAGAGAGAAGATCGACAGCTGTTAGTAAGTACAGTAATTCAGCAGAAAAAGGGATTCGGCACGAAAATTGGAAGAGTTTAATTAAATTGCTGATCGAAAACGGAGGGGGTGTGTACCTCCTCAGTAATGGGACAATCAAAACAAACCTTTTGATGAATAAAGCTAGCGCCAGTCCTACAAAGGGCGCTGCACTCGAAAAAGCCGTTCTTCTTAAAGTCACCTTCAAAAAGAAGAGAAAAAGTTGAAGAGAAAAGAACGGGGGAGTGCCCCCCCCACCACACCCACTCCATCTAGGAAAAGTGAATGAAAGAATAAAATTGGGGGGGGTTATCAATCTGGACTCCTTATTAGAGGAAAGAAGGTGTTCTATTAATCTTAGAAGTTGAGAAAAAATCCAGCCCAAACTAATTTCAGACAGCAGCGAAGGCATCTTAGGTCTTAAAGTCTAAATAGATTAGTAGAAAAACTCTTCCCTCGTTTTAGGGTGGGACCCGGAGAAAGAGGGGGGGGGTGGGGCGCATCCATTTCGGTACTTTAAAAGGAAAGCGCATAGAAATCGAATAGGAAGCGTTATGTCCGTCGATTTGGGAAAGGTGACAGGGCCTACACCGAGATGCAGAGGAGAAAGTTATTTTAGAAATCCGCTATGATCCCCCATGCATTAAAAGAGAGAGAAAGGAGGACAAATGTGGACATATATCTTGGGGGAGGGGGAACTAAAGCGGTTGGTCGTGCTCACCATAACCAAATCCAGTCATGAAAGACAGAAGGGAAAAGGAGTAAAAATCGAACGCGCTTCCGATAACACATCTAGTCAGGGGGGCATAGGGATGGCGAGAGCGGAGCAATACTCAGGATCCTAACTTCGCCGATCCGAAATCGAAGGACGTGTGACGCTGAGATTGAGAGAGGGGAGAGGGGAGGAGACCGACGCCTCTGACGGTGAGCCTCATGTGTTCTCCGGCTGGAAAGAGAGGAAAAAGAGAGAAGAATTAAGACCGTGGTTAGGAATGCTCACCGTAGGGGGGGAAGTTCATCCGTTCCTCTGTTTATGGGTGCAGGATGAGAAAAAAAGGAATAGGAGGAGGAATTCAGGCCGAGTACACTAAAAGTAAAGAAAAAAAAAAAAAGGGGGATGAGGAAAAAGGGAGAAGAGGAGGGGGAGTCGTGACTCGCGGCTTAGTAAAGCAGACGATTGAAGTGTAAAGTTCGCAACAACGACTTAACATCCTAAAGGCGAAGGGAAGGCCAAGGGTCAAAATCTAACTCAGGGTGAGATTGTTAATTAAAAAAAAAAACCGGGAAGGACATTTACTAAAGTTGAAGAAGGGAACCCAACATGAAGCGCTCACTCAAGGTAGAGGGGAGGGGGGCGCTGACGCCTCCATCTATCATTGTACATGAAAAAACAGGCGAAGGGGGAAAATCGTGAAAAAAGATGTCTGGATCGAGACGAGAGGAAAAACGCCTGATTATTTGGTCTGGGGGTAGCACGCAGCAAACAAAGAAAAAGAAGGACGGGTTGCAGGGATGAGACGGGCACTTTCGGTAAAAAAGATGACTCAGGGCTGATTCTACTGGGGGTAATGGCACGAGAAGACCCGCCAACAGTGAGACAAGCGAGAGGAACAAGTGGAACTGTGTCTATCGTGCAGAATTGGCGAGCAGCCGGAGCTCGGAAGCTGCTAAAGAAAGCGGAAAACCCTGTGAACATTGGAATCAGGCAAAAAAGCAGAAGGCATGAGTCAGCGACTACTTTAATGGGGCGGGGGGCGGAGTGGCAATTACCGGATGGAGTAAAAGAACGGAAATTCAGGGAAAAAACGATCTCGGCAAGAGAGGGCCCAAACTGACCCGTTATGGTGAGGCGAAACGAGGAGGGAAGGGAAGAAAGATGAATGGTCTTATAAATTGATGGTTTGAAGGTATTTTTATCAAAGGGCGGAGACTAGGGTGGGGGATACCTCAGAGGCCCAACTGGATCGAGACGATTTCGTCCAAAAGGCGAAGGACACAAAAATTATGGGCTTTACAATGGAAGGCATCGCGGGAGGACAAGAATTAAGCAAGGCAAAAAAGCAAAGTTTACCCGCGCTGAGAAGGCCCTTAATTTCCCTCAAAAAGCTAGTGAAAAAACCCGCATCAGGGGGAGAAATGTCAAAGATCGTAGAGACCCAAAAAATTTGGTAGGGGAGGCTGCTAGTTTGGGGAGCAGATGGGGAGATCGAATCCGCCTTAGAAGGAGGAAAGTCACAAACTGATAAAGTACGGGCCAAAAAAGCTATCAGTATGCTAATTACTCGATCAAAGCGGGGAGAACTTGGGAGTCCGGACGGGGTCGTGGAAGGCAGAGGAGTGCGCCGCAACATTGGGGGAGGTCGCGGGTACTCAAAGAATAGAAGACGACTCTTTGGGCTTCGCTAAAGGGGGAAAAGAATGAAGGCGGGCCAGGTCCGGGAAACTTCTCTCGAGGGGAATGCAAACCGTAGTAAACAGGTCCACCATCTTCACTCACCTAATAAGCGAGCAGAGTCATAAGGGAGCTGCAGAAACGTAGATCAGAGCAGAGAGGGAAAGGAAAAGTCAGACGGGGGTCAGTAGATGCAGGAATGGTATGTCTCGCGAAAGGGCTCGCAAAAGTCGTACGAGAGGCAAAAAGAGCCTCTTGAGGAACTGTAGCATATAGTGGCGACAAAAAAATGAGGGGAGAAAAGAAGTGGCTAAAAAAAATCATGATGGGGTCCTCCCTTCAACGAGAGGGAGGTTGGAAAAAGAAAAGGAATTACAAAAGTAAAAAAAAGGCTAAGAAGCGAACTTCCTGATACTAGGTCGCTTAAAACATCAACTTTGGCCAGGAAGGAGTCCGCGCCCGCCACCTTCCAGAGTTTCGAGGCTCGGTGCATGACGAGAGAAGACAAGAGATCGGCGAAAAAATAGGCGAACGCATGGAAAAGAGGAAGTCAATTAAGAGATGTCTGTTCTCAGGGAAGGGAAGAAAGGGGAGAAAAAACATCTCCTCAGTCCATCACTTTCCCACAAAATTTACCAAAAGCGGGAATCGTAAAAGGGGGGGGGAACGGGAGTCATTGCCCTCAAAAATTTCAGGGTCTCATTTGGACAAAGAACGGATCGAGGACGGCCTATTTCGTATGATTCCAAAGAAGTTAATCGTGGGGAAATGACCAAAAGAGGGGGAGGGGGAGCCTGGATCGGGGGTTAGAACTGCATCCTTAAGGGGATCTCCCAACGTCTGTGGTTAGCCTAACTAAAGAAGGGAGAAGGGGGGGAGGGGAGGGAAAAGGCTTATCCTCTCCTCAGCGCTTCAGGAGAGATCAGGGGGAGAGGCGCGTCCATTACAAAACTCCACAAAGAAGGCAGGGTAAAAACGATATCTCTCTTTCAAAAGTATATAAGTACCTCTAGGCGACTGAGTCCGAACTAAAGATGGAACCTATCCGCAACCACAGAGGAGAATATATCGGGGGCAGGAAAAAGTTTCTGTCAGTAGAAGGGAAGGGAGAGGGCTGGAAGAAGAGACAAACAAAGGCTCAAACCTTTTGATAGGCTAGGATATCTATCGAAGAGACGGCAGGAGGAAAGAAAAGCAAAACCGTCCAAACAAAAAATGATAGGTGACCTCACATCCACTCTCTCAAACAGGATGAGAAAAGAGAGGTGTGGGGGAGGTGTGCACAGATAGAGACCTCGGGTATTACTTCTTGGAGGGTTTCTGGTCGAAGACGCCGCGTAAGTATCGCGAGGGGTATTCGTGGGGGAATCGGCCAAGGAATATCACTTAGAGGAGGCTCCCTTTTCAAGGGGATAGGGGACAAAAGCTAACCCTCGCCGGCCCCTGGGGAAGATGACGAAATTGAAGGGGGTGGGCGAGTTGGGTGAGAAAGGGTAAGCGCGAGGAGATAGCTAATATGTAACTATCTAGCCGCAAAGAAGGGGGGAATAGGGAATGAGTCATGTGGCTGTGGATTTCTGGGGTTTACCGGAGAAAAAGGAAGTCAGCGACTCTGAGGAGCGGATAACGCGAAGAGGAAGAAAAATTGCGCTGATTCTTGGGGGAGGCTAGACAAAGCGCGGGGGGGGAGGGGGGGGATACATATATGCGGGAAATGGTTTCACGGCACTGAAAGAGAATCTCCCCAATATGGGGGGGGCCATCGCAAGAGAAACTTGGAACGCAATCGAAAAAGTGGGGAAGAGAGAAAAGGCGTGAGGAGGACTCGTCTAAAAGGAAAAAGAAGGGGGGGGGTAGAGCGGGAAGGGAGGGGAACTCACAATTCGGCCATTTTGAATATCGATGGTGGACAGGGGGCAACTAATGGAATGAGGTTTTGTGGCTGAAAGCGACCCTTCTCTACTCCCGCCAAAAGAGAGAGGTTCGGGGATGGAGGAAGAATGTACTGGTATTTTCACGGGCGGAAAGACGAGAGGGCAGTCAAGAGGAGGGCGCATCAGTGACTGTCCGGAAAGAGGCTCGTCAAAAAATTAGAGGCATAGCGAGCTGAACCGGGGGGGGAAAGGAAGAAGGGAGCCTTCCAGACCTTTCGTCAGGATCTTAAGGGGTCTTGAAGGAAGACGGGGGCACAGAAGAAGCTCCGGGGAAAACTAAGAGGGACATAAAAAGGGGGGGTTTGAGCCACTTCCCAACGAGAATGAGGGACTATGTTATTAAAAAAATAGGAACGAGAGAGGGTGGGGGGTGGTGAATTAGGTCAGGGAAACATTGAACGCGGGAGAGAACAATTGCATTTCATCTTAAAACGGAAAAGCGGGGGATGATGCATGAGGGATAATCCCGAGTTTCTCAATCATTTTAAATTGAGGGAAAGGTCGGTGATAGTTGCCCTCTCCACTACTGGGGGAGGACCATCGAGAGACGGGCAAATTCTACCTGAAAAACCCTTATGGGCCGCTGAGGGAGAAAGAGGGAGTTAGACCAAAGGACCATACAGGGGGCGGGAGAGGGGGAGACGGGGACGCCAACTAGGAATTGAGGTAAACTGAATGGAGAAGTCGGCGAAGTCACTGAGGGAGGCACCTTGAAAAAGGAAAGGGGTGAAAGGGTGAATGAATCGGAGGGCTGGGAATTCGCCTCGAACAAGGGGTGGGACAAAACGAAGAGAAGACCTCAAAGCCCACTTTTTAGACTAGAGCTGTTACCCTTCCAAAACCGAGGGAGGGGAAATAAAGGCCAGAAAAATCTTACGAATCCATGGGACAGGAAGTAGGCATCTAACTTTTAATCTACGGATCGGAAAGAAGGGAAGGGTGACCCGCATCCAGAGGTTGGGTTCGAAGTAAGGGCTCACCGGAAAGAAGGCAAAAACGGTACGAAAATTTTCGGGAAGAGAGAAAAAAAAAGAGACGGCATTTGAGAACGAAGATCAACGGGTATAAGAAAGCGCAGGGCACTTTCTCTTAAAACTGCTTAGGATCGATTCAAAAAGGGGAGAGAGCCATCGGTGCAGTAGTTGGCCTCGGTGGGGGGGGGGGGGGGGGGGGGGGTGGTGGTTTGGGGGGGGGGGGTTGGGCCGGGATAAGGTGCAATGGCAAGGAGGGCCGTGGGATGAAACGGCCGAGCAAGCGAAGTATGGCGTTATGAAGTCCTGTCAAGAGGTGGGGAAAACAAAAACCTGGACCCCAACGGGCGGCGGAAGAGGAACTGTTATCACCGGATTACCGGGCGGGAGGCAGTCAAAAGAGCATGAGAACATTATTTTTACGAGAGCGGGGGAGGAACGACCAAGGTTGCGGCGGGGAGTCGGGGGCACAAACATGACAGTAGCCCCAGGATCTCTTAAGCCAGGCCAAGGACTGCCGACGCCAAAGGGTCTATCCTGTTAGTTTTCTCGCTAGAAAAGAAAATCCCATGAAGGGGGGGTGTCATCCGCGCAAGAGGAATTGGCGTTGAGCAGGGGAGGGAACCTCTCGGCTCTCCGGGAACGCCTCAGGCTTACGGGTGGGTCAAGACTTACATTTGTCAGACAAAGTGAATCCTGGACGAAGAAAAGCAAACTCAAGAAGGGCCGGACTTGTCGTGGGGAAAAAGTCAAGAACCAGTCGAGGATGAATGGGGGAAAGGGATCCCGTCCTCTTTTAAAGATCCAGAGCCTGTTGTTTCAGAATGGCGAAAAAAGGGGAGGAAGGAGCCGAAAAAGACTGGACGAGGACACAGAAAAAGAATGAATCGACAAAAAACAAAGGGGGAGAGAAAACGAGAATTGCGAAAAGCGAATTAACGCGTAGAGGAATCGCTTTTCCGCTTAAACAGCATACTAAAAGCGAAGGAACTGTGAACTAGCTCGAAGTGACTAATGCCAGTTTATGACGAAACACAACTTCACGGAAATTGACGGGAGCGAGTGGTGTATCCGGATTCGAATCCCAAAACCTGAAGGAGATCACCGTCAGAGAGGCGAGGGGAGAATGGCACACAGTTTTCAAAGAGCCGGGGGGGAAGAATCCAAGTCGTATCTTGCTCAGATTTTCCAAAAAGGCAATTAGTAGGGGAGTCAAAAGAAAACAAAAACCGGGGCTCGAGAGAAGAGTCACCGGGGATGAAGAAACTCTCATGGCGATGGAAAAGTGGGGAATGGGACAGAGAAAGGAAAAACGCACCTCGTGAGTGAGGGAAGCTCTAAAGTAAAAATTGGGCTAAAGGGGTATTCCGGAATGAAGATAAAGGGGCTTACTGCGGGGGTTCTTTGCATAAGGGACTTACAAAGGGTGGACCGTTAGGGACACTTAAAAAATGACTGGCAACCAGACGGAGAAGCATGGATAAAGCAGTATTTACCATTTCCTTCTGGATCCATTCTTGGCAAAAAGATAGGCCGGCAAGAGAAGAAATACTGAACCGATGGAGGTTATATAATTGAGAGGCGAAGAAGGCAGCGAGAGGAAATAGGACTAAGGTTTGGGAGTGAACTGGAGAGGATATCAGATGTGTTTATCCTTCCCCAACTTATGAGATTACCTGGGAAGGGGGGGAAGGGGGAAGAGGGAATCACTTAAAAAGTCTTGATTTTTAGGGTCACTGGCAGAGATGGGGGAAGGCAAAGAAACATCCATGGATACGCTAGTCTTTTTCGCCAGGAAGAGAACTGGAAAGGCCATGCCGGGGGGTCAATGCTTTTGGGCCACAGCCAAAGGGGGACGGAATGGGCAAAAGCTAATCAGTATAAAGTGGGGCTGGAGAAGGCACTGCGCGGCGGTTGGTCCAGCGGGCGGGCGAGAAGGAGGAAAAAGCCAGTGGAGCCGATTGAAGAACCGAGGATAAAAGGGAGCCCGTCATACGATTAATAGGTGAGGGAGAAGGGGTAAGACGTCAGGAGGGGGGAATGTCAGATCTGGATAGTCTCTGTTGTCTGCCATACCGAGAAAAAAAAGAGCAGAACATGGTATGGTCGACAGGGGTGGTAAGAACAAAGCGAGAAGAGGGGCCCGCTTGGGGTCGAAAATCTCTCACTAATAAGGGAGGGAGGACCCCATGATATTCCCGTCTGAGAGGGACCAGAAAGTCCGGGACAGAAAAAAAATCGGCCTCTTCATAAGAGAGCTTCCTAAGCAAATTGAGCTGGAGAAAGGGAGAAGGAAACACTCGGAATTCAAGATCTTGACATCTGCTGCAAAAATGCGGTGAGAGGTCTACGAAGGTTAAACAAAACCAATCGTACGAGAGCCGAAAGCCTCTAGGGGAGGGTTCAAGATAGTTAGTTCCAGAAGGTCGCGAAGGAGACCAATACAGGATTTCAAGCTCCGTCCAGGCTGAGGAAAAGGGAAAGAAGTGAAGCGAAAATAGCGAATGCAAGGGAAAATCGACGGCCTTAATAAAAGGATCGGGGCGTAAGCAAATGATCAAGAAAGAAAGGGATTCCTCCACCCGACCTCCGGGACGCTCAGGGCAGGACACGCGAATCACGGAAAATGATAGAGGCTGAAGTAGAAATCTCATGAGAGAACGAGCCGAAAAAGAAGAGAAGGTCTAGTGTCCGCGCTTGGAGGCGGGACGGACGGACCTTAATGCCCATTTTCATGACCCACAGCTCGAGATAGAGACAGAACTGGCACAACCAGAAAGACTCAGAGGAGGCAGAAATTGAAGAGGAAGGGGGAGTCTAAATTAAACCAAATTTCACACAAACGGGCCTCTAAACGAAGAGAGAAGAACGGAGAATCCGATCAAGACTTTTTCCGATGGTCAAATAATTGGGGGAGGCGGGTCGAAGGGGACACAAAAGGAGGCTGGAAGAAGGAAGTTAGAAGGAGTGAAGCACTGAAGGCAGGGTTATCCTCCCACTCGTTGTCGAAACCAACGAAAGGGACCGCGAGGTTCATTGCCTCCCTCTATCTGCCTCATCAGGAGTCTGAGCGAAAGAACGGTCAGGAGGCAACAAAAGGACCCTCCAAAAAGAACGGAGATCATCAGATTCCGGGAGTAGGTCCAGCAGGGAAAGGAGAGGAGCGCTACGCAATGAAAGATCAGGAAGGCGCCCCAAAGGGAAACGGCGAATATCGACGGTGAGAGGCTGCAGGTATCCGCTCGAGGGAAGCAGTCGATTACCACAAAAAAGAAGGAGGAGAGTACAAACGGATATGAAATGGGCTTTCCAGAAGAACCGATTATATCATCGGGTGGAAACAAGAGCCGGAGACAGAGGATAAGAAAGCACTTCATCAACAGATAGATCGGTGAGACCGCAACATACACCT
>Ga0179593_1388552_pt1 | contig 20452 bp, 21 predicted proteins | sample CZODoug2_1_08_16_FD_185931 | JGI IMG/M metagenome (GOLD analysis project Ga0179593, IMG submission 185931) | Vadose zone soil fungal communities from Angelo Coast Range Reserve, California, USA - CZODoug2_1_08_16fungal (PacBio error correction) | ecosystem: Environmental > Terrestrial > Soil >...
GGGAGAAACGGTTCGGTGCCATACTTGGGGCCTATGTGGAGGGTATTACCAAAGGATCAAGACAACGGACGAGAAGAACCAAGCCGTTGAGGTTTCCAGCAGAACTGAAGGAGAACCAGGGTGATTGGTAACACGAGATCTGGGCGGGGCGCAGGGGCCACCGGCGATTATCTATATCTGAAGGGGGGGGCCGGGGAAACGCCACATGCCACTCTCAAAAAAAAAAAAAATAAAAAGGGCAAGGGTGGGGAGTAAAAAAAAAAAAAAAAAAACCACACAAACACCAAAAAAGACACCACAACAAAAGAGAAAACCCCACCAACAAAGCAAACAACCAAACAAGTAATTTTAGCTGCGCTTTTCTCTTTCTTCTCCGCTCTCTCTATTTTTTGTGCGGTCACTAACCTAATCTTCCAGCTCCGTCATGAAGGTGGGTTCGAGTTATCCCGATACAGTCTTCTTTCGGGGTTTCTCAAAAGTCTGGACAAATGCCTTCACATGCAGGATTGTTCTTTATCGTCAGACGGGAAGTATGACTTGAGAAGACCCATGCGGAAAGAACACTCGGATCAAGGATTCATCCTCAAAAAAGAATCTGGGGGGGTGCTTCGTCGGTGCGTATAAATTAAGGTATCTATGACTCCCTCCATCAAACGAGGGGGGGAAGAAAAACCAATCTCTAGAGGAAAGGGTTCTTCAAAAGGGTTTTATGCTTGCCGGGGCGTGGCGGATCACTGCTGGGGGAGGTTAAGGGCCAGTGAAGGAAAAAGTCTGCTTCCGTGACCTGGCTGGGGAAAAAAAAATAAGAATGGCTACGTGGATGACTCAGGAAAAAGAAACGGGAGAAGTTTGGGGAAGAGGGGGCGGTTCAAAGAAAAAAGTGCTAAGGGGGAATAGGGGCAAGGTTTGGAACTCGGACGGCTGGGGTTGACGTATTGAGCGAGGGTCGTAAGCGGAAATTTTTGTAGCAGGAGGGGAAACTGGGGGATCCGTGGGGGGGGAGAGTAACGATGAGGATCGTGCTGGGTTACTGAAAGGAGGGGGGGGGGGGAAAAAGGAGGCATTTGGAGATGTCATCGCGAAATAGGGAAGTATGGTAAAAACATCAGGTTAGGCGGGGGCAAGGGGGCTTCGCAGGGGCTGTTTTTTCACTCTTGGTTCCAAGTGCTCAGAAAGAGGGGCGGACTAATGAGAGAGTACGAGGGGACAAAAGCGAAATGGTGCAGAGAGGAAATTACCTGGCTAAGGCTGGGGGGAAGATGTTAGGGGAGAACGGAAAAAGAAATGTATTCTTCCAAACTGGGAAAACTGGAAAGGGGAGCGGTCTAGGTTGTCAAGAGGTCGCGAGAAAATGCGGCAAGCCGGAAAAAAGGGGTTTATACTTCTCCTCCTTTTGGTGACAGAGGTAAGCGATGGAATCAGGAAGAAAGGGAGCAGAATCTCAGCGAATAAATGGTTCCTTAGGGGGAACGGTTTAGAGGCACCACGCTATACTTCGAAAGTGGTCACCTGGTGACAGTGCTCATGGGGAGGGGGGGTCCTTCAGAGCAGACGGAGTCAGGATAATGAAGGTGGGCAAAGCATACAAGGAAAAAACGCATGGAGGAGAAAAGGCAGAAACTAAAAAATTATCGTCGGCGCGAAAAAAAGGACAGGTCACCATGGGGAAGATTTGTGTCACTGACGGAAGCGCTCTATATGCAAGACGGCAGGGCAAACAGCGCCCTCCTTGAATGGTCGGAAAGGGACTGGCACAGGAGGCAAGGAGGGAAGAAAGGGACGCGGTCATTAAAAGGCGGCCCTTTTTTGAGTATGAGAGAAACTCACAAAAAAAAGGAGTGCGTAGGGATAACACATCAGCCGGGGGAGGGGGGGCGGGGGTAGGGTCGTCACTAAAGACTCAATTCATGTAAAGCAGGGGGGCGCAATTGAGCTCGGGCCCCTGAACAGTCTGGAAGGAAAGCGCGGGGGCCGCTATTCTCAAAGCCTGGGGGGAAAATGCATGGGTAAAGCGATGCATGAATTTTGAGTATAGGGCCCTGCAAGCCATGGGAGAGAAGGAGAAACTTACCACATATGCCCTGGGACCTGGCATCTTAGTCAGGGGGAATTGGACGCATGCAAAGTTAAACCGACCGATTAGCACTATACCAGGGGGAGTAAACAGGAGAGGGAAGTGGGTTGCGGGGCAAAACCAAAGAGAAAAGAAAAAAAAAAAGGACATGATAGTGAGGGAGGGGAGGGGGAGATAGAGCTCCTTGATGAATTAAAAAAAATCTGTCGAAGTTCAAACAACAACAAAAAAGCTTACTCTGAAGGCAAGCTTTCCGATCAGAACCATCACCCAAAAAACACGGAAGATGGGAAGTGCGACGAAGACCTCGGGGGGGAAAAACTGGAAAAAAGAGAACAAACAACACTCCCTTCCGCCTAGGACCGATATGCACATGGCAGGTGTGACAAAAAGAGGAAGATCAGAGAAGTTTTCGGGCTCGTAGCAGGAAAAGAGGTGACACCAAGGAAAAGGGGGAGGGAAAACTAGGATATCATCTGGGTTGACAAAGTAATCTTGGGGGGGGGGGGGGGGAGACGCGATATGAAGAAAAAATGGCTAAAAGAGGAAAAAGGAGCCAGACGAGAAAGAAAAAGAAGTGGGAGGGATAACCAGGCTGCAAAAAGACTTCTGAAGACTCAGAAAGCGCGAAAGGGGGGGGGAAGAACCGATTTCACCCTCCCTTACCTCTTAATTGCAAAAGGAGAAAAGGGTAAGGAAACAAGAAGAACTCGTAAAAGAATTGGCGAATGCCCTTATACGAAGGAGAAGGGAGGATGGCCAACAAACGGATCAGAGACGGTTAAACCTGGCATCCCATCTAACACAACAAAAAAAAAATTTAAAAAAAAGGGGAGCAAAAAAAACAACACCCTTGAAAGAACAAGTGAAAGACAGGAATCGGCTAGGGTGGGGAGATGGCCTGTACTTCTGGGAATAAGGAGAACCAAAATGGGGGCAAGAAGGGCGAACGGCAAAGAGGGCCATAGGCCCAGATAGAAGAGGGGGGGGGGGAGGATGTAGGGGGAACATCGCGGGGTATTTCCGGGACGGGAAAAAAGGGGGCCCATCAGAGGATAAGTCATAACATTAAGAAAGCTCGGGAGTGCGGTGCCACTAATTTTTTATCAAACCAGAGAATAGAGGAGGGGTGGATCAAAGACAAAGGAATAACAAGGAGAGGATGCCGGGTTGAACTCACACACACATGGAGGGAGAAAAGAATCCAGTCCACGAAGCAGGCTTCCTTGGGAACTCAAAGGCTAATTTGTGAGCAGCTGAATGGGGGGCGGGGGTGGATACCACGGATGCGATATCTGAAGGTGAGAAAGCGGCATCCCAGAACCGCGGAAGGGTAAGAAAAAAGTTTCGTACAAAATCAACAGGGCGCCGCGAATAAAAACGGATTGGGATGGACGCCGGGGGACCTGTGATTGAGTAAAAGCAAGTTGGTAATAACACCCCCAAAGAAAGGCCAACAGTAGGGAAAAGAAAACGATATGAAATGCGATCTCTCTCAACAACAACTGGTAAGTAAGTATATATATGTCTATTGGGGAGGAGAGACGGAAAAAAAAAAGATTAAGCGGGTGGAGTCGGGGGTAGTTTGCCCACGGGCTAGAAATAACGGAGGCAAACAAACTTTCTTGGGGGGTCGCTAAAGGGCCGGCACGACACCGGGGGGGCGGGTTGACCACTGAAAGGCAGTGGGTGTACGCGAGGGGATCACGGAGGATTTATAATTGAATACTTTTCGATTCAAAAAAAAAAGGAAAAAAGCAGAGTAAGAAAAAGAAAGGGGCTCTGACGGGGGGGGGCTGACATGGGGGTCGCTGATGGAGGTGGCACGTTCTCCTATATAAAATGGGGGGGGGAGGTTGACCCCTGAAGCCTGTCATCTCATGATTCCGGGGGGGGGGGACCAGGAAGAAAAATATTATTGACAGGGTTCTCAACAAATTCGTGAGCAGGCTCCATGAGACCGTATGGGTGACTGATCAGTCGACCGGGAAGGAAGGGCAACTTAAAATCCCCTTCCTGAATAAAAGAGGGTGGACTAGAAAGGAAGGACATCTACTGGGGGGTTCAGGGGGGGGCGGGCGAGGTGCCGTGAGCAGAGTGAACTCACAAACGCGGCGTTGGATAAAAACCACGAGAGGGACGCGGACGGGGGGGCAAAGCGCTGGTGTTTGCAAACGCGGGGGAGGGGGGAGGAGAAAAAAGGTGAGGGTGTGGACTGGGGAGGGGTCCTGGGAACGCGGTCTATGAGAAAGGGAGGGAAATACCCAGTCAAAGCATTCGGTTAGATGCAAAAAAAGAGAAGAAGGGCAGGATAAGGGTGTGGGGGGGGGGGAGGGTTGACATTGCAAAAGGAGGAGGTTGCATTCAGGGGGGGAAAGGGTGAAAGCGAAAGGGGGGGGGGGAAGATCAGGGAAGCTGTTCAGGGAGAGAGGAAGGTTTGTTAGCTTCTTTCGCTGGGATCGGAAACCAGGTAGCGGAAGAAGGATCGGCAGGGGGGGATTACTGGGGAGGATTCTCAGGGGGGGGGAAAGGATCGCTCTAAGAAAGAGTTCAGGTTCAAAGGGAAGAGGGGAGGGCAGTTGAGAGGGGAGGGGGGGAACGCTGTGAACCGTGAGAGCAGAGGGAAGGAGGGGGGACAACTTCTCTCTCGATGCGGGGATTGGTGAAACAAGGCTCAGGGCCGAATCTTACTAACTTGGATGGGAGGAAAGGGGGTGTCGGTTAATGGGGAGGCAACAAAGCAGGGGCTAGAGCAAAGGGGTCCAGATTACGTGTTAGGCGAGGAGGGGAGGTAAAGGGGAAAGATAAGCGAGCCGCTTCATAGTACGCGGTTGGGAAGGAGTTCTCAGGGGCGGGGGGGAGGAGGGAAAGTCTAGGTAGAGCTATAAAGCATCGGCAGACTATAGAGAATTAACAATTCGCGCCACTGTGGATTGGGACGGACGCAAAACAGTCCCGAAGGGGAGGGGGGGAAATGGGCAAAAAAAGGGTCTTGTTGAGAAGCAGGTGTTGGTTCACGGGGGGAGGAGGGGGAAAAATCATAAACTAATGAAATTGATAGGGCTTCATAAAATGGGGGAAGAAAGGTTGAGGAGGCGCGCATGGAAAGAAGGGGAAAAGAAAGGACAGGGCAAACACAATGAGCACAAAAGGAGGGGAGAAGTGTGGGAATCTGATCGTAGAAAGAGCCTTATGCCCAATAAGGGGGGAAGGAGGGAAGTGGGTCTTGCTCAAGAAGCTTTGAAGGGATCTCGAAACGCTTACGAGGGAATTAGGACGATAATCAAAGGCGGCATTCAACTTATGTGGGTTCCCGTGTCTCTAGAACAAGGGAGAGAGAAAAAAGAGAGAATACGCCACAAAGGAAACATAAGCCTGAAATACCGATATGTATCGTCAAAGAAATGCAGAAAAAGGAAGGGTATAGGAGAAAGAAAAGGTCCCGACCATGAGCTCGTGACCTGCCGGCTGGGGAACGGAAAAGAATCAAATTCTCCTTCAAGCCCAAGACCCTGGGGGGGGGAAGGAATTGGGGAGGGAAGGGGAGTTTCTTTCTCACTCAGAAGAGTCGGGGGAGGAAAAAAAAAGGGCATGAATATAAAGGGGGCGGGGCCCACCTCAAAAGGAAAGAGCAAAAAAAGAGAATTTTTCACTTCGGTGAGGATTGAGAAGAAAGCGTGAACAAACATGAACTATTCTGAGACACATTTGGGGGGACAAGGGGAAAAAAAAAAGTAGAAAAGTGTTTCTAGGACAAAGTGCGCTAAAGAAAAGGGGGGACTGGCTTTAAGGATATAGCGGTGTAATAGAATGAAGACGCAGACAATGAAAAGGACACCCTCAGAGAGAACCACCTCGTACGGGAAAAAAAAGGAAGGGACTTCTAAAAAAAAGGGGGGACCTCAACGAAAGGGAGCATCCAAGGAAATCTGGAAGTTCGCGGACACCGACGAAGGGGTGAGGAGACCAAACGCGAAACAGCGGAACCCACGCCCTTAAGAAGCATTATATTAAGATTCACCATTAGAAGGGGGTACAAGAGAAAAAGAGGGAGAGCTTTGACCTAACGGGCCATGAGATCAAGGGAACAACGGGGACCAAAATCAAATCAGAGCAGAAAAAGGGGTGGGAAGACTACTCAGAGGGATTAACACTAGAAAAATGAGTCTACAAGAGGGAGGTAAGCCTAAAAAGACAAGAATAACAAGTCTAATACCCACCATTAAGGCTCCAAAATGAAAACTTTAAGATAGAAGACCGGGAAAGGCATGCACCGCACATGATTACCTCTCACAAAATGAACCCAAGAAAAAGGTAATAATGGGAGAAGAAGAAAAGGGAAACACAAGATAATGCCCCATGTATGAGACTGAACACTGAATTCAGGGGGAAGGTGAACATCAAGGAAAGGCAGAGACTCAGTTGAACCTATCCCAATCAAAAAGGAAAAAGGATAAGGAACCCAAAAAGAAAGTGAGAAAAGCATAAGGAGCCCGCATGAACACCCTCTCTTTCCACTCAATCCCATGGCGGCAGAAGGGGGGTTGAGACCACGCGTAGACGTACTTTCTTGTGTCAGGGCACCGCCTGAACGTCATGCTAAAAGAAAAAGAGAAAATATCAGGAAGAAGGAATCTAAAGTGGGGGGGGGGGGGACGGAAGGGACGGAGAAGGTGAGACTTACACGTCACGAAGACATCTTAGCCCGAAGGGCGGGAAGGCGTTGGGCCAAGAAGTTGTTATATAGATATCTTATCAAGTTGTATAACGAAAATAACCACTCGAGGAGGAGAAGCTTCGGTCGGGGTTTAACTCCAAATCTATAAAGTAAAGAGAAGACAACACTCCCAGTCATCTACCAACTGAAGTACAAAAAAAAGGAGCGAGTAGATGCAGACGGCATTGACTTTGGAAGGGGGATCAAGCATAGAGAATAGAAAAGAGAAGGTCAGACTAAAGAAAAACCATACAAACGAATCATCGTGGGTGGACAGAAAAAGGCGCACTGGCCCCTAAGGCTTGAAAAACATGAAAATGCTGGGGGAAAATTTACTCTAAGTTTATATCGGGGGTCCTAAAAAAAACAACAGAATGGTCCAAGGGGGGCCACCCGAGATGGAGAATACATCTCTCCAAAAAAAAAGGAGGAGACAAGAGATCTAGCGTTGAACTGGAATAAGTTTGCCTTCTGTTGGGGTTAAAAACGAGGCAGACAAGCAAAGGGGGGAGACGTATACGGGGGCTTAGGTTCATACGGGCGAACGGCCCTGTGCTGGGGTGCGGGTGAAAGGGCGGCGGATGGGCTGTGGGGCCTGAGGAGAAAAAGGCGGGATGAAGATTCTCCTATGTCAGGATGCACGCGCAAAGGAACGGCTGCTATAAAAAGGGGAGCAAAAACCTGTTTGTTTACAGGATTGACGGCTGGGGGGGAAGCTGGGAGCTCTCAGACTTAGACTAGGGGGGGGGGGGGAGGGGAACACAAAAAAAAGGAAGACTCTATATTCCGTGGGTGAAGGGGAAGGTCTAAAACTCTATGGTTTCATGTGAAAAAAAAAAACTGGCACCGAGCCAGAGGTGGACTGAGTCTTGAGCAGTAGGGAAGTGAATTGTTTGGTTCAGGCCCTGAAGGAATACCCCGTCGTGGAGAGTCATCCAAAAAAAAGGCTCGAGAGTAATGGGAGGAGGAGTTCACTACTTGTAGAATGCGCGGAAGGTGAGAACCGTTAAACCAGAGCCCGCGACGAGGGGATCCACACCAAAGAGGGCTAGGGACGGAGTTCACTTTCTTCACAGGAACGGGGGGGGGATAAGGGGCGCTTCGTTTATTAAAATTGGAGGGGGGGGGGTGGGCGGGGGAGGGGGATCCGTCAAGACTCTTCTTTGGGGATGGAGTTTAAAAAACATCCTTCAAGGGCGGAGGGGGAGGAGCATTCTAAATTAAATTTTTGGATATGTATGGGCATGGGAAAGCTGGAAGGGGCATTCTTTAACTTTTGTTGAAAGACGGTCGCGGCGTGGTGAAAGTTGTGCATTGGCGAGAGAGGAATATTTTTGATCTCTGGGGGAGGCAGGGGGGTCATCAAAAAAAAGTGGTTAGGGGCTCGGCTGTAACGGAGAGTGACGAAGTTGGGGGGGGGGGGGGGAGGTAAGACTCTCACATTCCAGCTTCTTTCAACACGAATAGGAGGAGATTGGGCTAAAAGGTGCTGTGGGGACGATCCCCGTTATCAAAGCGGAGGGGGGAGGGAACAAAATCAGCGCGAGGAGGAAGAAGGGGTAAACTGCTGGGGGACTAGGCCTGCCTTCTTCTGATGGGGTAGGGCAGGTTAGAGGCGCCGCACCAGGCAGGTAAATTCTGCTTCTCCCCTTGAATAGGGTGGAAAGGGGAGAGGCTGTTGGGCAGGGGAAAATCTTACTGCGATCTTCATGGCGGGGAAATCCGGAGCGTTGGGGAAAACGGAAGCCTTGCAATTTGGGGAGCTTAACGGGTCGGAGGAAGGGGGCAGATAGCAAGGAGAAGAGTCCTAAAAGACTATATGGGAACTTAGTCGTAAAAAGGGGGGGGAAGTGGGCGACATCGCAACAGCTTCTAGAAGGTACCTGGTCCAAGGTGGAGGGAGACTGTTAATGGGGGGTGAATAAAAAAAGGACCTCAGAAAGAGTAAGGGGGCAAGTCCATGAAGGGGGGGCCGCCATTGAGCATGGACGCAAAAAGGTGGAGACATTTACTTACTAGATCATTTGGAAGGAGAAAAAAAGCAGGGAAAGGGGAAAATTGGAGGGCCTTATAATCCTCCGAGTTACAACGGCAGGACGAGGTAATGGTCTGCTTTTTGAAGATCAAGAAAGGCCGGGGGACAGGGGCCATGAAGACGTAATCAAGAACGGTCAATATTTCTTATTTTTAACCGGGGGGGGGGAGTAAGCTAGCCAAACAAAAAAAACGAAAAAGAATATATATACTCAAAAAAAGGGAAAAAGAGCTGAAGACCGAGTTACTTCACAGGCGCAGAAAAGGAAATGAAGGAAGATCTTCATTCAGTCTCACTCCACGGAGCTCTGCAAATGGAAGATGGACCAGGTAGAAAAAGGGGACTCAGGAGAAGCCAAAGAGGAGTCAAAGGTTACCATGCATGGTGGCTGCTCGGAGAGTCATTCCGGAGAAAGGCATCCTGCGAAATAAAAGGAAAAACCCTTAACTCGAAATGCAATTATCACTTCAGGAGGAATGGAACCTCAAAAAGTGGGAAAAAAGGAAAAATCCTATACCCATGTGGTACCATTAAAGCGCAGTATAGAAGCGGGGGCATAATTCTTTCTTTCTCTAAAGAGTTTAAAATAAGGCTTAGGGGAGCGAGGAGGGGAGGAAAAGGTATATAATCCATCGAGGAAGGAAGAAAAGGCCACAACAGGATGCCTAGGAATCACCAACTCGTAGGAACGAATACCTAGCCAGGGGGGGTCGGCAAACAGAAAAGCATAGATAAACCAAATCGGGAAAAGGGTTCGGCCAAAAGGAAAAGACTTAGGGTTCCACTACAGCTGGAAAAAAAAAATCCTCATTCCATAGTGAAAGAAGCACAGACGTTTTTAAAATCGGGGGCATAGGGGGAGGGGGGAAGGGATTTGATCAAACGAGGAGATGAAGGGGGGAAAAATCGGTCCAAAAAGACCCGCGAAGAACTCACCACTAAATCAGTTGTTAACAGGAGAAGGAAGAGACAGATGAGAGAAAAATTCGGAAGAGAATTCAATACTACCGAGGATACAGAACAAAAGAGAAAGGGGGGGGTAAAGCTATCCCTCCAGTTACTACAAAAAAGAGTTGACCGAAAAAAATCAGCGGGGAACGGCACAACCGGATTTCAAACTCACGGAAATGCGAAAAAGGGGAAACAGAGAAAGAAAAGGGATGGAACAGAAACCAAGAATTCAAAAAGTCCCTTCCTCCTGCTCGACCACCGTGGAGGGGAAGGAGGGTCCCCGAAGCCACGGCAGCAGATAATTTTGCCAAAAAGGAGACATCCAATAAAAAAAAAAAAAGCCGGGGACCAAGGAGCCCTCAAAAAAAAGAGGATAAAAGACCAAGGAAAAAATCGTCAACGGCGAGTGGGGGGTGGTAGACACTCTTCCGCAGCTTGAGGGTAAAAAGGAGACACTAGAAAGGGCCTAAACTTAGGGGGGGGATAATCCAAAGAGCACCAAGAGAGCATGGGTATGGAGAATCTTTTTTAATTGAGAAGGGGGAAGGAGACCTTATCCTCACTCGAAGATTCCCAATCTTTAAGCGTTGATAGTTGGCCAGAAAATGGGGGGGAAGAAAAATAAGCTGGGGAAAAAGGCAATCACCCCAGAAAGAGTCTCGTTGTTGGGGAACGCAAAACATAGGTAAGTAGATATCAAAACATTCTACAGTCATCATCGCCCCTTAGGGCGGACCCCACCAACCGGAAAAAAGGGTAGCAACATTTTTCGTTTGATGGAGACAAACGTAAAAGCGATAAATCGCCGGGGAGCATCACTCAGAAACCCGCAGGAAGGGGGGTTGGGGGGGTAAAGAAAAAAAAGGAGTACCAGGTCCCTTTCACTAATCATAAAAAGGATGGTTCTTGACGCGCCGGGGTTCATCTTTTGGGGAAGAAAAAGCCACACAGGGCCAAGTATTGTACCAACCTATATGGAAATCAAAAGAGACTAAGATCTCAAAAAAACGGGGGGGGAAAGAATATAGATATTTAATTTAGATCCGGTGTCATCAGAAATAAGGTGGGGGAACTTCAGGGGGGGGAGGGGGTATCCACCGGGCTTCCTCAAGTAAAAAGGAGCGTCAAAAAAGGACGTTTCATTTTACTAAGGGAAGGGGGACATCCAAAAGGTTCTGTGAACACGGCTCGCTGGTAGGGGAATAGAGGCCACGGGGGGAGGAGAGAGGCTCTTCTGAGTTCATTCCAAAAAAGGGAACGCTGATCTACAGTTTGGACTTCTTTTGTATGTTAGAGGCGGCAAAGGTGGAGCTGTGGCTTCGATACTTATGGGTGTTTCCAAACGGGGAAGACGTCAGGTCTCGACAGGGAGAAGGGGGGGGGAAAGAAGTTCTCACAACGAGGCCAGCTCTAGTCGGCTAAAACTGACTGTGGAACAACGCCGTCAGGAATAACTGGGCTAACTATTGTAAGTACTTCGATGAAGGGTCAAGGGCTCATGGACCAAACCTTATGAAAGACACAAGGACTAATGGGATTTACGCATGCGAAAGAGGAGGGTGTGGGAAATTCAAGGCGGTCTTCTCGAATTGGAGGAAAGACAAAAAGGCGACGCAGTTGTTAACACCACTCGACGGGGGCGCTGGGGGAACGTTGTTCTTTCAAGCAACTTTGCTTGTCTCGTCTTGGCCTTAAAATTTAGGGGGGTGGTCAATGGTGGAGGGGGATTTCTACAGGTGAAAACGCTGAGCATGATGAGGGGATTGCTCATCCCTGCAGGCATTAGGGTGAGATGCAGGAAAAAGGGAGGATTAATGTGGGGAATGGTTGGTCAGGAAAGGATTCCTTTGCGGAGGGGGGGAAAGGGGTAAAGGTGAACGTATGTTCAAGTAGGACATGCTTCGAGGAGGGGGGTTGAGATTCTTAAAAAGGGGTGGGGGGGGTAAGCTCCTGGCTCTGGGATCGCTCACCTTTATCTGATTCTTTGTGCCCTTACGTTAAGAAGGTAGGGGGCGAGGGGTGTAGGGGGGGGGAATCTAGACTGCGCGAGGCAACAGCTTCCGTTTAACACTGATTATGCTTGATTGTTAGCGGGGAGGGGGGGGCACGAGTTGGGAAAAAGGAGATCTAGGATTTTCGGGAAACAAAAGAGAGCAAGGGGGAAGGTTGGGGGACCTGCTCGGGGGGGAAGAAGGACCTATTCCTTCAGGGAGGCGTACTTTCCGCTTTTAGCGGGCGAAGAACAAAAATCAAGGGCTGAGGCTTTCAAGTAAGTTCGGTTGTAAAAAGAGAGGACGGGGGACTGTGGGGGGGGGAAGGAGCTGATCAGCTGCAATCCTCAAGGTTTTGGGGAGTAGGGCCTGTGCCTTTGGGGGGGTGTATACGGACGGATGAAGGCGTAGGTCTAAAGCTAAAATAGCCGCGAAGACAGGAAAGGCTGAGCAAAAGTTGTGTGTAACGCATACAACAAGTCAGGGTCTATACAGGAAGGGGAAGGGAAATATAGGAAAACTCATTTGTTAGTGGGGGTTCACGGCATGCGTTAGCAATCAGTTTAGAGATTCCATGGGATGGGGGGGGTGCGATACAAGGGTCACAGTCCTTGATCATAATAACGAAACAATGGGAAGGGGTCAGAGAAAAAAATGCATGGCAACACCGGGGAGGGCGAAAGTGGCACGCTGGAGGCCAGTATAACGTTCTATAGTCCGGCAGTGGACAGGATTTAACGAAAGGTGGCTGTCTAAGACGGTTACTGAGAGAGAAGCTGGTCATGGAGGGGTTAGCGAGTGTCGTCAAAGACGTAACCACGTGAATAATTAAGAGAGGGGGACACAAGGTGGGAGATGTAACAGATTAAGCGAAAGTGGTAGAACGGAGTGCTAGAGGAGGAGGGCAAAGAAAGAGGAAGGTGAGAAGGGGAAAGGACGAGAGAGGGGAATGAGGAGAAAACAGAGAGGGAGGGAAGAAGGGATGGTGGGGGGGGAAGAGTCAGGGGGGGGGGTAATCAGAATGGAAAAGAGCGTGGGGGAGGGAATAGGAGAAGCGGGGGGGGAGGTCATAAGAGGGGGTGGAGGAAAGCGGGGTAGGGGAGCAAAAGGTGGGGGGGGGGAGGGGGGAGGAGTAGGGTGAACTAATAGAGAGGGCTGGGGAGGGAGAGGAGGAATGGGGAGGGAGGACGGGGGGAGGGAGAGAGGAACTAAGAGCGAAAAAGGGTCAAGTAGCGGGGTGTTCACGTGAGTAAATCTCGGGAAAACAACACCCGGAGTTAGTGAAAAGAGATACTCAACAAAAAAAAGGGGGACGAAGGCCGATGGAACAGCCATTTTATTACTTGAAGCCGAAAGGTCAAAAAGAGATCTGCGCAAAGCTGTCTGACAAAACGTGAGAGCGGCCCTGAATTCTGAAATTAGAAAAGGATCCCGCCAAAGGCCCAAGAGGGCAGAAAGCATTGGGAATGAGTGGGAGAGATGCCATTGTATGGGAGGAGCCCGGGGCTCAAATATCCGGGGCAGCAAAGAGTTTAGCGTACCAACGTAAGGTAGAGGCCCTGTTAACTTACCTTCAAGGTCTTGCGGAGGGGAAAGGACGGTGGGAAAACCTTTGAAAACAAGGAACAGGGGAGAAAATAACAAGGGACCACTTCAAGGCCGTAAACGCTTTGCTATGAACCCGTGGCGGAGAAAAAAGTTAAAAGAGAGGTGTGGGCGAGGGAGAAAAAGGCGAAAGCCTGTCTGAAGGAAATCTTTCCCCAGAACCTCTAAAAAAACTTCAACTAATCGCAACTCTATGAAGCATGACTCTCAGTCTCATCTGGGCGGACAAAAAAACCACATCAGGACAAACCCGGATAGGGAAGGGAATCCGCATACGACATTTAGTGCGGCGCCGAGGAAAAGAGGAACCCTAAAGGCATAAATAAAGAGGAAAGATAGGCACATGAGACTTTTTTACCAGAGGTTCTCGACAGGGAGAAGGGTTTTGAGCCGAAACGGCGCTTAGATCACTGGCAGGGCACAAACCAAGAATCAATCGCAAACAGGGGGAATCAGATTGGTTGAAAAATTGAAATTTAAGTAAAAAGAAGAACAAGTCTCAAAAAGGTAATCGCCTAGCCAATCAATAATGGGGGGGGAACGTGCCCAGAGGAAAGGAAATAAACTAAAAGGGAAAAATTTCAAGGGATCTCCAGGAAACCGACAGAAAAAAAGAAAGGAACCTATTCAAAACTCCGAAGCGGTCAAAGGTGCAGAAAGCAAAAGTAGGAAGGGGGAGGAACATAACCTCGCACCCTTCAGAAAGTCCCAGGTCTCTCAAAAGAAAACGAATGCAGAGGGGGAAACCTGCCACTTCAGAGGAAAGAGTGGGACCAAAAACGGGATCCCATCCATAACCTCAAAAAAAAAAACTCAAGCACGTGGAAAGAACCATCTCCAAAGAATAACAAAACCCTCAAGAGTTGGGGAAAAAAAGGTTTCTGTAGGCGGGAGGGAGGGGTGTTAGAAATCTTCTTTTCCTGTGGTAAAATAATGGGAGAAAAGAAAAATGCGAACGGAAAATAAACCCACATAACATATAATCTGAGGGAGGGAATTAGCCAAGACGAGGGGGGGTAGGACAAAGTTTACGGAAGAACGGTGCCATCCAGGACAAGAATGCAAATAGGGGGGGACAAAAATGAAGCGTTGGGACACATTTTTGATAACCCGAAATAAGATCTGATCGGGGGTGAGAAAAGGGGACTCAAACCCGGGCAGCAAATGTCCCGCGATGCAGTCTGCTTTTGGTTAAGTCCACCCAATCGTATAGTAGAGAGCACACTAACACAGACAGCAGACCCATGACCAGGGGGGGAAGCAAAAATAAATCTAACTGGAGCAAGCGGCGGGGGGGGAATGCCTCCCATTAAGATCTATAAGATAAGGAGAGGCGGGAGAATACAAGATAAGGGGTCAACAACACAGTCATACACTGCCCGTTAAGCAGATGACACAGAAACTTGTTCGGAGTGAAAAACGTTGAGGGAGACAAGAGGGGGGGTGGGAATCACGAAAACCCAGAGGCCAAAAGTCGGACGCGCCGAGGGATATGCTCATAGGAAATAAGCTCAGAGAAAAAAAAAACTGAGAGTGTCCAGCTCTCTTAGTTAGTGAAATCTCGGGTGCGCTTTCTGGGGGCCCAGGGGTGGGATTGGACCCGCTTCCTAACCCGGCACGCGGGCCAAAAAAGAAGGGGCGGTCATCTTCGTACCCGGAAGTACGCCACATGGGTTTCGGGGGCCAAACTTGAGGGCTTTGTCTAAGGGGGATTCCCACAGGGAGAGTATAACCTATTTGGAGGGGAGAAATTGAAACAAACCAACCGCACCATTCCTATGGGAAGAGGTTTGGCTGAAAGAATTGGAGCATTCTTCTGTGATTGTCTTCTCTCTATTAGTATGGGGGGGGGGGAGGTTGGGAAAAAATGCGGAAGGGCATCAGAGGGGGAAATGAGTCGGTGTCGTCAGAAAAACATATTTCACAGCGGGGGACTTTCTGGTGCAAGCAAAACTTCGGGGGGAAAAAGGCGCATGAACGGGGGGGGGAAAGGTGGAGTTCTTCTAGTGGAAGGGGATGGAAAATCTCAGTCCCGTATGCAAGAACCCGCAGATGGGTATTATCCATGCTAGTCGGGGCTGATGGGGGGGGAATTAGCGGGGGAGGGGACTTTCATATTGGAATTATGCCTACAAGCACTGCTAAGAAAGTGGGCCAAAACCGATGGAAATTGATGTTTACAGTTAAAAGCGAGGGTTTGTTCTTGGAGAGGGGAGGGAGGGGAAAAGTTTCATTTTTTTTGGAAGTTGGACTTGTGAGGGGATCGGGGGAAAACAGTCTCTGCAATGACCGGTGGCATGGCGGGGAACAGCCTTAAGGAACTTGTGGGCAGGGAAGAAAGGGAATTATTATTTTTGGGGAAAATATTGTCGGGTCCAGGTCAACAATTGCAGTCGCAGTTTTTTCGATCCTTGTTTTGCAATCGGGTGGCAGGGAGAGGGATGGGAAAAACGAGAATGTTTGGGGGAGCTTAAAAGGGGGGGGATCTCTTCCACCATGTTATTGAGGGCTTGGTCGCTGGATTCCGGTAAGAGAGCGACAGTTGGTAGCACAACTCGAGCTAAAGTGAAAGATTAAGGGAACAGGGGAGCTTTCCTCGTGCAGTCGAGGTGCTGTGGGCACTCAGGGGGTAACAAAAATTGATAGGAAAGGTCAAATTGAGGGGGAAATCTTCGAGAAACCGATTGGTACAACTGGCATGTGAAATAGGGAGGAACCTTGAGGCGGAGGACGAGTGGTGGGGGTTAATCTGTTCGCGTGAGGCCGGGGGGTCACAACACAGTTGCTGCGGGGAGAACGTTCCAGAGAAAGGGGTCAGAACTTTGGGAAACTAAGAGCTGGGGATAAAGGGGAGAAGGGGGGCAAGGCGTCAATCCGTCTTTGTTGTATACGCGGAAAGGGTCCTTGGGGTGGGCCTGAACGTATCGATGGATGAATAAGGGGTCATCGCGGAATCTATCGGCCGGCGAAAAAAAGAGAAAAGGGCGGAGGAGGTACCAGATTTCCTAAAAACCCCGCGGCAGGGAATAAACGGAAAAAGTACATGGTCCCACGGTTTATCTTAGGAGTGGAGGTGGTTGTTCACATGCGTTGACATCAGAACTATAGGGAATCAGGGCGATTGAAGGGGGGGGGCATAAATTTCCCTGAGAAGAATGAATTATAAGAACGGAATATGGGGGGAGCGCCACATGCATGTCACCAAGGTCACTATTGGGTCTTTATCCGAGAAAAGCTTCTATAAAGGGTCAAGAAAAAGGCGGGGTCTGGGGGGGGGCGTGCAGGAATAGGTTAATGAATATAGAGAAAATAAAGGGACGGCAGGGAATATTTTAACTATACTCAACGACGGATTTCCATTCCAGGAGGTTGAACAAATTGTGAGATCTAAAAAAAAAAAGAGATAACTCCACAAAAAACGGAAAAAATAAGCCTTAGGGAGCGCGAGGTGGATCTTCAAATCAGCCGCCGAAAAAGGATGGTCTCGAAACGTAAGGACAGGGGGAGATTGCTCAAGACCACTTCCCTAGTTCAGAGTCTTAGGATATAAGCTGCTTCGAAAATGCGGCAAAGAGGAAAGAAATGTTATAAGTGGTGCGCGATGCACAGGTGAATAAGGTTTCGGGATCGACAGGATCAAAGCGCGAAGGAGAAAATAGCTTGGTCCCATGACAGGGATCGCCCTGAGCAAGGCGGGAACATTCGTTCTGAGGAACGGGAATGCACCAGGGAAAAAATGAACTTCATCCGATCCCAAGTGGACCAGGTACAAGCCCTCCGTCGGTACGAGGGTCAAGGATCAATCAAATCCACGTGGCTCGAAAAACTGGCATCTGTGTCTTCGCGTCGATCATAGGGGAGCGGAGACATTTATAATTCAGCTCTACCGTAAGCGACAAACGTCACAGGAAAGAATCTCAAAATGCAGAAATGCAATCAGACGCCGATCAGCGCGACAACACCATCACCATCCAGTCTGAAAAAAGGAAGAGGGAAGTGCGGAAGAAGAAAGAATTTTTTAAAACACGACAGGGGACGCCAACGATCAATCGCATAACATAAAAAAGATGACCGCAGGATCGGGTTTGGGGGAACTCGGGGGTCAGTGGGGTTGGTCTTCCCGAAAAGAAAAGGATCAAGGAAAAGAGTGCAAAAAAAGGAAAGAAGCAACCTAAAAAAAAAAGAAATAATCATATTGTTGAAAAGATGGAATCGCGCGAGAGGAAAGAGCCAACTTCGGTCCTGTCACAAGGGAGACCGAGTCTATAAATTGGGGGCCGCGATAAAATCTCCATAAGAGAATACTTCCGAGCTAAGGAAGGATCGAACGATGCACGATTGCACAAACGCAGTTACGAGTCAAAGGGGACCAGAGCAGGAGAGGTGGAAAATGAGTCACCATAATGAAAAACAGTCTAATCACATTACGTCATAATGGCATCAAAAAGCTTCATTCAAGTATGAAAAGGACAGCCACGGAAGCGAAAAAACCGACAAAGAAAGACCCCATTAACCCGGGCCAACCAACTCACGTGATGAAGAACGAGACCCAGCATAACAAACGCCTTTGGGGGAGAAAAAAGGGGAAAAAGAAAAAAAAAGCTTCTTATTTGGGGGGGATCTCCACTATCTCCTTCTTTCTGTTAATCGGACTCCCGGCAGGAGGGCGGAACTTAAAACTAGGCCCACTAGGGAAAACATTTGAAAATTTGAAATCTGCCAGAGAGGGTGGGTATGAGAAAGGGGGAAAAGGATACCGTGGGAAAGAAAATCGGCGACGATCAGAACAAAACACCAAGAATCGGTGAAGGGGCTGGTTCCGGGTGTTTTGTAGCAACCCTAAATAAATAGCTGTCGTGGTGGTGAGAAAGGGGACAAGAAAAACACTCATCATGTCAAACAGAAAGGCGGAGGGCCGGTTGTGAACGCAAACATGTAAAAAAAAAAATCGAAAAAGAAGCATTACCATCTGTCAAGCCAACATGCCGCGAAAACTTTTGAGAGTCATAGGCCTGTGGGATTTGGGGGAAAAGAGAAGAAAAAATGTAAGAAGGTTCTCAGGGGGAGCAAGAGCGTAAACAGAAGGAAGACTAATTTACCCAGTTTTCGTAAACCAAGGAGCAGGCTTTACAAGAACGGTCTGTGCTGGAGGCTGTCCTGGTGAGGGGAAGCAGCGGGGTTCATACAAAAGGAAAACAGAATTCAATATCCTAACCGGGGGGGGGGTCAGTCATAGACTAGCGCTCACAACACTTGGGGGGGGTGGAAAAAATAAATATCCTATGGGAGAATCAGTCTCTGGCCATAATTGCCTTCTGTGGTGCAGTTGGAACAAGAGGAATAAAATAACTGGCAAAAAAAAAAAATTTTTGAAAAAAAAGACGAAAACTGTCAAGGGGGAGCCCAATTGTGTCGGGGGGAAAGCGCGGTCGGGGTGGGCGCGTGCGTAATCGATTATCGAGGGCTCCATATGTGGCAGGACATTCAAACGCACAGAAAAGGAACGAGGATCCAATTGGGGGAAAAAGTTTTTCGGAAAGGGGCGGACGCTGCTGGCTGGGGGATATTGCTTCTCTCTACTATACTAGTTGGAGGGTAAAAACCAAAACTGCCGGCAGAGGGGGTCGTATGCCGTGGCATGGTCCGTCTACCACGATCAGAAGTAGGATGGGGGAACAAAAAAAAAGGGCTTGGAAAGCCTTCCAGCATGGCTTTGTTCTGAGAGCGACGTAGAGGCACCGGGGACGCCCCTTCTTCTAACAAGAGATTGGCGAATTAGACCGCCCATTCTATAAGAGGGGGGGGGAGAAGGGGGGCGCGGGAATCTTTGGCTCGATAGGGGGAAGCACTGAGAAAGAATCCTCAGTGTGAGAAAACCAAAACTCAGGATGGTTCACGGGGTTGACAAAGCGTCGGTTGGTATTTGCGAGGACTGTGGGGACGTCAAGGGAGGGGGGGGGGGGGGGAGGGATTTTAGTGGGGAAAAAGGCGAAGGAAGTGGTCTGGGGCCTCCTTCATTGAGGGGAAAGGGAGAACGGATAATTATGTGAGTGGATTGGTGCAAGGGAGTTTTCAAACGACTTCTCAATTACTGGGGTTGGTTGACGCGGGGAAGGGGGTGCAAGCGTTATTTAAGACGGGGAGAGTCTAAATTATTTTGGTTGACTTCCTTACTTTCGGGGGAGGCAAAATTTATCTGAAAAGGGTCTTGGGAAGAGGAGGGGGAGGAAAAAATGAAATGAAAAAGTTGAGGGTCATCTCGCGAGAGGACTTAATGTTAAAAAAAAAGGAATTACTGCTGGCGATTTGGCTTAGAGTGGTGTGGGGAAAATTCCTTTCTCCGGAAGGGGTTCGGGCGACAAAAAGAGAGAGCAAAAAATTTAAACGGACTAGGGGCTATAGGCTAGGACCGTCATTCTGACTACGGGCGTGGACCTCTGGGAAGTGGAGCACGGGCACCCATCATTAGAATCCTGACGGAGCAAAGTACCAACAGATGGAAGGGGAGAGGGGGGGGAATTTGTAAGGTTTCCTCTCTTATCGGGGAGGAACGGAATGCGGCAGACGGGTACGAGGGGGTTGGCAATGTGCATGGGGTTGCGAGAGGGAGGTCAGGGAAAGAGAGAGGCTCGCCGCTCGAAAAAAAGCGAAGAACGAGATGAATGTTCCCCACCCAAGCACACGGGGAAAAAGATACCAAAGGAACACAGGAGATACGGCGGAAAACTGGTACACGCAAAGTGTCATGGGGGGGGTTCAGTGCAGCCTCAATCAGAAAAAAAGGTGAAGGAATTGAATCAGGGAGACGAAGGTTGGCGCGACAAAGTTGAGAAAAGCTTCATTTATATGGGGGGGGGGGGGCGAAAGAAAATTAGAAAAAAAAATGTCATAGCCACCTATCAAAAAAAGGTATAGATTTGGGGAACTCTGATCCGGAAAGCGCTAAAGGACAGCCCGGAACAGGGCAGGACGAAGGGGGGGGGAAGGGGAAATCACTCTTGAGGAACTCTCCCCGTCATTTGAATTTACCAGGGAGAGTGTACGAGGAACAGCGTCAGTCATAGTGGTTAACAAGTTTG
>Ga0179593_1427940_pt1 | contig 20451 bp, 13 predicted proteins | sample CZODoug2_1_08_16_FD_185931 | JGI IMG/M metagenome (GOLD analysis project Ga0179593, IMG submission 185931) | Vadose zone soil fungal communities from Angelo Coast Range Reserve, California, USA - CZODoug2_1_08_16fungal (PacBio error correction) | ecosystem: Environmental > Terrestrial > Soil >...
AACTAAGGGAGCTCGGGTCTGCACGAGATTGTCGGACACCTGTCAAAAAAAGTGCGAAAACAAAAGAAGGCCGAACAAGGGGGATTGGTGACGAGAGAGAGAAGCAATTTGAATGAAAGTGGACAACGTGACAATGGGCCCCCTTGGGTCCCGACAGAGGGAGCAGACATAGAGCAATGAACTACTGGAAAGAGTATTGACCAAGTACATGGAAAGGGACAGGGACGGGTATGAACTACAACAGGGAACGGCAAAAGGGTGTAAACACGAGGGCGTACGTCCTACAACAACATGAACAAAGGATGGAATCCAAAGGTACTTCAGCCCGGAGGACTACGCCATTCCGGGGGTGTATTGCTACAGGGAAAAAAACAGGGAAACAAAAAGGAGAATGAACCAGAAACCACGAAGCAAATCTGCGGGTGCGCGCAGGGGAGGATAGAAAGCAAGACGCGGATTGTGGAGTTGTGCGCGAGTAAAGAGGAGGAAAACCAAGTTGTGGGGGGTCAAAAAGGTTCCGTATAAAAATCTTTGGGAAAGGGTAGGCCCCGTGTGGAGGGGTAAACTGTGGGGGCCGAAGGCGAACGTGGGGGGAAAACTTGCAGAAAAAATCTGCATTGGAAGCAAGGATCCAGAAAAGGGAATAGGCGGTAACACCGGGGCACCAAAACCTTAGCGGACCACATGTACGGAAGAGTTAGGAAAGAGGCATTAAAAACAGAAACAAAAAGCAGAGGCACGAGCACCACATCAATCAGGAGTCCCTCTCCGAAACCCGTGCGTGGATATCCATCAAGCTTAAAGAGCAAGGGGGAGCTAGAACAGGCACCTGGGATGGCAGAAACTTGAGGAGGTGAGAGGGAGGGGATCAAGAGTTTACCTCCAAATACAATCGGTGTAAGGACCACAATCACCAAAATTGGTCGAAGAAAACGCGAGGAAAGGGTCTAACGGGAGTGATCTCTCCTTTTCGTGCGTCGGGACACAAAGGGAAAAGGCAGGGGAGAACATGGTGATTGCCAGAAACTGTCGTGGTCTCTCAACGCGTAAAAGGCGAGAAACGACTGCGCTGGAAAGGCTAGCGCGGGGACACGACCACCCGGCTTATCCAATGTACTGTGGGCTGTGAACCAAAACAGGGGAAAGCGCGGATTCGGCGAAAAGTCCGAAGAAAAAAGAAGTTGGTCTCTAGCGTCAAAAAAAAGAGGGAGGCGCGGCGATAAGCGCTCTCCGGCTGCGACGGAAGAGAAAACATAGAGTCGAAGCAGCGAAAGGTTACTCTTCTCAAGCCGTAATAGGTGGGAAACGAACAGAGCCGCTGACAAAAATCACATTGAAATTACCTTAAAACAGGGGAAGGAAATTTCGAATTGCAGAACGCGCCACATGTCAAAAGGTCAGACGGGGAGATGAGCGGAGAGGAACCGCATGTGTCTAAAAGGCGGTTTCCAAACATGCCGGTTTTGTGGAGAGAGTAGCGTCTTGGTGGCCAAAAGACACCATCACTAATTTTGGAGCGGAGCGTGAAACTTAAGGCCAAACATCCTAGCACGTGGCAGGGGGTACACTGGAGAAAAATTTGCATAGATGAAAAGGGCATTGGCCTAAATGACTCTCGGGAAGCGCAACCACAGATCACCAAGGGAAATGGGAAAGAATAAACCGATCCAATATATTCAAATGGGGATGGACAGAGCTATCGTGGATTCATGAGAGAACATGTAACGGGGGGGTATTTGGAATTGAGCCGCGTGAGGAAAAAAACAAGATTCGAGGAAAAGTAAAAAAGGGTCAATAACCGCCCAAGCACATGTTGGGGGTCGACAGCGTTAAGGCGCAGGAAATCAATAACGTGGAGGCGGTGGTTGCGAGGGGGACGGCTAGACAGAACGGTTGAACGAAGAAAGGGGAGATACCTGTCTCACAGGGCCTCGGAAAAACCGCCAGAGCGCAACAGTTCAAACAGCAAAAAAAAACCGCTATTCAGTCAAAGAAAAGAGAGAGTGTGGTAAAGGGGAAGGCTAAAGCACATACGGGGAGGAAAGACGTGATCGAAAAGAGAAAACCTGGTCGGATGACGGAGAAAAATCCAGATCGGGTGAAAAAGGGAAGAAAGACGACAAAAGAAAAGTGCTCCAAAGAAAAAGTACACACCCAGAGAAGCTAAGAAAGAGGCGACGGCGTTAAACTGGGGGGACAGAAAAGCCACGCTTTAATGGGGGTCAAACCGGAGAGTGGACAGCTTATAGATTCTGGAAAAGCTGGGGGGTGTTATAATCCGCTAAATCAAGAGGAATCTAGACGCATGAGGCACGGATCAAAGGTGCTAAAGGAGTTGTTGCGGACAATCAGAAAAAATCCAACAAACCGAAAAGTTCGTCCCAGGATCTTCCACGATTCCGGGAATCCGGCCGTGCTGTGTAATACACGGTCAAGAAAGGGACGGAGTCCGGACGATTAAAAAAAATGGGGGGTGGAGTAATGGAGGGCCAAAATAAAAGATGGTAAAAGGGAAAAAAGGCCCCTAACCAACCCACGAATGTTACTAGGCTACCGACCATTGGGAAACAGGGAAAGACAACTCCCCCAGAGCGCTCAAAAAGCGAAACACTACAGGGTGCCGAACGTTATAGAAAACAGGGAAAGATGGCTGGAGTTACAAGAAAAGGGAAGTTCAACGAGAAGAAAGACGATAAGTTGGGAGGGCAACCTGAGAATTCCAAGAGGCATCTTGCAAAGAGATTAGGATGGCACGGACTGGTAGGGCTATTGAACAGTGAAAGCCAAGGAAGAAAGGAAACAATTCATGGGGGGGGGAACAAAGTCAAGCCTGACAAACCCCCGAAATGTCGAAAAAAATCCTGGCAAGCGGGCCAAAAGAGGGAGGGCAGAGCTGCAACTGGGGAACAAAGCGTGCATCGTAAGCCGACTTGGGGAACAATCCGAGAGTGAGCTTACCGGGGTTGAAAAAACCTGATGGGACAGGGAGGGTGGACAATCACGAGAAGAAAAAAGCATTCTCGGAGAGGGAACACCATTGGTTCGCCGATGAAAGATGTACCCGGGCATATGGAAGCTTAAAAGCTGCCCTAAGGGGGGGGCTGCGCGATTAGACACAGGACCAAAAAAAACAGGTAAGGTCCGAGTCTCAGGGAACAAAAAGTTTCCACATACACCCCCGCGGCTCTACAAAACCTCTCGAGAAAACGCGGGAGACGGTGAGGAGAAAAAGGGACTTATACGTGGGACAACTGGATAACTGGGGGCGCAAAAAATGGAGTACATCGCCCTTAGTGATGAGAAGAAACCACATCCAAACCCAACTGCCGTAGGAAGAAAGCCAGAAAAACTCTTAAAAAAACTCGGGTCCAGTGCGCAGCCAGAAAAGGGCGCGCACAGAATTCCAATACGTGATAATCTGTTGCAGACCGTATTGTAACAAAGTTTCTGAAGAAGAGAAAAAGAGAGAGCCGATGGAAATGGGAATCGCACAATCTCGTGTGGTCGCGCGAGACCATAAGCGTATTCGAGGGAAAGGTGAAGAGAAAAAGCGGGTGCAAAGTAAAAAAAAGTCGGGACACATGGTGCCTCGACCGCCAAACATCGGACTCCGAGGGGAGTTGAAAATCCGGTCCCCCTAACGGGGTCAACCACATGGGGAGGAACAGCCTGAAAAGGGGGTGCCAGAAGTGGGATTAGCCTGAATAAGCAACGCAGGTAAAAGTTCGTGCCGTCTCCAAGAACCGGGGCACGGCGCTTAAAAGGAGAGAGTGGGGGGGTGTACATGAATTACGGTCCCAAGAAAACAATAGTAGTTTAAAACGACGATGAATCACATGGGGTTTGGGCGGTGAAGCAGATGACAAGGAAGCACAGAATGGAGAAGGACACGCATTAGCCATGGGGGAAAAGTTACCAGACAAAAAAAAAGGGGAGTCAGGGGGAAGTTCATCTAAGAAAAACGAAAGTAGGAATCAGGATAGAACAGCCATCTAAAAATGAAGTCCATTGACGGAAAACAGTGGTGGGGGAGTTGGGTTGGGTTGTTGTGGGGGTTGGGGGTTTGTTTTGGTTGTGGGCCAGGGGGAAAGGGGTGTTGTAAGGGTGTTTAGGCGTGTGCTATTCCGAGCTCGGGTAGGAGAGTTAAAAGGATGGCCAACTCGGGTAAAAAGAAACGAAACAACCCGAAATGTTGGTGTGGGCAGGCATTAAACTGGCCCACAATCTGCAAGATCAGGATGTAGTCCGCAGAAGAAAGAGGAAGGTAGTAATCAAAGCAGCCAAGGGTTCACTGGAATGAGTTCGTGTCTGTGTATGGGGCAAACTGCTGGTCAGAGACACAGGGCAGACGCAGTGGTCATGAAATGAAGTCCTAGATAACCAGTGAAAGAGAGGGGAGATAGGGAAAACGGGGTACAAGGGAATCGCAATCCACGCCAACGCAGCAGATGGGGGGAAAAAGTACGAAAGAAAGGCATGGAAGCCTCGCGGTTGTGCTACGGAAGAGGGTGGAAGAAAGGGGCTGGAGTAAACTCAGCAAACAGAGCGTGAGGGGGCCACGGCAACCGAAAAATCATGGCGATTGGCTTGGAGAGAGGGGGGTTAGATTTAGATACTCACAGCTGTTCTGGGGAAGACAAATCGGGGACCCGCGTTAACTTGAAGGGTTTTGTTTTACGGCTGGGGCGAATAGTGGAAGCCGGTGTTAACCCCGCTAAGGGAGCAAGGGGCGGTGGGCATCGGGAAAAAGGAAGGGAGAAGGAAGAGAATCAAAATAAGAAGGAGAGAAATAGGAGCTTCAATCAAACATTTTCAGGGGAGGGAGGACAAATGTAACGCGCTTGGTTCGAGGAAGATGGATGGGAATTACGAACGCACACAAAAGAAACGATAACACTGTTAGAAAAATTTAAAACGAAGGGACTCTCCAGAAAAGAATATATTTAGACAATTGTGGGAGGTGAGTGTGACCATCGGCCGGCTTGAAGTTCTGTGGGTGAGATAACCAACAAGTAAAGAACAAGGACACAACACAAAATTCGAAACAAAGAAAAGCTCCGCAGCAGAACTGAACGGAAGGGCACGAGTCAAAAAAAGTGACAGCCCATCGTCTTCTCAACAACAAGACGGATACCAAAATGTCGCCTGAAAAAACCAGAATTTTGGAAAGCTGATCAAAAAGGCGGTGGAAGAGCATAATCATGATGATGGGAAAAGTGGAGATGTTCGAGGTAACCGGGCGAAAAAAACGATGGATTGAACACAGTCACGCATAAAAAAGAGAGGACCTCCAGGTTCGCACGCGTGGACTACAATCAAACTATACTGACAATAAAAAAAAATGAGCGCTAGCGCCACAATGCATACGAGGTGGGGGAGCATTCAAGGAAGGCACAGAAAGCCGTAAAAGAAGATCAGGACTCTGGGGTATGACAGACTCGGTGCGTAAACTTGGAGGGTCGAGGGGAAAAGTGTGTGAAAAAAGCAAAACGAGTGCAAATGGGTTAAAAGCCAATAAAACAGAGGTAGAGCGCCCGCAGCGAATCTGTCTCCCAAAAGTGCAGAACCGCATTCGGGGAATGGGAGCAGAATCTCAAAGGGGGAGAAACACAAACAGGTGTTGAACGACCACAGGCGCCGCGCGATGCCTTCTGAGCGAGGCGCAAAGGAGATTGCCAAAAAGTCACATTCCGCCGACAAGGAGTTGAGAGACAGGGCAAAAAAAGGATAAGTTTGGGGATTACTGATGCACCTTATGTCTGTGCGGAGGAAAGACAACAATAAGCGAAAACCGCACTCGAAATCCAAAAAGGGGTACCGGGAGAAGCCCAAAGGGTGGAAGCGGTGGATAAGGGACTACGAAAGGATACGGGGTCGATGAAGCCAGAATTCAGGGGGGTTAGAGGAAAAGGGCGGACCAGGATAACGCGGACAACACGATTGGGGGAGGGGTACGAGGCCGGCGAGGAGATGCTCCTGGGTCATGGGCCGAATAGCTAGGGAAACTCCAAAGCACTAAGCCGAGGAAGCCCGGGGGATCGCAGCAGGGGAAAATAGACGGGGGGAAATGCAAGAATAGAAACGTGAGAGAGACGGGAGCACAAACTTGGGGAAAAGAATAAATGCGCAAACAAAATCCTGACTCGGAAAGAAGCCAGTAAAGGCAGTCGGCGGAAAAAGAGGGGCCCGGAAATGTGGACTTCGTGGTTCCATGCGACGCGCCTGGACGCCGGAAACAATAACGGAACATGGAAACGGAAACTCTGTGTACATTTTGGGGTAGGGGGAAAAGGAGGCTGTTGACCAAACACAAATCCCAGTTAGAAAGATCCATAGTATTTAATAATACTTCCGAGTGTGTAGAAATGTACCCGCTCCAAGGAGGACGGGACACCCAGCGGTGTGGTTTTCAAAAACAGCATCTTAGCTCTCTCAGCGACCGACCAGGACAAATCAAAATACAGGGTGCCGGGCCGCGTGTGTCATAGAGTAATGTCACACAAGTGGAACGCGGGATTGAACGAGAGTCAGGCAAACGGGAAAACGCAAACGAATAGAAAGCGATGGGCTTTTTAAAGTATCACAGCCCCAGGTCTAAAGGGGGGTGACCTCGCGACCGCGCTTGCGAGGGGGGGAAGAAAAAAGACGAGAACAAGTCCCAACACCAGTCTTGCAAACCTTAACGCGAAAATGGCGTTCATGAGAGCGAAACTGCGGTATGCTAAAAAAAGGAAGACGGAGGGGGGTGCAGAAAAAGGGCTATCGGGATAGATCCATCCGTGTAGGTTGATCGCTCTTGGTTGGAATAGGACCTGGCAGGGACAGGGCAGGCGAAACCGAAACAAACACGATGGGGGGGGGAGACGGGAAAAAAGTGGAAAGGACAAGAACCGTCCCTTTAGGGTCAAAGCCACATATGGCAAAAATGGGGGGCTGGGGTGGTTTGAACAAGATGTCTTCAGACTAAAGACGGGGGGGAGAGGAGCTCAAAAAAAATGTTCTCTGGGAAAACTGCGCAATCGGGAGGGAGAAAGAATGTTCAGCAAACTCGAAACGGAAGGCGTTCTCAGCAATGGTTCAAGTGAAAATCGACGGACTCTCGAGGATGAAGAAGGGATAGCAGGAAAGGAGAATAAATGATGGTAAGCGAGCCCGACAACAACATCCAGATCGAGGCAAAAGATAAAGTTTGACTTGGAAAAATTTAAATAATGATAGAACTGTCACATCTCTGTGAATCCATCGGCAGGGTGAACCGACAGAGGTGCTGAACCAGAAGGGGGGGGCAACGACAAAGAAGAACATTTCGGGTGGCGTCTGTGCAAAATACTATTGCCGCCCAGGATATGAATCCGAAACAATCCAGTCGGTGTGGCAGGGTATCGCCGAGGGCGGAGTCAAAGCAGGAAAAAAAGATCGGATGAAGGGAGGTCAAAAAACAACCCAGCCCAGGGCTTAACTAAAACGACCGAGGTAAGGGGAGGTCCGCAACAAAGGGGGCTGAATTTTAAGAAACAAGACAGAGGGTGGTTCATGAGAATGCCGCTCCCAGGCAGGGACCTAGGCCCCAAAACTAAGCGACCGGAGGATTTGCATCAAGAAAGAGCTCTACTCTCCTGAGGGCCTGTTGTGGAAAAAAAAAAACTGAAAGTCTGGGTGAGGAAAAGTCTGACGCTTTGAGGGAGGTTGGGCTGAAGCCGAACCAATGGCGGGCCACTGTTCAGATTTGGACGGGGAAAGGGGCGTCGAACTGGGTTTCGGTCCGCAAAACAGGAAAAAGGGGAGATGAAGGAAAAAGAAAAGAGTGTACAAACGGGCATGGGAGAAGGGAGCAAAAGTCCGATTGGCGCATCACAAACCTGGATGCAGAAAGGAAGCTAAAAGTTAAGAGGACCTAAGAAAGTCAAGATGTTTCCAGGGAGGTATACAGAGGAAAGATTTGGAATACCTAGAGGTGATACTACATAGCGTGGAGAGGATACGTTGAAGGACCAAGCGACAGGAAAGCTCATCACTGATGAAAGGGACAATCAAAAAATAGGTCTTTTTAAAAACTCAAAAGAACCGGGACGCAAACAAGGACACAGGGGAATTTCCTTACCGGTACAACGTTAGGGGGCAAGGCAGTAGGGTGCGCAGAATCATGGACACCGGAATCCACGTGATAAAGAGGGAGAGGGGTGGGAAAAAAGACATACTGGAAATACTGAAGGAGGGAACGGGGGGTGAACGGTGGGATGGTGGAGTCTACCCAAGTTTGGGAGAAGGTGGCATCTATATTTGGCCGGGATTCTGGTGAAAATCACGGAGGCTGGTTAGAGCGACGTAAGAGATGGAAGGGGAGGGGGGGGTGATGAGACAATAGAAAGGAGAGTGTGGAAAAATGGCATGGAGCCAGCCATGGAAGAACGGACGGATCGGGCGTTAAGAAAGGAAAGTAAACAAGGACAAACTAAAACTGGGCGACAAGAGACCCAAGAGGGTCGGAAAGGACACTTCTCTCGGGCCTGGCCTATCAAAAGTCTTCCAGCCGCCACCTTGTGGGAGCTAGAGAAGGGTAAAACCGCCCTGTAGAGGTGGAAGAAGTGAGGGTCAGAGAATTGGAGCTGGCATCGTCTTGAAAACTCCGCAAATAAATGTCATAGACAGGCATCCCAAGAAAATCTCACAGGTCGAAGGGAACCCTGGGACAAACGTCGCGGGAAATGGCTGAATTAGGGGTTAACACTCTCATTGGGAGTTCTTACTTCAAACAGGAAGACAGGAGACCGGAGACCCTCTCGTCTATGGGTTCAATCCGTTTGCAGGGGGGTAAGACTCGAGCGAAAGAAAAAAGAAAAAAGGGGGGCCGCGAGGGAGGTGTCCCTCTCGAGAAACAACGCTATCTGTTTTATGGGTCTGATAAACACGACTACGGGGGACGACAGGGCAGAGAGGAAAAACAAAATACTTAGAGGGAATAAATCACGAAAGTAACAAAAGTTCCAGTCGCACTCAGTAAGAGACCCCACAACCACTGGATTAGCACTCAGATAAGGGACTATGCTAACTCGGAAATGGAAGACCCTCGAAAATGGAAGTGGGAGGCATTGTCTCCAGCGCCAGTGAATGTAGGAAAATGATCGAATGTTGCGTGGCTCCAAAAGAAAGCGCGCTCGACCTCTCTGGGGATGCAAAATGTGCGGGAACGGAGTCGCAGGAGGTCTTGCACAGCAGAAATGAGAGGCTCGCCCATGAACTCCAAATGGGGGTAAACGGCATAGGATATAGGCGGACCCCGCCTGGGGAAGGAAAACAAAGGTACATTAGTGTTTGGGCAAACAGGGGAACTATAAAGAAATCTTTTGTAGAGATAGTCAGCGGCGGCATTTGTGGGGGCGTCGTGAAAGTCAAGATTCAGTCCTCTATCACGGAGGGTGGAAGTTCTTCACGTGAACTCCTGAATGGGTAAAAACTTTCATAGGTAGCTGGCATAAATGCTATGTGAGAATGCCAGGGACATACGCACACACAAAAAATAGCAAACGATGGCAGCAGCCGACACAGACCTCAGATCGGAAAAGTGCGAGTGCTCTCGTGGGGGGCAAATAGCGGGAGAAGGGGTTTTTCATCGGTGGGCAGGGGTGATTAAAAATTTGCAGGTCGCGAGAAAGCGTTCACCCAAATCGGTTACGCAGAAAGGTTCAAAGGTGTTTCATGCGTGGGGTGGGGGTCTCAAGCACGGGGGGCAGAGTTAAGATTCCTCATCGATGAGAAGGGTGGTTTGCTCGAAGGCTATTAGGGAACGAGGACGTACGAGCACACAGCGGGGCGCTGATCCCGTGAGCGGGAAAACGACCCTCGGCGTCCAAGCATTAATCACAAACCCACTCAATACACAGTTCAAAAGGCGGAAGGAAGTTCGCAGTAAAAGCACAAAATCGGTGTACCGGCTGACGAAGAGTAACAAAAAAGAAGGAATGACAACAGAAAGAGAAAAAAAAGGGAAGTAAATAATGGTGGGAGCGCCATCCGATCGGGTTGCTGCGGACTCCCAACCCCTTCCACGGCCAACTATTAAAGGATCACCAAGAAGACGCTCCGAATCGTTTCAGAGGGAACGATAAGGGAGAACGAAAGCGCTTCAAACTTGTGTGGACTTGCAGTGATACTGGCAAGCGTTTGTAAAATCACGCAATTCAAGGAATCTAACGGCAGGGAGGCGGGAAGAAACACAATGGATGTCAGGGTTGGACCATTGGGGGCGTGGGGCGGAAAAAGCAGGGCTTCCCCTCTAGCAAAGAAATCTCCCGAAAGGATCAGGTCGTCTTTAGTATTCTCCCCAGGCTAAAAAGAGAGCGGGCGTAGGAAAAATCTCCAAAAAGAGAAGCCGTTTGTCAAAGAGTTGCACAAGGTGCACAAAATCAGCCAATCAGTGGGTCCAAGCCAGTGGGGAACGGTCCAAATAAAAACCTACCCACAGCTCGGGCACGAACAAAGACGGGGAACAAAGGGGCGACTTAAACGAAATTCATTGTGAGATGGGGGTGTCAATTTCCAATTCCCAGTCCTACTGGAATCATGATCATGAATGCGACGTAGTAGGAGGCCAAACCGGCAGTCAGGAGTCATAAAAGCCAGTCATAGGCGATGAGAGAGCGAGCACAGGAAATAATCGCCTTGAAAATCTACGGCAAAGACAGACAGATTTCAGCGCGTAAAAATAAGATAATGGTGGAAAACGACAAGCCCAATGGAAGGCCGGGCAAAAATTGAGAACACTCCAAAGCTGCGAAAATACAATTCCTGGCATCCGTTGCCAAAACTCGCACGGATCGAGGCACGGCGGGAACACACTGCCGCGTCCGGCCTAACACTGACTCAGTGAACCTCTCAAGCGGAGCAGAATCTGGGTTACCCGGGTAGGGAACACTAAAAAAACTTCACCGGGATCAAAGCCCGCAGCCGTGCAGGACGGCGAGGCCAAGGTGGACTGATTTGTTCATTCGGTGAGAAATGTGGACAACGCGATGGGAAAGTACCAGCTGCCATCGAGTATCAGGGGCTGGTCCAAGAAAAGGTCATGATGTCGGGGGAGAAAGGGGTACCAAGGATCGCGAATCAATAGGCAGAAACTCGGTACCGACGGGGTTTGAGCAAGACTTATCAAGTAGGAAATGATGGTACTGTGGAGAACTCAAGCAGACCATTGGAGAGGTGGTCTTCGCAAAAGGGGATCGAGCGAAGACCAACATAAAACGTAGAGGGGGAAAAGAAAAAGATCCGAAAAACACGGTTCAAGTCATGGCGCAAAGTTCCCTCTCATTCAAAAAAAGCTGTCTCCGTGTATGCACGTATGTGGAGCAGAAGATTAAAGTATGAGAAACGAATCCTGAGGGATCGCTGAAGCCTCACGAAGGTGGGACCAGAAACGCCCTCTATGGGAGCTCATAAAGGTGTTCCATATTCGGACATAAACAACTTATCAGTAAACACATGGTGGCCTCGCAAAAAGAAAATGGGGTCGCCGCCTTCTAAACCAAAAAGATGTGATGTGCGAGCTACCAATACAGACAAAGATGCTCCCTGTCACTGATGGGTTCAAGTCGGGTGCGTCCGAGAGACAGCCGCGGAAACTTTCCGTGAAACCTAGCCTAGATCACCGAAACCGCGGTTGGCAAACGCGCAAGGAGGAGAATGGAAGACATCCGTTGGGTGTTGTCAGGACTGGGAGTCGAAAAAATCACCACCAGAGGTGTGGAAAAGGTAGGGAGCTGGATGTTGTCCGGTACAACGACGACGTTCCGCAGCAAAACCTTAATCAAGCAATGACGCGAACAGAAGCCATTTAGCAGAACAGTGTCTGCAAAGAAAACATTCCTGGGGAGGGGAACAAGGCTCCGCCAGAAAAAGAAAAATAGTCGAATCGGGGGGAGGGAATAGATCAACAACCATCAATAACAAAAAGACGTGAGCACAATGTGAATGTTGTATTGGCGCGATTTACGTTGTGGGTGAAAGGCGGCGGTGTACGATTGGGCGGGCCTGAACCTCTCCTAAAGCAAGGGAACCGTAGAGAAACGTGTGCAAGGGCATGTTTCCCAAACTCTGGGGACAAAAAAAAGAACCCCGATTCGCGGGGGAAAAAACCACGCGAAGATAAACCAAGCAACATAGATCTGGCGAAAGGATAGCGCAGGAGGACCTTTTGTCCAAAACAATTGACTTGGGCGATCGAGGGGGGCAAAAAGGGTTGGCCGCAAAACTCCAAGGAAGAACATGCAGTTTGGAGCCTCAGGACGTCTAGATTAACCGCGGGAGAGATGGAAAAAAAAATTTCCAGGAAAAAAACGCCAGAGCGGGGGCCGTGTCTACATAACGCAGGAACGCTGAGGCAAAAAAAGCTGGAAAGTGGTCAACTTACATAGGGCCGGGCATGAGGGAGGTCCAGCTTACTGGACTGAAGTCACCTCTTGCAACCGGGGCGCGAGCTCAAAAGGAAAAGGGGTGAGAAAATCTCGAGGGGGGAGACGGCCTGCTCCGAACACACAGCATTGGAGCCGACAGTAATGAGGGCCTCATCATCTCAAATGTTGTGAGAGATGGAGGGTGCAAAGGGGGGGTGTGTATGGAAAGAAAGGAATGGGCGCCAAGAGACCGGTCGACACCTAAGGGTATCAGTACGAGCCTGGCCAAAAGAAGTTCAAGCCGATCGGCACAAAAACTGGCAGAGAAAACAAAGAACGAGTCGATGAGGGGAAGGGAGGGCCAACGTCTGTGAAAAAAAAAATAGGGGCGGGTGGAGAAAGCAGGACAAAAAGGGGGGAATCCTTGGAAGGTGTGTGGAGGGAAGGAAGCAGTCACAAGGGGGGAGAACGCGGTCACGAAAAAAACCGATAAAATCCTAAAGGCATAAAGAAGTGTACAGCGATTCGAGCAGAAAAGGTGAATAACTTGAACTGTCAGGATCCCCAGATTAAATCATGAAGCGAGGGCGGTTGCAGGGGCATAAGGGTGGGGTGCGGGGGACGCAGAAAGAAGAAAAGTGTAAAGCCAAAGAGCACCAGACAAAGGAAATTCGCTTCAAGCGAACGGCCATAAGCTGAATGGGAGACCGGATACCAACGCAGAGGAGTACCAACCGGAAACACCTACGGCGTCAACAGTTCCCGAAAAATTGAAAAATACTTGAGGGAAATAACGGGAGACACACCAGAGAAGGTAGCAACATCACGAACCAAACCAGTCGTAATGTCAACTGGTCGTCACAGGGGCGGGTCCTGCGTCAGGGATCATGCTGAGTTATACTACAACTAATTAGGTGGGGTCGGGTCGGAAAAAGAAGTCGACCGAAGGGAACGAGAGGGTCAACGAGTCAACACAGCGCAAAAGGACAATCATACCACAAGAGGGAGTCGCTGCTCCGTTGAGGGGACCATCGTCACGAGCAAGGAGAGGCGTAGAAAGCGTCGAACCTGTCATAGAGGGTGTGGTGCGGCTGCGGAAGAGGGCGCATACAGATCGCCTTATCGTCAGAAAGAAGTCGACGGATTTTGAAGTGGGAGCGAGCTTGGCAAATAGATCAGGGAACGAGGGATCGAACGGGAAAGCTTTCAGGCGCGTCCCGGCTGGGGGTTTCGCAAACACCAGAAGAAAAATAGATGCTGGGAAGGGAGGAGTCTGGCACCTAAAGTGCCAGAACAAGAAACAACTGCGGACTTTAGCGGACGACCGGGGGAACGACACGCAAAGGGGTGAAATACCACCTAGGAGATCCGCGAGTCTACGAAGGGCGGACGCCCGCAAAGGAGATGTTCTAACAATAAGAAGGAGCGGAGGGAGACATCTGGGGACATCGACATCCAGGAGAATGTGGGGAGGAGTTTGGACACTCGTCATGTCGACCTGGATTGGTAAAACTCCCAACAACAGAGGGGGGGGTCTCGATCGAGAAGGTATACGGAGGAAAAATATAACTGCTCAAGGATAAATAGCGAGCTTAGAGAATGATCAAAAGATCTCATGGCTCAAAAAACTGGGCCTGCAGTCTCAAGAAGACCAACGTAATCAATGTTGACTAACGCTGAGTGGGATTGAACTCAATAGGGAAGGGAGGGACGCGGCGGGAGGTTTCGGGCATGATACAGGAAATCCAGACCTACAAAAAAAAGCAGTGGGAAAATGGCGCAGTGGTGGAAGCTGTGTATACTGATAAGAGATATGCGGTAAAATCCGGTAAGGCGTGACGAACGCAAGTGGACGGATGCGATCACGGGGAGCGTGTATGTTAGGCGGGGCGGGGTTGATACCAAACCTAGGCAACGTAGCGGTTAAAAGCCGGTGAGGAGTTACCGTCTCGAAAGTCACAAGATGTGGCGCCAGGAAAGGACAATGCAAGAAATAGGAACCATTGGGGAGGAGACAGATGACTGCCCACGACATTGATGGGGGGTAGGTAATCAGACAACAACCAATGTCGACAACAAAAGTAAATCTCCAAGAGGCTAAGAAGAAATCCAAGGAGGGTGGGACACGCAACAGGGAAACACGGCGGGGAAAATACGGAAAAAGGGAGGGGGGAATACAAGTTCGAGGTTGAAAAACCGGCAAAAAAACGGGCCCCTGATGGGAAAATATTTCAAAAGTCAGTACGCGGGCCGGCTAAATATCACTACCGGAGAAAGATCAAGTAGGGACCACAAAGGAGAAGATCGGGATGAGCGGAAAACAGAACAGGAGATAGTGAATAAGTAACAATGGACCGCTAGGACGTCCGAAACGGTAAAAAAAGGTAGTTTCGCGGTAGCCCAGGTAAGTCTCACAATCTGTCAAAACTCTGCGTACTTCAAAAAAAACTGCAGGTTTACACTGGTGGGACGAAAATTCGTTACTTGGGGAAGGATGTCACAATGTACGGGGGCAATGCGTGAAGGGGGTGTGCGAATCGGATCAAGCAGTCTGAGAAAACAGGTGGGGCAGGGCCAGTCAAGTAAACGAATTGATATCCGTGGGGGAGATACTAATTGCCCGCTCCAGTATGCGAAATCTATACAGGGGGCGGGGAAAACAGTCTCGCGATGCCTCTCTGAAAACAAACGAACAAAAAACACGTAACCCAACCAAAGACTGCCTGGCGAACACTTCATAGAGAAAAAAGGGGTGGACGGAGGCGGAGAGGTAACCGCCATATAAAACGAGGGAAATTTATGGCAACAAAACAGGAAGGCAAAACTTTGGGGTGAGCAGAATGCTTACATGGGAGAAGAATCACATCACCAATTGGCGTGCTCGGTTGGAGCGGGGGAAAACACGGGCAGGAAGATAGGCAAGGTGGAAGACAGCAACACTCAAGAGGGTCACGACAAATTCAAGAGGGTGTAGACCAGAGCCACGCCCGTCCGGGGGATTGGGTGCACGTGGACCGCATCGGTGGGGGGGAAATCATTGGGGGCTGGGGTGCACCCAGGCAACGAACACGCGATTTCTGTTCGGACGGAAAACCAGACGATGCCGCGCAAAAACACGGATTCTTCATAATTCAAACTGAAAATGAAAAGCGTCCAAGCCCTCAAATGGTGTTCAGCCGAGCGTAGCGCACAGGAGCGGAGGCAGCAAGCAGGGTTCCGTAGAACGGGCCGAGTCGATATGGGACCACAACAAACAGAAAGAATGAAGTACAGCGAAATCATAATATGACGAAAAGGAATCTGCGTCGTTCACAAAAAGAACAAAGAGAGAGTAAAAAGACATCTCATAGCGATGGATAATGGAATAGCTGGTATTAACTGTGAGGCCCACAGGATGTAGACGGCGGTGGACTGAGAAGAGAGTCGGAGCGTCTCCGGTCAGCGGGAGTTACGAAAAAATTGTTACAACCGATGGGAATATTGGGCCAGTGGGAACAAAGAAGATAACGTGGAGGTTGTCGCGAGTCGCAAATCGTTGATGTAGACGAAATAAGATGTAGGAAGGTACAACAAGCAAACAAAGGCCCAACAGAAATGGCGAAGAAGCAGGTGTTCGTCCTAAATCAACGGGAGGGAAGAAGACCCGGGTGTGTTGGGCTGGAGATAACTGGCATGGAGTCACGAGGCGGTAATCAAAAACGAGCACACGATGGGGGAAGTCAGACACCCTACGAGAGCTTCTCACAAGACAAAAGCCCGGGAGGCCTTGGTTTGACGCCAAGCTGATCAACCGAGGGGGGGAAATGAAGATTTCACACAAAGGTACAGGGGGCGGGAAGGCGGTTAAAAGTGAAGGATGCAGAGGAAAGGAAAAGGGAGTCCAGGGGGGTCTCGACTCACCTATTTCAAACCAAAACAAAAAAGAGGGCTGTGTACCGGAAAGAGGGTTATTTATAACCAGTGCGTGCAACTCAACTGGGAAGAGATAGAAGACACGGCAGAAGGAGAGGGCACCATATACAGTCTTTGGAAGGAGGTAAGCAGGCTATTAGACTGGGAAAATAAGGACAGGGTAAGCAATGGCCAGTTAAAGCGGAAAGGGGATACAAGCTAAGCTCAAAAAATTGGGCGGCATACCGGTACAAGTCACGAAAAAAGACGCTGCGACCAGGAAAGAGGAAGGAGAAGGAGTCCTGAGGCGCAGGGAGAGGAAAACGCAGGTTGGACTCAAAAAGAACGCGGTAATGTCGATATATAGTTAACAAGGGGGATAAGGAGCAAGGGGGATACATTTCGAATGAACACAGCGAGTACTTCAGCCTGATCCAAAACCGGGAAAAAAAAGAGCAGAAAAAGGGGATTTGGGGGTCAAACGCACAGTCAGGAAACTAAAAACGGAAAGTGTTACAAGGGAACGCAATTAGGGGAATGTCCCCAGTCGTTGGGGCTAACACTCGAACATGAACCGTGGCGTAACTATCTAGGGTGGGAACTGAACCACAGAGAGGGGCCAGAAAGGCGACGCAGGAAAGCTGTTGCAGTCGGCAACGAGAAAACCAACATTTGAGGGGGGGTTACGAAAACATTGGAGGTCTGTCCCAAAACCCGCGATTTTGGGAGGGACACGAAAAAAGTCTCATGTGACCAGATTCAGGTGTGAAGAGGGGGTGGCGCACAAGCAGGAAAACGGGGGGGGTGAGTGGCTGGGCCTTGTGGGAAAGGACGAGAATGCGGGGCACTGGGTGGAAAGCAATTCATCGTCTAGGGAAAGACAAAGGCCAAGGCTGGATCCAAGCAAGTGAACAAAGTACGAGTCGATCAAATGGGAAAGAAGACGTAATGGAACCAGAGTAACACAGTGGCAACGGGCGAACATATAAAAGTCGGGGTCGGGGGGGGGGGGGTGGGAATCTAGAAACGGTGTAAAAGGGTCTGATATGACGAAACCCAACACAAAACAGACAATATCAGGACACACCTTTTTGTGGGGGACACCCAAGGGGGGAAAATCTTTTTGGCTGGGGGGGCGAGTCCGTGCATAGGTGAGGGTTGCGTCTGGGGGCAACTCAAGTCTTGTGCCGTCGCGACGCACAAAAATAGAAAGGAGAACAGCAATGAAAAAGGCAAAGCTCCGTGGGGGGTGGTTGGAGAAACCTCGGTCCGTGGGCCTACACATGGGGGGCAGATCGGAGGGGAGGATGGCAAGCCTCGAAGGAGAAAGTCATAAGGGGAAAGGAGGGTGGCAGTACTGGGAAAAGAAACAAAAGGGAACAAAGGGAGGGGACTCGGACAGAGTTGAGAGGCTCCCATCGCGTGGTATGAGGGGGACGCTTCTGTGGCCTCGTAGGGAGAGAAAAAATACGAAATGGGTGCGTGAACAGGGTACCTAGAACGCGGGAGACGGAAAGACGGAGTCAACCGTGCATAAACGGGTCTGGACGTGGACTATAAAATGGGCCTGGGGGGGAAAACGGGGGGGGCACACGCGGGGCTAACAAGCGTGCGGGAAATAAATCGACTCATACACTTTCGAGGCAGCAAGTCCGGAAGCAATATACAGCTTCAAGCCCCAACACGTTGAGGAGCGATAAGTAAGGTAAGCGGGAGGAGGCTCGCAAAAAAAAAAAGGCATGAGGCCCGGGGTTCAGGGCCTGGCGCAACGTAGATCTCGGAGAATCGTAAAAACTCATGGCGTGGTTAGTAGGGGGGGACCGACCGGTTCATGCACTCTGTACTGATAGTCGCTGGTGCGGCGGAGCTGGCGTGGGGGAAAAAAATTAACACATTAGAATGTTTCACATGTGCGTGACGCTCCACTTCCAGGACGGGGGTGAAGTCGAAGTACCAGTCAGCACTGGTATGAGCTCGACCGGCCTGGGGTGAGAAAGGAAAAAACATTGCAAGGTTCATTGTGTGGGCGGCACGCAAACCCTGAATGTGAATAACAATCGCCTAGGGGGGGGAAATATGCGACGAGGTAAGGGGTGATAAGAATGAGCGAGCGTGAGAAAATCAACGCAAGAAGGAAGATCCTAAGAGGGCATCCCGTGTGGGCTAACACGAATTGGGGAAAAGTAGAATCAGGAAGCTGAGGTGGCAACTGAGGAGGGTGTGGGGGTGCCAGCAGGACGTAGTATGGACGGCAGCAGGGAACTCGGAAGGGGGAGGGGAGTAAGTAAAGCGCATCGAAAGGTGGGCTCTTGGCAGCGCGAAAAAAACCAAAGGGTACCGAGAAAGAAAGATTCGGTTTCTGGAAGATGCATGGCATGTGAGCACAGAATCATCGTCTAAACAGGTTGTGGGAAGGTCCGGGGAATTCGCTAGCTGTGCCGGGAGCGAGCGGTATCGGTAGGAAAGAGCTTCTTCAGGCGAGAAGAAAAAGAGGTCACCGGTCTTGTACAGGTACTGTGAAGAACAAGGTGGGGGAAAATATCGCGGTGGGGAAGCGGGGGAAAGAGTCCTCATAGAAGGTCATGCATTTGTGGGTATGAGGCTCCTTAAAAAAGAGAAGGGAGCGAAAAAGATGAACAACCCAACGGGGGTGTGCGACGTGGGATAAGATAGGTTCCGCGAAAAAGGGTCTCAAAGACGGGCGGGGGTATCCGTTGCTCGCAACAGGCCGAGACAGCACTCCCCCGAACGTCAGGAGGGTCAAAGAACAAAACAAAAGGATACGAGGTGGAGGCCGTCACACAAATCGGTGAGGGGACACGAATGACAGAACCGACGTCGAAAAACCGGGGAAGAGTAAACGTTTAAGGAGGGGAACATCCTACCCGGGGGCACTTCTACTCCATAAAAAACTTCGCTCCAGATAAGGATAAAAAAGATAGGCTTCAAAGCAATCCTGAGTCTACTATGGGGTTGACGCCAGGTAACACGCTCGGAAAACTGGTCTGTGGACTGCTTAAGGCGACGGAGGACGACTTCTGTTTGGTGGGTTAATGCTCTATTACTACATCGGAGACGGAAATATAGCGCAATGTGGAGGGGGGGGGGATCTGGGATGTCGCAGAATTGGCGTTGAGGGGTACAAAATGAGAAAGGGGCTTTACCCAACAGTCGAAGAAAGGCTGCATAAGGAAATGAAAAAGGGACAGCATAGTAGCGGGTAAGGTAATATCCAGGAGCAAAGTCAAACAAAGGGGGGTATGCCCGTGAGGAAATGTGATGTCGGCAAGATCAACAAAAAAGGTGGAAAAAGGGTTGGGGGAACTATGGAAAAAGCACAATAGAGGGGGCAGGGGAAATTCAGAGATGCATGATATTCATTGCCTCGTAGAAAATGGCAAGTTGCCATATCGGGCAAAACCCACAATAAGGATCAAAAACACCAAGTACTTTTTCGTAACCAGGAGGTCATTGGGGAGTTGTGGAGTTGCAAATGGAGGACATCAATCCGAACAAAACAAAAGGACTTCCAGGCGGGGAGATGAAAGGGGGAAAAGTGAAGGAGGGGCAATCAGTCAGGGCTGTCATGCGGCGCATGAGGGAGATGGCGAAGGCAGAGGGAAACGGCCAAAAGACCCAGAAAAAAAAGAGAAGAGCGTCACAGAAGAGCAGGGTTTAATTGAAAGAAAGGTACGGTCAGCGACACACCAAAAGGTCGTTCGGGGAAGGGGCTACAAAAGAGAAGTGAAAGGCGTGCAAGGAACTTGTAACAGCGAGTGCTCTGTTTAAAGGGAGAATATAGAGACCAGTCACATCGGAAAGGGCATTGAAAAGTACCGCGTTGGGGTAATAACCGAAAGCGAAGCAGAATGGGGGGCCACGAGGTACTAGTCGGCGAGCCACTGTTGACGGGGGACTCGATTAAAAGGGGACAAGGGACTAGTAAAGGCTGCATCAGAGCTAGAAGGTGTCACCAACAGCTCAGGAAAATGGACTATCAAAGGGCCATCGGCTCGAGATCAAGCTCGGTCAGAAAAAAGGGGGGAAGCTCTAAGTACCATTAAAAGGAAAACTTAGAAACAATATGCCATTCAGGAGGGGGTCTGCACTTAAGAGCGCAGTCAACATAAGTGGGTAAACCACAGCTGAAGCACCTGAGCGGGTCCGGGGACGG
>Ga0179593_1691084_pt1 | contig 20450 bp, 13 predicted proteins | sample CZODoug2_1_08_16_FD_185931 | JGI IMG/M metagenome (GOLD analysis project Ga0179593, IMG submission 185931) | Vadose zone soil fungal communities from Angelo Coast Range Reserve, California, USA - CZODoug2_1_08_16fungal (PacBio error correction) | ecosystem: Environmental > Terrestrial > Soil >...
AAAACAGAAAAAAAAGAGCGGTGCGATCAAGGAGGCCGAGAGGAGAGGCCTTCTTTTTAAAAGAAGAGGACCGGCTCTTGAAGCTGCGATGACCGGAGTCCGGTACAAGAAAAAGGGATGGTTTTAAAAATGGGGTGGGCGTAAGTTCGGACGAAAGGACCATCTCAGTTTTCTGGGGGCCATCGCCGAACCTGACCGAACAAGGAGAGCACTTAGCCGAAAAAAGGGGAAACCGTCGAGAAGAAGACGTTGGTAAAGAAACCTCAGAAGTACCACTTGGTACAGCTGCTTCATTTGGAGTACCCAGATGTGCGCGTCTTTTTAATATTCGAGTAGGTGAGAACGAGGGAGAGAAGGGGAGATAATAACACGAAACTGCCGCACGCCATCGAGGTAACTCAAGCTGGTGAAGCGTAAATTTACAATAATTTAAAACCGGCGCAATAAAAAGATCACGCACCATCTGCAGTGACCTGGGGAAAAGACCGCGACGAAGGGAAGAGCCACAGCCCGATCTCGATAACTACTACGAAGACGAGCCGGACAAGTTAGAGATTAAGAGGTTTCACTAACGTTCCAGCCAAAAAAGAAAGAAAAAGTCTGAGAACAGATAGAAAAAAAGATGGTGCGACTTGATGGCTGGAAAGGGAAGAGAGACATTCTGTAGGGCTAGCCTTTACAAATAAACAGGTGCCCGAACGTGGACGCCAAAAAAAGAAAGTACAAGAAAAAAGCGTTACCCTCCGACGCCACCCAATGAGGGAGACTGCTAAGAGATGAAATTAAGCGGAAAACACGACCGATGAGGGACGCCTCGTCCTTTCCTGCAGTTGTAATGCTGCATAGGTGACGAAGAAACAGGTAAAAAAACTCACTGGCCAGAACGGCACGTAAGAGGGCATGGGCGGTCAGACCGTCAGCTTTCCGGAGGTCCGCTGCAGGGCCGAAGGAGGGTGTCAGCATCGGACTTACACGAAAAACGTCATGGGAATTCCTCGTACGGTCCATCGCCTCTGAAGGTGTAAAAAGACCAGGAGAGGGGGGGAGCGCAGGACAGCCAAGAGATAAAGCAAACGCGATGTGATCCGCGACGGAATAGATTAAACCGACAAACTCGCAAAGGGGAAAACACTTTACGCGTAGAGGACGGCATAGACATCAATATGTCGGGAGTGGTGGATCGTCGCTTGCAATCAGACGTGCGATAACATCTGTGGACTAATGCCAAAGTAGGACAAGGGCAGAGAAGGGGGAGGTACCCGGCGGAGAAAACAAAAACGAGGAGAAAATAGTCCCTGTAGGAACGCCAACGAATAGACAGGAGCGCCGTGGAAAGCGGGCAAAATCTCAAGTTTACTTGAGGGCAAACGGAAGGGAAAGGAATAACACAACACACAGCCTATAGAGGACACTTGACTAGAGATTGTAGGCGCGAGAAAAGCGTGATAGTCTATAACGGCACCGCAACTCTATTACAAGAGACGCACAAAGACTGGGAACAAAGGAGAATTGTCTTTTCGTTCGCGTACGAGGTTTGAAATATATAAGGCGGGAGTAAAGGAAGGTACGTAAACAGAGGAATCACTGGAAAAAGAGAGCCCTATCTAGAAAAAGGGGGGAAATCACAGCAGAAGTTCCTGAATCTGGACTCTTACCGAGCCAAAGGGGAAAGTATTTCTTCAAGGGGTGCTCTTAAGGAAAGAGCCAAGTCTGCAGCGACGGGAAGAAAGGGAGTCTTAATCTGATTGGACACAGCGTGGTCACTACTCTAGAGCCAAGATAGAAAGAAGAAGAGGGAAGAGAGGAGGCATTCGGGCGGCAAAGAGCCGCGATTCTTTACTTCCTCGGTCACGTAAAATCCACGGAGATTCCGGGGCTTTAAAAAGGTTGAGAAGAAAGGGAAATACTAATCAGAAAAGGAAAGTTCTCAGAGAACACATTCCTATCTCGCAGAAGGAGCAAAAACAAAAACAAACAGAAAAGAAGAAAAAAAAAAAAAGCAAAAAGACAAACCCAAAAACAAAAAAAAAAGAAAAAAAAAAAAAAAAACCAAAACACACAACAAAGAGAAAAAAAAAAAAAAAAGAGGAAAAACAAAAACAAAAAGGCAAACCACCAAATACAAGAAAACACACCCCAACACAACCAAAACAAAAAAAAACACACACAACCAACACCACCACCCCTATCCAAAGGTCTCTTAATTGAGTCTCAACAAGAGGGAATCAGGTAACCCGCTCGTCGAGTGCGAAGAACGGAAGTTGGGCGGTAGCTACTCTTATCTAGAAGGAATTAATGAGGGGGAACAGGTATACGACGACCGGAACTGCACGAGGAGGAGATCAGGAGTGCCAGTTTCTCACCCTCCGGGTCGTGGAAAAATGAAACATCGGATGGAGGCAAGGCGAACAGTCGTTCGTAGTTGAATCGACTTGGAACGACGGTAAACCCGGGACAAAAAAACGCCCAAGCACGGTATTCAGCAGGGACGGAGGATAAGAGAAAGGGAAGACTCACACCATAACATCAGGATTTCAGCTCGAATGTAGTCTAATCTTAAAAAATGGGAGGAGAATGCAGACGGGAAAGGACGAGTGACACGTGGCGCTGGCAAGAGAGACGATCCACTCCTCCCCAGTTCTGGCACGAATTGATAGACAGAAAGAAGAGGGAGGAAAAACGTGAAGAAAATTATAAAGGTAAGAGAAGAAACAGAAGGCCTATCATCTCACCTCCGGAGAAGGAACAGAAAGCCGACCACAAGTCAAGGGGGTTATCTCCAACAAAAAACAACTGAGGGAAAAATCAAAAGAAAATCTGTGAAGGGGAGGGGGATGAACAAAAAACTGATGTCGCGCAGGTTCGGCTTTCAGGGAACTAGGGGCTAGGAGATGTACCGCGAGTGGGGAAAAGTAACGCGCGGCGGGAGGGTAATGGCAGAAAGCCCGACTCGAAAGCGGGATGGAAGCGTCAAGATCTTCAGGACGCAACGTTTAGTGTCGAACCTTTCCCCTCCATCGAGAAGAAAAAAAAGTGTACCGTCGAAAAACTAAAATGAGCGGGAAAATGAGAGTGGGACACAACCTCGAAAGAAGACAATGGGTAAGATGATTCATGACCTTGCCGTTCGCCTTCGTGAAGGAGGGGTCACCGAGTCAATGTCACCGGAGACAATTACTCTAACTCAAGAAGAGCAAGGATCGGTAACGACGCATCGAACGAGGGAGGAATTTAATTCAGCCTAGATGACGAAAAAAAAGCTAAAGACCAGAGGGGATCTCAACAGTTCAACTCGAATCAACGTAAAAGACCAAAGAGGGACAGATCAAGCCAGAAGAGAGAAAATAGACGGAAACATCCTACAATTTCCGGATGAGTAGTGGCACTAGGAGGTGATGAAAAAAACTAAAAACGTAAGGAAAGACGTGACGCAAAACCAACACACATGGTTCTGCGACATGGATGTACGGAGAGATCGTCGTAACGTAGAAAAAAAGCTCAAGAAAGGGCTGGATGAACGAATGGTCGTTTACGTGACGATGAAAGTAAGAACTGTAAAACACCTTACCCGAAAACACGCGAGTCGAAAAAGGGACACTCTTAGCTTCGAGTACTGAAAGAAAAAAAACTGACAAAGGGGGGGAAAAAAAAAGAAAAAAAAAATTGGGGTGCCGCCAGGCGCTGTCGTCAGGGTTGAACGTCTTGCCAGGATAGACGAGTAAGAAGCAACCCGGAAGAAGATGGGCAACTCCCTTCGGTCCAGGAGGCGGTCCAAATACAGCTGAATTCGTGCTGAAAGAGGATTGGAAAGGACGAGATACGTCTATGAGAAGTGAGACTACTCGGATTTAAGGGTCCTCTGTCAAAAGACTTTGTAACAGTTGTCAAAAAGGAAGGAATCCGCGTGATCAGGAGATATGTAGCAGAGGCGAAAGGGACGTCTTATTACGAATCGCCAACCGATTCGGGCATTCGCAAATAAACGTAAGAAAAGGAGAAACAACGTTCCCGGACGGGGGATTGATCCGTCCGGCGGACCGTCCGCTAACATCGAGAACTGAAAATAGAGAGGACGAAAAAGGAAGAGCATCGTGGGGTTCCTCCACACTGAATAACGCACAACAACGGAGGAAAAATCGCCTTTGGGACGGAGCCGGGGCTGAGCGCCAAGAAAGCAAAACCACTCTCAAGAAAGCAAGACGGTAGAAGAAAGCCGGACCGATCAACTACCGTACCTATGGGAACGGTAAATCTTACGCTGACCTTAAGCAAAAAACGGGGGGTCGGGTGGGGGAAGGGGCTTCACAGACGCGTCGCTATGACACACTAGAAGGAAAAGAGAGCCCGGGGGATAGAAAGGCAGCGTATCTAAGACCTGATTGGGAAGGAACGCGATTGGATAAGATATAGCTTCAAACAGGACAGTGACATTTAAGAAAACAGCAAGCAACTGAAGGCTTGAACCGTCGGAAAAAAGGCAGTGCTGAAACGTAAGGTATTTGCTCGGAGAAGAAACTCGAGACATCGTCGGCGCATTCTTAGCATACAAAAGGGAAAGGGTGAGGAAGTTTAATAGAAAATCATTATGGCGCTCGTCCGGAGTCTGTATCGGATTGGGGTTTGCGGGAGGCGAAAGCGCGACTTGTAGAAAAAACTTCCTGGAAAAAATCTGGGGAAGGCCCAGCCTGAACTTACGAAAGCTCTAAGGACGATCCCGAAGACACCATTTCTCATACCAAATGGGGGGGGCAAAATATATAATTGAAAAAGAAGGAGCTAGTTTTCGATTGCCGTCCGAGGGGGAGAATTACGCTTGTCAGCTCGTAGGCTATTAGTTCTCTAGCTGCGAAGCTTGGAGGGGGCTATATCTCCTCGTAGTGATTTAGCGGTCCATGAAGTGCGGGGAAAGGGGTGCACGATGGAAGCATGCCGTGCTCTTCACTGGGGAAAGGGAAAACAAGCCGGGTAACAGATGAGACTCCGAGCGTCATCTAGGGGAGTCAATCGTGGTTAGTTCTAATTACTTCGAAGGACGAGAAAGCAAAGCAAAGAAAGGAGAAGGAAAATCCTGAAGCACGTTCGGACCTGAGAGGGCTTTAAAGAATACAAAAAGAAGAACGGGCTTTCCAAGCATCCCTATTGATGAGGGAAAGGGGGTAAAAAAACGACGAGAATGGCGCGCTAAAGAGGTTATCGATCGGCAACAAAACGATACGAAAGTGCGAGCCAATCCAAACATCTCCCCCAGATAGTTCGGAGAGGGAAAACCCTCCGCTCGGTCGAAAACCGCCTGACCAGTCCTTAAAGGAAAGGGTCAAAATAATACAAGCGATAGAAAAAAAAAAGAAAGAAACTACGAAAGTGAGAATCTACCACACCGTAGGATCGTCTGAGGGGTAGGAAGCAAAGCAAGAGGAATATTAGACCGAATTGGACGAGGATGGCTCGTGATCTACTCGAATTCTTTTGTGAATCGGGTACGGAACTGCACGAAAGTCTTGAAGCATGCGAGATCAGGCTGATTCAAGGGGATCCCCGCGCGCGGTATCTGGAAAAAAGAGAGAACGATATCTGCGGTACGGTGCGCCGCCACCAGGTGAACAGCTAAGTGCGACGAGTGAACATTTCCTCCCATCTCGGGAAAGCCCGGGAAGGGTCGAAAAGCAAGGGGAAAGGGTGGGAGAAAATTAAAGCCTCTGTATCTTCGAAGGAAAAATTGGTGACATCCTTTATTTGTGAGGAATTCCTCGAAAATAAGAAGGGGAGAAGTACAGGGGCGAAAGGAGAACAATGCATGAAAAAACGGCCAACTTTCCGCGCCTGCCGCCAAGGAGGGAACGGAAACCGTGATCATACGGCTTTTGGCTTCACAAAGGAAGAAAAGAAGGAGCGTAATCGACACAGTTGGTCACCTGGAACTCTGAAAGAAGAAGAGGTCTCGGGAAAAATAGTGAAATACGATAACTACTCGACATCAGTGACGGAACGGGGGAAGTTGCAGCGGAAACGAAAGCGCGACCCTGGTCTGGAAGCTATTCAAACAAGAAAAGGAAAGAGAACACATGAAAGGCTATGCTGAGTGATATGATTCCAACGGTCTTGGGACGCCAGATCCTTTATAGTGTACAAGGGCCCGAGGAGAGTTAAAAAGCAGGTCAACTGTAAAGACCACGCCAGAAAAAAGGGATCGGACGGATCTCGCTCGTCTTAGCCTGAAAAAAAACAAGGAAAACGCAAATTGGTGTGCCGCGCGTCCTTTATGTGAGGACTCAAAGGCTAGATGAGAAACATGAAAGCTCACCCCGCAAAACAAAAAAAAAAAACCCCCCCCCAACTTTCCAGAATCAAGGGGAAAACTTCCGCGTTAAATCAAGATACGAGGCAAGGAATAAGCCTGCCTAGATCTACTTTAAAACTTCGTGGGAGAAGGAAACAGAAGGAGTCACTTCGCACTTGTTCAAAACTCATCGTGGGCCTCACATGCCTCATCGAGTGTCCCGCAGCGTCTTGTGTCCGTAGGGGGGAAGCGCTCCTTGATGATACGAACCAACAAAAGGAGAAAAGTCAAAAAGAGTAAAAGCGCCGTGAAACTGGACGAACGTGTGACAGGTCGGTAGTGGGCTAGGACGCAAACGAAGATGATTACATCGCGACCGGAAAGAGAAACTGAAACTGTCCCACTGTCCGCATTAAGTATGGGGACTGTTCAGCCTAGACAACCTAGGAGAAGAAAAGTAGGATAGAAGGAAGGGACAGTCCCATCGTACGACGCGTCCTTTTGAGACAAAAAGAGAGGATAGCGCCCGTCTTGAAATTCCGCAAAAAAAAAAGAGAACACACACTACCAACCTATGTGACCTTACCGTTACAGGGGAGGGACGCGTGAACTGGAAGAGGAAAGATGGGGGCGAGTCGTCATTTCGACGTAAGTCCTGTCGCGGTTAGAAAGCTCCTCTAGGTTACCCGCGAAAAGTCGATGGCAACACAAAATGTTTACAAGGTGTGAGAAAGAAAAGCGAAGGTAATATCGAAGGATAAACGTCGCGATCAAAAAGGTGCTAAAGTCTAGAAATAGAAAGAAGAAGACGGAGAGGTCAGCCACGTGACGTAGGGATGGAATCGTGCGTGATTGTGCGCTAAAGTAAAAGAAAATTCTGCGGTCAGAAAAGGATAACGCGACATTCATGGAAGTGCAGAGGGCGCTCGTCAGCTAAAAGTCCTGTTAATGCATGGGTTGGGTGCTTGACGGGGCGCGGGAGGAAAGAGGGCTGCAAAAGTGGCTCGCACGTCGAATAGGAATTAAGGGAAATAAGAAAAGGTGGGGGGGTTCGAGCCTAAGAAGGGACGACGCAGCGAGCCATCCATTTGCAAGAAGAAGAAGCGGCGGACTGCTCCAGGCGTTACCCTTGAAGAGAGTTAAGCAAGGTCCGCGGTGAACTCCATGCATCGCAGGTTTGTTAACAGTCGGAAATGTTGAGATCTCATGCGGTGCGTATGTATCGAAAGGAAGGAGGAAGGAGGAAGTAGAGAGGGGTGCGAATGCCGAAGGAAATCATGGCCAGTTGAAACGGAAAGCAACCGATGAGCACCCTCAATAATTAAGGCGACAGTAGAAGTTCATCTCCTTGTCCAAAAGTAGGGGAAAAAAGGAAAAAACAAGAAAAAGAAACGGCGACAAGAAATTCTGGGATTAGAGCACGGCTTAGACTGACAAAAAGAAAGAACATAGTTCCGTCGACGGTGGGGGAGAAATAACTGTGTCGTAAAATTAGATGGCCAAAGAACGAAAAACAAAGAAAAAGTGACACCAGGTTGCGGAGACGACCCCCAGAACCAAGAAGAACGAGTAAAGAGTACAGCCGCCGCGCGGATTGGGGGTCCTTACCGCCGTGACCTCTGCAAGCACATAAGTCCGCGTGGGTTCTAAGTCCTACATCAGCTCAAATAAGGAGCGGGAGAAAACTGAGGTATGGAAAGAATCTCAACAACACGTAGAAGAGAAAAATTCTCAGAGACCAGAACGAGATTCTAGAAATCGAAAAATTTCGGTTCTTACTTTAGGGAGGGAAGAGAGAGGCACACGTGCTCATCGGGAAGGTAAAAAACTAGGCTTAATCGTTGAATAAGGGAACAAAGAGGGAGTGGGGGATCGGCTTCGCTCTCTGGGAAGGGCCAAGCACACGTTTTATGTTTGCGATCATTCAAAGCGCAATCATCACTAAACAAGGGTAAAAAAAAAAAAAACCCCCAACTTGACTATCCCCGAGCGGAAGCGTAAACAAGAAAGGAGCCCTCTTTTTTTCGTCAAAGAGTCGGACCGAATCTAGATCTGAGGGTGCGCGTTTTTGAATAGGTAATGACGTTTCAAAGCGGGACGGATGAACGAAACAAACTACGTCCCGCCTCGAGAAGTGACATCTTGAACATCGGCTGTTATCATCAAATGGAGGAAGCCTGAACGACCGAAGCCTCCTCACCCACACGTTTCAAAAGCAATTCATGGACCTGATCGACTAGAGAAAGAATCCAGCTCTCCCTAAGAGCTGAATAAGAGAAAAAGATTCACTATGGAAAGGTTAACGCGGACGTGCGGGGCATAAGACAAAAATGAAAGACCTCTTTAGGTTCAAAACAATAAATAGGGGAACGAGTTATGTGTGATAATCAGAAAGCGGAGAACCAAAGGACCGCTTCAATTCTCTCCGTACGACGTAACAAAAAGTACTCGGTTGCAGAAGAAACAAGAGGACAAAAAACGAGATTCACGAACAAGAAAAAAAAATCAAACACAAAGCACCATGCGAATCAGGCCATTATCTCTCTCATTAGATTACTATGGCTCCTACAAAGGCTTGCAGGGTGCGTAACCGGGTTACGATGCCTCTGCTGACTCTTAGAACAATTCAAAAAAACACTCCATCACTGGCCGCACTAAAGAAAAGAACGCTGAGTTTCAGAAGAAGACAGTTCAAACTTGAGGGAACTCGCATTTGAGACTAGAGAAAATACGAGGGAACCAGTCTTACGGCAAGAGAGTACGTGCCATCGCCGTCCTCGTGTCCAACTAAAGAAGAGACGTGAAAAAAGGCCGAACAGTACATCTTTTCATCAAAATCGCGGCAGAACGTCGAGTGGAAAGACAAAGTAAGAACGTCAAACCTCGAAACGCGGTCCACCTGTCCTGAGTAGAGGTCACACGTTAAGAGGGGGGTCGGTTATATGACTGCTTCGAGACAGGTTTCATCCATCGGAGAAGAAACGGACGTCTAACGCCGTCTAGTGCGAAATACAGACTAGCTCACAACAACCAACGGTAGAGAGATCGCCAGTTAAACCAAGAAACCGGGAATGTAGAAAAGGCAGGGGGACAGACATCGCGCGAGGCAAACAAAAAAACATGTCAAAGAACGTCGGACAAGGAGTTGGTGAATTAACGGTTGTCATGCGTCACAAGGGATAAAGGAAAAAAGAGGAGCGTGACTCACCACAAGGGGACCAGGGATACGAATCTTGTCAGGGGGAAGAGGAAAAAACCTACCCGGGATTTGGACAGTAAGAGAGAGAAAAAGAGGGGAGGAAAATACAACTAGATCGCAATCGTTCGGCAAGTGAATGGCAAAAAATCCGTCGTCTTAAAAAAGGAGCCGGGCGGGGTGTGCGCAGTTTCTAATGGTAAAAGGGCAGCATCTGTCAGGATCAAATCAGACAGTAAGCGGACGGCCATTTCATCTCCTACCAATGAGGAGCGTAAGAGCTAGACTTAAGCAGTGGTGCGGCGTCGCGGACTGGGCCCGGTATTGTAACATTGGAAACCATTGCACGTACACACGGAGATCCTTGAAAAAAAAAAAAGGAAGATCGCGAGAAAATACCTATAGCAGTTTCCCAGGGCATAAAGGACTAAGGTATCTCCCATCGTGGAGAGAGAAATGAACCGTGGGAAGGACGTCCAACTCTGCTAAAGAGAGATTCAAGCGAACTGAGCGGGCTCTTAACGCCTATCTCCTGGGGAGAAAAAATAGCAGTAGGGGGATACATAGTTGAATGCGAGGTGAAAAGGGTTGGGAAGAGGCGCTCCTGCGAGCTGCAATTCAGGCCATGGAAAATCACACAGTTCGGGGAGCACCCAGGGAGGATCGGACGGACGGCAGGACAGTCCGGTCTCTGAAGAACGGACCGACGGAGGAAAGACTCTACTCCGATTCAACGGCGGACAAAGAAACCTAAAAGGAATGTACTTCGTATCAGGCAAAAAAAAACAGGAAAACGGGCTACGAAATAGGAATGCGTTCCACGTGAAAGATATTGCGCAGGAGGGACGAGGTCAGCGACATGAAGAGCAGGAGAGAGGAAACAGCACAACTCCGCTCGTTCGGCCACGAGATTCGAAAGCTGAATCATAAGGAATCAAGAGGAGGAGACTTCCGCTTTGCAGGGGTCACAACGTACAACAGAGCCCTCCGAGACAGAAACGCAGAAAGGGTAAAGGGGAAAAAAAAACACGGAGAGATTCAGTAGCGAAAGAAGCGGTGGCTGCTCGAACTAGGAAAGCGGAAGGGGGCCGCGTTCTACTCGGGGAAACACGCCTGAGGTGGGAAGCAGAGACATTCACCAGCCGGAATCGTTGAATCTCGGGGCCCGAATTCTGATGGGCGGAGTGGAGGGGAATCACAACCAGATCAAAAGGCGCGAGAGCGACCTGTAAAGAATACTGAGCAATCACAAGTGTACCGGACAATTTCGCGGACAATTCAAAAAACGGGAAGATTTAAGTTCGTGGGGAGGAACATATGAGGGTATGGGAAAAATGGACTTCATGTGGAAGCCGGTTCGCGTCCGTTGAATCGCTGTCAGATCCACGTGGCGAACGTCTGGGACAGTTGAAACGAAACTCAAGACACCGCCTCCGCCAGCAGCGGGTCAATCGAACAAGCTTCCAGTCATGGACTCGCCGGCGGAGGCAAGGAAAAACCTTTCCACATCCTACATTGACTGCTGACCCCGAAGTTAGATCTATCGCCATCGCACGGAGGGAAAATAGCGAAAGCGAACGGACTTAGGAGATAGATTTGAGAAGAAGTTGATCTTCCGCAACTTAACGCTCGCTGGGGAGAGAAAAAGGGGAATGCGCCCGCGGGGAACCCCGGTAGAAACATGGGGACGAGAGAGAAACGTCGTCCGGGGGAGGAGGATTCAGGGGCTTCAAAAAGGCAGGGGAGGGGGCCCGGATCTTCTCGTGCCGGGAAAAGGAGAGAAAGAGGACCCGGCATCAGAACGGACCCCTAGTGGTCCAACGTGCTCGGTCGAGGAGAGTTGGGATGACGGGTACGAGAAATCGGCGCAGCGAGAGAAATGTAATGGGGTGCGGTGTATATCAGAAAAAAAAAAGGAGTATCGATTAGAATGACGCCAGCGCCACTCCAAGAAGAGTATTCCAGCAAACAGACAACGCAGGCCAGGGGTCAGAAACAGTCGCATCCGGCTCTCTTGCACTCGTAAGTGAGGCATCGATCTCGGCGAAGACGAGGAGCCTTCTTTCCTCTAGGAAGACGCACGAAGTCCTCCTCTACGGGTACCTGGCTGGGGAGTGGAGAATAAACGTTCACTAATCTTCCAGCGTTTATCCCTCCGTCACGCGGGGGGCGCCAAGGAGGAAAATCAGGAGAGTGTTGAAGGTCCATCACGATGCGTCCTAAGTAAAAAAAAACTGTCAGACAGTCGGGCCCCGTACACGGCGGAGCCCCACGGAACTGAGAGGAGTGCTAAAGACAAAAAGCGCAGTCTAGTGCGTTTCCTACAAGAATACAGAAAAACAAACAACAAAGAGGATGAAAAGATAAAGGGAGACAATGACGGGCCCGTGGGCCGACCTATGGTGATGGGAGCGCGCTCGTCTGAAAGGGCAGGGACGAGCCCACGCCCTACCGACAAGGAGGAAATTTAACCTTACGAGAAAAAGGAAATGGGAATGACATAGTCACCTGAAGCGATCCCACCGACGGCAAGTGGTTATCCAAACTTAATAGAGCAACGGGGGAGGCACACAAGATCAGCAAAGATTGAATGATAGTACATCTGGAAGGAAATACGGAAGACCTAAACTTCTAACGAGATGGCAATATGTCAGCGCAGAAAGGAAGGAAACGTCTGACCGCGAGTGAAAAAGAGGGCGGGGCCATAATGGGGGGGGGTCGTCAGGGATGTCATCGTCATCAGGGAAATCGAAAAAAAAAACCATCTGCAACATCGGATTGAAAGAGACTCGACAAGGATATATATAAACTTCGATCAGGTTGGAAGGCGGGAAACGCAGTCAGGGGATCGGGGAAAACGTTGCCTGAGGCACCCAGTAGAAAACAATGGAGCCGAAAGTGTGGAAGCCCTGACCCGCAAGCCATCATAAACAAAGTTGTCCTATCTCGCCGAGAATCGAGAGAGCGCGCGACTTACACTGACACTGGAAAGGGAGACTGACTCGAACGACCGTAGAGTTGATAGGCGATGCTGGGGCGGGGGAAGAAAGTGTATAAAATTCCGCGAGTGAACGGGGTGGGAAAAAAGAGGACGATCATTCCGCAAGACCGCAGGAGAATAACAAAGCCCAAACGTATCTAGGCAATCGAAGACGCGGGGACAGGTTGGTAGTGTCTGCGCCCTTGTAAAAAAGGACGTGACTAGTGAACCATCCTTCAACGGCTGGAGGGCCCGACCAGAAAACAGGACCAAGGGATTCGGATCACTGTCAATAGTGAACCAAAAAAAAAGCCAGTACTCCGCTCGACTAGACTTGTGCGAAAACTGGGAAAGAATGGTTCTCGAAACAATTCCTCGTCCAACCGGGAAAAAAGAAAAGGGGCGATGTCGAGCCGCTCACTCCGCATATATTAGGCACGGAGGAAAAGAAGCCAGCCGCAAGTACTGAGCAGGACTCTCGCGTGATCTCAGAAAGACAGAGCAAAGTGTCCTCGACAGGTTCCGATCCGATCAAAAACACGCGAACAAAGAATAGAGAGAGCAGCAAAACGTAGGAGAGATAGAAAAAACACCAAAGGAAAGAATCACCGTCATCACCTACTGGCGGGTTGCTGAAAAATCCTCGCTCTCGAGGGGGACTGTTAGCAGGTGGACCCAACGTGCTCTAAGCTGCTGGACCGGCGGAAGCTAAGACCACAGAGCGGGCAATACGAAATCCCTTGGGAGATTCGGAGTGGGAGAATAGGCTGACGTTAAAGCGCTAATGTTGGGCGGGGGGGAAGGATAACCTGTTCACGGGGGAAAAAAAGCATAGAGTCGAATCACAAGTGACCACAGGGCGCTGGAATCGGATATAAAGCTCCGTGAAGGGGGTAAGAGCCTCGTCTAATTCCCTTTATGCTTCTTAAAACCTGCCGTCCTTTAATCTCAACACGAAAGGAAACGTGAGTACAAGGGAATCTAAAGAAAAGAAAGACTACGAGCACGGTGCTCATCGACTTGATGTACGTTGTTCCAGAGCAGATGCACTAAAAAAGACTCCTCTCACCCCGTTTTCAAAACTCCAGCCCGAGGACAGACCGCTACGAGGAATCCCCCCAATCGAGAGGAAATTCCGAAGGTCCGTAAGGGTGATGAGTTCACACCTAGAGGAGAGCGTCCTGACAACGAATACAAAGATCGAGAAGACCGGCGAGGCACCTCAACACTGATTACTGGGAGAATTATAGAGCCCTGGTCTTATGGAGAGAGCTGTAAACTTTCTTAGGAAGCATCCGTGGGGAAGACTATGCAACGTGAATCACGGGGGAGCAGTTTTCAAAAAAATACCAACCCAAAGCGGGAAGCCCGAAGGACAGGAAGGAAGTCGTGAGCGGGACGAGTAAACACTGTAAGATCCAAATGGAGACTCCTTTTAAAGGCAGCGGCTGAGGAGCAGTCTGTACTTCGAACGGCCCCGCAACAGGACACACTCGAGAACCTCCGTCACGCTTCAGGGGGAAGACAGGCTTCGTCTGCGAGATCCGCGGGAACGCGTAGGCATAGGGGAGAAAGAACGTCTTAACGAGAAGGAAACATGCAGCAGTTCCTCACTGTCCATCAACAGGAGGCGGTGACACACACACCTTCCCGAAGGAACAGGAGACCTCGCAGCCGTTGTTTTACAGTCGTCGCAGGGAAGGAAGTGCGACCCTCCCAACACAAAGCGTCGCGAAGGACAGAAGGAGTAAACGACCGTGTCTCAAGGCGATCGTAGTTTGTGGGGTTCTCTGTAAGATCGTCATGGCAGACGGTACTCCCGCGCGAATTGAGCGTTAAAGTCGGCGGAAAAAGCCAGCCGACTAGATGGTGAATTCCATCCAGAGGAAAAGTCCTAAACTGGGAGGGTAGAGAGCGTACCTCATCCGGGGGGGTCAACCGCCCCACTCAGACAGTGAGGGGAGGCGATCTACCGTCGCTAGCCACCCACTACCGGACCAGTGTAGAGAACGTCGTGCGACGCATCACGTGACGAGGGGTGGCTGCGCAAGGATTCAACCGCCTAGAGAAAACTGCGAGGGATACACATTGTAGAGGCATTTCCTACAGATAATGGGGGTAAGGACGGCTAGGGAGAATCGAGGGAAGACTCAAGAAGACTTGAGAATCTTTCGGCGAATCGAGGCACCATTAATGCTTAAGCTACTCGTATGACAGCAAACGTGAGGGGGATCGTGGGTCGGGAGTGTCGCGGCGCATGGGGATTAAGACGAAAGCATTATTCAACATAAGACCGTACCATAATTCATCTTATGCGTAGGGGATGTCGATCGGAACAATCAGGGCCTTGGTCGAAATTTTGCAGCGCGAACGCCAGGCAGCGAGTTCTTTGCAGCAAGTACACGCTCACGGAAGAGTAAGGGGAGACGTTTAAAGCCTATCCGACCAAGAAACCGACTGGCTTCCAGCCACAGAAGAAATCCTGAAAGCAGAATCCAGGGGCGCTCGTTTAACGAAGGGATGCACTACGCTGTTAAACAAACGCAGAAACATGTACCCAGCGTTGCTTGGGCGTGAGCGAATCGCAGGCCACCATGAGCTAGTTGGGATTTCACGAACGCTCCCTCTAAAAATGCCATTTAGCCGCTCACAGCGATAGCACCAGCTGATATGGAAATCGGCGCTTAGGCTTCGCATGCAGCTGGCCGACGGTCGGAACTCTGCCTCCTATCAAACGGCGCCACGCACACTGACTGTAACAAAAGCGGGGAAAAAACGCTAAAACAGAGGATACTCACACAAAAAGCTTTCCGCTCTACGGAAATCGAGGGCGTACCTGGTCGAGATGGCTCCTGTAATCGTCCACACAGAAAGTGGCAACGAACCAGAACTCACACTCCGCTCCAAGATCTTTTTCTGCAACACCAGCCCGTCAGCACGTTAGGGCCCGGATAGCAGAAAAAGAGCAAGAACGTGCAAAGCGGTCAAAACCTAGCAGGCATAAGAGTCGAAATGTAAGACAAGAACCACGCCGCACCGGGGGAGAGAAGTGAGGTCAAAAGATGGAAATAGGGAGTGAAAGAACGGAGTCATCGCTTCACAAGAATAGTGTCTTATCTCAAGGGTGAACCGGACCGTAAATGCTCTTGAATCTGACGAGTTAAACACGAAGGGCCCGGGGGGGAGTTTTGTAACTAATCGTTGTGGGAGATGGGGTGGACTGGCCCAGCGGACACTGGAGGAAGCCTCTGTTGGGGATGACTATCGAACCTGTGCCCAAGAACCAGTTGACAGTCGTCAGGAAGTGAATTCCGACGGTTGGGTAGTCTTGAATCCTCGCGGACCAATTTGGTACAGAAGGACTTGCATGTGGGGACGGACACTGCGCCGTCGTTGAAGAGGAGGCAAAGTGAGGGGGGGACAAGTCGATGAACGAAATACCACATCCAGACGAGGGGATAGACAGGGAGAGCGACCTGGGAAAGAGAATGAAAAAAGCCCTACAGAATGAAACGAAAGGAACAGCGCATCGTTATCTAAACTCACAACTTGATGTTCGGACCTCTGTTCCTATGAACCAGAAAGAGCGGCTAAAAAGTACTCGAATACGAGACGAGGGCTAGAGGGAAAGGATGTCACTCGCGTGGTGCGTGTACTGCCACGGAACGAGAACGGGGAGATCCGTTCTCATCTAGGAACACCCTCATGGTAATACATTTGTTCAGGGGAGAGAGTATTCGCCTTTTCGTAATTGTCAAAGAAAGTTCAAGGCAATGAATCTCCGCTATACGCGAACTCTTCAACGTAAAGCTGACCCTTCCCAGAACAAAGTTATCTCTCCCAAGCTAAGAGACAGGAATCGAGCAAGGGTAGCGGAATCGTACACAAGAAAAAAACATCCGGGGATTGGGAAGCCGAGCAATCCCTGGGACCCCTGCCATAAGTGTTGGGCATACCCTGCGAACGAATGCGCCACAGATATCCCGGAAAAAAAGAAATAAAATCCCTTCTTCCAAAGCATTCAGACTCGTCAACTGTAAATTCGCGAGTGTTCCTCGTACGTGGACAGAATCGAAAGAAAGCGACAAGGTCGAGGGAGGGCTTCCTTATTCTTGAACGTAGCCCGCTTGTCATCAGGAGGTGCACACGGAACAGCTGCCCGATCTTAAGGGGTGTCGCTCCCCTCGAACTTTCAAGGGAGGGCTCTCCGAAGTCTGAATGACGACCAGCGAAAAAGCAGTCAGTTCCTAGGTCAACAGTGATGCGACCGTTCCTCGACGCTAAAAATTGTGTGGGGATACGGCTACAGGGTCCAGACGGGGGAGCACCTCGCTAACCGGCTCCGTCTTGAAAAAAGCCAAAGGAGGTGATTGTCTCCAGGCTGCTAACAAGAGGAAGGAGGAAAACCGGGTAGGGAAAGACAAAAACGCGGCCGGAAAAGAGCCAAGAAAAAAGCGATGGTAGCAACCAAAGGAAGGAGCAGCAACACTTCATGAGGTGACAAAGGACGTGGACCAAGAAAGTAACGTGAAGCTAAGCAAGGAGTTTTGCTGGTCTCGACAGAAAAGAAGCCATATCAACAACTTCAAGAGAGTTAGACCGCGGAGAATCTTCCTGGGGTTAGGACACAGAAGCATGAGAGGACAGGATACTGCGATTGAAGAAGAATCATACAGTCTAAAGCCAAATGGAGAAGAAAAAAATACGATTTGTATACAAACAGTAAAAATCGTAAGATTCCTAAGGGGGGCAAGGGTCGGTGAGGCTGGGAATAAGGTCAGAATGGGCGTCATACCGAGAAAGCGCGAACTTTAAAGGTCGAAAGCGATGTGAGAGGGGCTATCACTAAGAACGAAAGAGAATCCTGGTCTCGCTTGGGTTGGAAGGGCGGGGGCCCTCCCGGTTGAATGAGAACACGTAAAAGAGTAAAAGGGACAGACAGTTTTTGAGAGACGTACGAAAAAAGAAAAAAATCGAGTCAAGCAAGACCCACTAGGCTAAACGTAAAAAGGCGCTCGTTGCACGGGAAGCCGAGAAAGAACGAGTGTCAAAACGGCTCTTCGTCGTAGGTAAACGGTCAGAATCTGGAGGGAGATCGTAGAGGGAATAAGTTCCCATGGACAGGGAAAGGGTGAAGTTAGCAGGCTTAAAGGCCCGTCGCATCAGTCGCAATGGAACGAGACCCAGGGAAAGATAGGAAAACGGGCTAGAAGGCACGGGAACTTCGTGGTCATGAGGACTTCCCTATCGGCTCGTGACCTCCGGACAACGGGAAGAAGAGACACGGCTCAAATGAAGCACTGTACAAATCGCCGCCGATTTGGAAAATCCAGAACCGATGAGGTCCTCGACGTTATATGCCGAAATGTTGCGGTACCACTGAGTTCGCGGGCGCGGGAGAGAAACCGCAAAGGCTGCGCAACGAAAGGCCGGGGAAAGACAAAAAAAAACCTCGAGACCGATAATTAAGGGGACGACGACACCCCCGCGCGGATCTGAAGAGGTCCGGGACCTCGAACAAGTCAAAATCCGCTTTCTGTTACAAAAACGACAGAAAAACCTTCATACACAAAGAAAGATAAGGAGAGCAGACAAGCCGCACCGTAGGTCTGGAAAAGGGAGAACAACGAGGGGAGAAAAGAATCACGCCAGATCAAGAATTGAAGTGCTGCTCGAGTCAAGAGGAAGCGAGTTTTAGATGGTGGAACCTAAGCTGGGAAACGGTCGAGGTCCAAGAAAGGAAACGGAGACGCGCGGCGGGATATAAGGAATCTCGTGCCCGAACTAAGGGAGGGGACGGTGGCTCTCGCTAGGACACTGTCGTGCCAGCGCTAAAAGTGGGGGGCAGAAGCTAACCTTTCCCCATCACAATCACCGTGAGCAGTTCTTACTATCCCGTGCGAAAAAGGTTCGTGGTGGGATAAAAAGAATATGGAATAAGAATGGGTCCCAAGGGGGGGGTCGATGAGGGGGCCAAAAGAACGGGAACGTGTGATCGGCGGGTCACCTAGGTTGAACCGTCGGGGGGAAAGGAATAACGAAACGACACTCCATGGACCAAGCAAGGTGAAAGCATTTGACACAACAGTGAAAGAGAATCTTCTCCCAGTTCAAACGAAAGGTAACCCTCCGCTACTACGGACATCAGAAAAATAACATAAGAAGATCTCCACACGCGATCACGCCGGACTGGGACTAGAAACGGACACGAAAGGCTGTAAGGGACGGCCCGAGACCCCTCGTCGCGAGCTGACGGCGGAAGTATAGGCGCGCAGAGTTCCAAAGATACGAAGATCAAAGAAGTCAGGTGTATTTCAAAAAAGGAAGACCCGCCCAGAGAGGGCCTGCACCAAAGCCGAGCCCACAGTAGAAAGTCGAGGCTTAATAAGGTCCATAACACTCCTTCATCAGATGTGAAAGCCTCGGAGTAATGGTAGTGCTTAATCTGGCTTAAAGCCACGGAACCATCAATCACAGGGGTATTGCCAAACTCCTTCTCAAGGCGCGGGTAAACAATCTCCACTTTCACACAGACGGGGCCGCAAGAGGAGTTTATCGGTCGAACCCGTCTTGCATTAAAATATTACGGACGCCGCTCAGTAGGGCGTGAGGGAGACAGGCCAGAGCTGATCGACCAAGAGCGGCGAAAGAAGCGGGAATGGGGGCTAGTTGTGTGACGACCAAACAAAAAGTGAACTCGCTCCACGTGAGCGTCGGAACGGACCGGGGTCTTTAGTGGGGGGCCCGGCACGGCAGAAAAAAAGAGAAAGAAGCGCGGCGTGCCATCGGAGGCGGAAGAAAGGGGTACATGCGAACTCTCTAACACAACAACGGGTTAGAGGGGGGGGGGCGAACAGAACAGAACTCAAACCCCACTATCCCCGCTCAAGGTCGCGGGGAAAAGAGGACGAACTAACCCAATACCGCAGACAGTAGAAGCAGCGTGAATGGACGAAATAGGAACTCTGCGAGAAGTTCGTCATTCGACAGGGAAACATCGCGGTGATACACAACCGGTGGAACAGGAAGATAGGTAATCGGGCGATAACGGAACACCTGGAGGATTCTATGTACGTTTCGAGGGTCAAAAACGAATCATCACTGTCGAAAAGTGCAATACTAATCTAAAACGGAAGTTACTCTTCGACCTTAAAAAGACTGTGGGCTGGCCTCGGGGAACAATACTTAGAAGGGCTCTGCAGTCGTAACGCAGAGAACAGCGGCCATGCATATCGTTCAGCGATGTGGATACAACTCGAGAAAGGCAGTCCATGTTTGGGCACGTCGGATGGGAAGATTCAGCATCGTCACCACGTAAAGGGAGGAAAAAGTTGAAGCTCGGGGCAGCCTATCCTAATGAAATCTCCGCCTTAAGATGCACGACCACGGTGGTGCTATAATAGTCTTTCTTCTGTTGGACAGTTAAAGACGATTGAGCACGAAATCGTTGAAGAATCCGACGAACTTAAAGATATCTTTAGGGTTTCGACGCGGAGAACCCTGGAGGGGAAACTCGGTGCGACAGCAGGTCATATTTAGGGTTAGGCACGATGGCTATGCGCCTGATAATCACGAAAGGTTATTGGACAAAACATGAGACCCCTGCGCGGGCCAGGAGAAAGTCGGGGCGTTAGACTTAAAGAAATACGGGGAAGCGGTTACCCTCAGGGGGAAAAAGAAAAAGGGTGGGAAAGGCGACAGAGGCCTGCGCCACGTGTACAAAGTGAAGGGGTCTTACATAGATGGAAATCAAAAAAAAAGACAATGTTCAGCTCGATCCTCTCAAGTGGTGCGGTACCAGTGTGGGTTCAAGATGGCGCGAGGGAAAAAACGATATAAACAATCAACCCACCCCCCAAACGGACGTTTAAATCAATCCATCGACAGAAACTTAGGTAAACTAGAAAATCCGCCTAGAGAGACACAGTACCTCGCTAAGATATCCCTGAAAATGCATGGGACAACGATCTAACAAGCAAGAGGATAAGAGAGTGCGA
>Ga0179593_1312490_pt1 | contig 20449 bp, 20 predicted proteins | sample CZODoug2_1_08_16_FD_185931 | JGI IMG/M metagenome (GOLD analysis project Ga0179593, IMG submission 185931) | Vadose zone soil fungal communities from Angelo Coast Range Reserve, California, USA - CZODoug2_1_08_16fungal (PacBio error correction) | ecosystem: Environmental > Terrestrial > Soil >...
TGGCTCGAGAAGATGGTTAATTGGAAGAGAGGGTTGAGTACCCAAGGGGTACGATTGGTGAGCTAACAATAACTGGCGGGAAGGTCCGGGAACGGGCGGGACGGACTAGTGGTCATGGCCAGGCACGTAGTCGTTCAGGGAAGTCTAATTTCACGTAAGTATGATCGCCGTGAGACTAACTGAAAGGGGGAACTGCCGTCCTTGGAGGAAAAAAGCCAGTACGCAACCAGTGGCACAAAGAAAAAGGAATGACCCGGAGGATGTCTTCAGCTCCTCGCTCGCCCCGGGAGACTCAAAGGAAGAACGCTTCGCGGAAGGGGAAGGGCACCATCAAAGGCTCGGTTCAAATAAGGCCCGTGTCGGGGGTGAACTGGTGAGGTACTTCAGGCATGAATTACTTGTGCACAGCACTGTTCACTAGGCCAGAAAATGTTCCATGGCCGACGCTGAGGCCGCATTCAGCAGGGGAGAGACGGTCCGGAGAAGGAGCGCCCGGTGTCTCTATCACCAAGTCAAATAAAGATTGCCGCTAAATCGGAGGGTCCAGATACGCGAAGTTCTGGGAACGGATGGAAATAGCCCAAAAGCCGGGAGCCGGGGGAAGCAGGTTCAGTACGCGTAAAAAAAAGAAGTGGGGAACGGAGGCGTTTTAAGAGGGGGGTGAAAGGCCAGAGTTAAACCATCTCATCAATTGTTTATCAGACCGGCGGATCCACGTCGTGGGCTGGCTCCTGGTGACAGCGTGAGCGCGGCCGTATGCGGATGGGGGAGGTCCCTGAGCTAAGAAATCTCGCACAGTTAAGGTGAAGAGAGGAAACCCTCTCCTACGCCAAACCAGGTTGGACAAAATTACTTATTCATCGGGGCAAACCCCCGCTCAGATGGAAGTCGGGAAGGGGCAGGCCTCCTTTTAATTACCAGGGAAAGAGGTAATTCACTACTGAAAAGAAACGGGTGGCGCGGTTTGCCCAAACCTGACCACACAATTAACGTCACAGTTGAATCAGGACGCAACACGATAGTTCACGAGCGATGAACGGGGTAAAGCATGGAAAAGGACAGCGTGAAAAAGATCCTGAAACGCCTCTAGGGTCAGAAACGGGCCGCCCTCGTCATGATTGAATACGGGACGCCGTTGGTGAAGTTGAACTATCCTCCATCAAAGCATCCTGGTCAGGGAGAGGGTCAGGGTACCGGTTTCGAAAAAAACTTCTAGTTAAGACGAGGGGGGAGCTCGTTATCGACAACCCTCGAGATCAACTCTGACCTAGTTATCGAAGGAAAAAATACCACGGGTAAGGTAAGGACGAATTAACGAAAACAGTCTATCACAGCCCTTTCGGGCTTTTAACTGCGAGAAAAACTAACCCCTTCAAAAGACGATACCGCTGCAGAAGAAAAGAAAAAGATGTCGAAGAACGGATCAAGAAGAAAAGCCCTGGCTGGACTCGAAATACTCGATGGACTCTCGATCTGGATCAGGGGGGAGAGAGGAAGTCCTCCTTTTCAGCCCGGTGGGGACTCCGGCCTCTGAGTGTTGCTTGTGGGTCCTGCAGTTGAAAGAGACCGGCGTAATAGAAGAATGGAAATAGAGGAGACCTTCCATTTCCTGGGTGAGGTGAAAATTTCAGTCTAAGTGGTGGGTCGTTCTCCCCCCTGGGCCCTTCCCCTAGGAAAAGGAGCCCTAAAGAAAACGGCCTACGGCCGGCCGAGCTAATCTCCAAGACTTCCTAGCACGGGAGGCTGAAAAGGTCACGACTAGAGGACAGGGGTCATCGAATCGTGCTTTAAGCCAGCCTATTATTTGGCGTGAAGGTAGAGGGTTTGGGATAGACAGACTTCAGAAACTGATTCCTGGACCAAACAGGTGGAAAGCACACACCTGCTTTGCGTCTTATCAATTCAAACTGCATTTGGGCAGAAACTACGGATCGCTGGTCTCGCAGTCCTCTACTGAAAGACCGGAGGTCGCCACGCTCGGGGTTACCGCGACGGGCTTCTGGGGAAAAAAAAACCGTCCTGTTGGCTGGAAAGAAAGGGAAGGAGTAGGTCTAGTGGGGCGGCTAGGCAAAGGGAACTGACGCAAGGAAAAGGGGGGGGGGTCGGGGAGGTTCAACAAGAAGGTTTTTGCTTCAATGACTGTTCCGCGCGAGGGGGTTGATTTGGGGGGAACGGACCCTGGAGAGCGGACGTCGCTTGCATGGCCAATCCAAACATATCACCGTAAGGACGTAATGGGGGCACTTCTCTCGTTCGAGTTCGAAAGAAGGAGAAGAGAATCCCATGGAATGAAACAGGGGAATAAAACCTGAAGGAGGTTCGTTAAAAAAAAGACATTTGGACCAAACGAAAGGGGGGAAATTCCTGACAGCAAAGACAGTTCTTATTTGTCTACCAACGGAAGTAACTGTCCCAGATCTCTTCCCGCTATCGGACACTGGGGAGGGGCACAAAAGAAAAAGTTTTTGAGTTGACGGACGGAATACTGAAGTCATTATCGTATAATTTGTTTGGGGGAGGGGACGGCATATGGGGTTAAGAGAACTAGGAGCCGTTCAAGACGAGCGAGGACTGAGAAAAGCTCAGGGGAAGGAGGGAAACGATGAAGGGCTTCCTTCTTTTCATGGCGGAAAAAAATGTGGCCCTTATCTCCAATACCGAACGACGCCCAAGGGGGGAGGGGGGGGGACGAAGAAGGGGTGATTGTAGTGTGCATGGCAGGGGGCCTGGTTTGCTTTATCCCCTGCTAAAGGAAGGGGGGAATAGATAAATTCATGTATAACCCAACCAACTTGTTGTTCATCAGCGAAGAAAAATAATATCCAGCATGGGAAGCTTGACCGCCGGGGCCGTAGAGACACTCGATTTGCAGGTAAAGGGAGAACTGGAGTCTCCATTAATAGTTGGGAGAGAAGACGTAGGGGTAAGGATCGGCACCATTACTCACTAGGTAGTCAAAGAAACTTTTGCGGAAGAGTTCAAAGGTGCCCGCTCCTGCTTTGGGAACTAAAGAAGGGGGGTCGCTACATGTATCCTGACCTCATGACTCTGGGAAAAAAGAGTTGGACTTCCGAGTCGTGTTACTCGGGGACTGTCATCTAAGTAGGACGCATGAAAATTACCGGGGAACTTGGATATAGGCTCTTTCTTAGAGCGTCTAGCGGCGACTGAAGGAGTAAGAGTGTGACGCATCAAGTCCTGCGTCCCTCTTCTAACTACCGTGCTAGTCAAAGACCTTCCTCAAGCACCCTAGGCGGGTGTCCGTAGACATCAATCTTGATGAAGATACCTCTATGTTAAGAGTGGGAGTGGATAGACCATCGCTGGAGGGGTAACACCTGACGAGTTAATGGGAGGGCTAGCATCGGGCTTATCCACCTACAAAAGGATCTACCGATCTTAACCTTGTATAAGAACCATCAGGGTTGGTGAAACTCAAAAGACAACTCCCCGAACAGAAAATTGATAATCTACATTCCTAACGAAGAAATTGGTTGGAGGGGGGGTGGATGATGGTCGGAAAGTGGATCGGGGTTAGCTGCGGATAGACAAAACGATTATTCGGGACGATTGTCAGCGACAGACGGGGAAGAATGGAGGCGGCGAGCAGTGGCGGATATTTCCCTAAAGGACTATTTCTAGGGGGGGCGTGATAGACAGGAGAGGGAAGAGAGGGGAGACAACTGTGTGAGAGAATCATGACTCTGCGGTCATAGGAGTGGCCTCTATTTGGGGGTGCAGCAAAGAGATGGGCTGGGGGGGAGCTTTCGAATGAGGGGGGGGGGATGCCGACAGAACGCAGAATCGTTTCAGGTAGGTCCAAAGGTCGAAAAACCAAAGGGTCCAGGTTCGCCTCAGGGAAAGAATCATCGAAGAAAACCAACGTCAAGGGTCGTTGTGTTCGTCGGAACAAAAAGGCGTAGGGCACATGGCGGAACGTGGAGGATCTAATAAAAAGTAAAGGGGGGGTCTTCAGGGGCTACTTAGAACCATGCCTCCACAATCAGAAACAAAACACCGGAGGAAAGATAGTGGGCGTGAATTTGACTGTAGTAGCCACAGAACGAGTCAGTACGCTTTCCCGGGACTTTTCCCCTAACCTCCTCAAGCCACGTAAACCAGAAGAATTTAGGGGGACTGACCCACAACGACCGGGAGAGGGGACGCTTCCGAGTATGAAAAGACCTGGCTAGGGTGAGACCTTGGACAGAAGTAAAGACGACGATCTCAGGGAGTTCTGCTAGTCATCTGGGTTGTTTGGTCAGAAAGGGATACAGCAAGGTCCACGGGCATGGGGGGCACAACTAAGGGAACGCCCATCGAAAAGCGAGCAGAAAGTATGAGCCCTCATTGGTTCTTCAGAGGGGGAATCAAAAGACGGGGGCGGGCCTGACACTCCAGTATAAATCGGGACAGTGGAAACTATCACCTAAGAAGCCAGACATGAAGGATACGGCGGCTTCTTGAAAACACAATCCGGACGAAGAATGTCGCGCAAGCAACCAAAACGCAACCAAACCGGGTTTTTCGGCCACCCCCAAAGACAACCACGGTCGGCGGGGGCCTTTTCTATACAGGACGCAGGGGGCGGGAGTAGGGATGAGGTGAAATCTCATCAGACCGGGCTGGATAGAAAGCTGGGGGCGTGTCGGTGTCGACTGTTACTTAAGAGGAAAGACGAATTTGCCAAACAGAGCTGAGAGGTCAACTCTTCACTTGAGGGGGGGGGAAGGGTACTTCTTTGATAAGGAGCTGACGCCTGGAAGGTGAGGCAACTTACTCTATCGATGGACTTCTCGGAGGACCAGTGATCTTGGGGATGGAGGGGCCCCGCCTGTCCGGAGTCCTCGGACATCTACTATCATACAAGCCACCAAGCCATCGCCGAAAACCGCTTGTCCATCAGCTTTTCAAAGACATGAGTGCAAACAGATCTGGTACAACTCCGGGTCATAGTCCGGTTGAAAAAAAATGGTCAGTCGTCGAATATTCAGTCCGGAAGCAAAAGGCCCCAGTAGTTCCTCAAAAAAAGGGGAGGCTTCACCGAATCTCTCGTACAGGGAGGTATGGGTAAAAGCATAACAGATCTATTGGAATGTCTATAATCAGAAACCGCATCTGAGGAAAGTCGCACGGGGGTGTGTGTCAAGGGGTGCCGGTAACGACTGTGTAGCGGCCTCCATGGAGTTAAAGTAGGTGAGGATGCTAAGTTATCCTTTTCCGGATTAACACATTTTTTCAGAGTAGTAAAAGGAGAGAGGCAAGGACCAGCTAAAGAAAAGAGGACAAGGGGAAAACTTCAGGCTAACAGAGAAGACAACTTAGTCCCGTCCGGAAAGTTTTGGGGCTTCTTTCGGGGAGGAAGCTAAGGCTCAACATTGGGAACCGATTGGGGACACAAGGGCATCCTTCCTAGAGGAGAAGACCTTACGGCCTCACTTGGAGGAAGAAGTCCTCTTCCGCAATTGCTAAGGGAAGTCAAAGAAGAATGGGAAAAACACCACCGGAAGACCAGTATGACTTACGCACACTGTATGAGGCAGGAAAGACACCGAACGCTGAGGCTGCTCGACAGGCCTCCTTGCCATCTCCTCGCCAGGTGGGCCTAGACGGGGTACGGAACGTCATTGGAAAAGACGCTCCCTGTACAGATGAGGGGGAAGATTGGCATTTGGGAGATTTTGACTTACTTAGGAGGAAGAAAAAAAGGAGACAGTCCAGGACCCCTTTGTCTCTTACTTGGTTAAGGGGTTTTTATGGAATCTCTGGCTGGGGGGGAGCAAGGAAAGCAGCGATTAATTGAGTCCTACGGGGGGAGATGGGGGGAAAAAAAGAGAACCTGAACACCTCATCTCATTGTATCAAAGTGCAAACCCGAGGCGCGAAAAAGGGCGCCTTTGGCTCACCATTGGAGCAAACATGTCGTGGGCCCTCCGCATCCCAGATCCGCCGATTAAAATTGCGCCGGCACATCTCCAAATGGGGTGGTGAGGGGTAGCAAGGCGGTTGGGTGCGGCTGCGAAAAGTATCACGAGTTCTAAAGAAGAGAGGAAAAAGGTCGAGGACGTTGCACAGGGAGACGGATCGGCCAAACCTCAAGTCATTTACTGGCAAAACCGGGACTCTCATCACGATTTACAGGGGTGGTGTACAATATGGAGGACTGAGAACTTTCTGTTAAAACCCCAGATAACGTCTCGGGGGTACAAAAGAATGCTGGAAAAACGATTGGAGGACAGGAGATCATCAGTGGGAGAATCAATTAGGACTAAAGGAGAGTCAGTCATATTTATCATCTATACGCGAGAAAGGACTCGGCCGTGCCCAGGACGCAGGCCGACGGGGGTCTTGTCTTAACGAAAAGGGTGAGACGGAGGGGAACAAGCAGTCAGGGGAACAACAGAATTGAAAAAGGAAAATCTAAAGCTATGCCAATAGAGCATCTGACTTCAGTACTCTTCATCAAGAAAACACCATACACCTGAAGATGTTAAAGCACGCGTTATCCCTATACATAGTGACGGTTAAACTGCCATGTCGCGAGTCAAATTATGGAGATTAAAACGAAAAAATAGATAGGAGGAGCCAGGAGGGCGGTCCTGATCGCTTAAAGGCTCTGGGGAAATCGTTGTGTGACTTGAGGTCTTCTGCTTCTGGGAAGGCGGTTTCCGGGTTTGTCCCTTTAACACCGAGAAGTAAGGAAAGGTACGACTCGAAAACCCAAAGTGCCCTGAGGATGAGACCTTTGATTTGGAGGGGGGAGGGGAATCTTCGGGGCTGAATAGAGAGCGGGTTCCGGAAACCGGCCAGTCTCCTAATCTGAGTGGTGAAGAACAGCCACCGAATCCGACCAGAGAAGGGGGAAGGGGGGCTGGGTGGGGGGAGACCGGGCAAAAAAAAACTTCGTCAGAAAATACTAGTTCCAAAGCGAGACGAAAAAGGCCAGCGTAGGGGCGTCAAGGCCCGGAACGTGCGAGGTGGGGCCAGCGTGACGGGATAACGGCATACTTCGAGAAGAGGGGGAGGGAGACGCTAAATAGGGGGGAGCTCTATTGTTGGGGCATTTTTCTTGGTGGACACTATTAGCATCTCAGGCAGCAGAGGAAAGTTGGGGGGCGGAGAACGAACTATTCAATTCTTAACTTCAAGAAGGGCCACGTTGGTTTTTCTGGCTGATGTAATGGTGAAATGGTGCAAACAGGGGGCAGTCATAGAAAGATTGAACGGACGCTGGTCGCGATTTACCTTTAACTTCTACACTTATAGGGACAGCCAAAAAGTACGGCGAAAACTCGAGAACAAAAGGAATCCCTTACGAAAAGATTACGGATGGGATTCCTAAAAGATGGAGTGAAGATACGAAGAATGGAATGGAAAAAAAACACAACAACATTAACCAGGGAAGATGCGTGCTTGGAACAGAAGGGGAAAGAACAGACTGCGCTCGTCTCATGAGGGGGCCTTAAGGAATTCGAGGTTCTAAATCTTCTGGGACTGACAATAGAGAGAGAGCCAAAGCCTCTAATTTTAGCTATACATAAGGACATAGTCGGACGACCGGACCTTAGAGACAATTATGAGGGAAGAAAGGGGACGAATTCCTTTAATGTTCGGGGGAGCCATTATTGAAAGGAAAAGGAATGAAGAAGCAAAGGGGAAAAGAGAAAACACTTTCCTTATGCTAATTCTCAAAGAAAGCAGCTGGTCGGGAAAGGGTGCCAGTCGGTCAGTATACTCAATGGTAAAGGGGGAAAAAAGGACCAACTCATAGACTGTTCTACGAAAAGGGGGATCTACGGGTGCGGAGGAAAAAGAGGAACCGAAAAATATTCATTCAGGGGGGACGAGTACAGGGAACAGGGGGGCAGTTTCCAGGAAGTATTTTCTCCCAGAAAGGGGAAAAAAATTTAAATAGTGGCCGGGACCACTACTTTTGAATGCAGAAAAAGAGGAGACCAAGGGAGGCAACTTCAATCCGTCATTGAACTGGGGAAGGAGAGCGCACAGGGAAAGGTCCAGCAATGTCTATTAAGTCGCGGAAAAGGAAATAGAGGTCGGGGGCTAAGCCAGAGAGAGACAACAACCACTAATTAAGAGTAGTGGGACTACGCCGCCAAAAACTAGGGACTTTTCCGGATGGGGACTTCGGCCCGCAGGTCGAAAATTTATAAGAAGTGGAAAGGGCGGGGGGGCTCCAAGATCACTCATTTACTTGGGACGTGAATTGCCTGCCGACCGGCTACTTCTATTCCAAGGACAAAGGAGCAGGGAGGATGGGAAGGAGCATTTTCATTTTAACTGAAGATGATCGCGTACTGGGAGACTACGTCCTGTTGGGGACCTGTCGGTCCACATTCATCAGAAGCTCGTAGGTTTTCGATTTGGGGAGTCCCTTTAGATACCCGAAAATTGGAGGGAAGGAGACCGCGAGGCAGAGGAGGGACGCCAAAGGGTTGTGGGGGAAAGAACTGGAACGGACCGACTTTTCCCCCTGCAAAACTCATCGCGCGGGCAACTCCCTTAAACTTGGGAGGAGCAGCCTGAAGGGGCACCATCCCGTTTCTTTTCAAATCTTTCCATAAGGTCCATTGGGGAAGACGTCCTCGGCTGCCGTTCAGCTTGCTCGAGAAAAGCCGGTCGCTGTCTGCGTCCTATAAGAGGTAGTGGGGAGGCTCGATTAGTCACATACATCTCTACCTTTATGGGGAATCAACTACATCCCAAAGAGTCGGAAAGGGCGCAACAAGGGGCAGTTCAGGCCGGCGAACATCCAGAGCAATGACTAAGGAAGCTTTGGTGCCTCCATTTCATGACCTAAGGGGGAAACGGGGTTGGGGGAGAAAGCCAGGCGAATCGAACAGGAGGAAAAAGGGGTCAGTCCATCTTTCTTAGGCGCAACCGGGAGAGGAGGGGGTGGCGGCGAAATCAGAGCAGTTCAGGGGGAAGCTTCCCAGCGTTCCTTTCATATCTTGGCAACCCTACTAAAAGACGGTGTGAACTTAATTAGCATCAGCAAACGGAATCTCCTGTTACGACTCCTATGTCCGGGGGTCGGGGACCGCCCCTGCCGGGTCCTCGTCACTCACTTGGGAAGAACTTCTTCAAAGGTCTGGACAAAGGGGAAAGGTACAAAGATGAAGTAGAGAAGAAAACCATACTCTGAGATGTTATCCTTATGACCCTTTTAACGGGGAAACAAAGGGAAAAAAAAAGGATTGAACCTGGTATCCTACCTCGCGGGGCTCAAGGTCGAGGGGCGGCAAGGGCCCAGTCTTAAGAGGGAGAAGGGGCCATGGTGAAGAAACGCCATCATCAAAGACCTGAAGTAAGGGGGGGCTTCGCGTGGAGTGTAGCTACTTCGAGTTGAAGGCGAACCAGCCCGGGCAAACCTCTGAAAAGAGACAATTCATATAGGCTAGCACATTCACCCAGGTGTAAGGAGAAAGGGGTCTTTCGGAGGGGAGATCTAAAAAGGGGAGCGGTGCGGAATACAAACCTTAACCTCCGCATCCGTTCCAGAAACCGCGGCGACGAAGAAAAAGAGTCAGCAAGGATCCGCGCAGAAAACCGACGACCTTGCCGGACGCGAACATAGTTGACTAAAGAGGGAGCAAGAATGAAAGGGACGGAAGGGTAGGGGGGAACCGTGGCGCGGGAAGATTAGGGGGGTGGCGTGGGCCACTGCCTCTTACAAGAGGGCCGGATCCAAAGGCACTCGCATGTCCAACAGGGGGGAAAATGGGGGGGCCTTCTTGCTCTTTCTAACCTTGATCCCTTCCAGCCTCGGAAACAGTCTGGCCCTGAGCTGGCTCTAGGAGAGATGAGAGATGAGACAGCGTCCTAACTCTGAGGGAAGAAGACAAGGCCGTCACGGCAGGAAATCTACCTGTCATCTAAATAGTAGGACTAAGCAATATGTTTGTTGGGGAAAAGGGTTTCAGGGGGTTCTCCAAGCATCGAAGGAAATAGGGCCCAGGGGAAAACATCCTAGACTTAGGTAGCTGGAGAGTACGAAGGCAACTTACTTATTAGAGTGTGGGGCAAGGCAAGCTCGATGGATCAGCCGACGAAAGCTGCCAGATCCGGATTCCAATTGAGCTCGGGGCGCAGGTGTCGTCGAAAACGAAGGTTGTAGCGGGAAGAAAGACGTCGTTATGGTATTAGGTCTGATCTGTAGAAAGAAGAGGGGATTGCTTATTGGCCCCACCAGTTGGTCAAAGTGATTAGGAGATCTTCTCGGGGTGAATTGTACCACGTATATGGGAAAAGGGGGAGCGTGGGGGGGGAGCCCCACAGAGACCTTAAATTGTATGTACATATCGAAAGAGCGCTGGGCGGGGGCGCACCTATATGAAGGAAACTCTTAGAAGCTCGCACCTTTTAAACATGAGAAGTCTTCAAAGGAGAGGAGTCAGGTCCGAAGTAACCTCGTCCATTCCCTTCCTTACAGCATCAATACAGTTGTCAATTTTCCACGGTCAGTCAGTCACCCGGCATCTGGTAAGAGGGGAAGCATGGACCAGCACATAGAGGCCGGTGGGAGCATGAGGAAGGAGGGGAAAGGAATACTGTTTCTCTTCGTCATCTGAAAGGAAAGGGTTGGGTCAGGGGAAGGTCAAGATGTTTTGACCAATGATTAACGATAGGCCTTGCGGCTATGGAGTTACAAGAGGGGGGGGCGTTCGCCGTAGTATGCGAAGTAAGACTGCCTTCGTTCAAAATCTCGAAACCAGGGTCAAAGGTAGCCGCCACCCGAAAAACAAAGCGAGCTAAAGGGGGGTTTGGGAATTTCAGGGTTGTCAGGTGCTGAAAGGAGCAGGCCTGGATGAGGAACCGTCATGACTTACTGAAGCCGCCCAGAATGGTCACTCAGGAGGGACCAAAGAAGCCTAAAGGTCCAGTGCGGACGCCTGCAAACGCGCCGAAAAACCTAGAGGTGGGCCACTGGGGAGGGATGCTCAACAAGGAAAGGGTGGATTATATGAAAAATTGTAAATATATCTTTCTTCCATGAACGACAAAGAGGTAGCATCACCTTGAGAAGAACACAGGGTCGGTGCGATATAAAAAGTGATCATAAGGACTAAGAATTTGGCGAAGATCCCAAGGTCGTAAGGCGGAAAAATTGGGAGTACTTTCCAGATTGATATCGCTGTCCGAGAATCAGCCGGGATATGCGTGAGCATGGGGCGCTGGAAGGAATTCCCAAAGAGAATCCTGAAGAGAGTGGGGCAAGACAATCACGAATGCCATCTTGAATGCTAAGAACGGAGGTAGCGGCGCAGAGCTATCAGCTTCAGTACCCGAGGGGAATGCTTGAGGGGACAGGAGAGACACTTTATCTCTAAGTCGAAGTACTAAGAATAATAGAAAACCAGACACCAACCCCAAGAGACCGTTCGAAACTCCCTCGCAGGTTTTATATTGGAGAAGCCCGAAAGAAAGACCAGACTTTATCTCGGGAAAAAGAAAGTGGGCGCCGTTGGGGGGGGATTCGAAAACTCCTTGAGCAGTTTGTTGGCGGAGAGGAAAGAAGACACAAAAAGAAGGAGGAGGCAGGGTGTCGGGGGAATGGAACCAACGCCTCCTCCGAAGGAGGCTCTGGCTAGTTCAACCTGAGAGGGAGAAAATGGCTTTATAGCGCTAAAATAGGAAAAAGTTCATGGAGAAAGGAGTTGAGATCTGAAGCTGACTCCGTATTCAAGGGGGGGGGACTAGGGTGGGTGCATGGGTGACGCGAGGGGTTAGTCTGTCGAATCGAGGTAAGCGGTCCTAAAGCCGACCGGGAAGCGTCTGAATGAAGTGCTGACCCATGGTGCGTCGAAAAGGCACGGCACGATACTCCTGAGTCTGTCTGCGTAAACGTTGAGGGACGAGCAGCTAAGAGTTCAAATAGGCCAAGGACTGGTCAGACGGTAGTGTCTATGTGGGTCTTCCCTTGAAAACCGGGGAGGAGGGGGGACTTTCTTGGGAGGGTTACATTTAAATCTCCATAGAAATGTTCTCAGGGGGCGTCTGGTAACCAAACTGCCTCCAACAATAACGACCGGAAGACAACCAAAGCAATCGTTTATTTGAGGGTCTGTGAACATGAGTTTAGGGCTTCATTTCTGTGGGGCTCGGCTTGCTCCACTTTTGATCAGACGTCAATGGGTGAGGGTGGAGAAGATAAGGAAGAAAAACTATTCATCGCTTCTCAAATGTGAGGTAGAGAGAGAAGTGCGACACAGGAGGAAGAGACACTGCCGAGAGGGGGGGACCTGCGAAATACATGCACCGGGTCCATGGTCAGCTACAAGGAGGGGGGAATGGGTTAGCGGATAAGAAGGATAAGAAATGGAGGAGGGGAGGATTGATAAGGAGGAAGGGGGGTGGGGGGAGGGTGGGAAGTAAAGGTAAGGCTGATGCAGAAAAGATAGGGAGGTTTGAGTCATGGAAGACGCACTTGAATTCATTTTTCCCTTTGCCTGAAAGGTCCCCAGCCACGAGCCTCTGTCTCGTTGTGTGCCAAGAAATGTTGTAGTATCCATCTCTTGAGGTCAAATCATCTAAAACCTCCCGTTCTACTGTTTTGCGTCCCCATAAGATGGCGTCGAGTCTTTTCATGTGCGATTAGGGGTAACATATTACATTTAGGGTGACCAAGGGAGGATATTAGGACTTGTGGTCGATGTTCGAGTCTCTGTTAGAGAGCGATCTCTGGGAGCACAGATAAGCGGTAAAACAAGGGCGTGACAATGGGGCGGGGGAGAGATCCGGCTTTCATGCACAAACTCGAGGGCCAAAACCAGAAAACTATGCAACCGCGTTCCATCTGAATTCGAGACGCGTCCGTATCGACCTCCAGTCCCTGGAAGTGGGGCCGCAAAGTCGAGGAGGGGCAGTCCGACGATATACCTTGATGGAATGGAAATCTGGCATTTTGAGGGCTTAACCGAAGCAAGGGGGCCAAAATTGAATTCTCTCCTCCATTGTTTTGTCTGCGAGTAGAGCCGCGGGTGATTGGGGAAGAGGGAAGACGAGATAGGGGGGGGGGAGAAGAAGTATGTGGATTCCGCATCTCGCCTGCCGCGAAGTGGCATCCAGGATTGGGAAACGAACGAAAGCAAACCACCTGACAAGTGGCTTTCTGCGGGAGAAAGGGAGGGCGGGGTCTTTTAGGGTTTCGTTTATTAATGAAACCACGAGAAAGATAAAAAAGGGAGGGGGGCATTTAAAGGGGCGGGGAGGGGTGACGGTTTTGCGAGAGGCTCGTCATCGAAGTCGAGTCTCCGAGCTTTGTACCGGAAAGTGGGTTGGAGGTTACTTCCGTGTATCCGACGAGAAAGAAGCGGCGCCCGTTCTACCCCTGATCGATTCGGAAGCCTTGAGGGGGAAGGAGACACTAGTCAGGACAGGGCTCTTGGAGAGCCGAGAAGAAAATCAGAGTAACCCGCGGAAGAAGGGAGGGAAAAGTGGAGACCGCGATGACGCCATCTGTCACCCCCGTCCCCTGAAGGGGAAAAATGTGTACACGTAGAAAGGGTCATGCTCATTCACCGCAACCAGACAATCTAGGGGTCCTGGCTTCCGTTTAGAATACTTGGGAGGGGGCCGCACCGGGGCGCAGTTCTACAGGGAGACGGTCGGGTTTATAAAAATCAGAAAACAACATTTGAAAGGGGAAGAGAGAAAACAATTCATGAGAAGAAGTGAACCCAAGTGGGGACCAAAGTGACATTTTGACGCAAAGGCGGGTCAGAAAAGAAGGGGGAGGATGGGGAGATCGGGAACTTTGACGGATTACAACAGTGTAGCTTAAGAATGATGTATCTAGAAAGGAGGAACCTGAAGCTAAACGCAATTAACAGGCAACTTGCCATGGAATCCGGTGAAAAAGAAAAAAGGAGGGTCGTCCAGGCAGGGGGGGGGATCTTTCTTTTCTTACTTTACACAAAGGGGGAGAGAAGTTATAAAGGACGCAGGAAAAAGTCGCAATCTAGCCGGTAACCGTCAGAACGCACGGGGGGTGTTATTCCGAGGGCTAAACCTCGGGAGGGGCAGGGGGATGGAGCTCTGGCTCAAATGTGGTCGTACCTGAGTTCCTCCATTGTTCCGGCCCGTGAGGGAATGAGTCAAACAATACCAGGGACTGACGAAAAAAACGGTATTACGTCCTAGTCTAGCTTAAAAAGGGTCGAAATGGAATTTAAAACACCTGCTTCCTCAGAGATGAGGGGAAGAGGAAGCGGGGACTTGTAAGTAAAGTACTTGGTACAAAACGGGGGCTTATGCTGTACTGAAGGGAAAGGGGGGGGTGAGGGAAGACTCAGGAGTTCTACCGTAGTCTGGGGGGTATTACAAGGGAGACGGACTGGAAGTTAAAGGAAAACTACTCTGTTGAGCAAACCGGAGCTTCTTTAAGAAAGGAAGGTTGATGGGGGGCTGAAACAACACTTCTCCCTGGGAGCTATAAAAGTGGCCGTAAAACTAGACACTGCAGAAGCCTCCATTTGAAGGGGAAAGGGCGTGGGGAAAGAAGAAGTGCACCTCATGAGGAATACCGAAATGTCTCGTCAAAGATCCATCCGAAAGGGGGGAAGATCCAACAGGAAGGTTTGGGGGGAAGAGACCAGGTCGCCCCCTTATCAATATTCACCCCCTCAGGATCGGGAAAGCTAGGGAAGTTTTCTAATCAGAAGCTCAAAGGTACTGACCAACCATAAAGAAATGAGGGTTGAAGACGGAAGCTCCCTCTAAATCTTTTCTGGGTTTTCACGCTGGGGTGGAACATTTCTTACTTAGAAGAGGGGTACCAAAAATAACCAGCTTTCAATCATCAACTGCGCTAGGAAAAGAAAAAGTTCTGAGAAAAGGGGGTAGGGGAAAGAGCAGTGGAAAGAGGCGGGGGCCAATGGAACGGAGCGATAGGCATCTGGAGAGAGAGAGGTCAGCCAAAGTAATGCCGTCAGGGTCCGAGAAGCTTCGTTCCCTCCAGTTAAGAACGGGAGGACCAAAGGCGAGTCGGGAGCAACTTTTAAAAAAAAACAGCCGAGCCACTGGCCAAGAAGGGGGTTGAATAGGGGCATCATCCCACCAACACGACTATTCCAGGCAATAACTGTAAAATCAAGAGAAAATAGGGGGGCGGAAATTAAGTTCAGGCATCAGAGTAGAAAAGCATCTGCGCAAGGGACTAGGAGGTCCCGGAAAAATGATCTTATCCTTGGCATCTTTCTGGGGGCAAGAAATTGAGTATGGACAGAGCTGAAAGGACGGGTGTCCCAGACGTCACAAAATCGACCCTTTGGGGGGCAGGTCCAAGAGGCTATCACGGGGGGTAAGGGGGGAAGGCGCAGAAGCGTTCAGGCAGGGGCGAGGACCGTGAGAGACATTGGGGAAGGATCCGGAGAGCCCGCTGGTCTGGAAAAAAACGGAAAAAAAAAAAAATAACACCTGACATGAAGGAGGGCACCATTATAACTGTCAGTGGGCTGATGGAGGAGAGAAAAAAAGCTACCAAACCCTGCCCGTAACTCTTGACAGCTTCTGCTACATCAAAAGAAGACTTAAAAACAGGGGGCGGAACCAGGCATTAACCCGAGTTTCCGCGTGAAAAGGCGAAGCGTGAAATCATCTACTTTTTGCTTTATATTGACAAGCCTGTGGGGGGGGGTCAATTTTGTTGGAAGATGTATCAAAGGAAGAGCTAAGCGATGACGGAGCCGTCTGTCTCGCACTTGAGGAAGCTAGTAAAATAAGGCGAAAGGGCAAGGGGTCTGTGCTAGATAATGGGGGAAAAAACAAGGGTCAGGGGCGTCGGTATTGGGAATCTAAGAACGGTGGTCGAGAGGGGGTAATGCGCAAAAGGGGAGGGAGAGGCCGAAAAAACCTTCATACACCGTTCATAAGATGTAAAAAGACACCCTTTAAATACGTGGAGATGCAAGGGGGTGAATAAAAAATCCGCAGGAGATTCTCGAAAGCTGTAAGTACACTCCGTCCTCTGGGAGTCCTAAAAGAGGAGCGCGGCGGGGATGCTACGATTTTTCTGAATTAATTCGAGTTCCCATACCTTCATGTTCTTGGGAGGAAAGAGGAAAAAGAGGAAGAAAAGGGGTGGGAGGGGAGAAAAGAGCCGCGAGGGGCGAAACTTCCGCACCTTCTTAAGACGTCAGCCGGAAAGAATCAATTCTTGGAGACGGAAAAGGGGCGTGAAAGAAGGTCAAGGGAAGAAAGGGAAAGGGAGCCTACAAGGAAGAGCCTTTCTAGAAAGAGGCCAGGGGGGAAAGGAGGGGGGAAGCGAGCAGGGAAAACGCGGTTAGTAAGCGTCAGCGCAGGAGAAGCAGGCATCCTCCGGTACCGGGTGTCTTGTCCCCTCCCTCTAAGTTGGAAGAAACAGGGACCGGCAGTTAACAAGGAAAAGGGATCACTCAGAGGATTCGCGTGAAACTGTGACCAGAAAAGAGGGACGGTGTTCAGGGGGAAGGGAAAAATAAAGAAAAAGTCGGCAGGACCTTCAACGTCATATGGGTTCCCCTCCGTCACCTATCTAGGGGAAATTAAGAAGAGCAAAGAAAGGCGCGAAAAGAGACTCAACTAAACACACCACGGAAGGAAAAGATATGGAGACTCCGCCACGAGAACTGTGGATGGACGGAAGGAAAAAAAAAAGAAGGGGAGACTGGGGGAAGGAGGGGAGAAGAGAAACAGGGCGGATCCGTCGGGGACGGGGTGGGTGGGGGGGGGGGGGGGGGGGCGAGGGGAAAAGTCAAGCCTTATTCTTGATGGGTTCCAAGGACACATTCTAACTCTCTGCGGGATAAAAAGAGGGAAAGGGGAATTGCGAAGGGGAGTAAACTACAGTCAAGAAAACTCGTCTTGCTTGTTCCGAGGGGGAATGCAATCACCCGACTATCCAATGACAAGAAAAGGACGTCAGAAAAGAGAACGCTTCCGAAAGGGTCACCCTTATTCATGGACAGGAAGAACATAAAAAAAAAAAAAAAAAAAAAAAAAAAAGGGGAATAGTGTCGGCAGGGTGCCATTGTTGACAGGGTTACTATGTCCACACGAAAAAAATACTCGGATGACATTCAAAAAGCGCGGTAAGTTCTTCTATGTAGAGGTCTGCTGACCAATGAGAAGGTGCGCTAGTCTTATGGAAAGAAACAATCGAGAAGTTATTAGAAAAAGGTCCTTTCCCCATCGTCTTCTGCCTGAAGAAGCGTTCATGCAAAGAGGAGTCACTGAGGAAGGATGGGGGGACCTTACCATTCTTCTAGATTTACATGAGAATTTTCTTAAATTTGAAAAAATCCCGGCGATAGCAATCGTAAAGGCTGGGGTTACAGCTGGCTGGCGAGCCGTTGTTGCTTCAAGAAAAAATTCCATGTACACTAAAAGAAAAAGCGTTCCGTTTCCTATCCACACCCTAAGAAGGGGCCAAGCAGTTTGGAAAACAAAGACGGTATCATCGCCAAACTCGAGCCGGTGGACTTCAACCTGGAGAGACCTCCTGACGGAGGTTCCCGTCAATCGTCTGAAAAGAAAAGACTTAGCTTCAACAAAAAGGAACAAGTACCGAGAAAAAGAAGGGAAAAAAGAGAGAAACGAAAACAAAAAGGCTCAAGGGGCAACACGATCCGGCGCGGTTGAAATTCGTACGTTACTTCAAGAAAAGAGCTATAGGAGGAGGCGGCCTGGAAATCGCGCATTCTGCCTCCGTTCGCGGGGGTTCCATGGGGAGAGACCGCAGAGGGAAAACGCCCGAAGGGAGGGGGGGGCGCGGGGTTCCGAGGGGGCGTCCGAGGGGGGGAGGAAATGGGTTTCTCTCCTTCTCAAACATAATCGCACAAGGGAAGAGGAATGAGCGCCTGAAGACAAGGTGAAAGGAGAATGCTGGAACAGGCCTCTACCCGTCGACGTGTACGTCTGAAACTCCAAAAGAAAGTCAAAGAAGAAGACAGGGAAACACGACTACCACTAACTGTCCCCTATAAGACCGGACCGAAAAAGGGACGGGGAGAGAGGGACAGCGAAGCACGAGGAAGCGCGCTTATCTCTAGACTTAAGTTTTCTTTTAAGTGGAGGGCCAGAGGAAGAGCGGGGGATGACATTCTCCTTCTGACGTAGTTTAAGGAGGAGAAGAGGGGAATCTGGAGATGGTAAAGGCTTCACAGGCTAAACTTCCAAGGGGGGGGGGGTTTCTATAAGTGAGAAAAGGGGGCTGCAAGACATCTCGTAGCCCTTAAGACGGAACATTGAGGTCCTGGGAATAGGAGATAGCATCCAAAACTGGTAAAATTAATCGAGTTATAATTCCTAGGCTCTGAGAGAGGGAGAGATGTGCGAGAGCCACCGATGATGTGGGGGGAGGGGAAGGATCGTTTTGTTTCTCCACCTCGAGACAAAAAGGGGGGAAAAGAAAAAAAGCCTCGGGAAGAGGGGGAAGAAGGTGAAACTGTGGCAAAACCTTGACGTTAGGATGTGGAGGCAGACGGGGCTGGGGGGGGGGGGGGAGTGAGCAAGGACCTGAACCTTTCTCCTATGTTACAAAAGATATCCTGGGAGAAGAAGGGGTCGGCAAGTAATGTTTGGAAGTGGCCAAGCAACTACTTTATTATTTGTAGGAAAACGTCTTCAAAAGAAGGGCTGTCTTACTTACGCAAGGGACAAGGGATCCAGGGAAAGGAGGGAGCAAAGGAGGACTCATAAGGAGAGCTTTGATTGGAGTGCAACAGTAGAAAGGGAGGGTCGGGGGGAGGGTTGTTTCCGCCCCAAATCCCTTAATTGGCTGTAAAAGAAAGCCTAGGAGCTCGGCTTCGGGAAGAAAAGTGCCTCAAAAGAAAGTCAGGACCGCGACTTGTGAAGCTCACTTAACTTTCTTCCTAGAGAGGAGAAGGGACCCGAACAAAAGCAAATAGAAAGGCATTAAGGCATCGTATACTTTTCGTGAGGTTCCCAAACTTTGTTCAGAAAAAGGGACATTTGGAGAGGCGAGGGGGGGGGGGGGGGACCCGTAGAAGGGGGTATACATCTAATCAGCCGTCTTAGTCGAAGTCCGTAAAGAAGGGGAGCAGGAAGAAGAGGATGATAAGGTTTTTGGGGGGCTTCATATGTTTGACAATTTCCAGTTCAGGAAAAAATAGTACGTTAGGGAGACCAATCGGTGGGTCTCCGTAATTGGTTACGATAAGGCTTCCTATCAAAAGGGGAAAAAGGGGGGGGAAAGTAGAGACGGACCGAACGACACGACTAAAAACGAATTGGGGATTTTTAAATAGAGTGGCCTGGGAGGGAGAAGGACTGATTGCTCCTGATATAAGGAAGACTGACTCGGAAAACCAATGTGGGAAGAAGGTCACAAGGCCCATAGAAACCCTTCTGTGATTACCCCGGCCTCTCCCATAGTTAGTCCAAACTGGAAAAGGGGGGGGATGCTAAAATTCATGTATCATCGGGAATAAAAGCGGTAGGCGGATGAAAAAGTAAGAACCGAAGCCAGTATGAAGTTACGGACGAACCTCGTGCTCTGAAAAAAATAAGACGAAGAGGGGGGGGAGGGGGGGAGCCTGACCTCAATTTTGAATCTTTAAAACAATTGGAAAAGGCGGGAGCAAGAGGCGGGGGATCTTCCTCGGAAGTATCCATGACAGCGGGCGGAGATCAACGGGGGTGATCAGTCTGATTAGTATCAAATAAGAAGGACGACCGGAGAAGTGGACTAATCACGATCGATCTAGTTGCCTCCGGATGGGTAGACGGATCAGAGGGAGTTAGATCAGCTTATCAATTATACCCGAAAAGAGTGAAGGTAGTGGAATTTAAAAAGATACCATCTAGGAAATCACCTTCGAGACGTTACAGCAAAGAAAAAAATACGCACGCCCTCACTTACGTAACCCTAAATCAAAGGGGGTCGAGGGAGAAAAATGGAATAATACCCACCTAAAAAGATTATACATCCTAAAAAAATAGCGTGGGGGGGGTGGATGATGAAGGGGAAAACTCCTGTATTCTTTTTGTTTATCTATCAAAAAGAAGTAGGTCTGACGGTTGGTCTTTTGGGTCCAGACCCAGATCAGGGAGGGTAGGCTAGCTCTCTTGGTCTAGTGGGAATCTAGATTTAGAAGGGGGGGGAGTGAGAGAAGAGAGGAAGTCGCTTTAATTGGGGGGAAAGATTGAATCAGCGGTCATGGCGTCGTTTACCAGTTTGGGGGGGCAGGGGACAAAAGGGCATTAACGAAAGTTGGGGGGACGAAATATGACCTCGCAAGAAAAGAAAACGGAGCTAGCAAGAATCTTAAAAAGGGAGACCACCATTTCTCTTTTAGGGAGAGGAGACATATCAACCCTTCGTGCAGTCAAAAAGGGGACCCCGCAAGCTAAGTGCTGCGTTCTGTAATTAGGTCATAGGGAAGGAGGAATGGCAAATTGATTTTCACGTTCATAAGGGAAAGGAACTCAA
>Ga0179593_1679741_pt1 | contig 20449 bp, 20 predicted proteins | sample CZODoug2_1_08_16_FD_185931 | JGI IMG/M metagenome (GOLD analysis project Ga0179593, IMG submission 185931) | Vadose zone soil fungal communities from Angelo Coast Range Reserve, California, USA - CZODoug2_1_08_16fungal (PacBio error correction) | ecosystem: Environmental > Terrestrial > Soil >...
AACAAGGGGAGCAAAGTCCAACCGAGAGCCGAGAAGCGGGGGTAATGAGAGGAGAAGATCACGGGGGCGGCATTAATTCGACAGCGCCATGGGGAGATGACCAGCAAAAAGAAACACCAAGCCATGAAACCGCAAGCCTATAAGGGTAGGAGCGGGTTAACGTGGGGGTGTTGTGAATGGGGGGCGCAAGAAATAAGAAGACGTCGGATATGATGAAAAGAGTTCGATGAAGAAGTTCTGGGTTCCATCCAGCACAGGAAGAAGCGAGGGGGGGCAGAACGCGCCGAGGAACAACGCGGCGATCCTAACCGGACGAAGCGAAGTATATCCCGTCCGGGGAGAACCATGAAGATGAGCAGAGCCGGAAGTTCGCGAAGGGGGAAGGAAGGAAGGGAAAGAGGTCCCCCTCTGGGCCCATCAGCCGATCGAAGACCCATGATCTTGGGGAAATCATCACCCATGGAACAGATCGACAAGCGCCTTGGCGCCGATGTATCTCATATGTCCAGCATCCTTCTAAGGCAGCACCATAGAAGGCGACACAAAAGAAAAAAAGGAAAAAAGCTGGTACCTGCGGCATCACGAAGAATCGATCGTGAAGAAGCCCGATCACAGGAGAAGATTCTCTTGAGAACCGACGGGGGAGATTCCAATCCCCGAGGAGGGCAGGGAAGAAGCAAGATTTATTAAGTCACACCAGGGAGCTGGTCCTGATAACTCCGAAGATTGACCTTAGGGGCAAGCGAGAGGGGCGATGGGAAAAAAAATGGGGGATGGTAACGGTTCATTGGAGAAGATCGTCACCATTTAACGAGCATTCGGGGACGTCCAACCTCGTCATAGGGCCGTGCAGGGACTCTATTCCGGTTTGCCTCTAAAAAGAAGGCGAAAATCAGAGAGGGGGATCGAGAGCGGATATGGAAAGTGGGGGCAGATAATTCCTTAAGACTTCCTTCTGGGGTCATCGTATAACTATATTCGCAACCTGCACAGGACAACCACCATAGGGGTGTATTTCGGCGGCAGGAAAAGAGAATGGCCCCGTTTTCCCGGTCATCTACCCAAAAAGTTGGAAAATTTGAAACATTTGGTTGTGGGGTACGAATCGACCGGTTGAAAGACCGAGGGGGGTTAAGTGAGTTCAGGTGGGTTTTTTCAGGCCCCAGGGTTTCGAGTTTCTATGACGGAAGAGCCGGAACGCAAAGAGGGTAGAGAGAGGAAAGGGTTGAGGAAGGCCTTTCATCGGAGCGCACCGTTGTTACGAGATTTCGCTGCAGGCATGACGTCTCGAGGGGCCTTCCTGAACCAACAACAGAATCAGGGGGGGGAAGGAACCATTGATTTATTTTCGGTGGATTTGAGCTCTTGAACAAAGGGACAACTGGGAATCAGTGTGTACCGGATTGGGGCAGAATGTTGTAAAAAGAAGACATTTGAGAACCAGCTAGTATTTTGATCGACCTCTCGCTGTCTTGCCCTATGCCTTAGTAGGAGTCGACGGTCAAAGGGATAGGGAGGAAAGAGGTGGCGTGTACCTTGGCGTCTCTAGCTTGCTCTATTCCTCGCCGCGAAAGGTTGAAGCTTCAACAGTAATATCGGAACAGGGTGTAAAAAGGGGCCTGGGGGGAAAAGCAAAGCTGAATAAGGTGCCGGAACACTGTCGGGGTGATCAGGACTTTCTGGAAGCCTACCATAGGCATCGGAGTGGTCACGACTTCCTCCCGTGAAGTAGAAGGTCCCCGGCGAAAAAGAGAAAAACAAAAAACGAGCAGCGAAGGCGCAGCTACCCCGCCATATCACCTTCTGGGTCGTATCCCTCGATTTGGGGTTCCCGATTAGGGGGAAGGATGTGGAGACAGAAATGAAGTAAGACTACCGTTATCATCCATAACCGGCTCGAGTAATTGGAGAAAATCCGAGCGCTGTATCGCGGTTGCTCACGTTTTCCTTGGGGTTGAACAATTTAGAAAGCAGAGGGGGGCTGAGGAGAAGGAAAAGCGAGGGCAGAAAGAGGATGAGCAGGCCCCGCGAATTGCCGAGCAAAGAACTTCCGCTTGGATGCAAAGGATTGCGGTTGGAAAGGGAAAAAAAAAGGTCGGAAAGGAAGTCGAGTCCAGCCGTTTCAAAGAGAGAGTCATGAAGCGTACTCGTGAGCTGCATTCCATCGAAGCCGAGTTCTTACTAGTCAGGCCCGCGGGGAGAAAAAAAAGGGGGGGCCCGAAAAAGGTGCGCGCGGGTAGGGACTGGGAGCGGGGAATGCCTTGTAGGGGCGCGTACTATCCCTGACAATGTGCAAGTGTAAACGACTTAAGAGGTCCACGGACGGATTGTCAAAGGGGGGGGGGTAAAGGGGAAAGAGATTGTGGAAGGTGTGTAATGGTAGGTCTGCCCCGAAAGCACATGTCTTTCTCATAACTTGATTTGCGGGAGGAAGGGCTGGGTGTGCAAGGTCAAATAGATGGGAGGGAGAAAACATTAGACGGACCACTTCCATCCCCGTTAATGAAAAATCCAAAAGGTACTAGGGGAAGACCGAAAAAAAGGAGGGGGGGAAGAAAGAGGGGGGGGAAGCTTGCAACAGCGGACTCAGGGATCATGACCGAACGGTTTTGAAGAGACAGGAATTCAACAGCCGCAGGTCGCGGGTCAGAAGAAGAGGGAGGCTCCTACGAAGAAAATGAAAAAACGGGCTAGATCTATGTCCCGGCCTTCCGCCGTGGGGGTATAGAAGGTGAGGAGTGGGAAAAGGGGGGGGAGAGAAGAACGAAGAAAAGCTCCGCGTCTCTAAGAAAAGAACGCGAGGGTGTTCGTGGACGGGCGAGCTCGGTTCTGTGCGTCGAAATCTGAATAGTGGCGAAAGCGGAGGAGAAACGGTGGGCGCAAGGGGCGGTGGTGGATCCACCGGCAACCTGCATGACCATGCGGCCAAAAGGGAACAACACAGGCGACAAAGGGAGATATCTATCAAAAAAAGGGAGAGAGAACTCAAAACTTGGGAGAGCGGGGTTGTAGGAGGATGAGGTGCCGTTATTGCCCACCACCGACAATTTGGAACCACGTGGACGAAATCCGCGTGGGCTAAAGACTCGAGAGGGGAATAGAAAAAAGGCAGCTCTCTCAGAGACGCCACCATCGAAGCTTCTTCATTTTCATCAGAAGGCGATGTGGAAAGAAGCGTGAAGGGAACGGCCACAAGAAGAACTCGGGCGCTCTACACTGAGTCGCAGTTCCTCTTATATTTTCGCCAGTGAATATTAGTTATTCTCCGACTTGAGACAGAGAAAAGAGAGGGAGGGGAAGGAGGAGCGGGGGATGAGACGGCAAACCCGGGAGCATTATCAATATCTTCCGCGTGCCAAAAAATCCGAAGGTCGGCGTAAGGGGGGGGGATATAAGGGGGGGGGGGCATATTAACTGGTGGGACCGTCCGTAAGTATTCTCCATCATCGAAAAATTTGCACTGCAAAACCTATATGGAAACGAATAAAACCCGGAAGGACAAGCCAGAGGTCAGCGGAACTCCCATAACCAAGACATGTCAAATTCAATAGCTTATCCTAGCCAAGTAGTGAGGAAACAAAGAGGAATAAATGGGGTGACACGGGGACCTAAGGAGACGGCTGGCGGACCAGGCCTACAGAAGCGCTCTACGGCATAGACGCGCAATGGCCGGTCTTCCAAGTTGTGAAAGACGCAACAACAGGGAAACGAGAAAGGGGGGGAAAGAATCACGCGACTGAGGAGGAGCGCTCGCGGGAGACAACGGCTGGATCGAAGAAGGGCCTACTAGCACATGAAGATCAACAATGCGGAAGGTCTAAGAATCGGGAGTGCCCGTTCTAGCTGTAAGGAAGCGCATTGAGGCAAATCCCTAGACTCCCACCGGAGGGCTGGGATCAGGGGAAACCACAGGGAAAGGGGGGGGGGACGCGAAAGGATAGGATGACCCAAGGAATGGCAGAAAATAGTTTCTGATTCCGGGAAGGGGTTCCGCCGTATGCAGAAGCAGATTCACCAAATCAGCCGCAGCCGGAGGAGGAGGGGAATGCGGAGATAGAGCGATTGATGGTGGGGGCAGTCTGTGAAGCTGATCTCCGGGAAGACTGCGAAATCATGAGGCAGCATTTCCGGGGGGACGGATCAAGGAGGGGGGGACAAAAGAGCAAAGGGAGGAAGCAAGCATTTAGAGACAAAACATTTTCCATATCGGGGAATGTGCCGCTTCAACTGCGCTGGCGCAGTAGCTCTACAAGCAAAGGGGGACAAGAAAAAAAAAACGAATCTGGAATAAAGGCACTGATTCAAAGCCGGATCGGGCTCATAAAAGAACTGAAAGCAAAAAATAGCTGGGAGCAAGGACTCGCAGATAATCGAAACAGCGCCACCGGGCTGGGAAAAAACTCGAATAGAACAGGGCACTTGGGGAATGCATAAGCATAAAGGCTAACCAAGAAGATGAGGTTACAATATGGAAGGGCACACAACAGGCAAAAAAGCCTAAGCGAGCCAAGGCGGGAATAAGAGGGGAGGACCACGGGAGGGGGAAGCACTTACGCGACCCCTTATATCAGAGACTGATCTGCCGCTTAGTCATGGGAACGGGCAAGGGTTAAGCTTAAAAACTCTCAGAAAAACCTCGCAACCGAAAAAAAAAGGAAGGAAAGAAAAAGAGCGACCCAGTGTAGGGAGAGGCGGGTCCACCAACCACCTGGGGGAAGGCCGTCCCGGGTCTGCTTCTCCGGACGAACGCTGACAAGGAAGAAAACGCAAGGAGGCAAAAAAAAGGGTCTATGCAGATTGAACAAATACTGAAGAGTGAGGCCGGCAATGAGCTCCTATAAACCACTATAGCACCTTCATCTCCGTCTCGCGAAAGGCATCAGGAGCGTGAGAGAGAACTAGAAGCCGGGAATTTGCCGTCCAGTCCTTCCGCTTAACAAGATCGGCGCCAGGGAACGAAAGCTGGGGACAACCAACCAAAAAAAAAAATATGAGGGGTCGGCTCGCGAACGTTTCTGGCTAAAAAACCGAGGGCTACTGGGGGCCTATAAATGACGCGCCGTAGTGGCAACTCTGGGAGCAAGAGAAAGGGGGAGAGGGCAGAGGGGAGGGGCTGAGAGCGAAAAAAGAAACCAGATGTGCTGGGACCCTGAACTTCAGTATCATTGTTCGGGGGGGGCGCGGGTGCCAAGGCGGGGAGAAAAAAATGCTCTTAAAGAAGGAAGAAGGGGATAGGAAGGAAAAGGGCCCGGGGACTTCGCTCGGAACTGGCGAACAGTATACCATTCTGGGAGGTTTCTTCTTCAAACCTTGATCTTCATCGTGCTCGAGGTAGGAAGGAAAAAAGATTAGTCTCAAGAGGGGAGGATAGGGTTCCGTGAATCGGGAGAGGTCAAAGCTCGCGCGACGACAGGAGGAGGATCTCTGTTGATGGAAAAAAAAAGGGTATCAGGGGGGAGAATAGAAGCCGTGGATAGTAGTCTTCGCTCACTTCATTCACCCTCAAAGGGCCCGTTCAGGGCAAGGAAAAAAGAAGGATTGAGGGATGCGGGGGAAAAATGGGAATGTGCTGTTCATGCGGAAATCTGAGGCGGGGGAAAGGCAGGAAAATAGAAGGATCATGAGCCGGCCTGCTATTGCGAGCCATGCGCTGAGCAACGTTGTATCAAAGGGATGATGGAAAAAAAAAGGGGAAAGCAAGAGGCATAAAAGAAGCGAGCGGGAATGGCGGATAACGGAACACGGACTGCAGTGAAGAGAAGACTATAAAAAAAGAAAAAGCCAGAAAAAATGAAGCGAAAGAGAGGAACGGCTCTGTTAGTGGGGAAGTGGACGATAATAATAAGAGAAGAACGACGGCGATATTATTAATCCTGAAAGGCATTGAGGAAGCCAGAAGAAAAAAGGGCGGTCAGAGAGAAAACTAGGAGAGCCTACAAAAGCGCTTCAATCCTCCCCAGGCGAAGAGAAGGTCGCGAAATGAGGAGCAGGAAAGATGCATGAACAGGGTTTGAGAAAAGGAAAAAGTAGAGGGGGGGAGCCAGGATCAGAAGGGGAAACCTAGGACATCATCACGCCCATTTGCCCCCGAACGACATCGCAAGGGGCAGGAAAGGCAGCGCATGAAGAAACTCTACAAAGAAAAGCAAAAGATAAATATGGTTGATGTCCGGCCAAGCACATCAAATCGTTAAGCAGCAAAAGGGAACACAGGATGAAGGCGCCCGAGAAATAAAATAAGACGAAGGGAAGCACGGGAGGGCAGCAAACCATTGATCTGCCTTCTACGAAGCGTTCCCTTCAAAGTAAGGGACGGACTTTAGGGTTTCAAAAAAGGTCAGTCGGGATCAGGGAGGAAAGGCCGGGAACAAGAGAAGGGAGGGCAAGGGATTCATCTCCTCAAAGGAATCTTTTGCCTCTACGGGACGCTAACCTATTCAGGGAGGGCGAGAAGGAGATCGGGGGGGGGTAGAGCATTCAACGTCACTTCCTTAACGTCGTTGTCATAAGGGGGAGAAGAGGAACGCCCACCTGAGAAGTGAAAGGGGGGGGCGTTTGGAAGAAGGATAGCTAATGGGGAAACCCGTTCCCTGTCTCAAGAAACGAAGTGCTTGAACGGGGCGACAGAGCCTGGTGGGTGAGGAGTCGGGGGGGCTGGGAGGGGTTTTTCGAGGTCAGACGGCTATCAAGCAAGAAAAATTACGAGGTAGGGGGGAAAATCGGGAAAATGGGGAAGACGCCGACTTCATCTGCGCGCGACCGGTGATGTGACGTGGAGGGGGACGCGCGGGGCCTGACATGGATCTGAAACTGGGAACGCAAGTTTCGGTGTTGACAATTGAAATTGGAGGGGCGACCAGTGCAAGGGGACTGAGGGACCACTTGGCGCTTGGGGAAGGACACCGAGGTCAAAGGGCTGGGAGGAAAGAGAACGGAGAGCGGCTGGTTACCGATTCAGGCGGAAGGAGTGGTTGAACATGAGGGGAGGTCTACGAGGTTCGGTCTGCAGGGGAACAGATCGGGGGCGGAAGCGCATGAAGCTGCACCGTAAGAAAAGGCCTGGGGGGGGACGAAGAGTGACAAATTCTGAACCGTAATAGATTTCGGGAAAAACGCAGAGTACTGGATAGGGGCCGGACATGCCATCTTCGGGCACTTATCTTACGAGAATGGTAGGGGCGGCTACAGCCACCAGGACCCCAAGCCGAACGCGAAGAAAAATATATAGGGGCCTGGAAACCTCCCTGAATACCAGATCAGGAAAGAGATCAGCGGGAGGGGGGGTGTGGGGATTGGGTGATATTGGGCCTGAAGAGAGATGTAGATCGAAGGCCAATGACTGCTTACATCCTTGGAGGCTCCGAGAGACAGTTTAGGTGAAAAATTTGGCAAGGACTTTTTTCCACTGGATCAAAAATCTGAAGATCAAAGGCGGACCCCCGCGAATTGACGGGAAAAGGGTGGTAGAAAAGAGAGCGGTGGCGTGAAGGAACGGGGACGTGTAAGAAAAAAAAGGGGAAAGAATGGTACACGGGAATAGAGGGGGCAGGGGGTAGGGGGGGCGAAGGGTATCGATCTGGAGTTCTTGACTGCAGGCAATGGATAGGCATCTCCTCGTGCGTCGCTTTAAGTCGTATCGGCGAAGCTTGAAAATTGGCCAACCACTACTAGCCTCTTTCAAAGAAAAACAATCAGGGGCAGGAACCTGATTCAGCCCGGGTTAATTGGGACTGTTTATTCTGAAAATCTTTGGGAGGAATACTGCCTGACAGGGGGGGCGGGGTATAGAATTTGGGAGGAACAAAATGCTCAATCGGATTTCGTCAAGGTGATAAATACATCTAAGGGCGAGGCAGGGATGGTTCCTTGCAAATTCCTATGAGTTCGAAACGACCGGAAGTTGGGGAGCTATCTCACAACGATTCCCTCCGTTATCAACGATAAACAAGAAGAACTCTGAATCATGGGGGGGAAAGGTTTTAAAAGGTCATCTCTCATAATTAAATCCTATAAGCCAAGGTGTTGCAGGAGAGGAGAAACGGAGAGAAGAAGCTCGGGGAGGGCGAATCTGGGACTCGAAGGAGAAAGACACGGGGGGGTGTATAAGCGCGCATGTAAACTGAAGCTGTCCAATATCTAGACGAAAAATGACCATCCGCGGCTATGGGTCTTCGTTCTCCGCGCTGCGGTTCTGTAGAGGGGAGGCGATGAATCAAGCTGCTCAAAAACAAAGGAAGTGGGAATACCCGGCACCTTCATCAACCAGGACAAAAAGGAAGAGATTCTCAAAGAAAAAACCACAACGAGGAGGAGTAAAATATCTATGGGCACTCCGGCGTGTGCGCATTTCTGGAGGCAGGTTGGTCAAAAAACTAAATGGGCGCAAAACCCGTGGCCGCGCCAACGGGTTTAAAAATTCGCAAAGGACCTCGGGAAGACGAACCGCAGCGCAGGAAAACGCCACCATCGAACGGCGTAAAAATGGTCAGAGATAGCAAACAAAACTCGAGACAACGGGAAAAGCAGAAGAAGACAACCGTGAAAAAGAGCCGTCGGAAGAGGATTTCGCGTCGCGAAAACTTAGAGAGGGATAGGGACGAAAGGGAACTGCTGTCTTCGTTAAGTGATGCGCGCGAGGCTCGCACATCAAGCGCGACGCGGTTAGAAAGAAGGGGAGGTTGACGATAGGGGGGAAGCATCTAACGTGTAGGGTAAGGCCCTCATTTGTGAAAGGCAAGCCCCAAATCGAGAACTTCAAAAGCGGCGTAAGGGGCGACTTCGAAACGAATCGGAGCGGGGAAGAACTAAAATAAACCGCCGTCCAATTCATACTATCTTATCATAGAAGAGGCAACGAACGGGTCCGGGGGACGGTTGGGGGGAGAGATTTTAGGACTCATTCCTAAAGCATGCCGTCGCGCTACGGCAGGAAAAGAAAAAAAACAATGGACCGTGAGGAGTCAAGCATGAAAAGAGAGATCAATGGCAGCCGAGACAGACGCGTCCTTAGAAGACTGGGAGAAAACGGATTAAGCGCCGCGGCAAATACATAAACTCGGAAAAGCTATGTGCAGGAAAAGAAAAAAAAAAGCAGACGTCAACTCGGTGAGTGGACTATCTTACTGAAGGCGCTTGAGGATCCCTCCCCATCGGGGGGCTCAAAACTGGAAAAAGGAGGATAAAGATTCTGAGGAGCAAACAAGGAAGGGATTAAAGATTATCCGTACTGATTTCCTGTATGAGAGGCAATATTCACCCAAGAAAGGGGAAAAAAAAGCCTCGGAGAAGGAGGGATAAAAGTCGGGGAGTGTGTTAAATTTTGGCGACGCCTTTCTGACATTCAGAACTCTGGCTGCGATAGAAAAGACGATGCCTATGGTCTGAAAGGTCAGAGGTCTAAGGGAAGAAGGCCCAGCATAGAGACAACCTTGTCCAGCTCGATCGGTGCCGGGACTGGACCAAGCTCGGGGAAGGCAGACTCGTAAATAAAATCTTACTAGGCATACCTCTACCGTCAACAGTGGATAGGGGAGAATCAGAAAACTGAAGGACTCGAGGGGGAACTGGGGGAGGAGGGAAGAAGAACCTAAAACAGTCTGCATCCTCTTGTAAACGCGCGCCCATTTGAAAAGGGGGGGAGCAACGAAAAAACCAACATGTGGAAAAACGGCTTAAGGACAAAGCGCGATGAGAAAAATCTCAGCTCTATCTCAAAAGAACCTCGCAAGTCGTGCGACCGAAGAAAAAAAGGAGTTAGGAAGGTGCTATTCTCGACAGGAAACCATGGGGAGACTCAAACCTATATCGTCTCACCTAAGGGTCGGCTTTCAACAAATTAAGAGGGGAAGGGGAAAAACCAAAAAAGGGGGAAAACAAGGGCACATGTTAGGCTGACAAATTGTTAAACTCGAAGCTGAAAACAATTCCCTACCTTCCAATTTTGATCGTGAGAGGGGACCGGTTCAGAGGAAAGCGTCCGTAAGGGGAAGGCCGTCATTATCTCCCGATAACACTCGACCGGCCATAGGGAGGGGCAAAAAAAGCCGGCGGGAAAAAAAGGATGAAATGACCGGCCGAAAAGGTTGCCTTCCCCGAGACGGAAACTTTTTATAGGTGGAGGCCATGACCGGGAACGTAACAGGAAACGGAAAAATCTCTGGCGGGCACTAAAAATGTAAGCGAAAAATTACCAATCAAGGGGTTCTGTACGTTCCTACATAAAACGTGGCGCGGGGGGCGGAGAAAAGGCGAAAACAGGGGAGCGCAGATTCTAACTTTTCGACGCGTTCACGATCGCTCGGTGCACGCTGAAAACCACCAGAGGAGTCCGGGGGGAGGTAGACACTGGTGGGAGATGTCGTCATGCGGTGGAATCCTATGCGCGACACCGTCGACGAGATGGGGGATGATGGAGTCCAGAAAAAGAAAAAAACTGGCTTAAAGTCCTGGCACTGGTTGGAGTCAAACTGCGTTCGAATCGAAAAGTGGGATCGCAAACTGCTCATCTTCAGTACAGGACAAGAGGGAGGAACCTTTCTATTAGGGGGGAGAGGTGCATAGAGCGCCTACCGCTAAGCGCAGGATGGAGTACCCGGAAATCAGAACGGGGAGGGTCATAATAAATATTTAAGAATAGGAGAGTATTTCTTCGAGCGAGTCGGAATCAAATCCTTTCACCATTTCAGGGGGAAAGTAAAGAAAAGGAATTTAGGGCCTGGGGGGGATGATGAAAGGGAGTGGGTGGGCCCGGTAGAACAAAGGCAACCTGTCTCGGCTTAACTTACGGCCCGCAGAAATCGGCTACCTATCAGGAACTCCGGCTCTAGTGGCTAGACCGCGGGAGGAGGGGGACAACCCGTTTAGAGCGAAAAAACAACAACGGATAGGAGAGAGATACAAGGCACTCATCCGCGCTCGCCAACAGGCCGGAGGAAAAATCGGATAGGTCTGAAAGACGGAAAGGGGGAGAGAAAGGGGAAACATAAAAACAAACTCCCTGCCACCTCCTCCGGGAGGAAATCCGGATTAGCTACTGATTGGGGGGGGGGGGGGTGGGGGGGGCGGTGGGCGTCCAAACAGGAATATAATCATCTCGGCATTGTCGGGGATGTAGGAAAAACTGCTCTATATCATCGAAAAGAAAGATTCCTACTCACGCTCGTAAAAAATCTAAGCGGTACTTACGAGAGGAGGGACAGGCGAGTCACATAACGTCATTTTTGGGAAAAACCTTTCCATGGATGTCAACTTTCAGAAAGGAAGAGATCGACGGCGGTCCCAAAAATCAGTGAAAAGAGAGCTAGAGAAAAGACAAGCATCACCCGCGAAGCGTCACCATCTCCGAAATACCGACGCCTGCATGGCTAACAAAAAAAATAGGGGGGGTGATGGTCAGGAACATCAAAAGGGAAAGTGAACCCCCCCCCCCACAACCCCACCCAAACAAAAAAGAACCCCACACCAGGTCAAAGAAAGGAAAAAAAGGGTTGGGGGTAAAAGGAAGTCTCTTGAGGATCTCCTCCGCACGATATCAGCAAAAGTACAAAGAACATCGGTGAGGCAAAGAAGTGAGGGTGTCCCAGCAACTTCATGAAGAAAGCGTTCATGCGCATGGCGTCACCATGGGGAAAGGCCGGGACTTAGCAGGTCAGGCCGAATATTTGAACGCGAAAATGCCGGCAAAATCAAGGAGGGGGGAGGAGCGCGGTGGAGATGGGGTCATCAGAGCGAGATGTTGAGCTTGTCGGGGAAGGAGGAGGGAACCTGCACCCGCATCACAAGTGACGAGTTGATGGTTCTGAGAGCAACGAAAGAACCCGAGGGGGTTTGGGAAAAATCTGAAGGGGAAAGGGGGGAAATTCCGATTGAAGTCTTGTTTCGTCTACAAAACAGGAGAGTGTGTCGATGAGGAGATAACCGATGACATGGGGTAAAGGGAGAAAAAACCAGAGCGAGGGGGAGGGATGGCGTAGAGCGCTTCTTGGGCGGGTAATCCTTAAACTTTTCATCAGTCGGGGTTGGAGCATTTATTGAAGGGGAGGGGGCTGTCTTTGGGAAGGGAGCTGGGGGTGGATGGTGGCTGGTCAGGACAAAGGCTTAGTATTTTCTAATAGGACGCGCGCTTGCTTGAAAAGGCGTGAATTCCTGTAAAAGGAGGCTTTTGGGGATGGTAGGGGGAGCGTCCTAGAGGACCGCCTGCGAAGGCCATTGTAATCTTCAAACCGTGAATCGCTGGAACAGGGGTCGCCGGTAGAAAAAGGAGGAAGGAGCCAAAGGGGGGTTAGGAGTCCGGGCATAGGCATGGGGATGTCATTGGAAAGGGGGGGGTCTAATTTCATCCCCTATCACAGACCCCAGCGGCAACAACCATAAAGGGGGAATCGCGAGAACCGGACTGCCGAAAGGAAAGATAGGGGGAGATGAATGCTAAAAAAAGGTTCATTACCGTATCAAAAGGGGACTTCTCCATTCCTGGGAGGCGCAATTCTAGAGCACGTTTTCTTGAAAAAGGGGAAAAGTGTAGGCTGAGGAGGAGGCCCTCAATCGATATCAGGGGGAATCGTCTGCTCAACCCGCGAGGCTTGCCGAAAAGAAGAACGCCTGAAACGTTAAGGAAAAGTTTAGGAAAGTCTTAGTGTCGAAAAAAATCAAGTTCAAAGATGGAGAGCTGCTTCAAAATCTTGCCGGCGAAGGGGGTCCTGCCCTACACCGCAATGGCGGGACGGGAGAAAAAGCGCGGCAATCGTACCGCCGCCTGAAGGAGGCAATTTTAACAGGAGTCAATCCAGAGAGGGGGTTTGGGGAAGAATTTTATCTTGGCTCTAGCCCTGAAGGGGGGGAGGTTCTGGGAGGTGCTCCGCCCCAGAAACAAGGGGGGAAAAAACACAATGCGTGCTCGGGCGGAACGGGGGTTCGCTTTTGCGGGATGGGGTAAAAGCTCGGAGGTGCGGGGTTAAACAAGTTCCTCTCTTGCTCAAACATTAGTCTAAAGTCCCGGGTAAGCAAATGGTACAGGGACTCTCAAACACCTTCGAAAGCACCAGAGGAAGCCTATCACCTCGGACGGTCAGAGGGATAACGAAGGATTTGGAGAATCTCCTCGGCTAGGCCTACGGGGACCAGGGAGGGCCGCGTGATTCGGACTCCATCGCCAAAAAGGCCCTCAAGGCGGGGGCAAGGGAGGGCTCGGATGAGAAATTAGGGATAAGTCTCCTCTAAACGGTGGATCTCTCTATTTATTCGGAATTTCAAGCAGAAGGTGGAAAGAGGGGGAAGAAAAAGCGAAAAGGGCAGAACCCTCCGAATTCATCCGGAGGGAGAGGGTCACAGCCGCAAGAAGGGAAATTTGGGTGGAGTCTTTTCTTTCTTCATCTCTTGGACTCTTTGGAGTTAAGGGGGGCTTGTGGGAGAAATGAAGAGTCTCAATGCCTACTGCTGTCGGAATCAACCTAAAAATGGGGGTCTGGGATCCCGGGGTCCCCTGGTTGGGGGTCACCCCTGGGTCGGGGTGGGGGATCACCTGTCACGTCATGACCTGAAATACAAAAAGGTCGAGAAAGGGTCTAAACAACAACGGAAGAGTATAGTAGTCCTTCTTGTGCCTTTGTTTAGGACTTGCAAGGAAGATGTGCAGGGAAAAAAAAAAACAAGAAAAAAACCCGGAGATCCGCGGGGTTTGATGCCGGAAGGGGCAACAGATTTGGAACTACCTAACCTGGGGGGAGCAGCTAGAAGAGGCTCAACCCACGGAAGGAAAGTCTGGAGATAGGAGGCAGGATTGCTTAGGCATCTCTATACTGTTCCAGCCGTTTGGGGAAAGACCTCAAGAGGCTCGAGCGTTAGAACGCGGGCATACGGAGCCCGTTCGGATGAGATTCGTATTGCGTCACTGGCGGGGGGGCTTGAAAAAATCCTCCTGAAAGACCTTGGGGGGTGGGGGGGGGGAATGAGGCTTGGAGGCCTGAGCTCGACAGAAAGTGTTAAGGACTCTAGGGACTAAAAAAAGGGGGGTGGACCTTACCTTAAGGCTTTGGGGAGGGGGGTTGTATGAAAAAAAAGGGGGAGGGACCGAAATCGAATGAAAAACATCAAGGCCATCACATCCCTAGAGGAAGGAAAGCTCACCGTCTAAATAAAACGCCAAACAGAGATGCAGTGAACTCCCATAGTCCAAGGAAAAGACTCAGCTCTTCCTATCAAAAGCTTAAGGGAACAAAAGAAAAAAAACAGGGCTAAAGGAATTTTTAATTTGCCGGTGCAGCGGTGGAAGACAGACCCATGCGAAAAATCAAAACCTCGAAAGATAAAATACAACGAAAGGTGCCGTGGATGGGAACTTTGTCGACCCCTATGGAAGGAAAAAAAAGAGCGAGAAAACGCAGAGGATCACCTCTGAGAAACGGCTTATCACAGTATGAAATGTGAAAACTGGGTAGGGGAAGAGTCAAGACCCAGGAACTCCTAATCACCCGTCCTCGAGGGGGAAAAAAGACCGTAGAGCTCTTGTGCTGTGAGTTCCGGCTCTGAAAGAAGGCCGCTTAGAGAACGAAAAAAAAATCACTTGCTCAGGGAAAGAAAGCAAATTCCCCCTGCAACACGCGAGACCTAGAAGACTGAGAACAAGGAGCAAGCCGGAGGGCCCTTTCAACAGCTGAAGCCCCCGAGGAAAAAACCTCCAACAGAAGCTGGAAGGAGCATAAAGCTGATTGGGTGTTCTTCTACATATTCGCGTGTCTGGGTCTGGGGGGCGGGGGGAGTAAATCGCGGTTACCTTGAAAGACATCACTGGTCGGCCGCTACAGGGAAAAAGAAGGGGCCTATGAAAAAAAGTAAGGAAAAAATTTTAACCTGGGGGGGAAAGAAGGGGGAAAAACAGCATTGGGGCTCTACTTCCACCCCATCCAGTCCTATTTACAAGATTCACACGGTCAAACTTTCTCATTCTCTACTCAATAGGGGAGAATTGCGAAGCGGATAAAGACAAGAAAGAGGTCAGGGGCCTGAGGCTTATCGAGATACTCTCTGTTTCTCAAAGGGAAACAAAAGTCTAATAACCTCGGGGGTAATAGGCAATGGTCTTCTTAACAACTAGGGGGGAAAAATAGACAAAGCGCCAAGCGAGGTCACATCCCAGTTCCAAACCCAGGCAAAGGGGGCTCTTCCACCCAGCTCCGTGGAAGCCGTGGTGTAAAAAGAAAAAAAATTAAAGGAGAATCCGAAATTACGCAAAAATCGATCAAACGGTGCGAGACTCACGAGGAATGCGGTCTAGAAACCAGTTAAGGATCCAGCTCGAAGCTTCTCATGGAAGGTGCGCAATGGGGAGGGAATGAAAGAAAACGGGACCAATTTTCTACTGAAAAAAAAAGGCGACGTCACCTGGGACTCTTTCCAGTACAACGTCATGGGAGGAGATGATGGAAAAGGGGGGCAAGCCTAAAACCCGGGCACAGGGCGCATTTAGAAAAGCGTAGCGAACAAGGCCAGGAGGACCTTGTGTGGCAGCCGCAGGGGCAGGGGGCTCATCTCGGTTCTAAACTCTGACACAATCAGCGGAAAAATCTTAAGTCGCAAACTAGAGACACATCGACAATCGGCGAGCCTCCGGCACCTGGGTTTCGCCTTTCTCGTGCCAAAAGAAGCATGATAAAAAAAGAGGCGGATCCTTACTAGCGCAATGACCGGGAATCCAGGGCAGGCTCGACCCCACGAAACGTGAGCTTCCAAATATCTTGCGAAAAAAAAGGAAATGGTGCAATCCTACAAGGGGAGGAGGGCGTCTTACCGTTTTAGGTTTCGAAAGCGTCATCTCAAAAAAAAGGATCGCGGCTTGAGTAGTTCTTTTCTTTGGAGGTTGCCGCAGGACATCCACCCGATTTGCTGTTTAATGCCGAAAAGTTTCCAAATGCCGGGGGAGGGGGGTGGCAAATCATTGCAAGAGGGAAAGGCGAATTGACGTTGGGACTGGACTTTCTTATTGGCACCGATCTGCCGGCGAAAATGCTGAAAAATTCAGGATCACTAGGAAAAGGCCTGCGCACTTCATGGAAACGGAAGGATCGTCGAAAAGAGTAGGAAAGTTCTTATTCGCCGCTTGCAGGTTCGGCCGGCGCGGGGAAAAAAGCGAGCTGGAAAGAGAAGACTGGGGGAAAACAATGAAAAGCCATCTCATAAGGAGAAACTGTGATAAGGTCGCAATACAAAAAATCATCAAAGAAAGAGTCAAAGGACAGTAATTTTCATCGGGCGGCGCGTGTTCAAAGGGAGCTGGGAAAAAAGGGGATGGGGGGGGCCGTACTTGGAGGGGATAAGAAGATGAGGCAACCGCCGGAAAAGGGGGGGGCGAGCATCTTCTGAAAAACGCTTTGGTATCTACTCAACAAAAAAAAAATCTAGAAGGCCTCGTCTAGGCATCGGATAGCAGGAGAAAGGGCGACCGAGGAGCGAGAAAAAAAAGGCAAACCATGAACACGCACCTCCTCTGGAAGGGAAAAAGGGGTTAGTCTCGAACAAAGAGGGGTTATGTTGTAAGGAATAATAGAAGCCGAAGTCAAATGATGACGCGGGAGAGGGGAAAGGGGGGGATTCATACAGGGCCGGCTCGCTTTCGAGCGAGCAACGGCAGGAAAAAGGCAAGTCCAAAGACCGAAAAACAATCGAATGGAAATAAGAATCCGGTCCTCGTACATGAATTAGGAAAAAGGCCGAGCACAAGATGCCGAACGGCAGGTTAAAAAAAAAGAGAATAGGGATCGAAACTCAGGAGGAGATGCCACCGGAAAGATCCCGGGGGGGCGAGATCTTGTAGAGCCTCATAAAGGGAATTCTACATCTCACCAGCGCGCCGATAACACTCCCCAGCATTCGAAAACAAAGAAAAAAGTGATGTCAAAAAAAAAAAAAAAAAGAAAAAACATCACGAAGGGGTCCCGAAAAGCTCTGAATGGCTAGAAGAAGACCGGTCGGATGGGGTCCCTCACACGATTTCGACGTCAGCCACCAGTTGATCGGTAGGAGAGGGAATCTTGCAACTTCAGGGGAAAAACGCGAAAGGGTGGTGGGTCCGAGGAGGGAGCGTTAGGGGAGCGTCACAAATGGAAAGGCTCGTGTGAAAAGAAAGGAAAGGGTCTCTTCGGTAGTCCTCTGTGGCCTCTACCGCGAAAAGCCGGATAGGCAGGGGGAGGGAATCTTGGGGAGGGCGGCCCTAATTCCTCTTCTTGTGGGCATCGCTGGGAAATCGATTAGCAAACACGACCCCGCCAGGCCTGTTGGGGGAATTTTTTCTGCGAACTGCAGAATCGGGTCCTTCCCGGGAAAAGCTCCTCTGGAAGGCCTGAAGGGAACCAGTTGGGGTCCAAGCTAGGAAAAGGGAAAGGGTTGACCGACCCGGAGAACACTATTGGCCTCCGAGCTCTTCGGTTGGGGGGCGTAACCCAGGGGGGGTTCCGATACCGGGCGCAGCAACGGAAATGAACAAGTCCCCTGGATCTGATAAAGAAAAACGCAGGAAGCTGGAGAGAGGGGTAGAGAGAAGCTTGGGATCTCGGGGAGACGGGATTTATTACAGGCCGGAACTTCCAAAAGGAGTTCGGACAATTGATAGGGTTGAGGTGTCCAGGGAATCAGGCGGTTACAGCAGGGGGCTAGGGGGGGGGGATGGAGTTCTATCTTCGACAGAGGGGAAAGGGGGACCAGCTAAGGGGGACTTGGCGAGACCGTCTTGGGTCGAGGTTCGACTTCTTGCCCGGAGTCTAAAGGGACGAAGGGATGGGGGAGTCAGCTTGGCAGCCTTCTAAGAAAAGTTTAATCTTACCGAGAAAAATCTGAATCGCAAGAACTTCGAAGGAGGACAAACAGCAAACGACTTGATGGATTGCATATGGGGAATGTAAAAGAGGGACGTGATCAAAACTGTCCGCCCTAATAGCAATCGGTGGAGGTTGGACACGTAGCGGGCCGGGCCAGGTATGGGGGGGCTGCCGCGGACCCAAAACCGAAGTCACAGGAAAATAGGAGGAGGCATCTCAGCGAAGAGGAGAGCGTGTTGGTCCGAGAGGGGGGTTATATTGTTCTTGCATTATGCGGAAAAAAAGTCGAGATTCGGGGAGCCTAAGTGTTATCTTCCAGATTTAGGGGGGATGCTTTGATCCTGGGTTAAATTGGGGGATCAATCCTATTGTGGCGTACTGAGTATGGGATCTGCGTCTAAGGTCAGGAAATATAACCGCGTGAAAGCGACGCTATGTTTCGTACAAAGGATCACTTTAGGAGCCCTATGTCTTTTACTCTTGGGGAGGGGTCTGTACTACCGGGTTTTTAGGGACTGGGAATTTTTCTCGGGGGCCCAGGCTAGAACGATCGGAGTAGGGGAGTGCTTCGGGTTTCTCGGTTCTTCTTAGATGGATATTGTGGTCCAGGTGACGGCGTATTGGGTGCTCACCTGTGCAGCAGGGACCATGGGGGAAAATAAAATCCCGGCTTGGGAGAGGCGGGGTACCAGCTGCAAGCAGGCAGTGTAAACGTAAGTCAGGAAGGGGGAAAGGTTGCTTAAACCTAAAAGTGATGGAGCTTATGAAGTTAGGGGCTTTGGAGGGTAGGTGCGCAGAGGAAGAAGGGACTCGAGTCGCCCTCTGTGCGCTGGGGAAAATCTCGGGGGAAGGGAATGGCACCTTTCAAGACGGAGCATTTTAGAACGGTTAGATAGAGTCCAAAGGTGATCAATCAAAAAACAACGACGTAAAAAGGAACGACCAATGTCCGCGGAAAGGGACTAGGGAAGTGCAAGTTTGTGACCGAGAGAAAGGAAAAGCCTCTGAAAAGGGAAATGGGGAAGTCTCTTCAACCGGAAAGATTGCTCCGAGAAAGGAGATCTCGGGGGGCTAAGAGGGAAGAGCCTGGTAGCCGGCTGCCGGACATCTCCCTTTTAATCTCGCCCTTGGTTCTTTCCTGGAAGGGAAGTTCCCACAATCAACGATCTGAGATTAAACTGATCCGAGGGCTATGGGGTGGGGATTCTGAGAAGGCGGGGTCGGTGAAAGTCTCAAGGACGGGCGAACTTCGGTTCCTATAAGCAAAAAACCTCGCGATCGCGAAAATGTTTTTTCGGAAAAATGGGGAGTTTGGCTGGAATGGATGCTGCACCCAGGCAACCCAAACTATACATCCGGGACGCATATCGTCTCTCAACCACAAAAAAAAGCTTAAGACCCGCAAGGATAGGAAGATCTAAAAAAAGGCGGGTGTTTTTATTTCTTTCAAAGGGAAAGGGAAAAGGGGCGGGTTTTGCCCAGAAAGCCCATACGCAAGAGCGCGGACGGGGTGGAGCTGCACGAAGAAGATCCGAGTTCGAAGACCGAACAAGAAGAAGAAGAGCAGATCAGGAAACCATAGAGGTCGTATGGGACTGCTCAGTGAACAGGGGTCCATAAAAACTACAGCGGCGCTATACAAGGGGCGGGGAAGACGAGGGAGCGATGATTTCATCTAAAGAGAGAAGAGGGCGGGGGATGGAAAAAAGAAGAACACATTGCGTCGTGTCCGGAGGGGGTGAGGGGGAAGTGGGGGAAAACCGTTCGGAAGATCAAACTAGGAAGGGAAGGGACTTCTTCCGTTGGCTCCGCGCGGGAGCGTTTTTGTACCAAAGGGGGGGTATCAGAGGGGTATGAAAGGCGTGGCCCGCCAGGAGAGGAATTGCACGGAAAATAACCTAGCAATTTCACGCAAAGTCAAATAAAACCGCACCAAAAGTAAAAATAAAAAAGAGAAAAGACCAGCCAATTGAGGGGAACCATCCCAGACCGCCATGTAAATGAATAAGCGAGCTATCATATCACAGCTGGGGATCGAGGGGGAAAATTCCGGGACCTGTGTTGGTTGGGGAAAACGCACTGCCTACAATCGCGCGCGCGTCATCCCGCGCAATGGGAAAAGGTGGCAAACCCCGGGACAGGAGAAATAGAAGGGGGTGTGGGGGGGGGGGGTCCAGCGAAGGCTCGGCTCGGGTTCTACAACTGGGTAGAACTAAGCTCTACTACACCTACCGGAGGAAAACCGGAAGGTAGGGCGAAGAAGTAATGAGAAAACCTCTCTTAGGAGTGAAGAAAGTAACTTCACCGCGCTATTGTAATCAAAATCCTCAAATGCTTGGGGTAAACCATAAAATCAAAGTCGGGGGACGCAAAGAGAGCAGCAAGTATGGGGTCAGTGGGGAAATTTACTCGTAGCAGAAGGAAGGGAAAACACCCATCTAGATCGCTCAGGTGCGTTGGAGAGCGCTATCTTCAGGAGACTCTGTGGCCTGGTTTGGGTTGAACTTTTGGGATAAAAGAAATCGCAGGGGAGATCAAGGGGCCGAAAGGAAAAAAGTTTCGGGAGGACGGTAATGATCAAAAAAAGCGGTGTTGTCGGAGAAGCTCATCGTGTGCTTTGAGAAGGAAAAGAGACGACCGTT
>Ga0179593_1262789_pt1 | contig 20448 bp, 19 predicted proteins | sample CZODoug2_1_08_16_FD_185931 | JGI IMG/M metagenome (GOLD analysis project Ga0179593, IMG submission 185931) | Vadose zone soil fungal communities from Angelo Coast Range Reserve, California, USA - CZODoug2_1_08_16fungal (PacBio error correction) | ecosystem: Environmental > Terrestrial > Soil >...
ATGGCCAACTCTAAGCGTGCCGAACAGTGGTACAGGGTGTATGTTGGGAGGGACCCCCATCAAAAAAAACTGTTTTTTAAAGAAGCTACGCGGGCATCGAGAAAGTCTTGCCTGACCACGTCCGGCAAAATGTCGAGAGTAGACCGGGTTACGGGGGCAGGTCTAGCGGGACAATGTGATCATCGACGAGCTGGTTTTCGCAGGTGCCACGCTGGCTTTTCTTTTGACCCCGCGGCGGTGGTCCAGGGGACAAAAAGGGGTGACAATGAAAGATCACTCTCATCCCGTTTGTCGATCAAAATGGAATCAACAGCGGAGCACCGGCCAAACCGAAGAGGTTTGGGGCCCCCCCGTCGCTGGTCAGAGCTTAAAAAGACAAATGCTCACTCTCAGGAACGCGGTTATAGCTACTTTGAAAAAAGACGGAAGAAACCTGCTCGGTTTAGGAGGGGTTGAATTACTTGCATAAAATTCCAGCGTTGGACTGGAGTGACGGCAGAGACCCGCAAGAAAAGAGTGTAAGGAAAGGAGAACTAAGTCTTCTGCTTGTGGAGAGCAAACCGGTTGTTCAATTCCCGGGAGAACGGGAGGCAACTAAAAACTCGTGACTATGTTGTGGCCAGACAACCGTCCAAACGAATGGGTGAGTTACCTTCACTAAAAGGCCCGCATCTTGAGTCCCAGCGGGGGAACTGCTCAATAATAACGGAGAAAGAAAATTCGTATCCAATCCCCCAAGCGGAGGGGAATCGAGGTCATAGGACAAATTATAAGTAGTGGGTCTCTTTCAACTTGGGGGGAAGTATGGAAACCCACGAAAACTTTTCAGGAGTGACCCACTGTTTCCCCCCGGGGACCATGGCAGAAGGTGCTCACGTCTCTATACCGGAAAGGAAGGGATGAGCTCTATTAAACAACTGGGTCCGCGAAGAAGAATCCTGTGCCAGAACACCAAGAGTAAATTGCCTGTTTATATCTCATGACGAAAAGAAGTTGGTTTCCGACGATCTTTAAAAAGTTTGGGGGGTTGCATAATCGTCTCAGGGGAGCCACGGGCCCCTAAGCTGGAGGGAAAAGAAAGACAAATCCGAATCTCGAGGACCAGGGGGGGTGCGGAAAGGGAGCAGGCGACGCGGTGAGGACCTGCAAATCCTTTCAACCTTTCATAAAAAGGACGGGAAAGAAGGCCCTCGCCGAGAAGCACATAACAAAACCGGCAGGCGATGGGGAATCAACGTGGTGGCGGCTAGGCTGATCAGGTCGACACTCTACACTCCTCTAAAAAAGTAAAGGTGGTCCAAAGGGGGGAATCGTCGTCCGTGCCTTGGGAATAAAAGAGGGCCAAGAGCGAAACTTAAAATTAGAAAAGAGGGCAGGGCTTCTTCCAAACAATGAAGGAAAAACCTGAGGTTCGCCTTAATCGGTGGTCGCCAGAAGAGACGTGGTCGCCTTAGTCACGTCCTAAAGGAGGAACCCCTCGCAATCATCCGCCTGCTGAAAACCACCAGAACCCTCCGGACGGCGGAGCCAAAACAAGGCCAACCAAAGAAGACGACTAATGATGAAAACAGACATCAAGCTCACATCATCGGGCATTCGGTTGCAGAAATGGGGGAAAAATCGCGGAAAGCCAGAGCCTGTCCGCGAAAGAGGACCTACATAAACAAAAGAAAGGATGAGGTGAGCCCCCAAGAACAGGGGGAGTAAAGACCACATAGAGGGGCTAGAAGGCCTAAGGCACCACAAAAGCAAAGGGAAGAGGATCTAGCCGAGGGGTCCAGGTTCAAAGACGTGCAGAAAGTCCGAACAGGAGGGAAAAAAAACAAAAAAAAGCCATCAAACATTCGGACCTGGGCAGGGAGCAAGATCAATCTGCATCGAACAGTTGTTGTTATAAGGAACCAAGAACAAGAGAAGACACAACGGGAGCTGATAGAGTATCGCTCCTCCAAACCATAACGAAAAACCCAAGGTGGTCTCAGGGGAAGAGGCGCGAGCGAAAAGATATGCCAACAGAAAAAGAGAGGAAGAATCTCAGCGCAGCGCAGCCAGGCTTCCAACAGACACCAACAATTGGCAGAACTGAAAGCGGAAGGAAATCAGGTGAAAGAGAGGTCGGGGGACTGTGAGAGAGAACCACAAAACCCCACACCTGGTTTCGACGGCGTGGAAAAACCGAAAAAAAACCGGGCCCCCAGGGGGGTGCGAATGCAGAAGTTGGTAAGGTAGGGGGGTGAATTCCCACTGTTCTCCGGTCTGCCAAAGGGGGTGAACGTTACCACTTCGGCGGGACCCGGCCATGGGGGGTGGCCGCAAAGTTTCCAAAACTGCCAACAGGCACGGGGGGCGGACGGCGGTGACCGGAATTGGGGGAGACCGAATTCCTTATTGAAGGGGGGGGGGCCCCCCGCCCAGGGAGGTCTCCAGGTGCTAGAGCTTGTGACACCGAGGGGACAAACATGAAAAAAGAAAAAAAGGAGGGGAAGGATGATTTGACTGCATACTTGGGGGGCGCCAAGCAATGGGGTTGGCCTGCTGGGAGCCGAATACAAACGGGGGTGGGGTAACTCAGAGAGAGGGCTTGGGAGTCTACTGAGTTATTGGACTCGCTGAGGGAAGCTCCCAATAAGGGATGGGGTACCGGGAAAGCGACCGCCGAGCCCCGTAATTTGGTTCATAGCCAACGTCATCTACGGTGAAGCCGCCCTGTCCTTCCTCAAATACCAAGGACTGCCCGAGGAAGTCCCAACATGGGGACAACCGCGAGGGACTAGCTTGCGAAACAATGATACCAGCAAAAGTCCAAGCAGAAGAAAAAAATCGAAGGAGGTTTTTGGAATTCTGAGAAGTAAGAGGGAAAATTTGTAGATGATTAAGGCCGAGGTCCGGTCCCTTATCCCAGAACCGTCACAAACAGGGAAACGAACGCTCAGAAGAAAGGAACCCCAACCTGTCAGCGAAACTGGTCATGGGGAAAAAAGGGCAATAGGAAAACGGGCGGACAGGCCGTCATCGGAGACAAAAAACAAAGGGTCTTCTACACCCGTGGAACTTCACGTCTCTAACACAGACCTGGGAAGGATGCTTCGCCGGCCAAGAATAGGTTGAGAAAAAAGGGTCTCCTGCAGTCGCGTGCCTCTCATTGAAAGAAGAAAACTGTGAAGGTTCAGGAAAGAAGGGGAAAAAAAATGTAAAAAAGTTCGTGGGTCCACATCGAGTAAACCTAAAATCACCCTCGAAAGCATGCTCCTCCAGGGGAAAGAAGGAACGAAAATAACCCCAAAAAAAAATAAAAGACCCTGAACCCCAACTCCCAACAAAACCTTCGGACCCCGGAAACCAACAAACCAACTTGTGGTTGTTCAACACAAGGTTGGGCCATTTTTCAAGCGACCTCAAGACAAATGAACGACGGAAACTCCCGCGACGGACAAAATCCTGAGACCAGAAAAAATGGGGGACTGGTTCGTCACCACCGCCGACAGGGTCCCCCTCGTGCCGAAACAAAAGGGAAAAAAACCGAGCCGACAATCTAACCCTGAAAAAAGACGAAGCTAAAAGCTTCGTCCGGGATCTCAAGGAAAGTGAAAAAAAAAACCAGAGCCCAGGGAAAATCGCAAAGTGATGGACACGGAAAAAACCCCCCCTAAAAAGACAGGGAAGTCGTTCAAAACGACCAGGGGGGGAACCCGACCCGGAATATCCTCCCTATCCTGAATGCGATGAGCATAAAAGGGCTCAAGCGACAAACAAAAAGAAGGACGAGCTTCGCGACTGGAGGAAGAGCGCAGGAGCCAGGGGAAACTCTAAAAATTTGTCCCCGCAACGAGAGAAGAACCGGCAACCGCTGCTGCAAACAGAAAGAAAGGCACAACAAAAAACCACCAAAATGGGGACCACGAATAACAAAAAAAAATTGAGATCAAGGACGGCGCAGAAACTTCGACCCCAAACACCGTCTCCTCCAGTCAGTCCATGTCCCGTGAAGAGGGTAAAGGAAGACACCCACGGCGAAAAAAAACGCGAGCCGGCACCTGACAAAACAATGGAAGAGGAAATGGGTAGGAAAAGCATAACAAAAAAAAAAACGAGACACCCTATTTGTATCGGGCGCAAAGACTCGCAAAAAACAAGATGTATAGGAAGGGGGGAGGCGAATACACCACATACAGAAATCTAGGGAAAAGGTGTCTTTGGGTTCTCAAAAAACGCCGGCCCCGTGGAAGGGAAGACTGGAATCAGTCATCTTGGAGCCGAATGTCGATTGAAGGGAACCCCCCCACAAAACAACAAAAAAAAAAAAAAGAAACTAAATAAAAACGGCCATACTGTAGCTCAGGAAAAGGGGAGGGGGGTCATTTCTACGTCCGGAAGGAACGGGGCGTGTGGCGAGGGGAAAGAAAGGAGGGGGTGCTTGAAAAGCTCAGTGGAGAACGGTGCCTTATAAAAAGAGCAAAGGCAAAGTTTTAGAGCACCGGGAGGAAAAAAGCCCTTCTAAGCGGAATGGCGGAAGTATGGAGTGCGATAGGAGTCAAATTGCGCAGCGGAGAGGTTATGGCGTAAGAGAGGAGTTAAGGGCAGAATCAAGAACAGAGGTAATAAACCTACGGTAGTTGGTTGGAGAGGAATCCATTCTGAATGTCCCATGGCGTCTGGAGGGGGGGAAGGCGCCCGCAGAAAGGAGGAATAACTCAAAGATTGACTCCGGGGGGTCAACACGGGCCTCGCAAGGCTGCAATGAGAGGGGGATGAGTCGACACCTGTCCCAACAAAAGGTGGACTTTGAAAGAAGGCTTCCTGGGAAACGGAGGAGGGAGGTGTGAACAATAATTCAGAGGAGACAGGAGATGAAGAAAGTCCGAAACCTTGAACTTCCTCCTCGGGTGAAGTTCTCGAAAAGTAAAGATGTTTCTCGGGCATTGAGGGAGAAGGGCACACCCTGGGTGAAGGGGGATGCTCCAGGGCTCCCACTGAAGGAGTATGCGCACGGGAGGCGGACCATCGACTAGAAGAATGGCATAAAAGGGTAAAAACAGATATACTAAGGAGAGCATCTTCCCATGGCAGATGAGACTCAGGAAAGGAAGCCCCTTGTCCTCACAGAAAGAGGAGGTTGGTGTGCCGGAAATAAGAAGCACCCCGATTAAAAACATCGGACGGAAAAGCCAAAAGAAAGGACGCGCGATGCCTGTTTTAAAAGTTCTTGGGAACGAAGAGTCTTGAAATTCGGAGCTACATTGAAGAGGAGGGGAGAAGAGCCATCGCCCAAATTTCGCCACCCTATACCAAAAAACGCAGGACGATGGAGGAAGAGGATGCGGGAGCAGAGCTCTGGGCGACGAATCCCAAGGTCGGGGGCCCCCATTTGTTTAAAAAAATGCCTTCATACGTCCGTGGGGTAGGGGCTGCCAAGCCGTCTCAACCGGAAAACCCCAGACGTCTATCACCACGTACGGGATGAACATTAGCGCAGTTAATCTAAAAAAAAAAAGACCATCCCGAAAATGTCAGTAATTCTTGACCTGACCGGAAGGGGAACACCAAACGAAAAAATCAAACCTCGACCCGCTACGCAAGGAGGTACCACACCTGGCGGAGAAAGAAACCAGCCCTTAACCAACCAAGCAGGACGAAAAAAAATTACCGTCCAAGCCGAAACAGAATTCAAACAAGAAAGGGAAAGATGGGAACGGTGTGAAAAAACTGAAAACGCAAAAAAAAAACCAAAAAGAATGAGGGACAAACGGCTACCAGAAGGAGGTGCTACCAAGAAAAAAATCCTCAGCAATCCGACAGGCACGTGTGCGGCAGGCTACAAGACGCAACACAAAAAATCCAGAAATGGGGTCAATCGCCTGTTGAAAACCTTAGGAAAACGTCACCCAGTGGGTAACAAGCGCACCACCCTCCAGGACCAAAGAAGAAAGAAACAGACCTGGTCCGATCCTCCGCGTAACATCGGAAACAATGGAAAAAATCTGGGAAGGATCCCCAACGCAGGAGGGACACGGAGGACTATAGAGGGGAAAGAAGATGTTTCCTTTCTGAGCCAAAGGGTTGTTGATCGGGGAAGACGGAGGGGGAGGGAAAAGGAAGAAAGAGTCGCAAAAACAGCCAACGGAGGAGCATAAGAAGAAGGGGAAAACTGCAGGGCGCGCCAGGGGGCATTAAAAGAGCCCCCACGTGGTAGCAAGACAGCGCGCCTACATAAGAGGAAGACTGTGTCGTTCCGCCGTTGGAAGGCGAGAGGGGGGGGGTGGGGGAAACACAAGGTTAACGTCGGTAGCCCGGGAAGCCGGAAAGTGAGGAATCAAATTAGCAGGAGGGAATTTGGTACAAATTCCATTTGCTAAACGGGCGCACAAAGAAGTAAAGAGGGGGAGATGCCGAAGGGGGTTTTTGGAAACCAAGGGAGTGGAGAAGGGAAGCAAACATTCAAGGGGTCTTTCTTGTGACCTGAATTTTTAAAATTTAGGAAAATTTGGGGGAAAAACCAGCATGGGGAGAAGCTGGGAAAAAGTCGATATGAGCGAAGGGGGCAACCCCGGTCAAACCTCCAAAAAAGGCTCGGAGAAAGGGGGGAGCTTTATGGGACTGAGCTTTTCACCATCTAGGAAGGCGGGGGGGTTGGCAGGAAAAACCTCCACGCAGGGCCGGGGAAGGAGGCGAAGAAGGGCTAGGGGAAAATGAGTAGGACAAACGGACTTAGAAAAGATCATGGGATGGGAGGGTAAAAGAAGTCGCCACCCTCAACCTTTCAGATCACAGAACTGGGGTGTCATATTTAACCACAAGCTTTTCTGGTTAATAAGGTTGGTACTTCAGGGAAAGCTAAACCTGGGGTAGCCCGGAAAAAAATGGGGCAAAAGCCCATTTGTAATTAGTTTTAACAGACTAGGCGAACCATCCATCCAGCAGTACACAAGAGGGGGAAGCGGGGTTAGGTAGAGGGGGAGGTACAGAAAAAAGGTCTGTTTCTAACCTCAGGAGACATAGAGTCCTAATAAAGAACGACTGTCAAAAGAAAAAAAATAAATAAACATAAAAAAACCCTTTTAAAAAAACGACGTTCGTTGGGAGGGTTAAGAATATAGGCCCCTGGAGCGAGCAGAATCGGATAAAAAAAAACCAATGGCCCGTCGTCTAACACACCCGGGCCCACGTAGCCTCTTATCACCAAAAAAGAGCACATGACTTAAGAAAGCCGCACATAAAGGAGAGAAGGAAATTGTCCAGAGAGCGGCCGCCTAGCGAAGGAGATCTAACGGGTGAATCATAAAGGAAAGGGTCAATACTAACCCCTAGACCCGCCCATGACAAGGCCGTTGGCAAGAGAGGAAATCAGCCCGAGAAACTCCAAAAAAAAACTTTAAGAACTAAAAAAAAAAATCAAAAAAACAAAAAACCAACCCATCCCATCAACAAGAAAAACCAACAAAACCCCCCAAACATACCCCCCCAAAGACAAGAAACGTTACTGACCTGGGAGGCGACTTCGGCATCCGCCAGAATCAGAGACATTCACTCACTTCCACTCTAAGAAAGCTCATGCAGACAGAGAACGACTGAGGGGGGAAAGAGTAGTGTCGAAAAAGAAGAATCAGAAAAAAGAGAAGCGGGAGAGAAAGGGGGACAAACGGGTAGCCTACATCTAACTCCTTCGGTAGCCTCCGCTAATCGAAGACGTTCATCATGAAAAAAAAAGTCCCATCCCAGAACTCCCATTTAGTCTGCCATTGAGGAAGGAAGAAAACCCTAAACGCAAAACGAGCACAGGTCCGTCAAAATTGGCGTGAAAGGCGGCTCTCAGAAAGAGAAACTTAAGGGGGCCCGCGGAGAAGAAAAACCCTATCAGGAAGCTGCCGCCGAGCAGTCGCGACTTTCCCCTCCCATCGCTGACGATCCAGGTGCAGAGAAAAAGAAAAGATCTGCTCAACTGAAAGAATTAGCACCAGACAAAAAGCGGAAAAGGAAACCTCACGCGTACCCAGAAAACGGTCCCTTCTGAAAAAAAAGCAGACCATTCAAAAAAACTAGAACAAAGGCTAGAGAAGGTCAGAACCTGAAGGAAAAAAAGAGGAGCCCTTCCAAAAAAAAAAAAAAACACCGCGGCGAAGCTTCAACGCGGGAAAGCCGGCATTTCAGAGAACAACTGACCATTTTTTACAAAACCTAAACCCAAGACACGGCGAACGAGAGAAAAGTAAAAAGTCGAAGCCCTCTCAAACACAAAGGGAAGGGGAAACGAGATAACACTCTAGGGGGGAGCGTTCAGCACGTGTAGGTTGGACATGTTAGACCCCCGCGGGAGGGGGGAAAGTGTGGGGGCGGAGAAAAAAGCCTCCCCGGAAAGCAACGCGGGAGGTGCCCGGATACGAGGCAAACGTCCCTTTCCTACTGGAAGGGTTACTTTGAAAAAATATGCCCCAGGTGAAAGCGCGTCCTTTTGGCCGGGGTCGAAGGGGGGGGGAGGGGTGACAAAAGCTGGAGGGACGGGTTTCATCACGGGAAAAAGGAAATGAGGAGGAAAGGGATATCACTGGGGACAACTCTGCCTCCCTAGCTAATCCCCAAGATCCAACAAGGAATGGAGACCAGGGACAAATTGATAAAGAATTAAGAAGGGGGGATTAGATCAGGAAGGGTTGTCAACTCCTTAGGAGTAGGTTTGGGGGATGATCAAATAAAACGGTCTATGTACTGTAGGAAGGAGGTGGGAAAAACTGCCCGAAAAAAGTAGTCTATTAAAAAATCCCGTAATGGCGCCTCCGGTTTCAACGGTCTTCGAACTAACCAGGTCAAAAAAAAATGTCAGTAATTCTTTGTGGGGAAGAACGTCCCCAACGACCGGTGACTAAGACCTGGCCAAAGGGGGAAAAAGTAGGGAGAAGATCTTCAAGGTGATATTCAAACAAAAACGAAAAAGGCCAAACAGGAGTCAACTCCCCGAGGCTTGAAAAGAGTGGGAGGTCTTCCCAACATGGTCTCAGTGCTGGAGTAGCGAAATGGACCCAAGCCAAATTGTCCAAAAGGCGGGCGACAATTGTCTTAAGACCTGGACGAGGGAGCGACAACGCCGAGAAAAGAGAAGAAGCGGCGCTATAGATGATAATCTATCAAAACTACAAAACCACGATCCATGGCGATGGTAGAGACACTGTGGCCGTCCAGGAAGGGTGGGGGGGGGTCAAAAAAAAAAGCCTTGGGAAAACGGTTGTAAAGAACGGAAACTCCCCGCCCCGGGGAATCCTCGTGAGGAAAACTCAAAAAAACGTCAACTTAGGAGTACCAGGTGGGTTTGCCCATGAAGATGGAAAGGCGCCGTAAAAGCGGAAAGACAAAAGAACCGCGGTGAAAAATACCGTCGCCATCTCAAAAGGGAAAAAAAAAGAGCTACTAAAAAAAAGCCCTGGGTGAAAACTATGGGAGGAGCAGCTAACAAGTGCGGGTCTCATCAGACAAACCACCTTTGCAGGGGACCAACAGGGTTTGAGAGAAGGCCTAGGACCTTCCTTGGTCGTGCGACAACCCAAATTAAGACCTTGCGCAAAACGAGCACACCAATCCGGGCCTGCCCCGGAGGGGGATCAGGAGGGGACATCCGAATCTGTAGTCGGTCAGATCAAAAACATTCCCTCCCCATTGAAAAACCCCCGAGGACATCGCCGCCCTGCGGGAAACCACCGGCGGACTCGGACACAAAAGGAAAAAATATGGGAAGAAAAACAAAAGCTCAAATAAGAAAAGCCAAGCCGGTTGGGGACAAAAGGGGAACGGGTGGCCCCCTCGCTAACTAAAGCCGAAAAAAAAAAACAACTGGAAACAGAGGACAAAGGCTAAAAAGAAGAGGGCTCACCATCCTGCCAAGAGACACTCCCCGTACCCTGGCTAACACAAGAAAAAGGAAAACCCAAAAAAAAGAAAAATTTCCTATGCCAAATAGGCCGATGGGTACTTCAAAACAGAATACCGTTCGCATGGACGGCGACACCAAAGCAATGCAAAATACTTCATTCTAACGAAAACACCTGTTCCTGCGAGAGAAACAGCCACGACTACAGAGTCAGGGGGGGGGAAACCCACGGTTGGGTTACTATTAAAGGAAAACGACGACACGAAGGTCCGGGAAAGACTTGAAGAGGCACGGGGCCATTCCAAGTTCGGATTTGGAAAAACGGAGGAACTAATCAAAGAAGGATAAAGGGCTTAACACACAAGGGAATAAAAAGAGAACTATTCTTATATGCAGAGCAGAATTTCAATACATCCCCCTGTTCACGTCCCCAAAGGAACCTCGCGCTCCCGAGAGAAATGACAAGAGGAGAAGGAGTGGAGAGAGAGAGAGGAAAACCACAACAAAAAGATCAGGCGGACAGAAGAAGGAACCAAGTATTGTTCGCCTGGAAAGTTCTAAATTTGTCGCCGGAAACAGATGCGTACGGTAAGGTCACGACTGTGAAGAAAAAAAGAGGGATGACCTCGCATGGTTTTGAAGGCGCGGGGGAAAATACAGGGGTGCGGAAAAAGTCTTTGCGGGGGGTAAATCAAAAATGATCCTTTGAGAAGCAAGGGTTCGCTTTCGAGGAAGGAAGGGGAGTAAACAGCCGATTGCAAAGAACAAACACATCTCACCCAGCAGGGAAGATCAATTGTTAATGCATGGATGAAGCTTTCCTCGGAAAACTGGGGTGTTTGCCTAGTCTCCCGTGCCGGGGACTCGGGGGGGTACAGCATGCGGCGGAGGGCAGGGGAGAGGAAAAAGGGGGAGGACTCTACGGGAAAGAAAAAATCAAGCTTGGGAAAAGCCCTGAACGAAAAAGCCACGGACGGGGGGCGAGCAAGAGTCGTGAGACGTGATTCCGAAATTCTAAGAAAGACCGAACTTCCTGCAATCAACCCATGGGACAACAACAACCCCCAGGTACGAAGATGGCTCGCGAAAGAAAAAAAAAAAAATCCTCGGAAAAAAACAGCGCAGGAGGGGAATTTAGTGGGCGTCATCGGAGAAAGGGTCTGATGGCGACGGTCCAAGAAACCAGAGGAGTAAAACATATTCCTAAGGCACGCACAAGCAAACAGGAGAATCAAAAAAATGAGACAAACACTTTGACGCGTCGACGTGCTGGGGGGCGGTGTTCCCGCCTCGAGAAAGTGAAAGGGGGGAGAGAGACTAATCAGCAACAAAACGGTTCATAAGGAAATAAGGACACGGACTTTTACTGCAAGAATGGCCAAAAATAAATCCTCCAAAAGGATCTGCTCTCCGGCCAGTATTAGAGTCGAGAACAAATTGGGCCCAAAAACCCAAGCGCAGCCGAGTCGATGCATGCGCCGTTCTCAAGAAAGTCCCAAGGACCAAGAAAGGGAACCAGGATTCGCCCGCCCATGAAAACAGGGATGGGGGCCATCGCCTAAAAGAAACAATTCAATGCTTCAGAAGGGGGAACAGAAAAAAGAGAAAAAAAGGAAAAACAAAAAAAAAAAGAAAACGTACCGAAAAACAACACAAAAAAAAAAGAAAACAAAAAATTTTACACAAACATTTCAGCTCCCTTCGTCATCGGTCAGATCCTTCGAGCAGATCGAAAAGAAAGAGGAAGGGCAAAAAACCAAAAAATGCTCACTGCCTCAACAAAGGTTCGGCACCAACGCCCAAAGGGCCCCCACCGACAGGGCCAGAATATCCCGTACACCAACTTATCTACGATCTAATCCTGCTGGGGAAGCAAAAAAACAATACAAAAAAAATTCGTCTGCGGCCCGACCGAAAAAAAAAATACAAAAATGGAAAAGCGAAGGAGGCAGTACCTCACCACCACTAACCACCCCAAAATCAAGGAAACCGGAGTGTAAACATCTATCAGCCCAAGAATCAGAAAGAGAAGGAAAGGGGCCCGCAAAAACTCCAACCTCAACGAAACCGGGTCTCTGACAAAATCCGCAGCGCTGAGTCCCGGTGCTCTCAAAAGTTCTCCTAAAAGCCACGTCAACTCTGAACCCGTCCCGAACAAAAAAAAAAACGCAAGCGACCGGACCCCACCCCGTGGAGAAAAAAAAAAAAAATCGAAACGGACCCACCCTGCAAAAAAGGGCCCCCATTCGAAGAAGCTTCGACTTCCTAAACGGGCTCGGGAACACTGCAGCAAAAAGGAAGCCAAACGAAAAAAGACGCCGCCCACAAAGTGGCCTCTATGGGGGGTGGAACCACCCTAGTAAAAAAAGAAACGGCTGACTAAACCCGGGGTGGAAAGTGAACTCCAAGAGGGCAACAAAAAGGAGACTGAGGAAATATAGGACGTCACGATGCGCGCGGCGGTAGGTTGACTTTCAGCTAAAAATCCAGTTGCGTTGGGGTTCAGCCCCCACCAATCGTCGGAAAGGGTTGCGAGAAAACTAAAAGAGCACGAAAAAGGGCCAGACTGAAGAAAGAGTTCGTTGCCCTGGGAGCCACCAAACAACTGAACAAGTTTAAGAAGATCTCGGCAGGGACCGGGGGGAAAGGGTATTCAAATCACAGTACGTTTTCGATAAGGCGGGGGGGTGGCGCAATGGTTAACCCACGCGAGTTGGCGGGAAACAGACGGGGAGGTTTCAGAGCGGTTAAATAAATCGTCAGCAGACAAATTTGAGAAGCAAGGGGTAGAGGGGGCTCTGAACACGTAGCATCTGACAGTGAGCCAGGGAGACTAGTAGGGCCACGTGCTCAGCGCCAATAAACGATGATTAAAATTGCTTTTCAACAAAAAAGGAAGAATTGCTCGGGATGTTAATGGTGGGGTGGGTTTAAGGAAAGGCCATAAAAACGAATTCCATCGGGTTTCATGGATGGGGAACTCAGGCCTCCCCCAAGAAAGAGCGGTATCAAATTCCTCCCATCCTGCGTATGTTTAAAAAAGAGGGGGGCCAACACAGGATCTCATTTACTGATATGTAGGGGAACATGTAAGGGGTTTGCCCGACCACAGGCCAAAAGAACACTGGAGGCCTGGATCAGGGTCTGGTTCCTCTGGTTGATCGTACATACTCAGGGAATATCTGTGCGAGGAAGGGAAAGGGAGAAGATAGACAAACGTCCAAAAAAACTCATGATCAGGATAGAACCGTAGGAGATTGTTCCTCGGGTTGAGGAGAGGGGAACCTACGCCCCTTGTCAGGATTGGGACAACGTTCCGTGAACCAAAGGTCTACGCAGCTAGGACGAAAAGGAAGGCGGGACCGGCTCGAAAGGGGAGCAAAGAAAAAAAAAGAAAAGTCCGGCGAATGTAAAAACCGCTAAAAACTCCTTTGTTCTACTAAAAAGGAGGGAGGACAGTTGGGTGGGGGGTCTAAAATCGCTAAAAAAAGAACGGCCAATCGGCGAAAAAAGACTAAGACCCGAGTACGCGCGAATCGTTGGGTTGCATTATCTTGAAAAGGAGATACTAAGAATGAAGGGCTCGCTTGACTCCGAGGGTCACGACAGACCCAAAAACTTCAGGTTAATAGACATAAGAAACAAAGGCAGCCACGGAGAGGGGTAAACACTGATTAGGGAGGGCTTCGCTGCTCTGGCGAGGAAACAGCCAGTCCAACCTGGGCGGGGGAACCCTTTGGTTGAACGAGAACTACCCTTTCAGGAACGGCGAAAACGGAAGTGCTCCCCGGGATTCCCCGCGAGGGACTTCATTACCCGTCCAAGAATTGCCCCGGAGAGCAGGATCGTTTAAAAGGAAAAGTGATCGTGAGGAAATAAAGGGCAGTCGCAGTCATCCTCCCTCAGAAAACCTAGTCCCCCCTACCACCAACCTCGGAACGGCGGCTAAAGAGACGGCCAAAACCATCACGGAAACGATGAAAATAGAAAGACCCCAGGTTCAAAAAGAAAGCACATGCCGGGGTGAATGGAGTGTTGCCAAATCGACTGGCACCAGCGCCGAACGCGCACAGCGAACTACATGATTAAAAAAATACTCATATTGTCTTCCCCCTCCGCACCGAAAGAGGTCCGCACCGTGCAAGGGGGTTGACAGGGAAGGAGAAAAAGAAGCCTGCGGCAAAAAAAAACAGAAAAAGGCCTAGAAAAATCAAAGAAAGAAACACCTAGGGACCGTCAACCCAATTGGGAAGGCGAACCAATCCCTGAAACGTAAACGGACAACCAACCTTTGGCCGGGGAATTATTCGGGAAACGCAGTGAAGAAAGCCATATAATTTTGAAGAATCTCTCTAAAAAGCGGACCGAAAACCCGAGCGGGGACCTTCATTCTCGTTTCCTCATACGTGTACTGGACGTGAATGTTGGTCCGTGAAGACAGGCGCCGCGGAAGCTGACTGACTGGACACACAACAACTGGGAGTTCTGGGAAAGAGATCTGAGAGACGAGGCACCGGAAATCCCCAAGAACCACCGGCAGGGCCCCATGGCAAGAGCTCTCCAGATATCATGAAAGGAGTTTCGGACGATTCTGCTCCCCAACAACACCTTAGAAAAACGAAAGCCCACTAAAAAAAGGGCGGGGTCAAGGAGGGGGGCAGGAGTGGTGTTCCGCCGTCCAAAGGGGTACAGGAGGTCAGGCCACGCCCGTTAGCCCCTAATGACCCCTCAAGAACATTTGGGTGACGAAAGCGTGTTCGAAGAAGAACAGGCAAAGGGGAAAGAACGTGCGGAGGAGGCCCTTGAGGTAAAGGGTTGGCCCCGACTAGTCTTTTGCGGCGTATGAGCTTGGAAAAAGAACCAGTAAAAAGCTTCACCACGGCCGGCGCGGGAAGGGGAAAGGGGGGGAAACGGCTGAGGGGAAGGGAAAGTGGGGACTCGGCATTCGAGGGGGGTTTGGCCCAGTGATTGTAACTCAGTCCACCCCGCGGTTGGTGGAAGGCGGCGAGGGAGGGTTGAAGGATGGATGGAACGAACAGGGAGGAAGACCACGTCTGGAAGGGATTTTTGAAAGAAAAACCCTCCGTTCCCTCCCGTCAAATCCGCGCGGGATCCCCGTGGGAACCGGCAAACGGGGGAGCAAAGCAAAAAAAAAAGGCCAAACAAAAAGGGGAAAACCCACCTCAGCAATAAGAAAGATACATGAGGTCAAGAACCAGAAAGCTAGGCCTTTACCCTCTCCGGCAAAGGTTGCCTTCAGGGGGATCTTAATTTCATTTCTAAGTTGAAGAAAATAAAAAGGGGAGAATTAAAAAAGGCCATTAAACAAAACGTCGCGCCTTCAATAGAGTAAAAAAACCGGTTCCATCTAACTTAACGGGGGATGGGTGGGTATTTTGTATTCCATCCTGAAGTCCACTTCCGATCCGAATTATAAACCCCGAACGAAGACGGGCAATCTAAAAACCTGGAGGGGGGAATCAACCTGGAGATACATCCAAGTGATCTGAAAACCCTCCAGGGAGATATGGCGACAAGGTCCATAGATCGCAGTAAGTCGGCCGAGTCGCAGAGGTCTTTACCTCTGAAAGGGGACTGAAACAACTTTTTCGAAAAAGTCAAGGGCTTGGATCCAAATCATCTACCTAATCCCTATGAAATACATTTATCAAGAACGAAAAAAGAATCAATCCCTAGAAAAAATTGAAGTTGGACGACTAAGCCAAGCCAAGATAAAATCGGTCATTTAGCCTTCAGTACGATAAACCAGACCAAGAATCATCACCCCTCACCGGCAAGGGGGGGGAAAGAAAACCGCCAAAGACAAAAGAGAAATTGACGATAAGAAAGTGAGCACCTATCCAGCAGAAGAGATCCAGTAAGAGACCAGCTTTAGGCTAGTCCTCCCTTCCGTTTCACCACCAAAAGAAGGAAAAGGGAAGAGGACTTGGGGAGGACACAAGCCCCCGAACACCCAAAACCACCCTCCGAGTCCCGTCCAAGAGGTTGACCGGCACAAGAGAAGACAATCAATCCTGAAGAAGTCTTAGCAATCCCTCCACGGCCCACAACCCCAAAAAGGGGGACGGGAGGAATCTCGCCCTGAGAAAAAATTCGTCTACAAAGAAAAAAAAAAACTCGAAGGAAAGATTGCGGTGCAACCCAAGGCCCCCGAAAAAATGCACCCTCAAAAAAAGACGCGTAAACGTCTACAAAGGAGGAAGCAGTAAAAAGAGACCGAAAACCTGCCCCACTTGGCACAGAGGAAGAAAAGAATACCTTGACGGGACTGGCACCAGAAAGAACAAAGGGCTTCTTCTTAAAATTGACTTCAAGTGCACTAACTGGAAAAGTGCAAACGAGATGGGAGCCCCAACTAAAACAAGACAAAACCAGGAGGTAAAGAAAAAAGGGGAAAAGACACAAAAACAACAGGATATATATTTCTAAAGAATCTAGGGAAATAGTAGAAGGTCTTGTAGGGGGGGCTTCCCCAATCTGGACCTTTTTTACGTCCCTAAAAACAGAGTTCATCAAGGAAGAAGGCGGAGGGGAGAAGGCTTACAAAAAAGTCGACGCGGGGCACGGGGGGAAAGCGTAACGGTGGAGAAATAAAGGCAGGGGGAGACGGGTCCGCGGCGGGGGTACGTTTAAACGTTCTTTTACTTTGGGGAAGCACATCTGGAAGGTTAAAGGAAGATAGCGGAAACTGGTTGGGAAGCCCAGGGAAATGCGATTACAAACTTTACCGACAAATCGAGGAAAGGAGGTCTGGCGAGAAGGAAAGGGGGAGGGACAGTCAAAAGAGGGAGAAAGGGAGGTTCACAGAAGAAGAAATGATCGGGCGGGTAGTGGTTAAACTTTTGCATCACGTACTAATGGGAAAATGGTGAATTGGATGGGGAAAGGGGAGTCGCCAAACTAAGGCTAAAACTTTAATGAGGAAGGCCACGAACTAGGAAAAGGGGGAAACTATAACTTTGTGGGAAACGCGGGCAGCGGAAGCTGCCACAACTGAGCAACATGGAGTCTTGTGGGGAACGAAAACCTTAAAAAAAAGGTGAAAAGGTCTCACTTTGGCTTATGGGGGGCACGGCACCAGGGAGGTCGCGTCCGTTCCGTTCGGATTCCGGGGGAAAAACCTGAAAGTGGACAAGGAGCGGGAGGGGGGAAAATCGTTCAGCATTCCCCTAAAAGCGTGGAGCTTATTGGTGTAAAGGGAACACTCCCTTGGCAAATGCGGCGGGAAAAATGGGGCTACTTGAAACCTTGACGGAGAAACACGCGCGCGCCAGCGGCCGAGGGAGGCGCTCGGAAATTTTAAAAAAAAGAAAGCCCGCAAAAAGACTCAAATGGAAAGGGTAAGAAAAGCTTGAACCAGCCGCCAAGCAAGGGGGAGACGATTACGGGGGGGGTTGGGTGAGATAGATCTCGCGCCCTGCCCGAGGATTCCTATCAGAACTGACTCTTCGCGGACCCAGGTTGTGGGGTGGGGAAATTTGCTGAAAGGGAATTGCAGCGTCGGACCATCCTGGACTCCTGGGATGCGAAATTAACACCGCCCAGAACCCCTTCTCCAAGAGCATAAAAAAAACGTAAAATGAAAAGCAGTTGACGGAAGAGTATTTAGGTAGAACGGCCACCTTTGAGAATTTCGCGAGACAGCCTAGCCAACTTTGATTGTAAGTTTTGTTTACGGGGCAAATGGGCGGGAAGGAATGGCAGTGCGGGAAAACAGGCCATGCTCCCCTCTCCTCTCTTATCAGACAACAAGTAACGGCGGGAAACGCCCCGAAGGGAGAAAGGGGAATAGTGGGACCTCCCAAAGACTGTCCCCGGCACACTTCCCTTAAACTCGAAAAGAAGAATCATGCATTCAAAAAAGAGAAAGAGCCGACCGGCTGTACAAAAAAAAGTCTAAAAGGAAGGCAGCCCAAACCCCGGCCAACCCCAAGACGGAGACGAGGAAGCTCGAAATCCACCCAGAAAAAAAACCAGCTCCAAAAAAATTGCCATTGGTTAAAGGGGTTGAAACTCGAACTAAACCGCCCTCACTCCAAGCGGAAAGAAAGCTGAAAAGGATACGATTCAAGGAGGGGAACAACTACCAACGCGCACCCTTTCCCTGGAGGACCGGGAGCCACCAGAGAGGAAAGAAAGGCCTATGTAAGAAAACGAGAATATGTGGCAGCCGTCAGAGCAAGTGGAACTCTGGAAAACCCCCAAACAAGAAGTCATGCCTTTCCGTCCCCCCTCACCGGGAAGGACGTCTGCCAAAAAATACCGCGAAAAGGGGGGGTACTCCTAGAGCTCTGAAAAAAGCGGTTACAAAAATGGTCAATTTAGAATCTTAGAAGAGGCGGTACCAGGAAGAAAGGGGAAAGAAACGTAAGGAGGCGGCTCACAAGGAAGAAGCAAAATAGATTCCAACAACAACAACGAGGGAAGGGACCCTCAGAAATGATGGCTTCTCTAAAGCTCAAGTTCCTCCAAACGAGGAAAAAAGGAACGGGACGAGAAAATCCAGATAATTACAAAGGGGATTAGAAAACGTTGGAGATATCGAGAGGACACACAACCTTGTCGCGGAACGAAGGTGCAAATCACTTGCCCAGTTCGCAGGGAGCATTAGGAATGGAGGGGGTCGAATCCCAATGGGAAGACGGTCGGCACAAAAGAAGGTTGGGGCCGGAACCTCTGCATTAATCTTCAATTTTATGTGGGGTGGGGCAGCAAGGAAGGGCCTGCCAACAAAGTTTCTACAGGGAGTGCAAGGGTGTACCAACTTGAGGTAACCGTTGGAAGCATTCCGCGCTGTGGGAAGATATTCGGGTGGGGTCACGCGAGGAAAACCTTCCCATCTGAAAAACGGACATGTTGCGCTGGATTAGGGTGGGTCGCTGCTTTGGGACGGATTGTTCCCACTTCGGGCGAGGGGGGGGGGGGAAGGGCTGAGACCGAGTCAAGGAGGAACGCAATCGTCGAGGGAGAGGGGGATCATGATATGATTGACGAAAACAGTGAACTCCCAATAGCATTTAAGGTAAGACGGCGCACCGACCGGAAAAGAACGGGAAGTGGGAACAACGCGCGTAAAACGCAGGGCGACCCGCAAGACAAGGAACTTCCGAAATTCCGGTAAAACCTACCCCACCGAAGGGGATCACCCCCCGAACCACCAACAAACCCCCCCCCACCCCACCGGTTTGGGTCGCAAGACATACATCAAAAAAAAAAGACTTCCAACGTAACCTAGCCCGGCCCGTGTTACGGGTGTATTCTTCTCTGCGAAGGGCGATGGAACGGTTGACGCGGAAAAAAAGGCGAGAAAAACCACGCAGGACGCCCGTCTCAAAAACTTCACAAAAAACTGTTCATCTCAATCTAAGAGTGTGGTTCCGCAGAGAAGGGGAAAGAGGGAGGAACCAGAGGAAACCAAACGTAAAAAATCTAGACCCGCGGGAAAAAAGCAAGCTGACTCTAACATAGACAATGGCAGCCGTGCAGTATCCTGACCATGTGTGGGGGGTAAAAAAAAAAAGGGGGGGGGGGGTTTGAAACCGGTTCCCCTTTTTCTGTTTCGGCAAACGGAGGTCCGATTCGGTGTTTTTTGTTTGTAAAACAAAACTTGATCTCTTCAAACGAAAAAGGGGGGGGGAACCTCGAAAAGCAAAAAAACGCGATCAACGTTACGATCAAACCGTCCGGTCAAATGGCGGCAGCCAGGAAAAAAAAATTCCGTGGGGCCCTATCACCCTTCATCCCGCGACCTCAGCAATAACTAAAGGACGAGAAGGAATCAAACCGCGAGAAAAAAGAAAAAAGAAGCAAAAAAAGCAAAACGGGTAAAGCCCCGCAAAAGGTTCTAGACTTCAGGTCAAGAGGGGGGAAAGTCAGAGGGAGGTAACCCCTCACGAAGACCCAAATAGATGGCTCATAGACTCAACCGCGTGGTGAGGTTTAAAACAAAAACAAGAACATTTCCCAAACGAAAGTGGAGGGAGACGAAGAAGAAAAAAAAATAAAAAGCGAAAACGGAGGGGGGGGGTCCTAAATATCCTCATATTAGGGTCGAAGTCAAGGGTTCAACAGACAGGAACAAGGGACAGCGAAGAGGAAAAAAAAAAAACCAACTGAAAGAAAGGGGGACAGGTCGTCCAAAGATGTTGGAAAGTCAATACTATAAGAGCATCCTGAAGTTCGAAGGGGGGATAAATGGAGAAAATAAGCGCACAAACAAGACGATCTTTACTACGTGAGAAAAAAAAAGATGAAAACCGAGGACCTCCCCCGGGTCAGCTCGAAGAAGAGGGCACGCACCGAGAGGTCTCTGCGTTATCCGCGGAAAACCAAAAAAAAAAAAAACCGAGGAAAAGCGCCAAGAAGTAATCTCAAGACGCAGGAAGCCCTGAACCACCACCGTCCCACGAGAAAATGGAAATGGAAGGACGAGCTTGTACGTCCAGGGAAAAGCCCGTCGAGAAGACCTGCGACAAAAAAAGAGAAACAAGTAGACGAACACACCGTGCCACAATATGGTTGAGCCACCCCCAACGGACCACCCCCGACACTTCTCAAATAAAAACAGAATAGGA
>Ga0179593_1301857_pt1 | contig 20448 bp, 22 predicted proteins | sample CZODoug2_1_08_16_FD_185931 | JGI IMG/M metagenome (GOLD analysis project Ga0179593, IMG submission 185931) | Vadose zone soil fungal communities from Angelo Coast Range Reserve, California, USA - CZODoug2_1_08_16fungal (PacBio error correction) | ecosystem: Environmental > Terrestrial > Soil >...
GGGGAATTTCGTCGCATCCCTCCTGAACTAAGTGGAATAGTAGGGAGTAGGATGCGACGTTTTCATAACGAGAAATCACGAAAACCGCTCCAAAAAAACAAAACCAAAAGGTTGCTAGCAAGTCACGACGGTGGCTTCTGAAAAAACATCGGTGGCGAAGAAAGAGAGGCAAGGACAAGGACTGTCCTCGGCGCAGAGGAGGGGGGGAAAAAACGCATCAGCAGGGAAAAAAAAGGGAGGGGGAGGAAGGCCAGGTGATATTTCAGACCAGCCAGCTCCCGAAATTCACAGTGGGCATCACGGCGTTTCAATGACATTCTGGTAGAGCGACCTCGAGGATCCTGAATCCAACGAGTTCAAAGAAGTGAGCCAGTGGACAGCTCTTAAAAGATGGGGAGTCTTCTGCTCGTGAGGGAAGAACAGGCCCAGACGAAGACACGCCTCGGACAAGCAAAACTGAGTTCACTACTTAATGGAAGCGCAAAGAGGAAAGGGACATCTTCAGGGAGAGGGCGATTGTCCGAAGAGGAAGTAAAAGAAAAATGGTGTCCCCTCGACTCAGCGCTAGACTCTGTCTTTAATCCTGTAGAGGGGGCGAGGGGGGTACCAAGGGAGTGGTCAGGTAAGAAGCGACACACGGCGACATCCATGTGGCCTGCGGGGAAAGTGATTGATGTCAGACCCGAAAGAAGGTTCATTGCTCACGAGATTGAAGTAATTCAGCAGCAGAAGGACGTGACCTTTGGTAGATGTCAACGCGAAGGGAGGAGATCTTTAACCGTCGGGGTGGTCGAGACAGGCTGCTTCCAAAAATAAATTTATAAAAAGTCCCGAATCTAGTGTACAACACGTAAAGAGGGGGACAGGGAGTCAGGATCACGGACCCGGAAGGTACCGTATTACGCGGGAAAACATATCTCGGGAGGTGTCCACAATTGGAAAAGAAGGGAAGGGAACCTTTGGGTCAACGCCAAACACCCCCCCAACGTCTTCAAAAAAGGGAACCGTGGCCTTTAGAAGTTACGTCTACCACCGGATCATGGACCGCGTTGTTGAAATGCTGAAGCATGCAATAACAAACCTTGTCACGTGGATGAGGCAAGACGGCAAAAAAGAAGAAAAGGTGGACTTGGTGCTTAAAACGATCTGTGGACTGCCTAAAAAATTCTAAAAAGCAGGAAGTTCTCTTGGCAAAAACCATCAATGGGACAAAGGAACAGGTGAAGAGACTTCAGGGGGTGGATCCGGGAAAAAGGGGGATGCATCCTTACGTCCAGCGTTCAACGAGCAGGGGAAGGCCTTCAAGGCCAGGAAGGGTTCCGGGAAGGGCGGATGAGACAAAAAGAGGCGTAACGGACCCAACCAAGGGGGAACACAAGGAAACATGTATTGTTAACAAGATCTAAATACGAAAAAAACTAAAAAAAAAAAAAAAGCAAACATCCCCGACAGAAAAAGAAAATAAAAACGCGGCAAAGATGAAGACTTAGACTCTCTAAACTTGAAAAAACCAAACAACCGGTCGCGGGTTGTGCTGGACCCATGACACACTTCAAAAAGTAAGAGGAGAAAAAAAAAAAAAAGAACGCTGGACAAGAAAGTCCCCGAGAAGCGAATAAGACACCCAGAATGGCGGAGGGGGCAGAAAGCGCAGGGGCACTTGCCGCGTCCCGGCATACGTCAGGAAGTGCAGCGAGGCAGCGTGGCTCGCGGCGACTAGTTGGCATGGAGCATCGATCGAGGAACTCTCAGAGAAGTCTGGCCTCTGCCTCGGGGGTCCTTCAGTTAGAACGAGCGCGTTTAGGCGAGAAAAGTTGGACTAAGCCAAACGGTATTCAACAGATAAGCCGCGATAACTGGCGCCCTTCAGGGAAGGCGCTAGCTGTCGAGGCCGGGAGGTGGGGGTGGATCAAGGAGGACTCCGCAAGGGTCCTGTCGAGGGCTAAGGAGGACAGTGAGGATAAAGGCCGAAGAAAAGCTGATGACAGGGCCGCGATGTGCCAGGAGAAGGTGAAAAAGGAGCACAGGAGCCTGCCTGAAAAGGAGTGCCCAAAACCATCGTCGGGAGAACGGGGGAAAAGAAGCAGCGCGACATTCAGGACCTCGCACTGGGAAGGTTCGAAGATGCACAGGCGTGCGGCGAGTCGAAGGTTCTTTTCGACTCAGATCTCAGGAGGATGAGAGCAAGAGGAACAGAGACCCCGTGCTAAAGCGATCGACGCTTCATTCTTGGGTGTTATTCAAAACGGAGAATGTTGCGAGCCACCAGGAGGTAGGAGGGAGGGGTATAGAAAAGGCGCTTTCCAAACACAGCCGCCTCTTCTAGCCCCAGGGAGGACCGAAAAGACGGCAAGTATAACCAGAGTTTGGGAACCAAGGGAGAAAAGGAGAAATCTTGGTGTTCGTCGCAGTGAGGGGGGTGGAAAAAAAGGCGAAAGAGCACTAACATCCTGCTATTCCATTCTGGATTCACATTGGTAACTCCTAAAACACGAGGGCAAGCGCACCCTTGCCGGCAACTCACACTTGGACTACTGATCGCAAAAAAACTCAGAGAAAAGCAATAATTGAAACTGAAGTCTCGCGGGGAATATGGGGACGAAGCCACCGGACAAATCCTCGACTAATTACTTTCCCCTTACCGCCGCCTCTGGAAACAGGCAAAAAAAAAAGACGAAACAACAAGAGGGGAAAAGAGAAAAGAGGAGGGGTGGGTCGTGAAAGAGGGAAAGGAGGGAGGGGCATTCCTTTCTCGATAAAAGGGGAAAGGGGAGTCGAACCTCTTAACATCGACTTCAGTAACCGTCGGAGAGGGAAGGAGGGGCAAACGGGCGCAGTCGTTCCAAGTGAAAATGAGGAAAGAAAAAGGGGGCGAAGGACTGCAGGTATTAGGAGTAGAAAACAATGAAAGGAGGGGAGAGCTAAAACTTATTTTCAAGCTCTTCGAGGAAGATTGTTCAGAAAATGAAGAGGAAACCGCACCAAAAAGGGGGCGATGTTTATCAATGTGTCAGAAACAGGCGGGGAAACATAATTTCTCACGGACTTCGCCCGGGGGTAGCCGCGGAGGGAGGGTTGTTTGCCCTCTGTTCAGAAAGTACTAAATGCGGGGAAAAACCACTTCAGAAGGGGGCGCACCACACTCCGGGAGCGTAAAAAGATAGGAAGACGTGATTGCGTTAAAGGCGCGTATGAAGAAAGAACAGGTGGGGGACACGCCCTCCTTCCACCCAAGAAGAAAAAGTTGAGGGAAGACATGCGACAAGCGCACCTTTAAGAGAAGAAACCAGGGAAGCCGAGATGAGCAGAGAGCAGCCATCCCTAATATTTGTTTCCCGCCTCTGGCAACAAGGCGCTCCTTGAGGAAAGAGCAAGGAACTGTCAATCTCGCCCTTAGGATCGGGGGTCGCGGGACTTGAGTCTAACGTAATCACTAGACCCGACATAAGGACGTAGAAGTGTCGGGCCGCATCCAAACCGACAAAGCCAGAATCAGACGACGGGGATGTCGAGATCGGGAGGGGGGTCCGGAGATGGATGAAGGTTGGAGGTACATGGAAGAACTTCACACAAGCTTTTGCGAGGCGAGCAAACCGGGAAAAAAGGGAGGCGAGGCCCGAAGAGGCCGAGGCACGGAAAAAAACGTAGGGGGAAAGAATGGAACACCATCGATCCTCTCTGCCAACTGCTACGAGGCTGCCCATGACTAAGGGAACGAAGGACCCAACTGCAGGAGAAGCTGGGCTAAGGGGTGCCAGGAAGTCGGGGAAGTCGGAAGAGGGAGGAGCGGGGGGGGGACTTCGGTCAAGATCGAAGCGTTTTTTCGCTTTTCTAAAAAAACTGTTCCTGGGAACCCGAAAGGGGGGGAAGGTGTCTGGACAACCGAAAAGAACATGTTTTCCGTTCGGCTTTTCTAGATCCGAAAAACTGTAGGAGGAGATAGAAAACAATCCGGAAGGAGGACGGGGAAGGGTCAGGTTTTGAATGATGGGGAACTGAATCCCTTTCTCATCCGCACATCACAGGAAAAAAAGGGAAGGAAGGCCGATGTGCGCGTACCGGGGAAGACGGAGGTAGACTTGTCAAGGACCGAGGGAGGGAAAAAACGCTACTAAAATCACAGGTTGGGCCGGGACCTTGTGCAAAAAGCTGACGGGTGGCAAAGGAAAAGGACAACCAAAAGAAGAGTCGCAGGTTCAGGCAGAAAAAAAGCGTTTTTTAACGCCAAAGGCCACGGGGCCAGGGGGGGGGGGGGAACTGCATTCCTAAAAGGCAAGGGGGGGGGAGACGGCGATGACGCCATTCCAGACATCCGCCATTGGAGAAACGGGGGGAAGAAAAAAAGCACGGGCGTGGAACAGGGAAGCTGGAAGGCAACCCAAGGTACTTCATGTAAGGAGGGAACGTTTGGACACCTATACTCTTGGAGAGGAGGAATCCTTATCCCCCGTCTGGTCATTGCGTACCTGAAATGACCCCGGGAGCGGGGGAGGGGGAAAAAGATTCGGGCCGTTCAGCAAGGGGAAGGACATCCGGGCAAAACACCGAAAGGTTACGGTTTTCACAAAATCTCCTGGGGGAGGAGGGGGGGGAAGGGAAACCGTCCGTCTTAGGATAGAAGGGCCAACTTGACTGCCATCGGGCGACTCAATAACGTGCCGGGCGGGACGGCAACAAACATCAACTCCACACAAGGGAGTCAGGGAGGGAGGGTGACTCTGTCCAAAAACAGGAACCACGGCCATTCTCCCTTCGCAAAGGCCCAGGCAGGTTCCCGACGGTCGGTAAAGAATATGGAGAGGGAAAAAACATTCGTTTATGAAACCGATCGTCCCAGAGGCAAAAGGTATGAATGCTGTCCTGCCTTCTCTGGGCAGGGGAGAAAGCAGTTCACTCTATCTTCGAGAGGAGAAATGTGCTTCGAAACTCGCGTCTGAAATAAATAAGGCACTCTAATCTGAAATTGTCGCACTCCCCGGGGAAGGAGAGGGGAGGGCATATACTCGATTGGGGGACCGCACGCGGAAGAAGGGACACATGGCCCTGGTCCAGCTTGATGAAAGTGCCGATGAGGGACGAAACATTGATTGTCGGAGGGAAGGCAATTCACCTTTTCCAACTCAAAAGATGGAAATGGGGGAAAGAAACAGCACGAATCCGAGCCGCCCTAGACATATAGAGGAAGAGGAGGAATGCCACTTATGGCCTTAAGAAAAAAACGCGTTCGGTTACTGATCGAGGAGGGCTGAGCGGGGGGTTTCTCTGGTGACTAGACGTCGAAAAAAAAGAAAGAAAATGCGGACTTCTCCCTGGAGGGGGAAAGCTTCCTCAGTACTAGATAAAAAAAAACAAATTAGAGGGTAAAAATGAATACCCTGTTCTGACGGCCCAAAAACGAAGTTCCTTACGCGCGTATGGAGAGTGCGGTGAGAAAGAAAAAACCTTGCCGAGCACTTCAAGAACCTTGTATGAGGCTCGAGAAAGAGGTCCGGCTAAGCCTCGGCCACCTGAGAAGTCAGGTTAAAGAAGGGAGGAAAGAGGGAGGTTCTGAGAAACCTCAGAAAGCCGGGCTTATTTTTCCCGTTGGGGACCGCCACTCAGCGTAACAACAAGGAAATGAAGAAAAAAGGCTGGCCAGGGCCAAGGAGCAGGGGAAAAGGGAAAACTCGAGGATCTTAACTCACAGCGAAGTCTCGTAAGAGTGGGAAAGGGGGAAAACGAAGGAAGCGGGGAATGTAGGCGACTGATGACACACAGAAAAAGCACCTCGTCCAGATCTCTCAAACGACGGGGAAGAAAGAAAAAGGAAGGTCAATCATGAAAGAAAAGAGTGAATGGAGCCCCTGAAGCCCAAATTTGCATAGCAGAGCTAGAGCTACCTGCTTAATTGGACGGGGACAAGGCCTTTTCTAGGTCTTGGGGAAAAAGGACTGCCATGGAGAAGAAAAAGACACAGGAACAACATTTGAAGAGGGAGTGGGGGGAAGAATGCACGCCCGGCCAGTTCTGTCGGAAAAAAAAAGCAGCTCATCCGAGACTTTCATTTTTACTTCAAAAAGGAAGAAAATGGTCGTGGGGAAAAGGGGAAGAAAGACAGGCTGCTGCCAGAAGCAAGGGGCTGAACGGCCCGAATCGGATTACCACTAAAACAGCGCCAAGGGGGGGAAGCACTGACCCGCAGGTAATTAGTACGACAGTGCACAAAGGATACGGTAGGTGCCACCGTGTTACTATAGACAGCAGAGGGGTTTTCCCACACCTAGGAACGAAAAATGGCACCGTTGCCTTTAGGACAGGGAAAAGCTCCTCCGTAGAACTTGCGTCTGGAATGCGGTGCCGTCAAAAGGAAAAGTGGAGTAATTTACAAGACGGCAAAACAACGGCGAAGGGGGAAGTTGGAGTGAAAAACCTCTCGTTTTGAGGCAGGGCAAAAAGGAGGGAATCTGCGGGCGGTCTTCTTTGCAAAAAAAGAATCCCGAGGGCCAAGAGAAAAACAATGTGGATCTTCGCGGGGGGCACGAAAGGGAAAAGGGAGGAGAGAAACACGGACGGTCAAGAGGTACTCAACCGGTCTTCCAGGATCCTCCCAAGTTTCCCTGGAGTGGAGGATTAAAAAAAAAAGGGATTGAACGGAAAGACCAACCGGGAACGAAGGTCATGGAAAGAATCCTTTTAGGGACGTCTCCGAAAAAACCACATTCTTCCATCATCGGACCCTAAGACCGGCAAAGGGAGTGGGAAGGGAAAACGAAAAGCCCAAACCACATATACGCATTGGTGTCTGCAAGGAAAAGGACTGCTACAGAGCGACAAAAAAGGGCCCAAAAGGGACCAGCCAATTCCCCTCCTACGCACCAGAATATAAAAAAGAAAATGACTATAGAAGAGAAGGGGGGGGGGCACCATCACTTGCGGTACCGGGACCTTCTCCTCTCAGAAGAAGAAAAGGGGGGGCGAATCTGCTCTGAGGGTTGAAATGGACAACGAGCTCGAGGATCTCTTCTTTCCTCTCCGAGAAGGAGGAGTGAAGTAAGAAAAAAAAACGGGTTACGTCTCTACAGGGAGCTCAGCCAACCGTCATGTCAGAAAGGAAAGGAATCGCGCAATCCCGTCGATCAAAGCGAAAACAGGGCGCGGGAGTTTTTTGTATGCGGCCGAAAGGATAAGAACGCGGTCACGGAGAGGAGAGGAGCCTCAACCGCGAAACCGATCATCCAGGGACCGAGATGTGCCAAGGGCGAAAAATGGGGGCATAGAGAAAAACAAGGGGGGACCTTCAGGAAAAGGCGATCAAACAAAATAGGGTAGCCATCGCTCTCATGAGGAGGCGTAACATTTGTCTTCCCCCGAGGAACTTGCAGACTGGGGGGCAAGAAGGAAAAGTCGTTGGCGAAGGCTTGAGGGTGAGACGGGAGTCGCAGAGATTCGCCAAAGGAATTCCACGCAGAAATCTGAAGGAGGGCGGAGAACTTCAGGCTTGGTGCGAAAGAAAAAACTTCAGGGGGGAAAAAGAAGCCGTTATCGAGTGTACACGGGTCACAAAAGAAAAGCCTCGGCGATCCCAATTGCGCCATCCCGTCCTCTAAATTAGGGGGAAAAAGTATTGGGGGTGGAAAAAAAAAAGGAAAAGGCGCATGGGTTCGTCAACAGTAGGAGAGGGGAAAAAGAACTCCGTGAAGATAGCGAACATCGTAGATCCAAAATCGATTCATTGTACGAACTCATACGGTCATTCCAACGGCGGCCAACGAGGAGGGACCTCCACAAACAAGGGAAAAGGGGCGCGTCCAGACTCATAGGCACAACGACGCAGAAGGTGACAATTAAAGTCAAAGGGGAGGACGACGCCCCGTCCAAAAAGAAGAAAAACGACAAGAAGGGAAACAATTATACCTAATGCACTCTTCGACCGCACCACCATAGAAGAAACAAAAAGGGGAAAAATATATGGGGGGGGAGGAAGACACGAAGGGAAGAGTTAGGGGCAATACTTAGTCTATGAGGGGCGTGAGTCCTTCACGATAAACAAGACTTAAGGTGAAAAGAAAAAACGGTCGGGGGGGAGATGATTCTTTGCGGCTACGCAGTCGTCCAAGTGATACGTGAGGAAAAAAAAAAGCAAGGGCTGAAGGTATGATGAGAACAAAGAAAGTCGATGCGAAAAATGTTCCTAGCTAGGGGTCGAGAAAAGTGGGGGAAATCCTGGAAGAACCAAAGATCTATGTAGGTTCAGCACTGAAACTTTCCACCAACGGAAGCAAACCGAAAGTACCGGAAGGGGGGAGTCGCCCACTTTTTGTCTCGCCTCAGGCGGAGGGTGGGTGAAGAAGGCTTGAAAAATGCGCTCGGGCATCAGCCAAGCCGAAGGTGGGCAAACAACAAAAGAAGCTGCGATCTCATAAGAGAGGCAAGGAGGGAAAGGCGCTTCGTTACTAATCCTCTTCCATAGGAGGACGGAACAACAGCCTAAACCCAAGAGCCAAGAAAGGGTTGATAAGTCAGGCGACCAGCGCCAAGAGGCACCCATGACAAAAAGGCTGAGAGCAGATCCACCGATCCAAAAGGGGCCATCCTCTTGAATGAACCGGAAAAAGCAAGGGGGAAAGCGTCCACTTGAGGATCGAGGGTGTCGTAGGGCCGTGAGAAAAGTACCTCCTCGCATCGGACAGGAATACGGCGGGATTCCTTAGGGAATCCCAAACCGCCGCGCCTGAAAAAGCCGAGAGGGACGGAAGAATCATGTCAGGTAAGACGGGTTGAGGAGCGAACCGTGTGAAAGGAACGTAATAAAAAAAAGAGGGTCTGGGAGGCTCTCACCGACGACCTCAGGGAGGGGGAGAGGAAAAAGAAGAGAAAAAGCGCGAAACCGGAAGAAAAAGCTCAGGATTATCCTAATGGTCACCATCGAGCCATGCAAAAAACCCAAGGAGACTCTCTTCCCATTAATGACGAAGGAGAGGGTACGCGTGAAAGTAATGGTTCTCATTGAGAGTGCCACAAAAAGAGACGTCTTGAAGGATGGCTTATGAGGTGGAGCAGGAGGGGGCCCAAGCTGGCGCTCCGTGTGTGAAAAAGGTAGAACAGGGGGCTGGTGCCTGAACCCGATACCGGGGGGTTAATGCCAACGGTAATAGAGGAAAAAGAAGGGTTCTGCACAAGGGTCGATGATGACGAAGCTGGGTGCGGGCGTAAGACTAGATATGCAACAAGCCAGGTCTTAAGCAGAAGGAAAAAATTTTCCCGGGGTGAAGGATGGGTACAATTGGGAGGCCCGAATTCCGCATCCAGCACAAGTGAGAGACCCTGAAGTGGGCCCGATTCGAGGGGAAAACCATGGGGCAGTAGGGGCGCAAAGGACATACCGTGAGTGCCACCGCAGAAGACCAGGGAACACGTCTCTTGAGAAGCCACAAAGGGCCAAGGGGAAAAAAAGAAGAAAGCCCAGATAAAAACCATCCCCGACGATTGGGGCGGGCCAGGGGAAGCAAAAAACAGATTAAAGGTTTGTCAAGCCAAAAAAGGTGAAAGAGGGGGGAACGTCTTTAACGGTCTCCACAAGGAACGGTGAGGACGGGGAGCAAAAAAAAAAGACGACCGCAGAAGATCAGGGCTGCAGAAAGGGCAACAAAAACTCGTCTGCCGAAAACTGGGCTGGACCCCCGGGGAAAGAATGAATCTGAAACCGTTGAAGAGAACACTTGAAAAGGGTCTATCCGGATGAATAGGAGTTGCGTAAACTTAATCCAAAAGGGAGCGGGGTGGAAAGCGAGAGGCGTTCATCCATTGCTCGGTACAACCGGGGCTACGACAAAAGAAAAACCGGGTTCCACGAAGATAACGGGTTCGTGAAGTATAAACGACGCCTTATTCTTGTGAGGACTGCCAGAAGGAAGAGCGCAAGAACGGCCGGGACCTGGTGCCGGCCATAGTAACACAAGAGAAACAGCGAAGAGCGCCGGTGGTGGAAAAAGCTTCACCCAAAAAGGCCAGCAGAAAGAGCCAAGGGACAAACCCGGCGGTACCCCAGCGGGGAAAGGTTGGCGGGAGCACTGCGTTGGTGAAGAGTGCGGCCCAAAAGGCCGAGGAAGGGACGCCTGTCGATGTGCGGAAATCAGTACAGTGGCAATCGATTAGGCACGAAGTGCGTTCTCTGTCATAAGGGGAGAGAAAAAGAAAGTAAACATAGGGCACTTCCTCGATACCACTGGGCTCGGAAGCGAAAAAACTGGAAAAAAATTCTCAGGGGAGTCAATCAGAGGAGGCGGGGAGCAGCGAAATGCGCCTGGCAATTTCCAGCCGGATCCACTTTCCGTGAACAGGGAAGTCGTGCAGGCAATCGAAGGGAGGAAGCCACCAAATAGAGCAAAACATAAAGAGGCGAAAACGGGAGACGGCTACAGCCTATAGTAGCCCTCAAGAAGTTGCAGATAACAACCGTGAGGACAGTGAAACTAAAAAAACAAGGTCTCTTTTGTGATGGCTTAGGAGCGGGCACTCGTCAAATCGTCGCTGAACATTCGAAGTCTGGAAGATAGGGAGGGAAGTCCCGTCTACCGAAAGACAAGCAAAACTTTATGAATTGGGAAAGGAAGAGGGGTTCTTACTCCGCGCCGTTAGAAAAGAGGCCTTTGCAAGGGGCTCTTCGCGAGAACTAACAAAAAAGACCCTTGACCTAATCAAAGAAAGAAAAACAGGGACGCTTCTCCATTCCAGAACGTGAAAGACTATAGGAATGAGCCGTCTGTACAAAAGGGGGGCTGCATCTGGGAGTTGTCTGCTCAAGAAAGGGGAGCGGAATGGGTCAAAGATGCCGAAGAATCAGCGTAAACTCACTGCACATTTTAATCACGGCTGGCCAGGAAAGGGAGGAAATTGTACTCGAAAAAACGAGCAGTCTAGTCCAGGAGAGTTAAGCAAGGGGAAAAAAGAGATGAACAAAATTTCATGCTCTTAAAGAAAAGCAGGGACAATAGAAAAGGAACTAGGCAATCGCTTTCACTACTGATGAACCTCAATCGAAGTAGGAAAAAGGACAAAGCAGCTTGGCGTGCCGCAAGAGGAAAAGCTGAAAAATAACTCGCACTCGAGCTCTAGTGTAGGGAGCAAGAGTGATAGCGTGATCCTGGCCTGTGGGCGGGAAAAAGAAAACCTCTACATCAAAATGGAAGAAAAACACCCCCCCCAAATGGTTAGGCCGGGCCCACCGCCGCGTTCGTTCTCGAAGGTCAGAGAAAGGCCGCAGCAGAAGAGGGGCGGTTTTACTGGGGCCAAACGGGTCCAATTATAGAGGTAACCGGAAGGGATATGGACAGATATCAACGGAACTGTAACAACAAAAAATAAATCGTAAACGAAATCGCGAACCGGGGGAGCAGTTAACGAACTGACAGAAGGAAAACTGGAAAGTAGAAGACAGAGTCTGGGGGCAACCTTTTCTATCTCCATTCTTACGGTTTGGGACGGGAAAAGGAAGAGTTCAAACGACAGGAGGGCGACGGGGATACCCCTAGTCAACTGCGGCTGTTCAGGGCGGAAGTCAAGTCACCAGGAAGAAGTTTATGAAGTGAGGAGTAAAACAAAACCGGGAATTGGGAAGGAAAAACGAATCTTTGAGGGCCCGAGAAAAAAAGAAGGGACTGGGGCTTGGAGATTGAAAAAAAAAAGGGCAAAGAAGCAGGAACAATTTTATCGTCCGAGGGGTCACTCACTGTCATTAACGGCGTTCAGAAGCGGAAAGAGAAAGACTTCAAGGGGTACTCGCAAGGGCCGTGAGGGATGAGGGACAAGTGATTAAATGAAAAAGAAGAAAAACCGGGACCTCAGTCTGCAATTAGCGCCTTTATGGGTTAAGCTATCTGAGAAAGAGTACATAGGAAAGCATAACCTACAAATGAGGCATAGGAAAGAAAGACACGGTCGCAGGGAGTCAACATTACATTCAGTTCCGAAGAAAAAACGATTCTCTCCTCTTTACAATTACAGGCTTCCCATCAGACCCGAAGACAGAGAAACGGGTAAGCTGGAAAAATCGAACCAGAAAAAAATTACGTACCGAAAGAAAAACAAGTCCTTGTAAGTGCAGGAGTGAAGAAATCTGCTCGAGTGTCCATAGATAAAGAGGGGAAGAGGAAAAGCGGATTCGATCTAGGCCGAAATGAGATTTCTTCCATTGAAACTCCTCGACCCAGTGGGAATGCTCGACCCCGGTTCGCCTCATAAACAAGACATTGAAAAAAGATAAGACCGGAGACTTCAATAAAAAAGGGAGAGAGAGGCATGCGCGAGAGAGAAAAGAAGGGTGATTGATCCCTAACTTCAGACCCCTTCCTTGCCATGTGAGGGGCGATTACTTTAGCCTCAAGGTCCGCTAAACCCGATATCAGACATTGAAAGATTGGGGAAAAAGGTGAATCACTAAAAAAATATGAAAGATGCGGGCCACCGAGCGGGAAAACCGCGAGAATCGCGTACTTACATGGGTAGGTCCAAAGAACAAGGGGCGCCACTTAATCAACAGTTCTGGCGCGGGCTATTCTAAAGGGAAGGACGCACGCAGAAGAGGAAGAAACGAAACGAGTCAACGCACTCACCCTTCTGAAATGAAGGAGGGGGACTTCAGGGGGAAACACCTGCATCTTAATTTGGGAAAATAACAAAAATAGCTTTGACAGTAACCCCAAACAGAAAGAGTAGGAACCAAGCGGGAGCCGGGGAGGCCCTCTGCCTTGACATGTTGTATAACACTGGGAGTCCCACCGACCGACGCCGCGAGATACCCAATTGCGACAGGGAACGTAAAAAATGAGGGGGGAAAAAATTAGGGTGTGTGAACCCCAGGCGACCATCTCAGTCTGGGGGGTTCATTCGACTAGTAATGGGAAAAAGGAAAACGAAGAAAATAGCGACATACCGGCGAGCCAGAGGGGAATTCATTGTGGAAGAAAGAAGAGAAAATCCTCAACTGTGCATGCCTCTCCACTGGAGAGCAGAAAGGGGCGACTGCGCTCCTCATACTCATCGAACAACCGTAAAAGACGGGAAGAATCTCGGGAATAGAGAGAAGAAAAAAGGCACAACAGGTCCCCTAACCGCCATTCATAGGAGACCACAAAGAGATAGAAGGTATAAAATATATATATGGGTTGCTGTTTCAGTCCGGAAAAAAAAAAGGTCAAAAAACAAACTGGAGAAATGAGGGTTCGTACAACAAAAGGAACAAAGACTACTTAAGGTGAAACCTAAGTAGAGGGGGTAACAAAGGGCTGCATATCAGAAAAGTACGTGAGGGAAAAGGGCGAAGGGGAATTCATTATGAGGAGTATGAAACAATGGAGGTGAAAACAAATGTTGAAGCGGAAACAGAATTTTTTTTCATCCCTGACAGAACCTACGAACCCAAAAAGGAATGGGAAGCACTGAAACAACTACTGGGACACCTAATTGAGATAGCAGAAGGGACTGGGCGGGCGCCAGGGGGCTCGCAGCGGCAGGGACGCGATTTTAAAAAAAAATTCGAGCCAAGATATTTTCTCACCAAGTTACCAAGGGGGCGGAAAAAAGAAAAAGCGGCAGATAGCAGAGAGGCAGCGAAAAAGGGTGACAGGAGTCGAATCCTCGGCTGATATGCGTAGACACAATCCCCAGGCACCGCCAAAAAAAAAAAGTAACGAAAGTTGTTTGAGACAAAAAGCGCACAATTCGAGGAAAAACGCCCTGTACTCCGACAGGAGGGAGTCGAAAAGACGAATAAAAAATGTTGTGCCCCCGAGGGAAGTCATTCTCCTTGGCTGGGGACTAGGAAAAAAGGAGGGAAAAAAATCCGGCCCAAGTGGAGGATCGTTGGGAAAGGAAATACTCGCAATCAACATGGGGAAAGGCAAAGGCTGAGAGTTCGGTCGCAGCCCACCACCTCTACAAAAAAAAAAAAAAAAAGGGAATAGAAGGGGGGACGGGAGCGCGCTCGCGTCTCTTAGCGGGAAGACGTGGTGAAGAAGGTGGTTAAGGCAAAGAGGTTCAAAATATGCGAAGACCGTCGCGCGAAAGGCCCTACGGCGAATCAGCCGAACGAGCTCGACTCATGGCCACCCTCGAGAAGATAGCCCGCAGGAAAACTCGCTGAAAGAAAACTAGAAGAAGCCCTAGCTCAGTGCATGGGGAATGTAGAAAAGAAAAAAGCATTCCAGAAGCTTATTAGGGGTTCGTAGGCGGGGGAAAGAGTGGTCCAAACGGAAAATCGTTGTGGATAAACGGGGGGAAAGGTGAATGGTCCTCAACGCTAAAAAAAAGGGGGTTGAATGGGCAAACGCAAAAAACCCTTTGGAAATTAAATCTAAATAACAGATGATGATAAGAGGGTTCGTAAGGAAACAATGAGTCGTTCACAACGGCGGGGAACGGGGGGAGAGGGGTCCTTTACTTAACTCCCAGTAGCCCTCACCTCACGAAAAAGAAGGACCAGTAAAAGAAAAAAACATACGTACAGTCAAAATACCGTGAGGAAAAAGAAGATAAGATTGTTCTCCTTTGGCAACAAAACAACAGTTATCCAGAAGCACCTCATTAAGGGGGGTCAGGAAGAAAGATCGTTTTTGGAGCCAATCCCCCGGCATGTGTGGGAAGGCTGAAGAAAAAAAAACAAGGGAAACCGGTTGTAGCGGAGAGGACAAAGGGCCCCCTCAAAAGAAGAAGTCACGTGGCAAAAAACATGAAGAAAAATACGACGTGAGGGAACCCAGGAAAAGGAGAAAGGGGAAAACATCCAGACTCTGGTTGAAATGCGAGGAAAAGGTCCGAGGGTCGGGGAAAAGGGGTGCGATACTTACGTTTGAAACGAGGTTCGGGAAGGGTTAAGCCAGGAGTGGGAAGCATCCCTTTAAGAAGAAAACAAAGGGAAAGACATTTCCTTTCGGGGTGTGCAGTAAAACCGCCGACTTACTGGAAAAAACCGGACTAAAGCGTGCTGAGCAAGAAGGCCCGGCGGGAGAACCGGAAACAGCATCCATCCGGCAACATTGAGGAGGGGGGGAAGGAGAGGATTCTTCCCCCCAACTTCCAAAAAAGAGAAATTGCACCGGGAAAAGAAAACAGATGATAGTGCTAAAAGTGAAACCATAAAGAAGTAAATCGGGAACAGGGACACCGATGCTGAGGAGGGGCAGCCTTCTAGGGAGAGTAAGTCGTGCAAGCGATCTGGGCGAATTGTCGGTGAACTGGCTGTGCGAAGTAAATCATAATCCGAGTCACAGCGGAAAAATCGAAAATGGCTCAAATCTGAACGTCCCTGGACGGAGGGAGGGAGGAAAGCTCGAGTTCCTCGCGTAACCCGGAGCCTGTCCTCAAACCAGACCGTAGATTCAAGGACGTTCGGGTTACTCTGAAGGGCGGCGGGGAAAGATCCGCAGAAACCCGCTTTACATGAATGGAAAAAGAGATTCTGCCCGAGACGAGTCAGCGTCCGGGATGAAGAGAGGAAAGGGATAAAGGAACGAGCCAACGGGGAGGACTTGAAAAAAAGGGGCTCTGTGGGGGAGTTAAGGCTCCGCAACTCACAAAGCATCTGGATCAGGAGTAGAACTTCGGCAGGTAAAGAAAAAATCGTCCGCAACCATTTATCGGAAAAAAAAAAAAACGTAGGTAGAGAAAAGTATGAGAGCCAGGTTCAAAACATACAAAAGGGGAAAAAGACGAAGGCCGACCGGGGACGAGCTGGTGCGCGGGGCGGGAGATCACCCACCCGGATCCCAGGCCGGAGTCAAAAGGGTAGTGCTAAGGAAGTAACGTGGCAGAAAAAAACGGGAGCCCAATCTGTCTCTGGCAAGAGCGACAGAATTGCCAGCGGGCTAGTTGACCAGTTGGGGGGGAAACGACGCCCTCAGCGAAACGAAAGGTCATCACGGGGCTGAAAGGGAAGAGAGGGGTACGGAGGGATAAAGGGGTGAGAACAGCCAAGAAGGGAGGGAGGGGAAGTGTACGAGATTAATCTTATCCGAGGAAGGGACGGTCAAAGGATCAATGCCAGGAAAAGAGAAAGACCAATAGGGAGGCCTAAAGCTTAAATTAAAAAAAGAGAAGGCAACAGGGTCAGAACTCTGTCCGCCCTCGTACAGAAAAACGAAGGGACGGAACAGAGCTACCGCCTGTTGTCGGACCGGGGAGAGGGGACTTGGGGGACGATGACCTGGGAATTTGGTCGTGCAGCCAGTCACCACAAGGAACCATGCTGCGGTATTGCTGTCCTGGCAGCAACCCTGTCCGTTTAGGTCAGAGCTGGGGAGAACAAGAGAAGCAAAAGGAAAGTTTTTACTGAAAAACAGGGACAAGAGACGAACCTGTAGTGGGAGGAAAAGACTGCGAAAAAAAAAAAAAATGGAAGCGGCCCTAAGCGAGTTACCACTACAGCGAAAATTCAGACACTGACCCGCAGGGCGATGAAAACCATAAAAGAGAAGGTCACCCAGGTTGACGATCCAAATGGACCTTGGAAAAGAAGTTTCAGACTCCATTGTCCTTGCTCCGGGGAAGGATAAAAATGGCGAGGGGATTGCGTCCCTCCGCTCACCGGGTCCTGTGGAGTAAATGAAGATAAAAAGAGCCGGGGCTGGGCGGTGAAAAGGAATATGGGCTGAAAGGGAGAAAAAGAAAAGGGGAAGGGAAAAGAAAAAACAAGCATCCCTTTTCAGGACGGAACATGTTAAGACTCTGGGAAGACGTACAGGAAGGAGGCTCTCCGTAAGGACAAGCGGAAACAGACTTTCCAGTTTCCTCCAAGGGGGAAGGTGAGTGGGTGAAGGAGTAAACGGACCTCCAAGGCCAAACCTGAAAAACTCCGTCTGCAAACCAGGGGGGGGTCATATATCCTTAACGACCCATAGGGCGTCATCGAGAAAAGAATACCGCAAAAGGCTTGCTAAAGGGGAAAGGGGGAAAATAAACCGTCTCGGTGCGGCAAAAAGGCAAGGGGGAACGAAACAGAAAAAAGCGAAAAGGCAGAACAGCTCAAAAAAAGACACCTAATCCGGAAAAGAAAATCATGAAAATCCCATCAAGGTCAGAAAGGCCTTAATAAGAGGGGCATCGATTAGCAGCGTTGTCGAGCTGCTAAGGTCCTGAAAACTTCAAGAGCACCTTCTCAATCTTAGGGTCCTAGACGCGAAGGGGGAGGGGCGGGAAAAAGAAAGGGTTTGACGGACTCATACCTTTTACTCAAACAAAAAGTAAAGGAATATAAGGCCGCGATCTGTCGCATCCCTTCGATCACGCGACTATCTGAGATGAAACGGGATGGGGTTGGAGGAGCCCTCAAAACTGACTCAGGTCCTTCAGTCCATGTCAGGAGATTACGTGATAAATCTATCATCAGGTCCTCGAAGGGGGAACGGAGAACATGCAGAAGCGAGCAGAGAATGCATTACAAGATGCCGGGCAAAACATCCGTCGGGATAGGGGAGCGTAGCAAGGGCGCATGGGGTCGTCAAGCTAACTTGGACGCTTGGGCGACCCCGGAAAGAAAGTAGAAAAAGAGAAAAGAGTGTCGAATCAGGATAGAAGAGGAAGAAAGAATCGCCCTTCACGCATAAGGGCCTGAAGAGCGAGATCGAAAACAGGATGGGTGGGTTAAAGAAAATAGATGGTTCGACCCCCGAGGAAGGGAGCGATGACAGCGCGACCCAAACCTCCTCCGCGCCGCACAAGGAGAAGAATCGAAGTAGGTGTCCCAGTAAGTGTGAAACCCCAGGAATCTGGGGTCGTCGGAGGGGAGGAAAGACAAAGGGGTCGACGAATTCGAGCCATCGATGAGGGGGTCATAAAGAAAGAAAGAAACAACCCTTCGGGCACTCACTATCACTGGGGTGAAGACTGCAAAAAAAAAACGCCATCTCTGAAGCACAAAGTCACTGAAGGTCGCGGGGGGGTGAAAAATCAACCCGTCCCAAGCAGAGGAAAAAAAAAGCACCCTTACATCCTGCACTCGGTCTAACCGAACCAAAAAAGAGAAAAAAAACAACGGGAGGTGGGAGGAAAGAGAGAGTGGTGTGGGAAGTCACCAGGGAAAACAATGGTCAGGTGCCAAACTATTTCTTGACGATTCAATTGGACGGGGGATCCCGAACAGCGAACAAAAAACCTTCATTCGTAGGGGGGGAGGAGGAAGAAATCTGTCAAGTGATCGTGAGTGAAAGAAAACCGGACTGGGCATTCATGGGGAGAGACAATGAATTGGGGTCTCCTTACTTTGATATCGCGGCCGAGAAAGGGGGTGTCACGTCACACTTACTAAAAATCCGACGAACCAAAAAGGCTATGGGACAAAAACAGACACACACACAGAACTACTTCGCCGGACGGCTGCTTCACGGGGCTCGAAGAAGCGGCGGATGGGAAAGCTGTAAAACGGAATGACCCTAGGGGGGCTAGGGCCAAATACGAAAGGGGGGGGAGACCCAGCCTGCGAGAGGCTCCGTCGTCATGGACGGTCTCGTGAGAGGGGGAAAAGGAGAATCCCGGAGTCGCGTCGCAACTCAACAAGTAGAAAGGACACCTCCGGACATTTGGGATTAAGGAGGAGGCAACACAAAAAAACTAGGCCGACCCTGTTTAACTTAAAAAAAGGAAGCGAGTCGATACCGTAAACTAACAAAATGGGGTGGCCAAAAGGCTGGGTAATGCAGGCCTTGCAGAGCCCGTGGCTAGAAAAGAAGGAAATTCGATCGAGGGTGGCGGCGGAATTGAAAGGCTCCACCTAAGATCCCTCTACATGGAAAAGGAAGGAGGTAGCAGCCTCCACACCACCTCCCGGCATCTCAGAGAGGCCGCCGAAACGGTATGGAAGGAGAGCAAATTACTGTTTGTCTGGGCCCGTCATAGCAGGAAAAACAGGGGAGGGGCGTCCCGAGATGCGCTGAGGCCATACTAGAAGGAAAGAGAGAAGGGAAAGACTAGGGAGAACACACCTCGATCCGCTCGCCAAGCGGATACTAATAACTCTTAAACAAGGAAGAAAACACGGTAAAGGAAATGGCAGAAGGACTCGTTACAGGGCCAAGAAGTCTCGGATTATTGAGAAGGCCTGGAATTGGTCCAGCGGGACCTCTAGTGGTGGCGCTGTAGAACCACTGGGACCTGAGCACACCAGACGGGGAAAAAGGGGGAGTTGCCAAAAAGACATTTGGACGGTTCTGAAAAGGGGAAGGGAGAGAACTGGGGGTTCGTATCGGAGATAGGCCAACAAAGACTCGGGAACACAAAGGCAATTCTGGGGAGGTACTCCAAAAACCTCACTTCCAGAAAGGAACGGGGGGGACCCTTACGACGCTGCGTGGCGTACCGCGACGTAGTAAATCATTTCATTAAAGAAAGGCCAAAGCGAAAAAAGTAAAAGGGTCCAGGACCCGGGCTGCGGGTGGGCCAGAGAAAGCACAAACGGAGAAGGGGGGGGGGAGAGGGCATCCACAGATCGTTGTTGAAAACCAAAGGCACGGTGCCGTTTGACGGGTCTTGAACATCTCCAAAAAACAAAGGCGTGGAAAGAGGAAAGAAACGCAAAATGCACACCCAAGAAAGGGTAAGGACCCACAGTGAAACGGCGTATCCCGGGAACGCGGGGAGGGCCCACAGGGAAGAAAGGGGGTTACATCCGAGACCTGGTGCCAAAGGAAGCAGGAAAGGCGTTCGGAGGACCAAAAACCGGCGAGTAGTGTACGAAGGCGGGCCAAAAAGGGCAAAGTCTCCGACCCCGAACGGGGAACAAGGGGAAGGAAAAGGGGGGTGGGGCTTAAAAAAAGGCCCTTCTTATGCTCGAGGCCTTGCCCTAAAAGGGCGACAAAACGTAAAGGAGGCGGCCCGGGCACAGCAATCCCGAACGGCAGACTTTTTCGCAGGGTTTTAGGGAGGAAAAAAAAAGGCCAGCTCCACATCGCAATCAGCAACGCAAGCGTGGCGGAAAAGCGGATGTTAAACCATTCTTGTAGTCCGAGGGGGAGGGAGAAACAAGGAAGAAATTCTGCCGCTTCGGATTGCGGGAGAACGTCACGAGATCTGAAGCTTCGATTAGGTGAAGGGACCTCAAAAAGAGCAGATCTAAGAAATCTTCAGATCGTCCACTTGGCTCATATCAAATGTACGTTCGAGGGAGTTCAGGACAAGTGACCGCAACTCGGTGAAGCAAAAGAACGCGGGGGACCATTGCCAGCAGTGATGCAAAATGGTGAAACGGAGAAAAGTATTCGGCGGGAAAGGAAATCTACAACTGGAACTCAGCCCAGGGAACTGACTTAAAGAACAAAGAAACTAGCCCGATTACATACGGCTCAGTGAGAGAAAAAAGGAAAAAGGAGGCAGGGCCTCGACCAGGTTTCGTTGAGGGGACTAGCAGGGCAGGGGTTGAGGGAGCCGCAATCCAAGAGAAGGAACAGGAGGGGTACTGAGTAAGAGGCAAAGGGAAAACAAAGT
>Ga0179593_1445836_pt1 | contig 20447 bp, 23 predicted proteins | sample CZODoug2_1_08_16_FD_185931 | JGI IMG/M metagenome (GOLD analysis project Ga0179593, IMG submission 185931) | Vadose zone soil fungal communities from Angelo Coast Range Reserve, California, USA - CZODoug2_1_08_16fungal (PacBio error correction) | ecosystem: Environmental > Terrestrial > Soil >...
CGCATCAAAGACGTGCAAGGGCATTAAACGCTTTAAAAAGACCAGGGTCGTGCGGGAGAAGCCGAAAAGTGAGAAAAGGGTATTCCGACATCGGTCCTGAAAGGAAATGAAAAGACAACCAGTGGAAAAGAAAAGGGAACGGGCAAACCGGAGCCACCAGGAAAGGAGTGGGGGAGGGGGTCCAAATAAGGGGGGGAAGGGGACAAAGAAATGAACTCAACTAACTACCTCACTTGGTGTGTTTACCCAAAGGACCGGGGGGAGGGAAGGACAACTCACAAAGGAAAAAAAAAAGCCGAGGACACCGAACCAGGGAAAATCAAGGGGAAAAAAGCCGGGAAAACGGGGGGAACGACCGGGGGTTCACATACCGTTGGGGAATTTTGGAGAAAGGAAGGCGTGCAGAAGGGGAAAGGCGACCGCGGGACTTCAAAAGAAAAGGGAAAAAGACAAAAACGGCAGGCTGCGACGACGATGGCCGGCACACTTACCCACGGAGCAGAAAAAACGCAGGTGCCCCACACCAAAAGTTTGAAACGGATTGGGGTGGCAGACACCACGAACCTGGGGGGGGTGAAGCCAAATCTCAACCGGCGACCAAAGGACGGGTGAAAAAGACACCAAACGATCAGGCCGGCTCACCGGTACTGGGGTAAAGTCGGCGACGGGTCGGGTCAAAGGGACCAGACAAGGAAAGGGGGGGAAGCAAGAAAACGCCGTTAAGCTAGGGGGGGGGAAAAAAAGGGGGGACCCGGCCTTCACCGGACTCGCCGCCGGACGGAAATCTGAAATGGTGGGAAGAGGAGACACTCGGGGAAACCACAAAAACAAAGAAAGCAAGGGACGGTAAAAAAAGAACAGTGCATCGGCCGTGCTTCTGCGCACTCTTGGGTTGCAACAAGTAAAGGGGCTGGACCCGGCTCGCAGTCTTTAGGGAGTCAACAGAATAAGACCGGGTACAAAAACACGGCGAGGTCCAAAGCGGAGGGACAGGAGGAAGAACGGGGGGGGGGGGGGGGGGGACACCGTCCACGATTCGCATAATCGCCAAGCTAGGGTAGTGAATAGGGGGGGAACATCCCTGGGCCAATGGCGCACAAACTGGGTGGCAGGAAGAACACTGTCAGTGGGGGGGGGGGGCCATGGCTATTATTGGCACAAAGGGGATAAACGCAAAGGAAAGGGGGGAAACCCTGGCGAAATTGAAAACTTGTATTGGGGAAGGTGGATAAAGAAAAAAAAGAAAAGCTGGCAGACGCGAACAGAAATAGCAGGCGCCTGGGTTATGGGGGGGGGGAAAGGGGGGGCCAAAAAAAAGGGAGGTCCTGGTGTCCACACCAGTCAACAGAGGGGGGAAAAACACCAGTCATGCCCTTTTAACCACGGGAGTTTGGGGTGAAATGGGGAGGGAGGGGGAAAGAAAAGGGGTGGGGGGGGGGGGGCTCGCCACGATTTATTTGTGGGGGGAATGCCGAGAAAAAAAGGAAACAAACCTGGTGACGGGCCCAAAGGTCGCGCGCTCACAGGAAATGACATCCCGGGGTTTCAAAACCGGACGGGCCTGGAAAAAAAAAGTATGTGGGGTCAAGGGATTTCCCACGGGGAAAAGGTGGGGGTGCAGAAAGGAATCCTTGTCACGGTCTGGCGTCTGGCAGCTGGGAGCCACCTCTTTCACCTGGGAGCAGGAAAAAAAAAAAGGGGTAAGCACACACGAGGAGAGGGTTGACGGGCAATGAACGGATGGACCTCCCTTCACAAGGAAAAAAAAGGGGGGCGAAAACGGGGGGACCAAAAAAAGGCCAGGGGTACCGCCTTTCAAAAATTAATAGAATTGAAAGGGGATGCCTAAAACTACACAAGAAGGGGGGGAAAAAGGTAAAAATCGATGTTATCATGTCAGCTCACTACGTAAAAAAACTGGAAGAAACAGGAAGACAAAATCCAACAACACCAACTGGGGGAGGGGGAAAAGATAAAAGAGGGGGGAAGGACCAAATTTGGATCAATTCGAGTGAACCTGTAACATACCAAAAAGGGAGGGTAAAAGGGCAATGGGAGGGAGAAGGGCAACAGGCCGGGTACCCCAGAGGGTCAAAGAGCACAGGGCGTAAAACGGGAAGAAAAAAAGAAAAAACAGCGCACCCCACCGACTCTGGGCCTCAAAAATTTCGGAAAACTGAACCAGGAAAGGTTGGGGGAAGAAAAAAAGGAAAAAACCGGGAATGGATTAAGGTAAAAAGGGGGAAAAAAATGAGCTTCACAGCCAGGCGTGCTTGAAAAGAAGGGGTCCGGGGATCCAGAGGGAAACCCTGTAGGCCCGGGTAAACAAGAGGGGAGGGGATCAAAGAAAAAGCCCATAATCGGTGCCTATCCCCAACCAGTTGGGTGGGGGGGACCATAACAGAAAGGGACCAGCCACCCTTGGGGTCCCCGCATTAGTGGTGAGGAAAGAAAAAGGGGGAGACTGGGGTTGTTTGGACAACCAAGAAAACAGGAAAACAAAGAAGACCCAGCAGAAAAGCGAAAAGGGGAGGTCGTATCATTGCAGCGGTGGTAACAGGGGAAAACAAAAAGTAAACCTCAGGTTTGGGAAGGGAAGCCAGTTGCCTCCCCCGTTCGTGGTAGGGGGGAAAGGAAAATGAAAAGAAAAAGGGGGGCAAAACTGAAGGGGTCTCTCGTCCCACCAGAACGCCAAAGAAAAGGGAGGGAAAGGAAAAATACAAGAAAAAAAGGAAACTTCTTCTGCCAATCTGTACATAAGGCACAAAAGGGTTGCACCATCCGCCGGGACCCAGAAAGAGAGACACTCCGGCCCTACCGAGGGGGGGGGCAGGGCGGAGGGGGAGGGAGAATCTACCTTCCTAAAAAAAAAAAAAAAGAAAAAAAAAAATCCCGGGAAAAGACCAGTAGAAAAAAAAAAAAAAAAACGGGGGGGGGAAAAAAACGGGGTCTCATCAAGAAACGCGAGGCCCGGGCGAATAAGTAGGGAGAGGACCCGGTTAAAGGGCAGATCCTCCTCGGGCGGAAAAGGGGAAAAAACAAAACACAAGAACCCACCCCTTACCTCAGAAAAGGAAAGGCTGGCTGGGGAAGGCCAATGGAGCGGATTTGGTTCCAGGGTCAAGAGGAAGAAAGGAAAAAGGGTCGCCGCCTTAATCGGGGGGGACGAAACAAAAAAACAAGACGAATACAGGTTTTCTGGGGAACTTGGCGTAAAAAGCAAAGAAGGAAAAGGCCCCAAGGTTGTGTGCAAACTGAGGGGAGGCAAAAAAGACACACAGGGGGGGAACGGGCGGCCATCGCAGTCGCATCATGAAGGGAAAAAAAAAGGAAAAAAAGACGAAGAGAAAAAGGGGTCAGCCGTAGAGAACAAGAGCTCATTGACAACAAGAAAAAAAACCGGTAAAAGGGATTAAACCCGGGACTGTGCCCCATTAAAAAGGGGAAGGAGGAGAAAAAAAAAAGGGGGGGGGGCACAGTGGCCCGCGCACCCGCCATCACACAAACCAAAAAAAAAAGAAACGGAGAGAGCAGGAGTTTGAAGCATCCTGGACCAAGTGCAGGGGATCTTTAACCAGAAAGGGTAAGAAAATAAGGACAAAAAGGAAGGAAAAAAAAGGTTCGTCTGGCCTGAAATTCCCAGGGAAAGATGGCAAAAAAAGACATCAATGAAAAGCATTTCGCTTAGCATTTAAGAAGCTAAAAAGGGGATTGTAAATCGATAGCGAGACTCGTAACCTCCACCCATGCAGAAAAACACGGGGAGTACCAAAAGCAATAAACACGCCGCGCCAGGATCGGGCAGTACGGGGGGGGACAAACGAGAGAAAAAAGAAACTGAGAGGCTCTGCCACTAGCACACACTCCTCCGTTTGGAAAACGGAAAAACGGTTGGCCGGAGGGGACACAAGTCAAGCCACGGTGGACACGGTAAATAGTTCCGAAAAACATCACATCTCAAAAAAAAAAAAAGGAAGTAAGAAAGGGGAAGGAAGGAGGGGTGGGCGGCAACGATAACCGTTTGGGGAAAAAATGACGGGAAGGGAGGGAAAACACTGGGGCAACCAAGTTTGGGGGGGACACCGGAGGAGTGTGTCAGGGGTGGGAGAAAAAAAGATAGGAGGGAGGTTTCAAAAAAGGGAGCACGATTGTCTGTTACCAGAAGGAAAACGCAACTGCCGGCGCGGCGCTCGGGATTTTGCTAAGGAACGTTTTTCTTGACTGGGGGGGGGGAACGGGGGGACGACCAATCGCATTTCTCAATTGCAATCCAGTTCGTATGAGGCGAACAGGGGAGAGGACAGGGGTGGGAAAAAGAAGGGGGTTCCGACATCTCCACTTGATTCAGGGGGGAAAGAAAAGAAAAAAAGAGAAGTTTTCCTGGCAGTAAGCCATTACTTGAAGGGGGGGGTGAAAAAACCGAATCACAAGGAGGGACCAAAATGCTCAACTACTCACTCTTCAACACCCCCGCCTTAAGACTCATGGAGGAAAACCAGGAAAAAAAATACAATCGGATCTCCCTACCGCATGGAACAAGTGACCCAAAGCGGGGGGGTGGCCACCTCAGTTTCACGCACGTTGGGGGAGTTGAGGAAAAACCCAAGGATGCGGGGCTGGTGCCCTCAAAAATACGGCGAAAAAAAGGGAGCCGAGCTGACGTCACCGGCATTCTGCGACGCGCGCTCCGATGCAAGGCCGGAACCCAGCCGACAGGAAAGAAGTGCAAAAAACAACTTTGGCCTGAAGTTCTAACAGGCGAAAATGGTGAAGCCCAAACAGCCGCAACCGGGGAGAGCAAGTTGCGGTCCGTCCAAACTAAGTCGGGGGCAGGAACATTGGCCCATTGTCAACAGGAGAGTGAAGGGGAACCCCCGCCGCGATGGTGGCGAGGGGGAAAGGCAAAGGGGGCGGCCTGGCCGGGGGGAGGGGACAAGGCTGGGAGGAAATAGTCGGAGAGGATCTTTCTGGCTCGGGAGGAAAGAGCTGGGCTGCCCCTGGACAGTGGAGAAAAAACAAAGCTGTGGACGGGGGCCTCGGATTTCCACTGGCAGAAGAGATGGCCGGGTCGTCCACGGGAGGAGGGCAAAAAAGGGGATAGGCCACCGTCAGGGGGTGGTGAAAAACAAAACGGGGGGGAAAGCATCCTGAACGGGGAGGGGGAAAAACCGGGAGGAAGGGCGCGTAGGAGGGTTGGAACGGTTTCGGAAGGGGGGACAAGGGGGAATCGTCCAAGGATTGCAGAAAAGCGAGGTCAAGAGTTGTCCAGAGAACCGCCCTGGGGAAAATAGCGGGTGGGGGGGGGAAAAAGGGAAGCACCGTCCAGGGGTGTCAGGGGAAGGAGGGACCATGGAAGACCCGGCAAGAACGGCAATGTGGAAAAGGGGAGGGCAACAGGTTGAATTGGGAGGGGGGGAGGAAAACCGAGAAAAAAGCAGGCCTGAAAAAAGGAACAATAAATACCCTGAAATGGCTGGGGGCGGCTGGACCGAAGGTGGGGGACCTGTGTGTCACCCGAAAAAAAAAAGGAGCCATTGCTCTCAAAGGCAACTAAACCAGATCGGAACCACAGGGGGATGTCCTGAAGGGAAGGGAGGAAAGGGTGGGGGTCTTTACGCCCCCGATTATGTTCCTGGGGAAGGGGCAAAAAAAAAAGAAACAGAAAAAATCGTGTACAACGGGGAATCACGGGTCTGAATGCGACAGGAGAGAAAACAATACAAAGGGCCTTGTTGAAAAAACGGGGTTTACGCTACGGCCCGGCCGGGAAAATCGCAGCGGTCGGTTCGCCCTTGCGTGGTGGCAAAGACAGGAAGTCCCGGTCTGCTGACCCCAAAACAAAGGATGGGGGGGGCCGCTGGAAAGAAAAAAAAGACCGGGAAAAAAGAAAAAAAAACGGGGGTGAGCCACGGAGGACCGTGTTTCGAGGCGCAAGGGGGGGAGAATGGGCCAACCGCAGGGCCAGGAAGGCCAAGTGCTCTTTGACACTCTGGGGGGGAAAAGAGGGGTGGCACGAAGAAAAATTGGGAAACAATGCCGAACGACCCGCGAATTTGGGGGGAGGTGAAAAGGTGTCAAAAATCAGAGTTACCAGGCGCAAATCCAGAACCTGATCAGAAGAGAAAAAAACAAAAAGGAGGGGACGGGGAAGGGGAAAAAAAGAGTAGAGATCAGGTAAAGAGCTCCTCTGATCAGCCGAGGTTGGGAAGAAAACAAGGAAAGCGGGAAGGGGAGGCAATTCAAGGTCTAGGTTGACAGAGTTTACCCCTGTTCAAACAAAACAAGGAAAGGACAAAAAAAAGGGGGAGCAGTACTGCCGCCACCCGCCTAGTGCTCACACTTGGGACTAAAAAAAAAAAAAACAACAATGGAACGTGGCCTAAAGCGTCCAAGACCGGGAAGGAATGAGAACCAAAAAGGGAGAAAAGACGCGGAAGAGTCGTTCTGGTACAGCTGGGTGGTCCTTGTCGCGCTGAGAAAAAAAACATGTAGGGCCCGGTAACACTATTTCTTTAGGAACCTCACCCCTTCAAAAAAATCGGGAGGGGGGGCGGAAAAGGAAAAACAAATGCGCCGCCCCAAATGAAAAAGCAAAATTTTTCAATCATGAAATGGTGAGGGGCCCAATACTGTGGGGTTGAAAACAAGACAACTTCAACATAAAAAAAAAGGAAAAAAAAAGCGCAAAAAAAAGAAAAAAGAGTAGGACGCAAGCCGTTTCCTGGTCAAGCACCTTCAAGTCCAAGGTCAAAACTTTGGAACACAACCCGAACAAAAACCCGCCTCGTTGGCAAGGTCCGACCTCAAACAGGGGCCAAAAAAGGGGAAAATGGACAAGGCGGTGCTCGTCCTTCACACCAGCGGCCAAGTCCAAAAGGAAGGGGAATAGGAAAGTCAAAGGGCGCTGTACTGACGGCATCGTGGGAAGAGGACAGCCCCCGGTGCCCATACGCCACAAAGCATCAACCCGTGCACTCTCACGGAAAGCCCGAAGAGAGTCCGATCCCTACCCTCAGCAAAATACAGGGGGGGACAGCGGAAGGGAAACAAAAGGCGCAGCGACTGGGACTAGCCCCTTCCTAAGACGGTGAGAGGGCTGAAAAAAAACGTGCCAAGGGAAAAGATCCGCCGCTTCAGAACAAGGAAAAAAGGGAAAAAAACTGGTGTACCCTCCGCGAACGAAACAAAAACAAAAGGGGGGAATGGACAAACAATCTCGGAGGGTAAAGTTACCGAAACCGAGAAGGGGACACGTGACCCGCCGCCTGAGTTCTTTTGCGGACAGCGGAAACTCCAAGAGGATGGAAGCAAAACCAGGGTAGAAGGGAGCACTTCAGGCCAATGGTTGTTGTCACCGACAACGGTAAAAAAGAATGGGGGGGGGAAAAAAGGGGCCTGACCCATCGGAGTTGCCTCAGCCTGGACTGGACGGGAAAAAAAAATCAGGCAAAAAACGAGACGGGAAGGGAAGGGACAAGCCGCTCCTGGAATCAACTCCAAAAAAAGCAGGAAAGGGAGGGAAAAAAGAAGGTTTTCCCATGAGGGAAAACAGACCGCGGCGCCACCAAAAAAAAAAACGATGTTCAGGTGGCCACAACGCTCTCCCCAGCCGGAAGGGCGTACGGGGGTTATCAATCTGACCATTCAAAGGATCGGTAAAAACGAAGTGAAAGTGGGGTGGATAGGCCCAGGAAAACTCTCAAGGTTCTGGTCTGTCCTAAAGTACAAAAAAGGATGGTAGAAAAGGTGGAATCAATCTTCGCTTGAGCAGTCACAGGCTCGAAAAGACTGTGCAAAGCAAAGGAGCAAGCTCTGAACACGCCACCAATGGAAGAAAAGGGGGGACGGCAAAAAAGGGGAAAAAGAAGCGCCGGCGAAGTCGTCTTGCCTGGGAAAAGCCAGAGAGCAATTGGGAAAAAAAAAAAAAAAAGAGGGCTGATCGGGGGCCACGTTGATCCCACCTCCTCCGTTGGGGCCAAGGGGGGGGCAAAAATGGTGGCCACGGCTGCCCATCTCCGGAGGTGACACGTGTAATAGGGGCAGGAAAAAAAAAAAAAAAGAGAGAAGGGTCAACAAACAAAAAAGAGGGAAAGGAAAAAAGAAAGAGATTTGGGTGACAGGTCCTAGATAACCGTTGGGGAAGAAAAGGGGGAGGGGGAAAAGACTCCAACGGGGCAACCAGTGGGTCACAAGGCAAAGGGGTGTGGCAGAGGGAAAGCAAACAGAATCAGGTCTGGTTTCACAACAAACGTGGAACGGAAATGCAAGGGGGAAAGGGGGACGACGCCCCCCCCCCCCCCCCCTGGACTGCGCCAGACGAATTTGAAAAAAGATTTTTCCGGGGGGGGCCTGGGGGTCGGTCGAGGAGGAAAGGATCAATAGCGGAAAACAGTTCCCTATGAGGCGACGGAGCAGCGAAGGTGGGAAAAAAGAGATTCCGACATCCTCAAGGGAATTCACGTTCAGAAAAGAACGAAAGGGCATAATTTTCCAGGGGCCGTAGCCAGGAAAGTAACAGGGGTCCAATAACTTGAAAGGGGCCCCAAGGCGCAAACGACTCCTCGGATTTGTCCCGCCTTATGGCTCTCGAAAAAATACACACTACGGCTCGAACGAAAAAAGGGGAACAGAAAAAAAAATGGAAGAAGAATGCACTTACAAAGGTTCAAACGAAAAAAAAGGGGGGGGGGGTTGCACCAGGAAAGTTCTTTGGTGTCTCCCTACGGGAGGAACATTTATGCCGACAGACACTGGAAAAGGTTAAAAAAAAAAAATTGCTGGGGAAAGGTAACGGCCGAATTGTCACTTCCCGTACCCACGAAAACGGAAAAAAAACCAAGGAAGGAATGTTGGGACCCCAACCACAATTGGGGGAGCAAGGGACTGCCTGAAAGAACGGGTCTGAAGCCACTGCGCAACCTGGGAACGCATGCCTGGGCAAGGCACCACAGAGCAGGCACCCCACCACACGTGTGAAAAGGGGGGGTCAGGCGCTTTGGCAGGGCACGTCAAAAGAGGAGGGGGGGGGAATGGAAAAACGCACCAAATGGAGCTGCACATAAGGGAGGGAAAAAAAAGAAAAGTTTGGCGTTCAAAACTGGCCCCTTCTTCCGAAAGGCAGCGGCGGATCTTCCACTGGAACTGGTCAGCAGAACACACAAACAACTGAAAACGAAAAGGGGGCTAGCGGGTTCCCAGTTCCCTGGCGGAGATGCCTGCAGGGAAGGAAAGGCGGAAAAAAAGTGGGCACACCTGAAAGGAAACACAACGGAGGTGACTACCGCAACAGTAACGGGGTCGGAAGGTTAAGCGTGAGTCACCGGCGTTTGCAAACCTGGTTAAATAGTGCCACTATGGCCTCAGATGAGCTGCAAATGTCTATGTGGGTAAACAAAAGCCCTCAGGTGTTCAATTTCTCAAACAGGTGGACAGGACAACGCCCGTGGCCATATGGGGGCCAATGTGCTGAAGGGGGGACTGTGCACTAGCGGTCAAATGCAAAAGGTTCAAAAACCTGTTAGTTAAATTGTTGAGTACCTGGAGAAAGCTACGTCGTGAGATAATCGACCATCATCCAAAAAAAGGAGGCTCTGTTTGTCTGGTAGGGGGGAAAGGACCCATGCATGGAAGGCCACATTTTTGGTGGGGTCAAAAAAAAAACAGCACCGCCATGGGCTCGCAAAACCTAAAAAGAAAAGAAAAAAAGAAAGTCGGGGAGGACTTAACAGGTTTGGAGACGCACCCAAAGGGAAGGGGCCGGGGAACTCTCAACTACACCTCGGGGGGTAACAGGGAAAACAAAAAACAGGTCATCATCCCACGAAAAGAAAAGAATCACCGCCACTTGACTGCAAGAAACGCTGCCCGGACTGAGTTAGTTAACGAAAAGGGGGGGGAAAAAAATCCAGTTCCCGTCATGGCCGAGGGGAGGAACACAAAAGGCTTACAAGGGGGGAAGAAAACAAATAGAAAAGGGGCCCACGAGGCGGTGGCGGGACATTGGACAGAGGAAAAGACCAAAGGGCACAGGAATAATGGCTCTTGACCACTCTGGGTGGACAGGAACTGGGGTGTCAACCTAGACCTTGTGAACATGCAATAAACGAAAGACAAACAGGGAGAGTAGGGGGGGGGTTCACAGGTCATCGATTGAATCAGGCACTCTACAACGACCACAAAAATCACGTAATTGGGTATGACTAGGGAGAAGGGGGAGGGGGGGAGCAGGAAAAGGACCCGCGGGAGGGGGGAGAGAGAGAATGCAGACCGGACGAATTGACATAATTGCTCCAAAAACAGCGGAAAAATGGGAAAGTTTTGGTTGGTTGGCGGTGGGTGCATCAGGGCCTAAAAAAAAAAGAAACACCACGCTAGACGAAGAAAAGCAACACACCTCCAACCGATGTCCAAAAGAGACCAGAACACGGAAAACCATAAAGGGGTGGCCATCTCCTACCTGAAAAACAACAGGAAAAAAAAAGAAGAGGAAAAAGAATGCAGCGCTTGAGGCTATTCGGCGCAACTCGGTGAGCGTGGTGAAGGTTCGTCTCATATTGCGGGAGGGGGGAAGATGAGGCCCGAAAGAAAGACACACCCCTGCCCAGTTGACGGAAGGAGGGTTTACTGGGAAATAGGGAGGTCAGGGCGGTGCATGCTTCTCAAGAGTGCTGGCGGTGGGATTCCGACGGAGTATTCAGGCAAAGGAGGAGAAGGAAAAGAAAAAAAACGGCCGCACCAGGAAAAGTTTGAGAAAAAATTATGAAAAGGGGAAAGGTTGGAGTTAAGAGGCAGACATGCTCTGAGGAACAAATGGGCGGAGGGGGGCGTCACTTCTTAAAAACCAGAAGCATTAGGAAGGAGGAGAAGGTGTCAAGGTGAATAAATCAGATAGGTTATCCGAGTGAACGAAGCAGAGGCGCTTAAGGTTTTTTAGTGGAAGCGCGACGGCCGACCAAGGGTCGTCAGACAAAACGGGCCGCAAGGTTACACCGGGTCAGAACAGTAGAAGTACTACATTGCGAAGGGAGGGGGGTGGGAAGGGATAGACCCTTTATCGTCGGAGCAGACGCTCGGGGAGTGAAAGCGAAGACCGGGAAATTACAACACATTTACGGAAAAGAAAAGGGTGGGGCATAGGGAAAAACCAGCGTGAGCGGCAGAAAACCAGCAAAACATCATTGAGGCTGAAAGGGAAGGAGGGAAGGCTAAAAGGAACGGGCCAAAATCATTGAAGTTGGCTGTCTAAGTCGCGCACTCAGAAGGCTTCTGAAAGGCGATGTGAACTCCCGGAGCTTTGTGGGCTGAGAAAAACGGGGGGTGCTATCAAAGGGTCCGCCGTCGGTGGCGTGGGAATTAGTAAGGACCCTTGAACTCGTGGGCGTTGGGGCGCCAGGGGTGAAGAATTGTGATGTTCGGGGTGTGGTGAGATGTCTCCGCCCGATTCTAGGGGATGGAAGCAGCCTCCTCAGACACCGTTACAGAAGAGAGAGGGATGGAACGGGTTCCAAGTCGGTAGTTAGACTTGACGTGAGCCTCGAGAAAGACCAAGGGGGAACGAGGGCAGAACCCGGAATAAAACTTCTGAATGCGATCCCTAAATAAAAACAAAGAGATGCGGGGAAGAATCAAGCAATCATCAGAGATTGCGAAGACAAACAGGGCCGATTAGAGTTACCGGAAACTCGTATCCAAAAGCACTGAAAGGAAGGGAAAGGGGCGAGGCACTAGATGCCCGTTTTACGGGGAAAGGTGGGGGGGGGCCGGGGGGCCTTAGGAGGAAAAGCGCTTTACTGGGATGAAGGGGAAATGGCAAACCACGGGGAATGGAGTTAACAAGCGTTGCCTGGGCTGGCGTCTGGAAAAAGGGTCAACCGCGGGTAAAAAACATTGATTCGGGGAGTAGGGGCTACTGAAAAAAAGGGCGAGGAACGAACGCTCGGACTTTTGGTCTGGGGAAGGAGAAAAAACATGCAGGCACAGCGTAGGAACTTCGGTTCGCAGATGAATTGATGGGGGAAATGGCAGAGAGGCAAGTTTTTGGGGTATATCCAGATCAAAAGGCTCGGAAGGCGTCGGAAGAAAGGGAGAAAGAGAAGAGAGGCTCGTGCGAAGGAAAAGATGCCCGTAGTGGGGGGTCGGAAATGAAGTAGCAAAAATCCAAAATCCTCCTGGGCCACAAGAAGAAAAGTAGGAACCTCCAAAAAAGAGAGGATGAGCGATATTCGCTGAGGGAGGGGGGGGATTTGCGGATGAACCAGAAGCGGCTTCCGGGAGAGATGTTCGAGAGGGAGGGCAAGAAGTCCTAAGAGTGGCTAGAACAACGGTCCAACGATTACGGGAAAGAGAGAAGAGATTTGAGTTACAGGGTAAAAAGGAAAGAAAATTGAAAAAAATTGCCAGGAAGGAAGTTCTGTTGCCTTTGGAGCCTGAGCTGAAGAAGGCCTTGCAGATATATCAAGTATGCAGGAAAAAGGAGATATTCGTTGTGCGAAGCATCGCGGTACGACCCACCAACAACGGAGGAGGAGAAAAAAAAGAATAGAGTTCATTCGACAAAAAGATCTCCATGGTAACGAACTTTCAGATAGACCCGACTCTGAAGAAGAAGGGTCCACCGAACTCGGAATGGGCACTTCGGGCAATGCACGCTTCGCAAGTGAACACAAAGCCACGGAACAGCTTTGTCCCGGCATCGTTGGAAGGGGGGGGCTAAGCAGCACGAGAAGGGGACGGATTTGGGACCCCTCGCGAAGCTGCAGATCGGCACAGCAGCCGCGAACACGGGGAAAGAACACATTAACCTCATCGAGCTCGACGCAAGGGGGGGAGGGGAAGTCCGAACAAACCCCTCAAGGAGGTGGGGACCAGCGAAGGGTTGGGGGAGTGGCTACTGGAAATCCAGAACCAATAAGGTGCGACGAGGAAAGCGGGACGAGCCTCGCTAAGAGGTACACTTCTCAAAACTGAGAGCCGTGGGGGATCTGGGGGTCTCCAAAAAGGAAGGAGATGAAATCAATAATTCATCGGCAGAAGAGGGCCGTCGCGACGGGCCCTGCACTGTATAAGACAGCAAGGGAAAAAGGCGCAGAGCGAATAATGTTCGCAGACCGGGCACAGAAAAGGGGGTTTACGAAGGGGTGACTTCAATAAGAAAGAAAGCACGAGGGAAGCATTGAAACAAAGGGGTTGGGGGGGGGGGGGGGGGAGGGGGGGCCCATGCTCAAAGAAAGGAAGCGGGAAGGCCTCCTAACGGAGGAAAAAAGGGACCAGGAACGGCAATACTGACTACTGAATTTGGCAGTAGGTCCCAGGCATTGCTTTGCTGCCTGAGTGGGGCTTAAGCGAAGCGGAAAGGGCGTCGAAGAAAACTCTGAGAGGGGAATTGGTAAGAACGCAGAGGGGGTGAGAAGAGGTGAAGTGTCGGTATCGCCTTCAGAAGTTCCCTTTTATGAAAGGAGGGTCGCCCAAGTTCAGCGATAGGAATCCGGGGAAAAGTATAACGAACTAAAGGTGTGTGGAACGAGAAAAAATCGGGAAAGTACGGTGTCGTTCTGAGGCTGGTATCCCCAGAAAAACAGGGAAGCAAAAAACAAAAACCAACAAAACACACAAAAAACAAAACCAACAAACCCCCCAACCCCGAAAAACAAAATTACAGAGAAAAGATAACAGATAACCACGCCCTAATCGAGAGGTTAAGCCCTAAGGAACAAGCAACTAAGAGAAATGCTCCGGACTATCCCCTCGGTGGACCAGAAAAAGCTCAGGGGATTTGGAAAGAGGGGGGAATCAGGCATCCTACGTCGATCGGGATCGGAAGACAACCAAGGAAGTATTTTGTCCTTTACGGCGGAGGCCAAGAAAGGGATACAAACCATGATGTTGCTGGGTGGGATGTCAAATAAAACAGTTCGCGGGAGGGGGAAAAGCAGCCAACAAGCTGCGACCTGTGTTGTTAATTTCCCAGGAAACTTCAGGGAAAAAAACCACGAGCAGATCGACGCATCCCGGGTCTCTACAGCCACACTCCATCGCATGAGAACGAGAACGGGGGGAAACGGGGGTGAACACGGAGGCACTTTTGGAGACTAACGACTGTATGGGGACACATATGGCGCTTCCAAAAAAACGGGCCGCTCTATCGCAAAGGATATACCGAAGCTGATGGAACATTCACAGTACAAGGTTAAACCGCAGGAAGCGCGCTATAGGGGAGTTGAAGTGACTCCCCTCGAGCAGTACTCAAGTCCCTTCAAGAACTCGTCATCCAAAGAATGGACAATGGCAAAGGGGGGGGAACGGTTTCGTCTTGACCGTATCAGGAAAAAGAAGAAGCAGCCGGAATCAACACCTCCAGCAAGAGCCTTGAAAAACATGCAGAGAAACCGCATATTCGATTGCTCCAGAAAACCTCGTGGGTACCGCAACTGTGGGCAGTGTGTTTGGGAAGGGGGATCAAGGGCCTAAACGCACTCAAACAAAAATCTGAGCCGAAGCAAAAAAAACACTCCACAGAAGGGGCGAGGAAATAGACCAGCACATCGCAGGGTGCATAGGGTGTCATCAGAAAGAAAAAAACACAAAAAAGGGAGAGGAAAAGATATATCTTACACAAAGCCAAAGTGAAGGTCGTGGAAGAATCGGTGTAGGGGGGGGTCTTCGTGCCAGATTGCGGCGGAAGGCATGGGTAGCCCCTGAGGAAAGACAACCAACCGGAACAAAGTTGCGGTAACAGGGAGTTGGGGTTTAATGGAAAAGAAAAAAAGGGAGTAAGTCATGCAATGCTGGGAGAGTCTTGCGGGGTTAGGACCTAGGATCTCTGCCCTATTATAAGGGCAATCCGAAAAAGGACCCGGTTGGGGGAGGGGGGAAAATGGATGTTGGAAGGAATATGGAGACCTCTCTATCTTGATGGGCGAGGGAAGGGCGTCAAAGGAAAAAGCATGATAAAAACGGGAATAAGGAGGTGTCAAGGAATTGAGGGGGGTCCGCAGCGAGCGGTATCGATGTGAACGATCCAGCACGTCGGTTTTGTTTGCGGGAACAAGCGCGGAGAAAGAGGTTCGTCACGACCCCCGGCACCTACGTGTTCCTGGGCAGAAAACGCAGGGGCAAGTGAACTGCTCTGCGAGGGGGATTGTTTGGAGGGAACCTTGATAAAGAGGAGCAGACGGAGAGGGGCTTGGGTCAGCAAGTTGGCCCTGGGAATTAACAACAAGTCCAGAAGGGTTTGGCATGCGGTGCAACCCAACTGGGGCCATAGACAAAAAAGCAACAGATGTTGAGCGTCAGCAGCAAAGGAACGGAAAAAATCCATGGGGAGGAAAACCGGTGGTGGATGGATAAGCGGAAAGCGAAGAAGCGGAGCTGCGATTTCAACAAAAAGGAGCTGGGTGCGGGGGACAAAGACATGCACTAAACGTGGGGGGCGCAGAGGGGGGTGTCGAACTTCCAGAGCCGTGGCTCCGTCGTGAAGTTGAAGGAGGGTCGGGACAGGGGGAAGCGCAGTGAAGGTGCTCTGGGAGGGTGAGGGAGGTGGTGTTCGAGGCTCACGAAGGTTTATGGATCAGCATAGCAAAAAGGGGCCGAACCAAAAAATCAGAAAGGCTGGATATTTGAAACAACCGGGGCAGACGTGCGACTGGGACGTTCTCCCTCGAGACAGAAAAAAGGGCGAAACTTTCAGGACCCCCAGACTTCTTAATGGCGAGAACGACACTAACGAAGGGCAATAGGGGTTGCGGCGGGGAAAAATCAGAGAAGAGCTTTCGGGAAGAGCCCCCTGCAGATTCGTAGTAACTGGTTCCCTACTGAAAGGCCAAAAACCAAGACTGGGACCGAAAAGAAGGTCAGTATCAGTATATGGGAAAGTGAAGGGAATCAATGTTGGGGGGGGGGGGGGGGAGAGGGGAGAGGGGAGATCGCTTTACTTATGATCCTGGGCAAACCATCGGGGTGGGGAAGGTCAGTACAAAAAAAGTTGAGGGGCTGGCGGGGAAAAAAAGGAGTCCAACGATCGTCAACCATTTGCTGAGGAGTAGGTAGGATGGGGGACAGTAGAGGTCTCTGAGACATCATAGGACTTGGCTGGGAGGGTCTACCCTCAGGGCCGCGAGCGGCAAGGTCGTTCTCATAGGGGGGCAAGACGTTAAGATCGCACTCAACTGTGGGGGGGGGGGAATCCAATCCACGGAGTCTTAACAGGCGGTGAAAGGTGAGAAAGGGAAGTGAGTAAGGAGGGAAGCATCTTCCCGCACTTTGGTGTTCTAGGCCTGGAAGCAAAAAAACAAATCCGACTGTAAAAAGGAAAATTACGTTGAGGGAAACCTTAATGAATCCAATCTCTTCTTGAGACGAGCTAGAGGGAGGAAGGGGGGGGCTTTGCAAGGGTGATGAAAAGCTCTGGGAATGCAAAAGCCGATATGCAAGAAATAGGATAGGGCACTCATTCTGCAATTAAGTTGAGAAGAAAGGTACAAACTGGCGTACAAATCTGCTCCGGCGAGGGGAGGAAAAGGGGCACCGAAGATAAATGGCGAATTGTCCAGCGGGACGAGGGCTGGGGGGCCAGTGTCTCGACCGGGCAGGACGCTGTCTGGGGAAAAGGCTACAGAGGCGGAGGGAATATTCAGTCATCAATAATCCGAGAGAAACAACACAACGTATAATGAGAAGAGAGGAAAAGTTTCTTCGTCGACCACGAATTAGCCGTGGGTAACAATCGGTCATACTTCCAAGAAGCGTACATCCGAGACATGGCAAAAACTTCGAGGAGGAAGCGGAAAAAGAATTACTGCTTCTAAACCGTTAACGCCCAGCAGGCCCGGATCATCTTGGACCAACGAAGCTTTGGACAGTTGTTCTACGAAAGAACAGGAAGGAGGTGCCTCTCATCTGCAATTCGAAAAGGACGAAAGGGGACTCAAGAAAAAAAAAGAACCCAGTAAAAGCAGCGAGCCGCTCAGGAAGAATGGAAGTTACCGCAAACGAAAGACTGTGTTACAGGGCGGATTTGGGAGTGGGGGAAGCCAAAGCCAAACAATCGGGGTCGACTAATGCGAAAGAAGCAAGAGGCGAAGAAAAGGCGCAAAGTAAGCCACCCTCCCGGTCAGATCAGTGGGGGAAATCTACGCAAAAACAAAGTGAGAGGAAGCAAGAAATGCATCTGCGAACGAGGGGAAAGAGCGGATAAATGCCATTTAGAAGGACCAAAAAAACGAGATGAAGCACATGGGAGAAGGGGCAGCACGCCATACTCCCGAATGGGGGGAAGAGGGCTGGGGGACTCAAGACCTAAAAAACATGCAAGATGTGAAGCAACATTCACACGATGGGGGGTTGGCCAATTCATCATCCCTTAACAGCGATATCCAGCCATCGAGACCAAAACATGCGTGACAAATGAGGACATCGATCAAGTTAAAAGGGTCGTCGGGTCAAAGGAGGGGCGTTGGGCAACGAAGGGCCAGAAAGAGAATCGGCAGGGGGCGTCTTAAGAAATCTCTCTGAGTGAAATTTACAAAGGCAAAGAGATGGAAGAGTGTGGTAGAAATTCCATTCATCATAGGGCCGGGTTATGAAAGCGTCGCAACGGGGGCAGGTTACGAGGGAGCACTTAAATTAGACGAAGACCTGTGGGGGAGCAGTAAAGCGGAAAGAATTTAAAGGGGCAAGGAGTGGGGAAAAAATTCTATACAGAACGGAGCCGGGGATCCACTAGAACACCACGGACCATAAAAAAAGCGCAACAAGAGGCCCCACGGACCCATCGGAGTACATTTCCCGACCGAATGTTCACGAAAAAGCCGTCGAAAGTCTCTGGAAAGGCAACGCAGGTGTACCAAAAAAATCTACGGGGAGGTGAAAATCTCAGGCTTAGCGGGGGGGGGGGTGGGGGGGGGGGGGGGGGGGGGGGGGGGGGGGGGGGGGGGGGGGGGGGGGGGGGGGGGGGCTCGGGATAGTGCGAGATGAGACTACAAAGTAGGGAGTTTGGCAGGTACGGGAGGGAGTGGCACATACGGAGGAAGAAAGACACAGGATGTTTCTTCTTTGGATTTCCGAGAAGGGAACCAGCTACTTGTCACCGCATCCAACCCGGCTTACGACCCCTGGTGAGGTAATGTCACGGGGCAAGAAAAAGGGGCGGACACAAAGAAAGAAGAGGCGGATCAAACGAGTCACGGAGAACCTCCACAAGAAAGTAAGGAAAAAAGGAACTGCATCCCGGTTCTTCCCAGGTGTAACAAGGAGAATGGAGGGAGGAAAGGCGGGACCGGAAAGGCGCCGAGGACCTCAAAGAAAAACAAGACAGAGGCTGTGAGACTGGGAAAAAGAGATCCCAGGCTCGAGGTGAAATTCAACTTCCGACGGGGAAGAATCGAAGAAAAGGAAATTTAGGAGCCCTCACGTTCCAGTGTCAACCATCATCGATAGGGGAAGAAAGTGACATCACAACATCAGTGTCATAATTCTCACCGTAAAGGGGCGGACGGGGAACTTAATCAAAAAGACAAAGCACTTAAGAAAACTCACACAAGAGCTGGGGAAAGCATCGAAAAAGAAATTCTATTGCGCCAAAACTCGTTACCGCAACTGTGGGAGGGGGTTGGGGTGGGTGTGTCTGCTAGGGGCCATAACCTCCAGGGAAAGAAATATTATCACTTAAAAAAAACCTCAAACTATTGTCGCTAAAGGAGACCAGCACACGCCTGGCAGGAGGGGGTAGAGATCCTAAAAAACAACAACTAGTGGGAGGGGCCAGTAGAACCCAACAGGAATTGAAGGCGCTTGGGGAGACGATTCCTCTCAAAAAGAGGTGTAGCGTGTGTGTTGGCGGAGGATGAAGAGGGGGGATGTAATGGAGGTGGGGATGAGCCACGGAAACCCCAAACACACACTGCCAAAGTTGCGGAACGAGTTTTCAGGAGGGGACAAGGGAATTCTTGCCGTGTCTGAAAGGGATTTGAAACATCTTGAGGCGGGGGGGTAACGGGTGCGATTCTTCTGAATGCAAGAGGCTAGGGAAACGCAAAAACCACCGGAAACAACCGTTTGAGAATGATGACAACTTATGTTGTGCTGACGGGGGACAGGAAGGTCAACGGGGAAGGGGAGCAATTTTCTTCACTGACCAGCAATTCAGAAAGGTCAGAGGCGGGGCCCCGTGCCTGTCTCAGAAGAAGCTTACCTCCCGAAGAAACGATCATAATCACTCGTCTTCAGGGGTGGGGGCGGGAGGGCTGCTAGAGAATACACGGGCTCATCTCACAAAGGGAACCTCCGTTACACCTGTGCAAATAACCGGAGCAGTGTACGAAGATAAAAGATGTAGGGGGTTGTGGTAAAGGACAAAACCTGGACATTATTGATCAGACGCTCAGGAGAATTGAAGCGGGGGGGGCCCCGTGCACCAATTTAAAACATTGTCAGAAGCCGGGGTTGGCTGCGGCAAAAGGACATAAGCGGGTTCATCAGTTAAAAAGTCAACCCAGCAACCTCATGGGGATCTTGTATTTCACGACAGGAACCCAAAGACTTTACCTGGGGGGGATGGCTAAGAGGGCGCAAGCGAAGATCCTTCTAAGGTGCAGATGCTGTCAACTCCCGTTCTTTGCTTGTACAAAGGGAGGGGAGCGAAGGGCACAAGGGCAGTGGCAGCGCGGGAGGAGGGAGCAGGCGGTCGGAACCTGTACTCGCTTGGTGCAGGGGCACGCTGGATGGGTTACGTGGGCGTTTTGTTTGCGGGGCTCCCACAGGTGATGTAACAGAATACATCACGCACCGTTACCTAATCGGAAGAGGCAGGCGATCCTGGTCAACAAAAAGAGGGGAAGGATACTTGAAAGGCTCCGCAGAAAGGACCCCGGGCAACAGATGTTCAAAAAAAAAAGAACTTCTTGAAGGCTATACCGACGACTAACCGCACGCAAAAGGAGATGGGGGTGCAAGACACTGCACAGCAAGATGAGGTACGCCCAATTAGTTCGCTTAGCCGGGAAAGAAGAAGAAAACGCAAGATCTGGGACCAGGAAGAAAATTTCAAGTAAGGATGGGCCGGGCGGGAAGCAATGGTTGGGGTGTAAGCGGGAGGGGATGATATCGTGAAAAAAGTCGGGATATTCATGGTCACAACCAAGTGTGAATTCGAAGGGAGGTGTTGCCTGTGCTAACTGCGTCAGTGAAGAGTCCCGAGGAAGAACCATTGGCGTCGGGCCGTAATGTCTTCATAAAAGGCGCGACAGGACCAAGGCGGGTCTTTTTGCTTGTCGTTCTACACAGGAAAGAGGCGGCACTGTGGACGTTCGAAAAGGTCATTTCGGGTGGAAGGGGACTTCTCACTGAAGGGTGGGAGATAAAAACAGAGTCCACGGATCCGGAAAGGAGTGGAAAGGGGAGAAAATAGGAGTTAGGGAGGTGGGCGCTTTCTCATATTCGCAAAAGGGAGGGTT